>Ga0074199_1001380_pt1 | contig 21821 bp, 16 predicted proteins | sample EPASupsiteSAE347_FD_64528 | JGI IMG/M metagenome (GOLD analysis project Ga0074199, IMG submission 64528) | Bioremediated contaminated groundwater from EPA Superfund site, New Mexico - Sample SAE3-47 | ecosystem: Environmental > Aquatic > Deep subsurface > Groundwater > Contaminated ... | reverse complement strand
GGGCGCCCCCTGCCCTGGGCGGTTGGTTCGTTTTTCGGGGCGGCGGCTTGGGGTTCTTCCCCCCTGCCGCCGATCTCTGGACCGTCACTCCTGTCCAGCGTACGGCAACCTTGCGGCCCTACATGCTCGCCATCGATATTGAAAAAGGAGTCAACATCTTCCAGTACCTCTGGCCCGTCCTTCAAACGGTTGCAGTGCAAAACAACCACTGGGCCAATATCCCGATGAACGGCACAAATACAATTCCCTACTCCCTGTCCAACATAACCGCTCTCGACGTGTGGGACAATCTGGGGCAGCCGAACAGCGATGGATACATCGATCATATCTACATGGGAGACTTGAATGGACAGTTCTACGGCATCAAGCTCAATATGGACAATCCGACGACGAAAGGCGCCATCATCGACGTGTCACTAACCAAGGAAATCAATGAAGCTACTACTACCAACAATTTCCGTTCCTTGACAGAGCAGCCCATTACGGTCACGCCGACAGCGGCTTATGATCCAAACCACCACTTGCGGCTTTACTTCGGAACAGGCAAGTTCGAAAACGTTGACGGCACGGCTAACGACAGAACCGATGAAATTAAGATGTCCGTGTATTCCATGAAGGATGCTTATCCGCTCCCCAACCTTCCCGCAGCTCCTTGTGCTGTCAACAACGCAAACGTCTCCACTTTCAACTTCGATTGCAGCGGCTTCAACGCCTTCTCCTTCGGAGGCTTTACCGCACAGCTCAATTTCCACGGAAACCCCGGCTACACCACCGGATGCACCTGGGTGAAGACCAACGGAAGTCCGGATTGTTGCGAAACGGCCAATGCGAACTGTACCAATCCTACGTGGACGACAGTATACGACTTCCCAAATCCCGGAGAGCGCGTCGTGGATTCAGTGCTGGTGGCCGGAACGCTGGTCTTCGTAACCACCTTCGTACCAAGCCCCGACCCCTGCGGTACGCACATAGGAGATGCTTACCTCTATGTTTTTCACTATCTTGGCAAAACGCTGCCCAACAATGTCAATCCAATGCTGTACTCGGGCTTCACTCAGGTCGCAAATACCGGTGCTTTCACCGCCGCCGGCCAGTATGCAGTCCTTCAGACAGGCGTCGGCCCCGGCGCGAAGACCACGGGCTTTGTCGCCAAGCTGGGCGACGGCATGCCCAGCCGTCCCGTTCTGGATTCCTCCGGCACGTATGTTCTGGTCCAGACCAGCGACGCCCAGATCCACAGGCTGAGAGTCAACCTGCCTCAAAAGCCTTTCTATGAGCTGGGATGGAAGGAAGAAGATCTGGGCCAGTAGACGCCGGCACCAGTAGGGTTTTGCTTCCGGTTCCAAAGCCGGAGCTTACCGGGAATGAAAAAACGGCCCCTTAACTGTGAAGATCGCTACTTAGTGGCGATCTTCGCAGTTAAGGGGCCGTTTCTCCGAGGGGCCCATGCGGGTTGCCGCGGTCAGTACCGGGCACATACGAAATTGCGACCGGTACTCAAGAAAGCTCAACGCACCTTGAGCAACTGAAGCCACCCGGGACGAAGACCAGCCCCGGATTCTTCCAGAGCGTTTTGCGATCCGAGGACTTTCACGATACCTTCCCTTCCCACCTTATCGAGTACATCCGCAAAGTTCCTGAAATCGGCGGCCGTCGTGGCGAGAACTTCTTCCCTCATGCTTTGCCTCGCTTCATCCGTATCTCCCGAGAGGTAGCGCATCATGGAAGTATATCCTTTGGCATCGGGCAGAAGATATGTATCTAGCTGGCCGATGGTGCCGATGATCCCTTTGGTTAGCTCACCCCCGGTCAAAGTGGCATGGCGTAGAAAATCGGCGGTTCCGTCAAAGTTCTCGATGGTCTTCATCACGTTGGGATCACGGTAGGATACGAACGAGAATACTCCGGAGTGCCGGTCGAAATTACAAAAGGCCCCATAGGCTCCGCCCTGAACGCGGACTCGCTCCCAGAGCCAGGAAGTACGCAGGTAGCCCGAGATTACCAGAATGGACCCATTGAACTGATAGCCCAAATCATAGAGGTTCGCTCCCTTCCCCACATAATTGATCTGAGCGGGAACGATCAGCCCTTCGAATTCGGCATTTCTATCGGGAATCCACTCCACGGGCAAGACGGGCGCGGCAGGCAATGAAGCAAGAAAGCCGGCCAGCGGGGGCTCGATTTGAGCAAAGCTCGCCCCATCGAGAGTGATATTCAAAAGCATGGCATCTCGATTGACAAGGAGGTGCCGCATTGCTTCGAGAGCGGCGAGCACGGCCGGCCAGTCTTCGTCCACGTCTCGAGCCAGCTTACGTACGAACAAAAGATAGCTCACGCCATGCATCTGCTCCATGGCCCAGTCAGCTTCACTAAAATGGGAGCGCAGGCGAAGGTTGACCATTTGGTGCCCATTGGGAATCAGCTTTTCCTCCTGCCTCGCCTTTTCCTCCAGAGCCATCTGGCGAAAGCGCTCCCGGTTGTCCAGTCGTACCGTGAGGAGCACGTCGCGAAGGATCGCCAGGAGATCATCCGCCTGCCCCAGCATGCTCTTGCCGCGCAGATAAAGCCATCCGGCGGTCTGCCCCTTTCCCCTGATGGTGGACGTGTAGAGATCCGGCCGAATGCCTCCCGTCTTCCTGCTGATTCGCTGCGAAAGAGTGACAAAATCCTCGCCCTCGGTCCCCATCTCCAGAAGCGCTCTGCCGAAAAGAGGTACGTACGGCAGGTACTGCTGAGGAAGACAATGCAGATTGAACCCCACATCCAGGTAAGCAACGCGATTGGTGGAAATGTCATGGTGGAGAATTGTGGCTCCGTCCCGCTCCAGCACTGTCAGTGGAATAATCTTGTTTTGCCCGTCCAGATCGGAGATTTTCAGCGTGGGGATGGTCGCAAGGGCCTCAGCCGAATCCGGAGCCTCCTGCAGCCGCCGCAGCTCCCGCGCATTCTCGATCACGGTCGTCACCTGATCCCGGCTCATACTTTGCCGTAGCGCCTCCAGGCCTTCTCGTTCGGCATTTTCTTCCCTTTCGGCAAGATGTGGATCGGGCTCCAGAACGACCGTGGTACGGTGCGGATTATCCAAAAAGAGGGTTCGAATCATATTTTCAAAGGTGTACTTCTCCGCAGCCACGCAGGACTTGATCGCCGCAAGAGGCTCTTCGAAGGCCAGGAGCGCCAGGGGGTCGCCGGCATGGAGCCACGTGGTCAGGGCACGCAGCATCAGTACCAATCCACGAGGGTAGTGGCCGCTGTTGTTCTCCCGAAGTCGAAACTCGATCGTATTCATTGCGGCTTCAATCGTATGAGGATCGATCCCGTCACGGGCAAGGGTCGCCAGAGTGTCGAGGATCAGTGCCTCGATACGGTCAACGTTTCCGATATCGATTCCTTTGAGGCCGGTCGAGAAGTACATCTGGCGCAGGTCGTTCTCGAGCCCCACCCCCGCAAGGCCCTCCCCCAGACCGGAGTCGATGAGCGCCTTGCGCAACGGAGATCCCGGCATTCCCAGAAGTATGAAATGCAAAATGTTCAGACTCAAATTCAACCGGGTATCCAGCGTTTCAGGAAGCAGCCAGTTGACGGTCATCATGCCATTGTCGGAAGGACCGGCAGCGTCAGGGGTGTCAGCGGCCTTTTCCTTACCGGAGCCCTTTTCTTCGACATCACCGTTCCCGCTGGAGGCAAATAACCGAACCACCCTTTTCGGGGCGGCGAGCTCCGGCTGCAGCCGGATTGTTGAATTAGGCGTTATCGGATCGAAGTCCTCGAGATATTCATCCAGCAGGCTCAGCCTTCGCTGGGGGTCGTCGTCACCGTAAAAGTAGATGCGCGCGTTGGAAGGATGGTAGAGCTCCCTGTGGAAGGCTCGGAACCGCTCATACGTCAGGTCCGGAATCCGTTTGGGGTCTCCTCCGGAATCGAAGCCGTAGGTCGTTTCGGGAAAGAGAGACTGTTGGACAGCTTCGGAAAGAAGGCTTTCGGGAGAAGAATAAGCTCCTTTCATTTCATTGAAGACCACTCCCTTGTAACTGATAGGCCCTTCCGGATCTTCCATCTCGAGATGCCAGCCTTCCTGCTGGAAGATAAAGGGAGTGATGCGCGGGTAGAACACGGCATCGAGATAGACATCGACAAGATTGTAGAAATCCTGCAGGTTCTGGCTGGCGACAGGATAGCAGGTTTTATCAGGATAGGTGAAGGCATTGAGGAAAGTCTTGAGGGACCCCTTCAAGAGCTCCACAAAGGGCTCCTTGACGGGATACTTGCGCGAGCCGCACAGCACTGCATGCTCCAGGATATGCGCCACACCGGTTGAATCGCTCGGTGGGGTCCTGAAAACGATTCCGAAGACCTTATTTTCATCGTCATTGCTGAGAGACAGGAGCTCTGCCCCCGTCCGTGCATGCCGATAGAGCTTAGCCTGAGTCTTTAGCTCATCGATATTCGCTTCCCTCATCAGTTCAAAGCCATTGACAAGCATCATTATTTCCTCCGTTATACGTATTTCGTCCAGCTCTTTCGCTCGGAATTCACAATAGAAAGGCGGACAAGGAATCGAAAGGTCACATCCAGGAAGTCAGGAAAACCGTATTCCACGACTTTTTGCCCCAAGATTTAATTATGCCCACTGATGGTATGCATGTAAACGGCTCGACGGGTTTTTCCCGTAATGCTATGATCCGAACAGGTATTAACTGAGCTTTTCACCGCAGAGGCGCAGAGAGCGCAGAGAAATTTCACGAGGATTCTAGGCCCTCGGCGTCCTCTCCGCGTCCTCTGCGTCTCTGCGGTGAACACAAGAAAAGACATGAAGGAGCGCTAAGATGAAAGTCACGTTTCTAGGCGTGGGCGAGGCATGCGACGAAACCAAACCCAACACGTCCATCTGGGTCCAAACGACAGCAGGAGATCGTACCGTATCCGTTATGCTCGACTGCGGCTTCACGGCCCCATCCCTCTACTGGCAACGGGCAAGAGACCAGGAAGATCTCGACGCTCTCTGGATCTCCCATTTTCATGGCGACCATTTCTTCGGGGTTCCAGCCCTGCTCCTGAGATTCTGGGAGATGAAGCGGCAAAAGCCTTTGGTCATTCTGGGACAGACCGGTATCGAAGCCCTGATCCGTCAGGCCATGGAGCTTGCATATCCCCGATTCATGCCCAAGCTCATGTACCCTTTGAACTTCATTACGGTTGAACCGGCGGACCATCCTTTAGACGTCGTCGGACTCCACTGGCGTTTTGCCGAAAACGGGCACGGTCAACGTGATCTGGCTGTACGCCTGGAAGATGGAAGCCGGTCGGTTTTCTACAGCGGAGACGGCCTCCCTACGCAGCAGACCCTCGCACTGGCTCGGGGCTGCGATCTCGTCATACATGAAGCCTTCCGGCTCGACGGCACAACTCCCGGCCACGGGACGGTTCTCGAGTGCATCGATTTTGCCCGCAAAGCCGGAGCACAAGGTCTGGCCCTCGTTCACCTGCAGCGGAACGAAAGAAGGGAGCGCCATGGGGAAATCCTCAAGTGCCTTGAAGAAGTCCGTGATCTCCACACAAGTCTCCCGGAGCCCGGAGACGAGATCGAGCTTTCGTAAATCACCGGAAGCTCGCCATGCGCCTTCGAATTTCCGCCGTCAATTCCACGGCCGAGGCATTGTCCGTCCGAAGAGTTAGATCGGCCACCTCCTCATAGAGAGGGTTGCGATCCAGCAGCAGTCGCTCTATCTCTTTTTGCAGAGGCAAGTCCGTGAGCGGAGGACGGTTGGCGGCGCTCTTGGGGTCATGAACCATTCGCGAATGAATCGTCTGCGGAGAGGCCTGAAGCCATATTACAAAGAAATGATTCTTGAGCCTTTCGCGATTCCCGGCCTTCAGCACGACACCTCCACCAGTGGCTACCACTAGATTTCGGCGGCCGGCCAGCTCTTCCAACAGCCTGGATTCTTCTTCCCGAAACGATTCCCAGCCATGAGACCGGACCCAGGCATCGATATCCAGTCCGAAAGAGACCACCAGCTCCGCGTCCATATCCACAAAGGTGCGATGGAGCTTCCGTGCCAGGGCTCTTCCAACCAGGCTCTTGCCCGTTGTGCGAAAGCCGACCAACGCGACGTTTTCTTTGTCCGCCATTTCTTTGTTCATATCCTCCGTTCTCATCCCTTTTGTCCTCGATGACAGCCTTCCTGCCCGAATCCGGATGTATCCACCATACCTTCTCCCGCTCCCCGGATCAAGTCCGGTAGTCCGGTACCAATCCAAGGAAAGACGTACAGGCGTGTTTCTGCTATAATACGTACAATTGAGCAATGGCTCTTTCTCTCTCGAGAGCCTGAGCCGATTTCTATTCCAGCTCAAGTTTCTAAACCCGAAAGACAGGAGGTTTCGGATGGCCAGTTTCCTCAACCCTCACCGCCCGCCCGCTTTCTGTCCCGGCTGCTCCCATGAACGGAGCCTGCACGCTCTCGACCTGGCTTTGGCACAAAAAGGCCTTGCCCCTGAAAACGTGGTCATCGTAAGCGACATCGGATGCTCGGGACTTTTCGATACCTTCTTCAACACGCACGCAATGCACGGCCTCCACGGCCGGGCTCTGACCTATGCGGCGGGCATCAAGCTGGCCCGCCCCCACCTCGAGGTCGTGGTCGCCATGGGAGACGGCGGGCTGGGGATCGGAGGCGCTCACTTTCTCGCCGCATGCCGCCGCAATCTAAAAATGACCCTCCTCATTTTGAACAACTTCAGCTTCGCCATGACCGGCGGTCAGTTTTCATGCACCACGCCCGAGGACGCCACCGTAGCCTCCGGTTTCCTCAATACCATCGAAAAACCCATGGACATCTGCACCGTCGCGGCTGCCGCCGGAGCCCCCTTCGTGGCCCGAAGCGCGGCACACCGGAAAGATCTGGTGCAGCTCCTGGCAGAAGCCCTGTCCTTCAACGGCTTTTCCGTGATCGACATTCAGGGCCTCTGTCCCGGCCGATACCTTAAACGCAATCCGCTGACTCACCAGAACATCGACGCGGCCATCGACGCACTGCCTCCCTTCCATGGTCCGCTCACGGCCAACATACGGCCGGAATACGGAGAAAAATACCGCGAGGCGAGCTACAACGGTACCTTCGCACCGAAGAGCCCGGAAGTAGAGGCCTTCTTCTCGCCCCCCGTGACGGAGCGGCGCGAAGTGACGATCCTCGGAACCGCGGGAGAGCGCGTAATCTCCGCCGGAGCGCTCCTGGCCCGGGCAGCCCTCTCTGCCGGCATGCAAGTCACACAGAAGAATGACTATAATATCACTGTCATGCGGGGGCCGTCGGTAACCGAGCTTATCCTTTCCCCTGAGCCCATTCTCTACACGGAAGTCGAGGAGCCCGACGTCATCCTGGCTCTTTCTCGCGACGGGGTGACGCGGCGGCGTGATCTTTTCGGGGGAATGAAGCCTGAAAGCCGGGTCATAGCCGACGCCGGTCTGGATATTCCTGGCACGTCGGCTCGTGTTACGAAAGTGGATTTCAAGAGCTACGGCATCCGGAAGCCGGAGCGCGCCCTGGCGGCTCTCGTCCTGCTGGCGTCCTCGGGCGACCCGATCACGCCCGATATGTTGGGCTGCGCCATACGAAGCACGTTTCGGGGTAAGAACATCGATGCAGCGCTCGGCCTCATGGATCGCACGGCGGTGATCATCGAGAATCTGAACTTAAAACCTAAAACCTAGGGCATGGTTCGCTCCGGTCAAAATCGACTTTGCAGTTTATGCTATGATTGAGGAATCAAAAAAGGACAGAAAGGACAAAAGGGACACAAAAGACATGAAGAATCAAGAATGGCAACGAAAACACCCCCTTCTCCTTCACGTCCTTTTTGTCCCTTTTGTCCCTTTTGTCCCTTTTGGTTTAAAGCCCTATGGCATCACGTTCCCAGGAAGGAGAAAATCATGAAGCCATTTCGCGGTGTGGACTATTACCAGTGTGACACGTTGCTGAGCGAAGAGGAGCGTAGCGTTCGCGGCTCCGTGCGCCGGTGGATCGAGGAAGAGTATCTGCCGAAAGTGCCTGACTATTTTGAGCGGGAAACCTTCGATCCGGCTCTGATCCCCCAACTGGCTGAACTGGGGCTGCTGGGGATCAAGATCGACGGATACGGCGGCTCGGGAATGTCGAACACGATCTATGGACTGGCCTGTCAGGAGCTGGAGCGCGGGGATAGCGGGCTGAGGTCGTTTGTCTCGGTACAGAACTCCCTGGTAATGTATCCCATATACACATTCGGAACGGAGGAGCAAAAGGAGCGCTGGCTCCCGGCCCTCGCTCGCGGCGAGAAAGTGGGCTGTTTTGGTCTGACCGAGCACGATACGGGGTCCGATCCCGCACACATGCACACACGGGCAACGCGCAAGGGAGGCGACTACATCATCCACGGAAGCAAGATGTGGATCACAAATGGTGAGATCGCCGACGTGGCCGTGATCTGGGCCCGCACCGACGAAGGAATTCGCGGCTTCCTGGTGGAAAAGGGTATGCCGGGGTTTCAGGGATACGCCATCGCACGCAGGTTCTCCCATCGTGCCTCGGTGACGTCGGGTCTCATGCTGGATGAAGTTCGCGTCCCGGAGGCAAATCTTCTGCCCGGCACGTATGGGCTGAAATCCCCCCTGATGTGCCTCGATGAAGCCCGCTTCGGCATCGCCTGGGGCGTCGTCGGAGCAGCCATGGCCTGCTACGAGATCGCCCTCGAATACGCCAAGGGCCGCATCCAGTTTCGGGCTCCTATAGCCTCCTTCCAGATGGTGCAGGAGAAGCTGGTGAAAATGCTCGCTGAAATCACCAAAGCACAACTACTCTGCATCCAACTGGGACGCCTGAAGGACGCCGGATTGGCGCGCCACCCCCAAATCTCCCTCGCAAAGATGAACAACGTTTCCGAAGCCCTGAAAATCGCCCGCACCGCCCGCAACATTCTCGGCGCCAACGGCATCACCCTCGACTATCACGTCATCCGCCACATGTTGAACCTGGAAGCGGTCTACACCTACGAAGGCACTCACGATGTACACACTCTCATCGTCGGCCGCGATATCACCGGCTTGGATGCTCTTTCCAACGCCTGACCCGCTGAATCACCACGTCATAAATACAAATCCATCCCCCCTCATTCCCACGCTCCCGCGTGTGAACGAGAGGGGATGAAAACCTCTTTCGAGCCAGAGCCTTACAGACTCATCACTCCTGTCCCAACAATTCTTTCACTACCTGAATCAGCTCTTCCCGGTAAAACGGTTTGGCCATTGCACGCATAGCTCCGAAATTCTTGGCGAGGGACAGATAAGAAAACTCACCCGATGTCCCTCCGCCCGAAATGGCAATAATCTTTGCCTCGGGAAAGTCACGGCGAATTTCCCGAATAGTCTCGAGACCTTCTTTTTCGGGCATAAAAATGTCGATAATGATCAGATCGAACGGCGCTTCCCGGCAAAGCTCCAAGCCGAGCTCACCATTGGAGGCATCAGCTACGAGATAGCCGGCTTTCTCGAGAAAATGGCGAATCATCGTACGTACATTGACGTCATCATCGACTATCAGAATCCGTTTCATGCTAGCCCCTTTCCGGCCACGGTGCTTACGATATCCACACGCCGGGCCTCCTTGGCGGAGGTACCGAGACCACGCTCAAGCCCGAGCACAAACCTCAAGCCTTCAACTGATAAAATATAGATCGCAAGTATCTCTTGGATTCGAATCTCGTGGCAACTCCAGCCAGGGATTCCGAAGAACCGATGAGGAGAAACCCATCGGGCTCCAGTACGTCCACAATCCTGTTGAAGAGCCTGGCTCTGTCTTCCATGGTGAAATAAATGGCAACGTTGCGGCAAAAGACAATGTCGAACTTTCCCAGCATGGTAAACGGCTCCATCAGGTTTTGCTTTCGGAAGGTCACCATGGCTCTCAGCTCATCGTTTGCTTTCCAGGTGTTGTCATTGGGACTGAAATACTTCCGCAGCTTGTCCTTTGGGAGTCCCCGCTCGATTTCGAATTTATTGTACCGCCCGTAGCTGGCCTGAGCAATGGCCGCATCGGATATGTCGCTGCCCACTATTCGGATATTGAACTTACGCAAGTCAGGAAGCAATTCTTTCAGAACAATAGCGATGCTATAGACCTCCTGCCCGGTCGAGCAGGCCGCGCTCCAGATTCGGATGGAAATGGGAAATCCCGGCACACCCCTCGCCGTCCTTCTATCGATCAGATCCGGCAAAATCTTATGCTGCAGAAGCTCAAAGGGAAGCGTGTCCCGAAAGAACTGCGTTTCATTGGTGGTGATGGCATCGATGATCTTCCTGGCAATGCTCTGCCCCGTATCCGATCTGGCCTTGTAGTAAAGCTCGCTGAACGACGTGCAGCCAAGCTCTTCCGCAAGACTGCTGAGCCTGGTTTCCACGAGATACGTTTTCCCCTCGTCGAGAGCGATCCCCGAAAGGTCACGAACATATCTGGCTACTACTTTGAACTCCTCGGGTGTGATATTTATCATCGCATTTTATGGTCTTACGCAGCGGCAGATTTCCGCGGCAATCTGTTCGAGAGGAGCGATCACATCAACGATACCGGCTTCAACCGGTCCCCTGGGCATGCCATAGACCACGCAAGTGGCCTCATCCTGGGCAATGACCATGGCTCCGAAGCGCTTCATGAGCTTAAGCCCCAAAGTGCCGTCCGAGCCCATACCTGTCATGATGACACCGGCGGCACGTTCTTTGTATAGATAGGCAACCGATTTGAAAAGATAGTCGACCGAAGGCTTGCAACTGTTCTCGGGTGGATCATCCGTAATCCTGACAATCGGCGGTTTCCCTACCGGACCCGCCACCACCTTCATTTGACTGCCTCCCGGCGCAATAAGTCCTACGTTGGGCAGCAACGGCTGCGCATCGACGGCTTCCCTCACCTCGATGCAGCATTTGGCATCGAGGCTGTTGGCCAGGGATTGGGTGAAGATGGGAGGCATGTGCTGAACGATGAGAATGGGAACACCCAGGTCGGCCGGGAGCTGAGGCAACACTTGAGCCAGAGCGTTGGGGCCTCCCGTCGAGATGCCGATCACCACTATTTCGGCTTTGCCCTTTTTGTAACCCATTCTTCCAGAACAAACAGGCTCTCCTGCTTCCGGTGCCCTTTGCCCGGCGACAGCCGGCATACCCACGGGCAGAGACCTCCCCTTCAGGAGGCGAGTGATCTCCTTTCGGCGGATAAAAGCCTTGATCATGGGAGCCAACAGACTGCTCACCACCTTTTTGTTCTCCTCCATGGACCCGCCCTGAGGCTTGGCCAGAAAGTCGAAAGCGCCCAGTTCCAGCGCTTTGATAGTGATGTCGCTCCCCTTTCGGGTAAACGAGCTGAGCATGATCACCCCAACGTCCATGCCCTGTTCCCTGATCCGGTTCAGGACCGAAAGGCCGTCCATTTCCGGCATTTCCACATCCAAAGTGATGAGGTCCGGCTTGAGAGAAGCAATGCGAGACAGGGCGATCTTCCCATTATTGGCGGTTCCCACGACTTCCACATCCGGAAGCCCGCTCAGGGTATCGCTCACGATCTTTCGGTAGAGAACCGTATCATCCACAACCAGTACGCGCAGATGTTCAAGAGCCGTCATGATCCTTTTCCCTCGTTGAAGAGCGAGGAGTGTACAACAGGCAAGAAAGCCGGCCGCGCCTCAGTGCTCTTCAACTTTTAACACTTCTTCCACGTTCAGGATAGAAATCAACCCCTGAGCGGTCTTGACAACTCCTTCAAAAAACCTGCCCTGTGCCCCTCTGACATTGGAAGGAGAGGCAAGGATCTTGTCCATCTCGATCGATACCACATCAGCGATGCGCTCGACCAGAAGCCCGGTCTGCTCATCCTGTGCATCTACAATGACGTTCCGGTTCCCCTCGCTCAGTCGGGTCGGAACAAGCCCCAATTTTCGCCCCAAATCAATGATGGTAACAATACGGCCCCTCAGATTGATGATTCCAAGAACATATTCGGGAGCATGAGGAACTATGGTCCTCTCCATGTTTTTGTTGATTTCCTGGACCTTCAGAATATCCATTCCGAAAAGGGCTTCTCCGAGAAAAAAGGTCGCCAGCTCGACGTGCTGCCTGTCCTTCTTGACATCAATTTGCCGTGCCATAAATGATCGCTCCCAAAAACATGAAAACCGGACCCCAAAACCTGAGGCCGGAACCTGTAAACTTCCGGCTAGACCTTGAATCTACCCACGATTTCCTTCAACTGTTCGGAAAGCCGCGACAGTTCTTCGGCGCTCAGGCTGACCTGGCTGCTCATGTCGGACATCTCGTTGGCGGTCTGGTTCACATGAGCAATCTCTTTGGCAATCATACCGGCGACGGTCGAACTCTGGGCCACGTTTGCCGTTGCATCCTGAACCCCCTGAGACGCCTGAGCAATGTTGCCGGCAATTTCCCTGGTCGTGACGGATTGCTCTTCAACGGCCGCGGCAATGGTGGATACGATCTCATTGACATCATTGATCACTTCCGAGATCCTTCCGATCTCGGTAACAGTGCTGCCCGTAGATTCCTGAATTCCTTCGATCTTGCTCTTGATTTCTTCCGTGGCGGAAGCTGTCTGTTTGGCGAGCTCCTTTATTTCGTTGGCCACGACGGCAAAGCCTTTACCGGCTTCTCCCGCCCGGGCGGCCTCGATGGTGGCATTGAGAGCCAGGAGGTTGGTCTGTTCGGAAATTTCAGTTATCGTTTCAGTGATCTTGCCGATTTCCCTGGCCGCCTTCCCCAATTCATCCACCCGGCCGGAAGCCGTCCTGGACCGCGAGACCGCTTCGCTGGTTATGCCCCGTCCCCGCTCCGAATTCCGGGCAATTTCATCAATGGTCGTCGTCATCTCCTCCGTACCCACAGCCACCGTCCCCACGTTGGTAGCAGCCTGCTCGGTAGCCGCCGCGACGGAGCTCATGTTAGCGCTCATTTCTTCCGCCGCCGCAGCCACGGAATTGGACAGTTGGGACGTCTGCTTCGAGCTCGAGGACATTTGCTGGGAAATGGCGAAGAGCTCGGTTGCCGAAGAGGCCAGGGTTTGCACGCCGCCGGCAATTTCCTTGAACATGCCGCCAAGATTTGAAACCGTGGTATTCAGCGCCGCGGCGAGCACTCCGATCTCGTCTTTTCGCTCGATATCGAGGCGTTGGGTAAAGTCGCCTTCCGACATCCTCCTTGCAAGCTCGACCCCGCTGATGAGCGGACCCTTGATGCTCCGTGTCATGGCAACGGAAACCAGTGCCCCCAGCACGACGGCCACAATGAGGCCCACCAGCATGATAGTCGTTGCCGAAGAGAGAAGCGAAACAGCGTGCCCAGCCATAACCGTGGCGTCATTCATACCGGCACCGGCTGTATTCTTGGAAATCGCCAGAATCTCATCTCCCACCACGCCGCTTTTCCTGCTGAGCTCCTGCATAGTCACCCAGCTTGTGAAAAGGTCCTGCAGCACGTTCTTGTAGGTTCCCGCAGCCTCCTTGATGACTGCAATCTGCCGCAGATTCGCTTCCTGCCGGGTTACGGCTCTCAGGTCCTCCAGCTTCTTGTCGATGGCTTCAAAATTCTTTGTAATATCCTGAACGATTTTCGGATCACGCAGGGCCTGTGCCTTGAAGTTTGCAATACGAACGGCATTACCGGCATCGATGATGTCTTGAACCGCATCTATTTTTTGCAGACGCTCGGAGAGCTTGCCGGCTTCGATGCCGGCTTTCATCTCATCGTTCATCAACTTGTACTGAATGGCCAGAAAGTCGCCGCAGTTCTTCATGTACCTCGCCGCTGCCTCGTCGAGAACGTCTCTGGCCTTGTCTATGGCATCGTCCCGGGCCTCCGTCTCGTTCATGAGCTGCTCGAATTCCCTGATCTTGCCTTCGGCTCGCTCCACTCCCTCTCTCAGTTTTCCAAGGTCCGGGGACTGTGCCGCCATGGCATCTGCTTCCCTGAGGTATTTCTTGACCTCCTCGAGACTCTTTCTTGCCTGTTCAAGAAACTGCCGTTCCTCACTCAAGGCATAACTGCGGGCATAGTACATGGTCAGCAGCGCATTACGCTCCACATTGTTGGCCACGCCGACTTCGGGAATAAATTCCTTTTGCAGCTTGATCGACTGATCTTTCACTTTGCTCATGTTCCACATGGCCAAGACACCAAGGACAAGAGCGATAAAGATCAGAACCCCGAAGCCCAAAGCCATCTTTATTCCCAGTTTGACGTTCTTCACAGGCATTTCCTTCCTGGTTCCGGAAGCTCGGAGCAAGCGCTTCCATCATCTTGAACATATCGTGCGGAGCCAAAAATACAACAGGCGGCTTCTTTCAGGCGGATGCCCATCTTCGCCGAATCAATAGAGAAACGAATGAAGACTTTCGATCAGCTTTTCCTTGTCCAGCTTGATCTGATAATCATCGACACCGGCTTCTTTCGCTCTTTCCATGTCCTCCTCGGCAGCCAGGGAAGTCAAGGCAATCACCGGGAGATGTGAAAAGCGCTTATCCTCTTTCACTTTCCTGGCAAGCCCATAGCCGTTGAGGTTGGGCATTTCAATGTCCGTCACCAGGACGGAAACCGCATCGCCGTGAACCTGCAACAGATTCCATGCCACCAGCCCGTCTTCCGCCGCTATGACCCTGTATCCTTCATCTTCCATGAACTTCTTTACCTGGGCTCGAAAAAAATCCGAATCCTCGGCCAGAAGAATCGTATATTTCTTTCCTTCCTCGAAATTACGAGTCCGAATGGCCTTGCGCTCGGCAAACCATGCGGGCTTCAACAGCTCGATCATTTCATAGATATCGATGATCAGCGTCGTCTGACGGCCGATTATGGCCGAGCCCATGATGCCCGGCTGCCTGAGCGTGCTGGCGTCCACTTGAATGGACACTTCGATGGCATCCACGGGCACCGTTGCCAACAGTCCGACTTCCCTGCCCGCGATCTCGAAGACGATCACCAGAAGTCTTTCGCTTTCCACAAGCGGCTTGACCGTGGCAACTTCTTCCAGGGCAAACACCGGCAGACTTGCACCGCGGTACTGAATGACCCTGCTTCCTCCTACCTTCTCTATGTCGGAAGCCTTGATCTGCTCCACACGGGCAACAAGATCGAGAGGAACGGCAAACTGCTCTTCGAGACCGTTTCGGAAAAGCAGGAGGGATTGAACGTCCTGATATCTGGCTCGCGCCAGCTCGGCAGCCATTTCGACAGCCCTCTCGGTTCCCGCCAGGGATGTCAGGCCATACATCTGCGCGAGACTGGCGACATCCAGGATCAAAGCCACGCGGCCATCCCCCATTATCGTAGCACCGGCGTATCCGCGGCACTGCTTCAAATGGCGTCCCAACGGCTTGACGACAATCTCCTCGGAATCGTGCAATACATCGACAACCAGCCCGTACTTGAAAGCCCCCGCCGAAACCACCACGATGTTCACTGCGCTGCTGGCACGATAACGCCTGTCGGGCACTTCACGCCGATTGAGCTCGCCCGTCTCCTGCCCTTCATCCTCCCTTCTCAAACCGGAAGCCGAAGAGGAAGACTCCGATTCCTTATCACCAAAGAGTGGGCTTTTGCGGGACCTTCGGTCAGGGATGCTCTTGCGGCGATCCGGCTTTCTCAGTCCGTCGGCGGGATCTATATAGGTGCTTTGAAGACCCAACACCTCAGTGAGGTTGAGCAAAGGCAGAAGAGTCTCCCGCAGTCGAACCACTGCCGCGTCTCCAACTCTTTCTATCCTGTTTTTCACCTGTGCACCGGGAATCCGCAACAATTCATCCACATTGACCTGGGGAATGGCAAAGCGCTCGCCCGCCGTCGATACCAGCAGGCTGGGAAGAATGGCCAGCGTGAGCGGAAGCTTGATGCGAAAGGAGGTCCCCTTTGACGGCGCGGAGGTGATATCGACGAGGCCTCCCAGCTTGTCCAGGTTCGTTTTGACCACGTCCATGCCCACACCCCGCCCCGAGATATCGGTCACCTTCTCCGCGGTGGAAAAACCAGGAAGAAAGATCAGGTTCATCTTCTCCTTATCGGACATGGTTCTGATCTGCTCTTCCGACACGAGATCCTTGGAAATAGCCGCGGCAGCCAATTTGTTCCCGTCTATCCCTTTCCCGTCGTCAATAACCTCGATGTTAACCTGCCCTGCTTCATGGTAGGCCCTCAAGGTGACCTGGCCCACGGGATTCTTTCCCGCACGGGCACGCACCTCGGGCATCTCGATTCCATGATCGATGGAGTTTCTTACCAGATGGGTCAACGGATCACTGAGGCCCTCGATAAGGGTTTTGTCGAGCTCGACTTCTTTACCTTCTATGGTGAGGGATATCTCTTTCTCCAGCTCCAGCGACATGTCGCGCACCACTCTGGGAAACTTGTTGAAGATGTTCCCGATGGGCTGCATTCGGGTAAACATGATGGCTTCCTGCAGCTCGGAAGTGACAAGATTGATCCTCTGAGCCGCGATTTCGTTGGAGCGCCGGTCACCGGAAGAAATGGCCTGAAGAAGCTGGTTGCGGCTCAAAACCAGCTCCCCCGCCAAGGTCATCAGCAAATCCAGAAGGCCTACATTCACTCGCAGACTGGTCTCATGCTGAGCTGCAAGCGGCGCCTTTTCGGTCCGTTCCGTCCTTCCGGTCTTCTCGGTCCCTTCAGTCCTTTCAGTCTCTGCGGTTTTCTCGACCTTCCGGACCGCAATATTTTTCCGGCTGTCTTTCCCAGCCCGCGGTTGCAGCCGCGTTTGCGAGGCAACAGCTTCAACTTCCGCCATAACCGGAACGTCTCGAGAAGTCCCGGATCTAAGCTCACCACCCTGCCCCGGCTTCGCAGCCATGTCTTCGCCTATGACATGAATACGCTCTGCATCGATTTCAAACAAAACACCGATAATATCCGGCTCGATGATCGTGGCAAAGAGAACGATAAAGGGAAGCATGTTGGACAATCTATCATCATTGAGCGTCCCCACGGCGGCGACATCGACCTTGCTATCGAGGATGATTCCGCTCTCCTGCATCATATTGAGAATTTCGAGCGGGGTTTTATTCTTCTGATGGACATCATGGATGAGGTCGTATTCGACTAGGTAGATGAATTTGCCGGTCTTCCTGGCCTGTGTTATGTCGAACTCGGACACACTGAAGACTACCTGGCCGTCCGGCAGATGTATGTCCACCTTTTTCGAGACACTGTTCTTTTCCGCCTGAGGGAGGTGAGCACTCGTCAAGCCGTTGAGAGCGACAGTGTGCTCCGAAATATCCATCTGATCGCTCTCATCGACGTTATTGATCAGTTCTCGAAGCCTGTCGAAGGCCAGCAGCAGAATATTCACGACCTCGGGATCGGGTACCATCTCACGGCTGCGAATCATCCCCAGCACGTTCTCGATTTTGTGAGACAGCTCCTTGATGCCGTTCAACCCCATGAAGCCGGCGCCCCCCTTGATGGAATGGGCGGCTCTGAATACCTTGTTCACCAGCTCCTCATCGATATTTGCCCCCGCCTCTTCAATAGTGAGCAGGTTGTTCTCGATATCGGACAGATGCTCGCGTGACTCTTCGATATACATCCGCAGGGTTTCATCGTCCTGCATATTCATGAAAGACCTCCGTCTAAGCCTGCGTTCCGCATCCCGACCTCCGGCTTCAAGCTCATGACACGCTAAAATGCTTGTCCAGGCGCATAGTCTTGAAAAGACCGCAAATATTGGAGGAGGCATTGACAACCTTAAGCTTTCCGCCAATTTTACCCAGGGAGTTGTGTGTGGCAATCAGAACGCCCAAGCCGACGGAATCGATCATTTCCACGTTGCCCAGGTCGATCACAAGCTCCTTGGGATCTTCCTCCAATACGGACTGGACCTCTTTCCTGAATTCGGGCACCACGGACGCCACCAGATCGTGCTCCGGTCTGACAATGGTGTGATCCCCCAGCCTCACGATTTCACTCATAGATCCTCCAGCTCTCGATCCACACTTTTCCACAAGGTGACTTGATTACCCTTTTCATTGTACTTCAGGTCAGTAGAATATTTCTTCATAATGGCAAGTCCCCGACCGGATTCGGACGTGACTTCAGGCTCTCTTTCAAGGCATTTTCGCCAGTCGAACCCATCCCCCTCATCTTCCACTCTTATCACCAGGTAACCGGTTTCAAGGCAAATATCATACTTGATGCTTTTCGAGCCATCAAGGCGGCAACCGTGGCGAACGGCATTCGTGAGGGCCTCTCGGACAACCAGCACGACGTCGAAAGCATACCCGCTCATGCCATTGCTTTCCAAGAATCTCCTGGTTTCCAGGGCAACGCCGTCGATATCTTCCAGGGTTGCCGAGATGTATATCTGAATGCCGGACGGCTTCTCAACTGCCTTGAACATACTCAGACCTCGATTCCCATCAAAACAAGGTCATCCATCAACGAGCTCTTCGAAGGAAAAAGCCGGTCCATGATCTGAGAGACCGCTTCGGCCACAGAACGACCCCTCGACTCTACGCAAGCATCCACAAGGTTTTTTGTTCCCTCCGTCCTGCTCTTCTTCTCTTCACCGAACCCCTCGACCAGACCGTCCGTGTAAAGGAAGAAGCGGTCTCCTCGCGATACCTTTCTATAGACAGGCTCGAACACCACTGTTTGGAAGGCTCCCAGAACGTCTCCTTTTCCCTCCAGGCATTCCACCTGCCCATTGGCCTTGAGATACACCACGGGCGGATGGCCGGCACTTACCACCGTCATCCCCTGTTGAATACGGTTCAGATGTGCGTAACAGGCCGTAAGATATTTGCTGTCGGGCATAATGGCAGTCAAAACCCCGTTCATGATCTTCATGGTTTCAACGGGCGTGTTCATGGGCGTGGCATTCTGGCTGATCAAAGCCTTGACGGCGGACGTAATGTATGAAGCCCCCAGATCGTGACCACTCACGTCCGCCACGAAGTAGCCGTATATTCCGTTGCCGATGGGAAACACGTCATAGAAGTCGCCCCCTGCCTCCATGGCCGGCGCATAGCTGATATGAAAGTTCGCCTCGGGAAGATCCGAAGGACGCACCAGAATCTCCTGCTGCGCCTCGTGCAACTGCCTCAATTTGGCTGCCTGCATTTCAATCATCGCAGTGTAAGCGAATCTGAGCTGAAGGTGCAGCCGCACCCTGGCCAGGACTTCAAGCCTTTCGAAGGGCTTGGTGATGTAGTCCACGGCTCCCATCCCCAGTCCGGCCACCTTGCTCTGGACATCATGCAGGGCTGAGATGAAGATAACCGGTATGTCCGAAACGTGCGGGTCCTCCTTGAGCAGCTTGCAGGTATCGAAGCCGCTCTCGCCGGGCATCATGACGTCCAGCAAAAGAATATCGGGATGTTCTTCCCGTGCCAAAATTCGCCCTTCCTTGCCGCTGCTGGCCGAAATGGTTCTATAACCTTCCGTTGTCAGTACGGCTTCCAACAACTTGAGGTTCCGCGAATCATCATCCACGATGAGAATGGTCGGTATTCTTTTCCCCGGATCGATACCCATTGTCCCTATCTACCTCGTACTGAAGCCAAGAAATTCATCATGCCTTCTTTATCGCCTTTCGAAACGGCGTTACATGGAAAAAAGATACGCCAAAGCACATGATTTCTTTTTCTTATCCCTTACTTTTTATAAATGGTAAAGAGCAAAGAGCGTTGAGCTAACTTTCAATCCCATGAGGACTATCCCGTGAATAAAAGGACGGCAGATGCGGCGGAGAAAGCTGATAAGCCTTTGATTTCTTTTCCGGAAGGAAGCCTTATCGTGAGGTTTTGCAGGCGTGAAAAGCGATTTATCGTGGAAGTGGAGATGGATGAGAAACGCTTCCAGGTCCACTGCAACAACTCTGGCAGCATGATGGGACTGTTGAGGCCAGGCTCTCAACTTCTCATCTCTCCCGCCCTCAAGCCGGGCCGAAAGCTCCCTTATACCCTCGAGATGGCAAAGCCCCAAGATGTCTGGGTGGGAGTGAACACCCTGGTCCCCAATCGTGTCCTATATCTGGCATGGAAAACGGGACTCCTGAGCGAGCTGACAGGATATGAACGGTACAGGAGCGAAGCGGTAGTAGGTGAAAGCCGGCTGGATGCCATGCTCCAAGGTGATCGCGGCACACTCTGGGTCGAAGCGAAAAATGTCACGCTGGTCGAGGACGATGTCGCCTATTTCCCGGACGCCATCAGCCTTCGAGGCCAGAAACACTTGCGGGAGCTTATGGCCCTGGCCCACAAAGGGCACCGAGCAGCCTGCTTCTATCTGATTCAAAGAGAGGACGCCCGCTGTTTCGCTCCAGCGGATTTCATCGATCCGGCCTTCGCTGATCTTTTCTGGCAAGCCCGTGCAAAAGGCGTTGAAATGTGGCCCTACAAAGCAACAGCTTCTTCCGAGGGTATTCGAATCGGTCCGCCGCTACCCCTCCTGAACACTTCAGAAGCAAAGTAGGAAAATGCCCGTCTTCTCAGGCAAGCCTATCCGTCTCCAAATACAAAGAGCACAAAAGACGCAAAGAACACACACAAAAGGCATACAATAAACCTCCTTTTCGTGTTCTTCGTATCCTTCGTGCTCTTTGTGTTCAAAAGCAAGCAGGAAAGATCTTACCCTTAGATCCTGACCGCACAGATCGAATCTATTCGTACAGCTCTCAATCATCCGCCATTAAGAAGAGGGCACATTGATCGTTCCACTATATGGAGCATACACGGCCCAAAACCCGCCGTCGCCAAACATCAATGATGAACGGTCGGTGGATGGTTGCTGCCGGGGTTCTGATTACCACCCTGACCGGACTCGGGAACACTTGATGCGGTAGGGTTAGGAGAGCTTGATCCACCAGCCAACCCAAACGCAAGCCCGGTCACGAGCGCCACCCCCACTACAGCCGCGCCTACGCCCACCAGCGTACCTGTAGTCACGGTTACACCCGTAGCTGCACCGAGCCCAGATGCTAGAGAAGCTAACCCCCCCGCACCACCGGGAGCGGCTCCACTGGGAGCAGCGGCCCCCGCGGAAGCGACTCCAGCCGGAACAGCGGCTTGGCACAGAGAAGCCTGGGCAAAAGAAAACCATGTAAAAAAGCCAACGATTACCAAAACCAACATCATTTGGGCCGAGCCGCGCATTGTTCTTTTCATCTTCATAATCTCCCCTTCAAGCCTGTCGAGGCCAAGGATACCATATGGGCCGCCTATACTTTTCCCCATTAGCCACCTTAGCTCGACTTAGGCATCACAAAACCGCGGAATCCCCACGGACACTGAAGCCTGCGTTCGCGCATCAAACGCTACGCCACACCTAACCATCCTGATTTCATGTTTAATGAAGAGTCGTGTTTGTGTCAAGGATAAACTTCCAACCTAGCGCAATTAATAGCAAAACTATCCCAACTCACCAACTCGTGCATTCCATGTCACCAGATTTATAAATCACGGATTCCCCACTCTAAGCATGCCAGGTTCCAACGAATTCCCTCTTTTACCTTCCAAACCGAAAAAACGGCGACTAAACTGGGTCTCAAAATGGTACTATCCCTTAGATCAAAGGACATCAAGGGTAAAACGGGGGGATATAGATCATGTCCCAGAGGTGCATTCTCTCCTCGACATCCTTGCCCCCGGTTTGAGCTTTGAGCCATGAAACCCAGGAAGGATAAATCCGTTCAACTTCCGCTCTTTGTTCAAGAGAGATCGAGTGGTCGGGGAGCGGCATACCGGCTGTATCCAGTGTCCGGGTGAAGACGACGGTGATCCGCTGCTTC
>Ga0074199_1001378_pt1 | contig 21845 bp, 22 predicted proteins | sample EPASupsiteSAE347_FD_64528 | JGI IMG/M metagenome (GOLD analysis project Ga0074199, IMG submission 64528) | Bioremediated contaminated groundwater from EPA Superfund site, New Mexico - Sample SAE3-47 | ecosystem: Environmental > Aquatic > Deep subsurface > Groundwater > Contaminated ... | reverse complement strand
GCGTGCCCGGCGGATCGGAGCGCGTATCGATGAGATGGCCGGGCGGGGCGCGGCGATCGAGCGCGAGCTCATGCGCCTTAAGGAAGATCCAGCCATGCACGAGATCGCAGAGAAGAGCCAGGAACTCATCACCCTTGGGCGGCAGCGGGACGAGGCCCTCCGGACCTACTCCGCGCTCTCGATGACCGCGTCACACGTCTTCCGGAAGGCCGAGAAACTGGTGGCCCGCGACCGTCATGTCCCGGGAGGCACCGCGCTCCGTGCCGCAACGGAGATCCTCTCAGATCCCGATATTCCCTCGCCGGAACAGCTGGATCCCGCGCTTGAGGCCGCATGTCCCCCGACCGTCCAGTTGATCGGGGCCGGCCAGATCCCCTTGAAGAACAAGGAGGAGCGGACCCTGTTCTCCGATATCCCCTCGTTCCGTTCGGCGATCTGCACTGCCGCCGGGGGATTCCGGTCCCTCGATGAGCAGTGCCGGGCTGCGGAATCGGCGCTCGCCACGCACCGGATCACGGTCGCCATGGAGTCGCTCGAGCGTGAGAAAGCGCAGCTGCTCGTGATGCTTGCACGGGAGAAACAGGCCCTCATTGAACTGTCCGAGTGGCAGGAGAAGACACTTGCACATATACCCGCCCTGTATGCAGATCTCCGGGCCCGGGTGGACACCCTGAGCGGGAACACCCGGGTCCTCGGGGATTACCGGGACGCCCCTGCTCCGGTCCCCCCGGCAGAATCGTGAGTCCGGATCATCGGGGCGATCGCCCGGATGGGTCGGGGGAGCGGATGGCCCGGCCGCTCATACGAGCCGTATGAAGGTGAATGTGGAGAAGTCGGTGTACGCGAACTCCGGCTCGCTCCCGTGGCAGCCGCCGACCCGGAAGAGCGTGGGGAGATCGAGGGGGATCACGGCAGTCTCGATCGGAACCTCCCGCTGTGCGTCTTTCAGGACGAGCGGTTCGAACTGCAGCTCCTGCTCGCGGATTCCGTCGCCGGTCTTCCTGCAGCAGATATGCTGGTGCTGGTGGCCGCAGCACATGTGCGTAAGGCCCCGCTGTTCCAGGGTATCGAACGCCATCTTTGCCGTGTAATGGTAGCCGGTGAAGAAGTCGCCGGTCTGGTGGGAGAGGCGCTGCCAGCACTTCAGCCGGAGCGTATCGTTTCCCAGATCCAGCGGGCCCCCGTGGACGAAGAGCATCTGATCCTCGACCACTTCCATGGGCATCGTATCGAAGATCGAGAGGAGTGGTGAATCCCGGAGCTGCTCGTGCCGGTAGGCGCTGGCGGCATCGCTTCCGCTTACCATGATGCCGTGCAGGAAGGCATGGTCGTGGTTGCCGAGCACTGAGACCATGCGGTATTCGTGGGAGAGGGTATGGATCTTCTCCAGCGTTTCCTGCGGTCGGCTCCCGCGGTGAAGGAGGTCCCCGAGGTTGATTAAGAGATCGACCGGTCCGAATGCCTGCCGGAATGCATCCGTCCTGATGCAGGACGCAAGCGCGTTTATCGCCTCCGCGTCCGCGTGTACATCCGAGAAGATTACCGCACCCATAGGGTCAGGTGAAGTATTGGTGAGTCTTTGCAGATATAATCCATTGATGCCCGGGGTTCAGTGATGCTGTTTTCCCCCGGTCAATATGTTCATGTGACCGTGCCGCCCAGTACTATTTCAGGTTACGGTGCCGGTGCCATCCGGCACCGGCTGGAGACACGTATTCATGGAGCAGTATCTCACCGATTATACCGGCCGCATGCGGTCCCCCTATGCCGCGATCCCCCCCGCACCGGCTCACGCACTGGCCTCGGCCTTCCTTGCCTTCCGGTACGGCATGTACGAGAATGCGATCCGCGAATGTACGCAGGCGCTGGCGCTGTTTCCCGGTGAGGGGCCCGCATCTGCCCTCAGAAAAGCCCTCCTCATCATCCGCGGGCATGCCGCCTACCGGCTGAACGCCCAGGAGACGGGGGATCTCGGGCTTGGATTCTCCCCTGCGGAACAGGTGTATGCAGCGATCACGATCCCCCCTGAAGCCGTCGACGATGCGGCCACCCTTGCGCTCGACAATGCGCTGATCCTTGTCTGGGTGGTTGCCCTGAACCGGTCCGCAGACGACGAGGAGGCGCTCGAAGAGCACCGGGAGATGATCGTGGGGATGCTCTCGGATTACAGGAAAGCGATGGGGATGGAGTAGGACTTTTTTTAATTCAGTTACGGCATTGATGGTGCTGATCGAATGTATCCGGTTCTGGTAACTATGGTACGCACACGCCCGAACCTTCAATTTTTACCATGGGGGGGTCGCACGGGTACAAACTTTTCATCCGGATCCGACGGGTTCTCACGATTTTACCTCATAAAAATACAGTGGCAGCCTTGCAGCCCGGGCCGCAAAAATATTTTTGTACCCATGCGACCCCCCCATGCCCCTTCCGGATTTTGAGTGGAAATTCGTGGATTTTACTTCGTAAAAGTGGTGATGATCCGCGTTCGGTTGATGCAGGGGGTCGCGTGGGTACAAACTGCTGGGGCCAGGACCTGGCATGGGTACCATGACCGGATCCGGTCTGAATTTTTAACCGGACCTTGCTCCATATTTTTTGAACGTAAAACCGATCGCGATTGAAACCCGGATCCGGATCAACCGGACCTTGCGTAAATTATTCAGAGCATACCCTGTATGAACATTTTTTACCGGACCCTGGTTGTGAATGTTAACCAGATCCGTATAAACCTGCATCAGGAAAAATTCTCATCAGTCCCTGAGAAAAACCGGGAATACAATCAGACCGTACTCAATTTTTTTTGAGCAGACCTTGATTAAAACATTTTCAGCAAACTTTGCGTGAAAATTTTTTGCCGGACCTTGCGTGAAAAATATTCGGCGCGATCACGATCGCGATTGAAATGCGGATCCGGATCAACCGGACACTGAAAAAAAAATTCCCAGCCCGGTTACAGGCTGTCCATGCTGATGCCCGTGAAATCCTGTGCCACCGACTTGATATCCTTGACACCGAACGCGGTCTGGACCGATTCGAGTTCGAGCTGGTTTGCCGCATCGCACATGTAGTCCAGGATATCGACCGAGAGCTCTTTCTGGATCTTGCTCTTCCTCAGCTGGTCGACGAGGGAGGCCATCTTCTCGGGAGACTCCATCCGGAGTTTGGCAAGGCTCATGACACACATGTAGATCCGGGTCAGGTTCCGGTCGGTGCCGGTAATGCAGTCAAAGAAGTTCCTGATTACCTGGGCCTGGTAGATCTCTCCTCCTATATTCTCCACCTCCTCCCTTCTCTATCGGTAAATGGACTGTTATTTGTTCCTGCTTATAAACGTTTCTGGTAAAATGCCCTTTTTGCGCAAAAAAATCAGGAATTTGCGGCTGTTTTGGCAAAAGGGCGGCAGGAATGTCAGACAATCGGATGACAATTGTCATACCGCCCCCGGACCCCGCCGCACCCCCCGCTCCCGTGCAGTACAACAATCCGGAACGATCACCCCGGTTCAGATGAAGGAATTCGGGAGTGAAATGAACCCGGGCACGGTCCCGATCTCCCCCCTTCGAATCCTGCAGGATTATATGCATTACACCTCAAATGAAATTACCAATACATTTTCATGCTGGTACTCTTCATGTCGGAATCAGGACGTTCGCCGCTTGCCCGGCTGGTATTGTTCATGGTCATCATATCGGCAGCAGGAGCGTTCATTGCCGGGACCCATTATGTCCTCATCGACGGCCCGCAGCAGTATTACGCAACCCACCCGCCGCAAAACACAATCCTCTTTTCCACAATGGGAGATGGTTGTGATTCCGGGTGGGAAAAGTTCCTGGCATGGTTGCACGGCTATTGTTTTTTGGATGCCCATGGTGAAGGCAATGACCGCATTTGTAACTGGGATTACTGTTGATTACCCGACAGGGAATGCCACTGATTAAAACCCTGACCCGGTGCAGAGAGAAAAAAGAGCGCTGCCCCCGGGATATATCCGCGATCCTTTTTTTGACAGCGAATATATCATAGGGCGACCCGCCATGAAATTTTACCCGGTGTTCTTTTGTGAAAGGATCCCTATTTTGCGGCCGAGACAATCTTGATAACGTCCCCGTTCTTCAGCTCGTGGGTCTCCTTGATCCGCATCTTGGATTTTGCATCCACCGCGTACAGGAATCCCTTGCCGATATCCGTGTGGACCTGGAACGCGAGATCGTGCGGGGTCGAACCCTTCTTCATTAAGAAGGCGTCGGGCAGCACGTCGCCCTGCTTGTTGCAGTAGTGGTTCTCGTCCTCGACCGGGTACACGACGATCATGTCGAGCAGTTCGAAGACCGCCCGGTTGATGGCCTGCTGCACGCCCGTGCCTTTGCACTGCTTCATGACCTCCGCGATCTTCTGGAGGCCGGCCTTCTGGGCCGGCGACAGGGTGGCTTCGTTTGCCACGGTGAATGCCGCGTCCCCGGGCAGGTACCGGATCATGTTCGCTGCCGCGGCGTTCCGCAGGGCAAGCTCGGACGCCGCGCTCGCAAACGCCACTTTCTGTTCCGCGAGTTTTACCCGGAGCGCCTCAGGCGCCTCGTCGAACTTGTTCCCTACCACCAGCATCGGTTTTGAGATCTTCACGATCTCCGCGCAGAACGGCACCAGGTCCTCCATCTTCGCGTGCACGAGATCCAGTTTCAGCGCGAGCTCGGCATCGCGCACGTCCTCCGGCGTGATCCCGAGGCCGGTAAAGGTGTCGGCTATTGCCTGGTGGATGGAGAAGCCCTTGACCTGCGCCTGCCGGTTCAGCCGGGTCCAGTGCTTGTCCAGGATCCCGTACACCCACATCGTCATCTCGAACGAGAGGAACTTCACGTCCTCGGCCGGGTCGTGGTTGCCGGTCCCGACCGGGTTCCCCTCGCTGTCGGTCCCGCCGCTCGCGTCGATGATGTGGAGGATCGCGTTGGCCTGCCTCAGGTTGTCGAGGAACTGATTGCCGAGGCCCTTGCCCTTGTGCGCATCGGGGACGAGCCCGGCCACGTCGATCAGGTTCACGGGGACGAACCGGACCCCGTCCACGCAGTGGCTGCACTTCACCTTCAGTTCCGTGCAGGCGCAGGGCGTCCGCACGTAGGCGACCCCGAAGTTGGGGTTGATGGTGGTGAAGGGGTAGTTGGCGATCTCGGCATTCGCCATGGTGGCGGCCTTGAAGAACGTGGATTTCCCGCAGTTGGGTTTCCCGGCAAGTGCAAGCGTGAGCATAGTTACGTGTCCTCGTGATATTCAGATACCTGTCCCGGATCCGGCCGGAGTGAATCTGACAAAGGTTTTTCATTGCGGCTTATTAAAAGGTACTTATGACGTTTGTTCAGAAGAGAGCCTATTACTTTGATACGCCGGGCCCGGCCAATACGGGGGATGCCGCCCGGTTCTCCATCGAGCGGGCAAAGGAACTGGGCCTCTCCACCATCGTTGTCGCCAGTTCTTCCGGCAGGACCGCGCAGCTCTTCTTCGATGCCATGAAGGGATCGGGGCTCCGGCTCGTTGTCGTCACCCACGTCTTCGGCTTCTCGAAACCCGGCGAGTGGGAGTTCTCGCAGGAGATCGCTACACACCTGCGGAAAGAAGGCGTGACGATCGTCACCGGCACCCACGCCCTCTCCGGTCTCGAACGGGCCCTCTCCCGCTCGCCGAAAGTTGGCGGCGGGTCCCGCACCGAGGCGATTGCCGAAGCGCTCCGCCGTACCGTGGCGATCGGCCTCAAGGTCGCAGTCGAATGCGTGCTGATCGCGGCCGACCAGGGTGCCATCGGGATTGCCGATGAGGTGATCGCGGTCGGGGGCACCGCTACCGGGGCCGATACGGTCTGCGTCATCCACCCGGCGAATACCGCGAACTATTTCGATCTCCAGGTACGCGAGATCGTTGCCATGCCGAGGGTCCGCTGAACATGGCGATCCCGTCGCTCTCCAAGGCATTCCATCTCCTTTTTGAGAAGCCCGTGCTCTGGCTGCCGGGCCTTGTCGCGGGCCTGCTGGCCGCAGGTGTCTGGCTGGCCCTGGCCTTCTCCGGCACCTTCTTTGCCGGCCGGCTGCTCGTCTTCGCCGGCCTGATCGCGGTGTTCTTCATCACGGGTACGTTCGGCCTGATCAAAACGGGAGGAGCCGACCTTGCCTCGCTTTTCAGGAACGGCATGCAGTACTACTTCCGCGTGCTCCTGCCCGGGCTCGTGATCGTCTTTGTAGCCCTGGTGACCGCGCTGCTGGTCGGGATGACCCTCTCCCTTTTCGGCTCCGCGATGGATCCAATCCTCATCGCTGACCTGGCCATGGCATTTTTGATCCCCGCCCTCCTCCTGACGTTCTTTGCCGACACGGCCGCGGTCTTCGAGGACCAGCGGGTCTTTGCCTCGATCCGGCGGAGCATCCTCCTTGTCAGTGTGAACCTCGTGCGCGTCATCGGGTTCTTCGCCGTGGCCTTCATTGTCTCGTGCGGGATCCTTTTTACGCTGATGATCGTCTGGACCGCATTCCTCGTGGACAAGCTCGAACCCCTCACCACCTGGACCGTGGAGCAGCAGCAGGCAGCCACGCCCCAGCAGATGCTGGCCCTGATCGGCACGGACGGCATCTGGGTGACCGCCGGCGTCCTCGTCCTCGCGGGACTCCTGCTCGTGCCCATCCTCACCGGTTACAAGGCCTGCTTTTTTAAAACCCTTGCCGGTTCTTCGGTCATCATCGAGCAGGCCGCCGGTGAATACGACAGCAAGGGCCGCTGGTACAAGTATTGATCCACAGCCTCGCTTTTTTCACGGTGCCGTTCGGTTGTCCTCGGGCACGGTTCAGCATGAATTCAAAAAGTATATGGTGTCAACACTCAAATGTTGACACAGACAACGACTCATCAGGGCCCTGCGGATATTGTCCCGGACCTGGCGGAGGACGGGGATGCCCATCTCTGCCGGCTGACGGACGAACGCTGGCATGATATCCGGCCGCATTCCCCTGATCCGGACAGGGCACAATACCATGACAATCACTCAGGATGATCCCGGAACAACCGTACTCTCGATCGAACATCTCACCAAGTCCTTCGATACCAGGACCGTCCTGGAAAACATCAGTTTCTCCGTTGGCCGGGGCGAGGTCTTCGGCCTGCTGGGCCCCAACGGCGCGGGAAAGACCACCCTCATCCGGATGATCCTCGACATCTTCCGGCCCGATACCGGGACGATCGCGCTCTTCGGCCGGACATTTTCCGACGACATCAGGGACGCGATCGGCTACCTGCCCGAGGAAGGGAGCCTCGATAAGGAGATCGGGGTTGCAGAGTGCATCCGGTATTTTGCCATGCTCAAGCACATGGATTCGATCGATGCCAGGACCGATGCCTGGCTGGAGAGGCTTTCCCTCACCGGATACCGGGACCGGAAGATCCAGGACCTGAGCAAGGGCATGCACCGCCGGCTCCAGTTCATCCTTGCCGTCATCCACGAGCCGGCCGTCCTCATCCTCGACGAACCGTTCTCGGGGCTCGACCCGCTCAATATAAAAATCCTCAAGGACATCCTCCTCGAACTGCGTGCGAAGGGCACGACCGTCATCATGAGCACGCACCAGATGGACGAGGTGGAACGGATGTGCGACCGGATCCTCATGCTCAATGCCGGAACGGTCGTGCTCTACGGACGGCTTGACGAGATCCGGCAGGAGTTCGGGCTCTCCATCGAAGTCCGGTACGAGGGCCGGCTCCCGCACCTCGACAACGTCGTCAGTATCAGCGACTCCGGCAACGCCGCCGAACTGGTCGTGGCAAAGGAGACCGATACCCGGGACCTCCTCCTGACCCTCGCCGCGCAGGTCGCGATCCGGAAGTTCGAGATCAAGCAGCGGTCCATGAACGAGATCTTCCTGGAGGTGTGCAGGCGATGACCGGAAAACCGCTCGTGATCGCACGGTTCGAATTTTTAAAAACCATCCGGCGCAAAGGATTCATCCTCGGCACGCTCGGCCTGCCCCTCCTGATGATCGTGATCGTCGGCATCTCGTTGTATACCGGCACCGGGATCGGGGCCGGCATGGCAAACCAGACCGCAGGGTATGTCGACGGGGCCGGGTTTGTGCAGGCCGCGCCCGGCTTTGTCCCGTACCCGGATCCCGCGTCGGGAACGGAGGCGCTCCTTGCGGGAAAGATCGACACCCTGGTCGTCGTCCCGCCCGATTATATCCGTAACGGGACGCTCACGATTTACACGACTGACGCCTCCCTGCTCGGGTCGACCGGTTCGAGCAGGGCCGTCCAGGCGTTCATGGCAGAGAACCTCCTGCGGTACGAGAACGTCCCGGACGAGGCCGCACGGACGATCCTCTCCCCGGCCGATCCTTCCGTGATCGTGCTCGACGAGTCCGGCAATCCCAAAGGCAGCCAGGAGATCGCCGGCTTTCTCCTGCCGTTTGCGATGACGATGGTGCTGGCGCTGGGTATCCTGACCTCGTCAGGTTACCTGATGCAGGGTATCGGCGAGGAAAAAGAGAGCCGGCGCGGGGAATTTTTACTCTCGTACTGTTCGGCCGAAGAACTGCTGGCGGGAAAGATCGTCGGGTATGCCGCAGTAAGCCTGCTCCAGATCGCGGTCTGGACGGCGATTGCGCTTGTCGCGGTGGCGGCAAGCCCCCTTGCCGTGATCTTCTCCGGGCTGCAGGTGACCTGGCTTGCCGGTCTCGCGGTCGTGTACCTCGTTCTCGGGTACCTCCTCTTCTCGGTCTCGATCGCCTGCGCCGCATCGCTCGCCCCGTCAGTCCGCGAGGCCCAGCAGGTCTCGGCGATCTTCTCCATGTTCGCGGTCTTCCCGCTCGTGTTCCTGCAGTTCCTCCTCGCGGACCCGAACTCCCCGGCAATGCAGGTCCTCACGTACTTCCCCTACACGGCGCCCTTTATCACGATGGTGCGGCTCACGCTCGTCTCCGTGCCGCCGTACGAGATCGTCCTGAGCATGGCGATCCTGGTGGTCTCGATCGCGATCCTGACCCGGCTTGCCGCCCGGATCTTCCGGATGGGTATGCTGACCTACGGGAAGCGGGCGGGCATCCGGGATGTCTGGCGGTTCATCAGGACACCCTGATTTTTATTGTCCCGCGGTACGTTTCCCGCCGGCTCCGGTAAACGAAAGAAAAAGAGAACCGGAAAAAGAGAAACCGGATATCCGCACGGGCTGGCCCCGCAGTGATCACGCGATCCCGTGCAGTACCAGGATCCAGTACAGCGCCACCGCCACGAGCCCCCCGCCGATCGTGGCGAGCAGGTTGGTGCCGGCATTCCCGAGTACCCCCCGGTTCTCGAGCGTGGCACCGACCAGGCTGTCGAGGTTGGTGCCGGCAAACCCGGCCAGCGTGCAGACCGCCGCCATCGGGAGCGTGATCAGGCCCAGCAGGAGGGCCACCAGCGAGACCACCAGGCCGCCGATGAGGGCCACCGCCTCCCCCACCATCGTCACGCCCCCGTTCGTCCCGATCGGCACCTTCTTCAGGGTCGTGATCATGTAGGGGACGCCCCCCGTCACCCCGATCTCGCTTGCCAGGGTATCGGCCGCGGCCGTGGCAACGCACCCCACGTACATCACGATGAAGACCGGCTCCTCGAAGACGCCGAAGAGGACGGCCGCGGCCGTGGCGGCGATCCCGTTGGCAAAGACGTTCTTGTACCCCCGGGCCCCGCTCTGGCCCTGCTCGACCCCGATCCGCTTCTTGTACTCGTACTTGTATTTCGTGGCGAGCGATCCGAGGACGAAGAACGCGATCATCACGAGGAGCCAGAGGGGCGTGGCGAAGACGAGCAGGAGGATGCCGACGAGCGCGATCGAGAAGAGGCCTGAGAGGTCGGCGGTTTTCGACCGGTAGGCGAAGTACGCAAAGGCGAACGCAAAGATGACGGCCGCGACAACGATCTGGAGGTTCGCCTGGTAGTTCAGCTCCTGGATCAGGAGCATGGTCATGGCGATGCCGATCCCTTCGATGACCAGCGAGTCCTCGTACTTCAGGAGGATCACTTTTAAGAGCACGGCCGCGATGATCCCGAAGATGATCGTCAAAAACGCGGTCATCTGGAGGTAGGTCATCACGAGCACGCCGGCCCACGCGGTCGAGATGATGTAGTAGAGGTAGGTGTTCAGGTCGTCGTACCCGCCCTTGAAGACGAGTTCGCCCAAAACAAGCATCGCCATCGTGGTGGCGAAGACGAAGAACGGCAAAAGGCCGAAGGCATAGAGAGCGGCAAGGGCGCAGAGGGTGTAGGTGAGGTACTTGGTATCGAAGAACCGCCAGAGGATCAGGGCGTAGAGGATGACTATCAGGGCCATCAGCCACGCAGGCTTCAGGTAGGGTCCGACCAGGGTCGCGCCGCCGACGAGCGCTGCCGCGTATCCCAGGCCCCGTTGTCGCTGCATTCCAGTATTCATTGGCCTTTGTGGTAAAAAGAGTTTTATTAGGATACGCCCCTCCGGTGCGATCACTATATTTTATTAAAAGTGCAACCTTCTCCCGAATGGTGTCATCAGATCAGCTGCCCAAAAACTACGATTTTGCAGAGGTCGAGGAGCGCTGGAGGAAGTCCTGGCGCGACGAGGACCACTATTTTGATGTGGCCTCCAGAAAGCCCCAGTTCGTCATCGATACCCCGCCGCCCTACCCGACGGGAAACTTCCATATCGGCAATGCCCTCAACTGGTGCTATATCGACTTTTTTGCCCGCTACAAGCGCATGAAGGGCTTCAACGTGATGTTCCCGCAGGGCTGGGACTGCCACGGCCTCCCGACCGAAGTGAAGGTGGAGGAGCTCAACCACATCACCAAGAACGACGTCTCGCGGGAAGAGTTCCGGAAGATGTGCCGCGAGCTCACCGAGAAGAACATCGCGGCCATGCGGATCACGCTCCGCAAGATGGCGTTCTCCACGGACTGGAGCAACGAGTACATCACGATGACACCGAAGTACTACAGCAAGACGCAGCTCTCCTTCCTGCGCATGCTGAAGTCCGGCTACATCTACCAGAGCGAGCACCCGGTCAACTACTGCACCCGGTGCGAGACCGCGATCGCCTTTGCCGAAGTCTCGTACGAGGACCGGGAGACCACGCTCAACTACTTCGACTTCGACGGCGTGGAGATCGCGACCACCCGGCCCGAGCTCCTGGCCGCGTGCGTCGCGGTTGCCGTCCACCCCGCGGACGACCGGTACCACAAACTCAAGGGCCGCACGATGAAGGTCCCGCTCTTCGGCCACGATGTCCCGGTCGTGCAGGACGAGGCCGTGGATCCTGCGTTCGGTTCCGGCGCCGTCATGATCTGTACGTTCGGCGACAAGCAGGATGTCCACTGGTGGAAGCAGCACAACCTCGCCCTCCGGAAGGCCATCGACCGGCAGGGGAAGATGACTGCGATCGCCGGGAAGTACCAGGGCAAGAACACCACCGAGTGCCGGAAGGCGATCCTCGACGACATGAAGGCGCAGGGGATCCTGAAGCGGCAGGAGAAACTCGCCCAGCGCGTGGGCACCTGCTGGCGCTGCAAGACCCCGATCGAGATCCTCTCCGAGCGCCAGTGGTTCGTGAAGATCAAGCCGGACGAGATCCAGAAGGCAGCGCACCAGATCGCGTGGCACCCCGAGCATATGCTCCGCCGGATGGAGAACTGGGTGGACCAGATGGAATGGGACTGGTGCATCTCCCGGCAGCGGATCTTCGCTACCCCCATCCCGGTCTGGTTCTGTAAGAAGTGCGGCGAGATGGTGGTGCCGGACGAATCGGACCTTCCGTGCGACCCGACGCTCGCGAAGCCGAAGCACCCGTGCACAAAATGCGGCAACACCGAATTCGAGGGCGAAGTGGACGTGCTCGACACCTGGATGGACTCCTCCATCTCGGTCCTGAACGTGACCGGCTGGGACGGCAGCGGGAAGCCGCCGTTCTTCCCGGCACAGATCCGGCCGCAGGGCCACGACATCATCCGGACCTGGGCGTTCTATTCAATCCTCCGGTCGGTGGCGCTGACCGGCGAAAAGCCGTGGCACGAGATCCTGGTCAACGGCATGGTGCTGGGCGAGGACGGGTTCAAGATGAGCAAGAGCCGGGGCAACATCATCGTCCCGGAGGAGATCCTTGAGAAGTACGGCGCCGACGCCCTCCGCCAGTGGGCCGCGATGGGGGCCGCCACCGGCTCCGACATCATGTTCAACTGGAACGACGTAGTTTCGGCCTCACGCTTCCAGACCAAGATGTGGAACATCACCAAGTTCGCCTTACTCCAGCTGGAGAAGGGCGGGTTCGACAAGGACGCACCGGTCACGGCGCTCGCCGACCGCTGGCTCCTGGTCCGGCTCTCGGACACGATCGAGACCGTGAGCAAAGCAATGGAGGACTACGAGTTCGACGATGCCCTCAAGGCGATCCGCGAGTTCGCCTGGGACGTGCTCGCCGACAACTATATCGAGCTGGCCAAGGGCCGGCTCTACCAGCAGGACGCCTCGCGTGCGAGCGCGTGCCTCGTCCTCCACACCGCGTTCGATGCGCTCTGCCGGATGCTCGCGCCGTTCATCCCGTACTTTGCCGAGGAATGCTACTCGTACCTGAACCCGGGCCATTCCGTGCACAGGCAGCCCTGGGTCTCGTTCACGTACGACGACGACGCGGCCCGGGCGGAGGGCAACCTCCTCGTGCAGGTCGTGGCCGGGATCCGGAAGTACAAGCACGACAACAACCTGGCCCTCAACGCCCCGCTCGGGAAGGTCACGATCTATGCCCCGCACACGGCGAGTGATGAGGGCGACACCGGCCGTACGCTCAATGCCGATGTCCACTGGAAGACGGACGCAGCGCACCTTGACCGGGCCATCACCGATATCGAGTTCAACCGCTCGATCGTGGGCAAGACCTTCCGGAAGGATGCGCAGGCCTTTATGGATGCCGTGAAGGCATTGTCACCTGCTGAACTGGAAAAACCGCCCAAGACTCTCACGATTAATGGCGCCGAGGTCGGGATCCCTGCTGACGCATTCACGCCCAAGTTCTCCTACATGGAAGAGGGGGCGAAGGTGGATGTGCTGACGGTGGGCGAGGTTATTGTGACGATTGCGAAGAAGGAATAACCTTTTTCAGATTTTCTTCCGGTACATATTTCTCATATTTTTATTTGTACTTTGGCGGGGGGGGATGACAATCCCCCATTTATGATAAGTATCCAAACGGGTTATGCGCAATTTCCAAAGGTGCGAATTAAAAAAGCAGTTTTTTACATGAACGTAACTTAAGGAAAAAATACCAAAATACAATAGTCAAAATAAGAAGTAACTCCCCCAGAATAAAGGCAATTGGATCATGAATAATGCCATTTCCCTGAATGGTATACCCTCTCACAAATAATACAACAAAAAATACTCCGGTTACGAAGGTGAAGAGGGATGTCCCGAGTAACAGCATAATCCGGTACCCGTTTTCCGGATGAAGGATCCTGACTGACTTCAGGGTAAGGGTATATGTCCGCCATTTCCTGCTGTCATCTGCGTTCACAAAACCGTTATCCGCCAGAATGGTCAGATGCTCGTGAACGGTTGATTTCGCAAGACCGAGCACTTTGGCAAGTTCGCTTACAGTTCCTGCACGACAATCAATCGTTTTCAGGATAGTGACACGGACATTGGATGATAAAACATCGATATCTTTCCGGTCAAGAGGAATATCAACCATATCCCGAAATATCTCCTTCATGAGATTTTCGGCGGATATAACCGTAATACTATTGGAAGGATGTAAGAATCCATAAAAATCCAGAAACCAGTTTTAATCGGGATTTATTCCACAATCACCCGGCAAAAAGGGAGGTGGTGTCTCTCTCAACCTGCACGAAGTGTAGGTAACGGTACCAATTCCGGTGCATCCTTTGCTTTTAATACAAAAATTGCATCTCCCCGTGGAAGCCTGTGGGGATCATACGTGCGCAAAGTTCCCGTCTCGGTCATGAACGCATCCGGAGACATAAGTGTGATCCTCAACCGGATGGTTTTTCCCGACGCGGGTTCCGGAATCTCAGTTGTTAGCCGGACTTCTGCAGATTCCCCGGACGACAGATTGGATATATACACCCGGGTTGCGGCACCGGTATAGGTGGGGCCATCTGATGAACCTGATTCCGGATTCAGGATCTCATAACTGGTCGTCATATTGAGAACAGCACTGGCACAGTCCTCACCGGCACCGTTCCAGACTAAAAAATCAAGGCTGATATTCTTTCCCTCAATGGTTACATCCGGTGTATACAAGGTGTTAACCGGGGAGGACTGATTATTACTATTGCGATCTTCGATTACTATCGCATTGTTCAACCGATCCTTATCCCGGATTTGCCAGGTTTCACCATTCTCTTTGTCATAAATAATGACAGGATACTCATATTCATAAGGCCCTCGTTCCAAACCGGACGCCAGTATCCAGTATGTCATGTGAATGGGTTCCTTCTGATGTTCCTGTCCATAAGGTGACAGGACGAGTATGTAATAATTTACCAAAAAAAGAAGGATTATGGAAGCAATGATCGCTATCCATACCCAAATCCCCGAACGCATTATATCACGTTAGTGTGCGTGACGATTTAGAGATATGGGGCGGTCACGACTACCTTGCCGGTCAATGCATCGACTACAACCAGTCCTCCCTGGAGAACATGATCATCAGGTTCGCCTTTCAGGGTAATCACCCATGTCAGGGACTGAATATCCGGCTTAGTATATTCAATAGACTGGTCGGCCGATGAATCGAAAACCCTGATCCCTGGAAATTGTTCTTCTGCGATTTTTATTGCATTATCACGGGATATCCCCGGTTCAGTTGAGCAGGTAATCTCCCGCTGGATTCCGATATATGAAATTACTTTACCGGAATCCGGATTGACATTAACAACGACCATATTCGGAGTCAGAGCATCTTTGATTTTTTCTCTCCAGATAAAAGAATACTCACTTCCGGCATCACCATGATTCTTTAAACCAGACCCTGTCAGTTGCATGTTCATATCCGAAAAGCCCGGATATTTCTCTTCGGCATATTTGTCTGCAATCGCTTTAGCCTGGGCAGAATCGAGCCTGAGGTTCCCCGGAGATTTCAGGGCATCAGTAAATGATGCGCGCTCAACCGCACCAGTGTACATATTGACATACGCCTGTCCATTCCCGGTATTGAATACGTAATAATCCCCCAGATCCAGATATTTGCTCTCCTGGTACTGGATCTGAACGAGAGGGGTATGGACAAATTTCTGTACATTTTCTTTCGCAGCATCGACACCGATAGGAGTTGTAGCGGCCAATGCAGACACCGTTGAAATCATCAGGGCAATACAGAGAACTGATACAAGGATTATTTTCTTCATTTTCATTCACCTCTTAAATGGTACCATACCGGGCAGGTGTAAGATAGCTGTTGTAACTACCGGAGATTTCATAGGTATCAATACCATGATAGCCAATGGGTAACTGCCAATAACAGTCATCTTTTGCATTGCTTGTAGCGCTTGAAACGCTCTCACCATTCCGGACACGATCCCAGAAACTTTCAGACCAGGAGATTCCTTTGGTCGTTACGATCTCACCATCGAATCCAATAGCGATATCCGCTCCTTTGTCCGTAACGGTCTTCGAAAGAAGATCCCCGTTGTACGGGTTGTAATGAGATGAGTAGCATGCAAGGTATACTGCAAGCAGGACATCCTTGATATCGGTTCCATAATCAGAAAGGTAATACTGATAAGATCCAGGATAATGACCATCCGTACTCGCTAAAATCCAGGAGTCTGATGAGAATTGGATTCCGCCCCCCTTATGAGAATCGTCAAAGTAGAGGCCATGACCATTGAAGAAAAAAATCGCATCCGACTTGAACTGATTATAGGCAGTTAATGCAAATGCACCCGTGGTCCATGCACTGGTATAACCCATTGAGGACTGATCAGCCTGTGCATCGGAGGCGGTCGGAGTGGTATCCGAACAATCATAGTTATGTGCTGATGGCAGTGCACTCACCGGACCTGACAGCGCAATCAGCAGGCAACCGGTTATCAATATTAGTAAATATCTTTTCATTGACATTCCTCCATAAGTATCCAAGACCAGAATACATTGAGGTCATATCTAGTTCTGAATAAAAATATATAAAATCGGATATGATTGTTCGGAAAAAACCGAACGGGGGTTATTCCTCCGATATAAGCTAATTCCGGCAACGGTTGATGAAATGTTCCATTTCCTTCCATGGAATAGGGCGCAAAGGTGGACGTGCTGACAATTGGCGATGTGATCGTGACGATTGCAAAGAAGTGAATATTTCTTCCGACTCATTTTTTTCATTTTATGATAATTGCGATACCTGCCGCCGCTTCGAAGAACCTGATGGTTCTTCTCGAATCAATCCTCGCTGATGCGACGATTGATTCCCCACAGGGACGCACCCGCGACGGCTCAATTGCTTGCACTTTTAAAGTGGGTAATTTGTCCCATCGTGCCGCAGAGTACGGGTGGTTCATCAGAATATCGAAAGTCATCAGACTTGAGATATGAGAAGACAGAAAGTCTTCGAACCGCGATGAGGAGGAGAACGCCCTGGCGTTCTTCGACTCGGCCCTGAGGCCGGGGCCATCACCACTTTTTTTTCTGGAAAACAAAACCGGTTCTCAGATTTTTCTTCAGCGAAAAATTAAAAAAAAATTTTCAGACTCAACAATTTTCCTGAAAAATTCCGGCAGCACAAAATTTTTACCATAGGTATCCGGCATATTCCCCCATCCCCGAAATACCCACGACTACCTTACTCTCGTAATAACCCCCACCAACCCTTGTTAGAAATCCGGGCCCGCAGCAGCCCCGGTTGTACGACTTTTGCCTCATCCCCGTTTTCGCAGAGGCAATAATTCCGGAAAACACGGTAATTCTCCCGGAACAATTCACCATTTTCCGGCGGGAATTCATGAGGCAGTATATAGCAAGGTTCCAGCGTCCGAAGGCCCGGGAAAACCTGCTCCGGCACAGGGTTATGACCGGGAGGAGGGGGTTTCCGGAGTACCGGATGTTATGGCTCACTTCTTCCGGCCCTTACGGGTCTTCCCCCACGTCAGGTCCTGTCGGATCGCATCCGCAACGAACCCCGCGATTTCTACGGGATCCTTTAAGGCATCCACGATCACGAACCGGTCCGGTTCGCTTTTGGCGTACGCAAGATAATTATTCTGGACTTTCTCTAAGATCTCGCGCCGCTCGAAGTGCTCGCGCTGGGCATCCGGCTTGAGCCGGGTGAGCGCGTCATCGACCGGGAGCACGCAGAGGAACGTCCGGTCGGGAACGATCGTCCAGCCGTTGTGCATGGCCCGGAGCCATGCTTCCGGCTCCGGCACGATCCCCTGCAGGGTCACGGACTGGTACGCAAAGCGGCTGTCGCTGTACCGGTCGGAGATCACGAGACGGCCCTCTTTGAGCGCCGGGCGGACGACCGTTGCAAGGTGCGCCGCATGATCGGCCACAAAGAGCGTGGCCTCGGTGACGGGGTCGAGCTGCTCTTTCACGGCCCGGCGGACCGACTCGCCCACCCACGTTGCCCCGGGCTCCCGGGTCATGACCGGGTCGAGGCCGGCGAGCAGTCCTTTGAGCGCTGCATGGAGCGTACTCTTCCCGCTCCCGTCGATCCCTTCGAGCGTGACTAACAACAGCGCCCCCTCCTGATCCATGCGAGCGGAATTTTTCTGTGGTGAAGGGCGGTCGCAATGATCGCCCCATCGAAGCCGGCATCGCAGAGCAGGGAGAGGTCATCCGGCGTTGCAACGCCCCCGCCCCAGAAAAGTTTCCGGTGATACGCCGATCGCAGTGCTTCAAGTTTCCCGCGATCCAGGCCGGCCTCCGTACCCACGCCGCTGATATCGAGGATGATGCAGCCGGAAAACTTCCAGCCATTGGCCTGCCGGAGCACGTCCACCGGGTCGCGGCCGGAGGGGATGACGCGGCCGTTTTTGATATCGACACTCAAAAGGCCGCCCGGGTACCGGGCAAGGCCGTCGCCCCCGGTCTCCGTACCGACAATGTTCGTGATATGGTACCCTTCGAGCATATCGTTTGGCGACCGGCAACCCCGGTCCACGTAGCAGCGGCGGACCTCCTGTGCGCACTGCCGGACGATTGCGTCATGAGAACCGGCACCTTCGATGCGGTCGAGGTCCGCAATATAGATGGAACGGGGCCGGATGGCACGGACGAATCCTGTCGGTTCCGCTGTCGGAGAACAGCCCCAGTCCAGCGGCTTGTATCCCGCCCGTTGCCCGGATTTTCCGTGCACGACCAGATTGTGCTTCAAATCCATTGCCAGTACCAGTTCCATAGACGAACGCAAACCACTATTAGGATAAAAGATCATTAAACTTTATGCAATTGTTGGTCAGCCCCAGCTCCATCGCTGAGGCGAGAAATTCCACTGCCGCTGACATCATTGACGTCAAGAAACCGTCCGAAGGCTCGCTCGGCGCCAACTTCCCCTGGGTCATCCGGGAAATCAAGGAGTACGTGAAAAAACCCGTGAGCGCAGCCATCGGCGATTTCGACTTCAAACCGGGCGGGGCTGCCCTGACCGCGTACGGCGCTGCCCATGCCGGAGCTGACTACATCAAGATCGGGCTTGCATTCCAGGGAAAGAACGAAGCCCGCGAACTGATCGGTGCCGTGGTCCGGGCCGTAAAGTCGGAGTTCCCGGAGAAGTCTGTCGTCATCGCTTCGTATTCCGATTTTGAACGCATGCATGCCATCTCCCCGTTCGACATGGCGCCGATTGCAGCGGAATGCGGGGCCGACTACGCCATGGTGGATACCGGCATCAAGGACCGGCAGAGCACGTTCGCGTTCATGGACGAGAAGACCCTTGCCTCGTTCACAAAGGAGAACACCCTCCTCGGCTTAAAGACCGCCCTTGCCGGCGCCCTGAAGTTCGATGACCTGGACTCCTTAAAGCGGATCAACCCGGAGATCATTGGTGTCCGCGGCATGGTCTGCGGCGGTGACCGCAATGCATCGGTCCGGGAAGATCTGATAAAAAAAGCACTTGCGATGATCAGGTGATCACGATGTATGTGGAAAAACTCGACGTACCCCTCTCGTTAACCTTTGATGATGTCCTGCTCGAACCCCGGGAATCCTGGATCGAACCCTCCGAAGCGGATGTCCGCTCGCGGTTCACGAAAAAGATCAACGTCAATATCCCGCTGGTATCCGCTGCCATGGATACCGTGACCGAGGCAACGATGGCGATCACGCTCGCCCGTGCCGGGGGTGTCGGGGTCATCCACCGCAATATGCCTGCTGAACGGTCCCTGCAGGAAATCACGTTCGTCAAACAGGCAGAGGAACTCATTGAGCGCGAGGTCCTGTTTGTCGAAAATACAGCAACCGTCTCCGATGCCGAACAGATCATGAACCAGTACAGCATCGGGGGCGTTCCCGTCATCGACAAGGGGAAGATCATCGGCATCGTCAGCCGGCGCGATGTGCGGGCCATCGTGCAGAAGCGGGGCGATGAGAAGATCACCACGATCATGACGAAGAAGCCCATTGTTGCCGATGAGGACATCACGGCCGAGAAGGCGCTTGAGATCATGTACACGAACAAGGTCGAGCGCCTGCCGATCGTGGACAAGAACGGTAAACTGATTGGCATCATCACGATGCAGGATATCCTGGAGAAACGCCAGTACCCGCTTGCCTGCCGGGATGAGAACGGAAATCTCCGGGTGGCTGCGGCAGTCGGCCCGTTCGATTTTGCCCGGGCGGAACTCCTCGACCAGAACGGGGTGGATGTACTTGTGGTGGATACCGCACACGCCCACAACATGAAAGGCGTGACCGCCATCAAGGACATCAAGGGCAGCATGAAGGCAGAAGTCGTTGCCGGTAACATTGCGACAAAGGAAGCGGCCCTTGCCCTGATCGATGCCGGTGTTGACGGGGTGAAGGTGGGGATCGGCCCCGGGTCTATCTGCACGACCCGTATCGTTGCCGGTACCGGTGTGCCGCAGATCACGGCTGTGGCCCAGGTGGCGGATGTTGCGCATGCGGCCGGTGTCCCGGTCATATCCGATGGCGGCATCCGGTTCAGCGGCGACGTGGCAAAGGCCCTCGCAGCCGGCGCCGACACGGTGATGATGGGCAGCATGTTTGCCGGGACGGATGAAGCACCCGGCAAGGTGATCAGCATGAAGGGCCGGCGCTACAAGCAGTACCGCGGCATGGGATCGCTCGGCGTGATGAGCAGCGGGGAGTCGAGCGACCGGTACTTCCAGAAGAAAGGCATCGGGTCCTCCAAGTTCGTGCCCGAGGGTGTGGAAGGGGTCACCCCTTACGTGGGCCATGTGGGCGAAGTGATCTACCAGCTCGTGGGCGGGCTCAAGTCCGCGATGGGCTACTCCGGGGCAAAGACCATTGCCGAGATGCACACCAAGGCCCGGTTCGTCCGGATCACGAATGCCGGTATGGCCGAGAGCCACCCGCACAATATCATGATCACCGACGAAGCGCCGAACTACCGGCTCTTCGAATAACTTTTTTTCATTCCGCCCGGTTCGCAAGGCTTATGGTCTGCCACGTTACAGTCCCCGTGTGGATATCTGCCTGATGCGGCATGGAAAGGCAAAACCTTCCGTGCACGGGGGATCGGATGCCGGGCGCAGGCTGACGAAGAAGGGCCGTGACGAGATCCGGGCAGCCGCCCGCTGGATGAAAAAGCAGGACCTCGCGTTCGACCTCATTGCAGCGAGCCCGCTCGTGCGGGCACAGGAGACTGCCGGAATCGTTGCCGGAGCGCTGGGCAATGTGCCGTTCGAGACCTGGGATGTCCTGGTTCCCGGCGGGAATCCGGACGATGTCTGCGACGCCTTCTCTCGGTGCCCGGAAGGTGCTGCCGTCCTGCTCGTGGGCCATGAGCCGCTCCTCTCCGCACTTCTGAGCCGGCTGGTCACGGGCAGCGAGAACGCCCGTATCGCGATGACCCGGGGGGCGGTGGCGAGGATCCGTCAGGTCTGCCCGGACACCGGCTGCACCGGGGAACTGCACTGGCTCATCACCGCCCGGCAGATGGCCACCCTCATATCCTGACGGGACCTGGGTTTTTTCCGGCATCAGGCCTTATCTGGATAGGGCTCCACCAGGTACCGGACACCGGTATTCCCATAAGACGTTCCGGATGCTGGAGGATCGGGATTATTATACCATGCTCTCAAACATCGTCTCGAACGGGACGGGCAGTATCCTTGCGGCGGCTGCCGCGTTCCGGATCTGTTCCGCCCTGATTGTTGTGGGATGAGCGCGATGGAAGACGGCGTACTGTTACGGATTTATATGGCCGAGACGGCCCGCATCCACGACCTGCCGGGTTACCGGTACCTGATGGAATATTTCTTAAAAAAGGGGTTCCCCGGCTGCACGGTACACCGGGCCATGGCGGGGTTCGGCCACGAGCACCGGCTCCGGACCCTCGACATGCTGCACCTCTCGCTCGATCTTCCGGTGGTCATCGATGTCGTGGACAGCCGCGAACGGATCATGGCCGTTGTCCCCGAGATCGAGGAGATGGTGGAATACGGCCTGGTGACCGTGCAGGATGTGCAGATGATCCGGAAGCGGCCGCCGGGTCTGTAACCGTGATGCCTCCTCCATCCATGGGGGTAATCCGGAATCCTGCGGTGACTCGTGCTGGAGAATCATGGCATCCGGTTCTGAACCCCTGTCGTTATTAAAATATAAAATAAAAAAATATTTAATAATAAAATAATAGAATATTGTGTGTGCATCGTCCACCA
>Ga0074199_1001374_pt1 | contig 21953 bp, 19 predicted proteins | sample EPASupsiteSAE347_FD_64528 | JGI IMG/M metagenome (GOLD analysis project Ga0074199, IMG submission 64528) | Bioremediated contaminated groundwater from EPA Superfund site, New Mexico - Sample SAE3-47 | ecosystem: Environmental > Aquatic > Deep subsurface > Groundwater > Contaminated ... | reverse complement strand
TAATAAAATGGCGGAAGTGCATGGGAATCGAACCCACCTGGGACGGTTTTAGCGCCCCACACCAGATTTGAAGTCTGGGAGGCCCACCAGTGACCTTGGCACTTCCGCGCTGAAGAACAATGTCTGATTATACTTCCGGCTCAATTTTAGGATGCATTAAGAGCCCTTATTTACTACACATAATCGGGGTGATCGTTCTGCTCCATCGATCTGTCCAGCAACTGAACCAGTACTTCCCCACCTTTCGGAAACGATGTCCCCTGTTCCGGAAGGACGATAAGTCCATTGGCCCGGACCATGGATTTCAGTATCCCCGATCCCTGCTCCCCCGTTGAACTGACGTAATAACGCCCGCCTTCCCAACGGACCTGCCCGCGCATAAAATAGCGCAACCCCTCTCTTTTGGCAAGATTCTCTTCCAGGGTGGCCCGGATCATTTTGCGGTAAAGGTTCTTATGCCCCATCATCTTAAGTATGGACGGACGAACGAACTGTTCAAAGGAAACCATGGAAGAGACAGGATTTCCCGGCAGTCCGAAGACCGGAACGCCCTGAATGGACCCGAAGGCCAGGGGCTTGCCGGGACGCATCGCCACCTGCCAGAATTGCATGGCGTTCCCCACTTCCTTCATAATGTCCTTGACGAGGTCATAATCCCCGACGGAGACGCCCCCCGAGGAGATGATCAGATCCGCCCGGGTAGCCGCCCGGAACTTCTCGATCAGGTTTTCCCGCCGGTCTTTGACGATTCCTAATTGCAGGACGGCGGCGCCGCTTTCCATGACCTGAGCGGCGGTGGCGTAGCTGTTGCTGCTGATAATCTTCCAGGAAGAGGGCGGTTCGTCGATATCGACGAGCTCGTCGCCCGTGGCCAGGATTGCCACTACCGGTCGCTGATAGACGGAGACGAAGGAGCGTCCCAGGGCGGCCAGCATCCCTACTTCCGCCGGACGGATAACCGCCCCGCTGAAGATAACCGTTTCGCCCTCCCGGACGTCTTCGCCGGCAAGGCGAATGTCCAATCCCTGCCTGGCTTCGACGTGGATATGGACCTGACGGCCGTCCGGTTGGGTGTCCTCCATGCGGACAACGGCGTCGGCCCCTTCCGGAAGGGGAGCGCCGGTCATGATGCGGGAAGCCTGACCTTTAGCAAGGGCCTTTTGGGGGATCGACCCGGCCGGTATATCCTCAATGACGTTCAGAATTACGGGACTTGTACTTTTTGCCCCTTCCGTATCGCGCGCGCGGACGGCATAACCGTCCATGGAGGAATTGTTTGTCGGCGGCAGGTGACGGGGGGCGACGATATCCTCGCCGATAACCCGTCCCAGGGCCTCCAGGATGTTCACTTTCTCCACGGGCAGCGGGACGACGGCAGCGAGAATAGTCTTCAGGGCTTCATCAACACGGATCATGTCGGAGAAACTATATGAAAAGGGAGGTCTTGTCAACTATTACCCATGTTTGCCCTTGAAGAAAAGCCGTTTATATTATAGATGACCACCTTGGCATACAAAACAATAATCGGGGCCGTGCATATGGACAAAAAAGAGATCCAGGGTAAGATCCGCAACCTCCTCGCAGCAAGAAAGGCGATCCTCCTTGCCCATTACTATCAGCGGGATGAAGTGCAGGAAATCGCCGACTATCTGGGAGATTCCCTGGGTTTGAGCATGGAGGCGGCCAAGACGGATGCCGCGGTGATTGTCTTTGCCGGGGTCCATTTCATGGCGGAGAGCGCTTCCATTCTTGCTCCGGAGAAAACGGTGCTCCTGCCCCGGGCCGATGCCGGCTGTCCCCTCGCCGACATGATAACGGTAGAGCAGCTCCTGGCGGCAAAGGGGCAACACCCCGACGCCACGGTGGTCACGTACATCAATTCCTCGGCGGAGATCAAGGCCAACAGCGATATCTGCTGTACCTCCGCCAACGCCCTGAAAGTGGTGCAATCCCTTCCGGGAGAGGGACCGGTCCTGATGATTCCCGACGGCAACCTGGCCCGCTATGTCGCAACGGGGACAAAAAAGACGATCATTCCCTGGGAAGGATTTTGTCCCATCCATCATCACCTGACGGCAGCGCAAGTCATCCGTGTCAAGGCCGCCCATCCCGACGCCGTCTTTGCCGCCCATCCTGAATGCACCCTCGCGGTCCTGGCCCTTGCCGACTTTGTCGGCAGCACCACCGCCATTCTCGGTTACGCCGGGGAACCGCAGGTCCACAAATTGATCGTCGGCACGGAGAGGGGCATCTTCTGCCAACTCCAAAGCCGCTACCCGGAAAAGGTCTTTATCCCCGCCTCGGAAGGGATGCGCTGCGAAGACATGAAACGTACCACCCTCGAAGATATCCTGGCCTCCCTGACGGAGATGAAGCACATCGTCAAGGTTCCGGAAGCAGTGAGGATTCCCGCAAAGCGGTCCCTCGACAGGATGCTGGAGCTGTCTTGATTTCCTGAGATGAAAAAGATTATACGGCAGGCGATAAAGAGTCCCGATCCGGCCTTGGCAGACCTGCAGGGACGGATCGGCCGCGGGGACAAATCCATTTCCGTCCATGGCGTGGAAGGGGCGGCGAAGCCTCTTTTAATGGCCCTGCTGCACCAGCAAACTCCCCGACCCCTGTTGATCATTACCCCTACGGAGAAGGAAGCGAAGCAGTGCTGCCGCGATCTGTCCTTTTTTGCCGGGGCCGGGAAGGTATTTCTCTATTCTCCCTGGGAGGTTGTCTCGACGGACCTCTTTGCCTGGCAACGGGAGGTGGAATTGTCGCGAAGTGAGGTTCTCTGCCGCCTCCTGGCCGAGGAACCGGTTATGGCCGTTGTTCCCGTGAAGGCCCTCCTCCAGAAAGTACCTCCTAAAAAGACTGTCGCCGCTTATATCCGTCCCGTGGCGATGGGTGATTTCATCGACCGGGACGAATGGATTCTCCACCTTCTCCAAGGGGGCTACCACCGCGTTTCCCTCGTGGAAGGGAAGGGGGAATTCGCCGTTCGCGGCCATGTCGTCGATCTCTTCCCCCCGACGGCGGCGCACCCCTTGCGTCTGGAGTTTATCGGCGATGAAATCGAATCCATCCGGCAATTCGACCCCGTATCCCAGCGATCAAAAATGGAGGTGGTCGAATTTCTGTTGACGCCGGCAAGAGAAATCATCATGACCGCGGAACGTCAAAGCCTCGGCATCCAGCACATCAAGGCCCGGGCCAACGACCTGGGGCTGCCGCGACTGATGAAGGACCGGCTGGTGGAACGGATGGCCAATGGTCTGACCATGTCCATCAACCCCTTGCTCCTCCCTCTCTTCTACGATGACGGGGAGCACCCCGGCTATCTCCTGGATTACTTTTCCCCCGAGGGATTGCTGATCTTTGACGATACCATGGCGATCGGACGTTCCCGGGAGGGTCTCGAGAATGAGATCGACCGGCTCCTCATGAAGGCCCATCAGGAGGAAAGGTTTTATCTGGAAAGGGAGGCCCACTATTGGACCGGCGACATCCTCCCGGAGTCCCCGGCAGGTTTCCAGACCCTTCATTTCGATAACTTGGCCCTAGGTATTCACCCCGATGGCGTGGCCTTTCATATCTCGGGCGATACGGGAGTCAAATCGGGACTTCAGGTGCAGGATGAGGCCGGAGAGATCCTTTTCCCCCTTGCCGAGCGGATCAGGGAATGGATCCGGGATGCTTATCAGGTATTTTTCCTCTGCAGCGGTTCCGAGGGTCGGCAACGTATGGTTCAGCTCTGCGAATCATATCGGCTTCCGTGTAATGTCCTGCCCGGGGATCAGCCTTTTTTAGAGGTTTTTTCTCCGTCAACGGGTCAGGGCTTGCTCGGCATCTGTGAAGGCAGGATTTCCGGTGGACTTGTTTACGAGGCCCTGCGCCTTGTCCTGATTTCCGACGAGGAGATCTACGGGCAGAAGATCGCCATCCGGAGGGCGCGGCCTGCCAGGGAGGGCTACTTCCTTAAATCCTTCGGGGAACTCAGGGAAGGGAACTACGTCGTCCACAAGGAGCACGGCATCGGCCTGTACCGCGGTCTCCAGAAGATTGCCGTGGAAAACATCGAGAATGACTTCCTCCTCATTGAATACCTCGATCAGGACAAGCTTTATATTCCGGTGGATCGTCTGGATCAGATCCAGCGCTATTTAGGCCCCGAGGGGGCGGCGCCGAGAATAGACCGGCTGGGTGGAACTTCCTGGGAAACAGTCAAGGAGCGGGTGAAAAAGTCCATCCGCGATGTGGCGGAGGAGCTGATGGCCGTCTATGCCGCCCGGGAGGTTATGGACCGCCAATCCTTTTCACCGCCGGACCGGCTTTACAATGAATTCTGCGCCGTCTTTGAATACGAGGAAACCCCGGACCAGGCCCGGGCGATTGAAGACATCCATCTCGACATGAGCCGGACCAAGCCCATGGATCGGCTGATTTGCGGCGACGCCGGCTTCGGGAAAACGGAAGTGGCGCTCCGGGCCTCGTTCCGGGCCGTTATGGAGGCAAAGCAGGTCGTGATCCTCGTGCCGACGACCATCTTGGCGGAACAGCACTACCAGACCTTTTCCCGGCGTTTCCGTGATTATCCCGTCCGGGTGGAGGTCCTCAACCGTTTCCGGACCAAGGCCGAGCAGGCGAAGATTGTGGAAGGAATCATCAGGGGAACAGTGGATATCGTCGTCGGGACACATCGGCTCCTCCAGAAAGATATCCGTTTCAAGGACCTGGGACTGGTCGTTATCGACGAGGAACAGCGCTTTGGCGTGACTCACAAGGAAAAACTCAAAAAGCTCCGGACCCTCGTTGACGTCCTGACCCTGACGGCTACGCCGATTCCCCGGACCCTCCATCTCTCCCTCGTCGGCATTCGCGATTTGTCCATTATCAACACGCCTCCGGAAGACCGCCAGCCGATAAAAACGTATGTCATCGAGTTCAACGAGGATATTATCAAAGAGGCGATCCACGGGGAACTGGATCGGCAAGGCCAGGTCTTCTTTCTCCATGACCGGGTCCGCTCCATTTACTCCATGGCCAGATTCATTGAAAAGCTGGTTCCCCGGGCCCGGGTGGCGGTTCTCCACGGGCAGATGAAGTCCGCAGAGATCGAGGCGACGATGGTGCGTTTTATCCAGAAGGAGGTCAATGTCCTGGTCTGTACGACCATTATCGGTTCCGGAGTGGATATTCCATCGGCCAATACGATGATCGTCAATCGCGCCGACCGCTTCGGCCTCGCCCAGCTCTACCAGATCCGGGGCCGGGTAGGCCGGGCGAAGGAGGAGGCCCGGGCCTATCTCCTCGTTCCCAAAGGGGCCATGCTTTCCCGGGATGCCCAGAAACGCCTGCAGGTGATTATGGAATTTTCGGACCCGGGATCGGGTTTCCGGATCGCTTCCAATGATCTCGAAATTCGCGGAGGCGGCAGCCTCTTGGGAGTCTCCCAGTCCGGCCATGTCTCGGCGGTGGGGTATGAGCTTTATACGGAACTTATGGAGAAAACGGTCCGGGAACTCAAGGGCGAACCGGTCGTCAGCGAGGAAGTCAAACCGGAAATCAATTTGGGGATACCGGCGATGATCCCCTCCGGTTTCATGCCCGACGAACAGCGGCGGCTGGTGACCTATAAACGGATATCCATCGCCGCCGGCGAGGAAGACCTTGCCGAGATCCGCGGGGAACTCCTGGATTGCTATGGTTATGTTCCTGAAGAAATCGACTACCTTTTGGAAGTGATCCGGATCCGGAATCTCCTCAAAGAAATCAAAGGCAAGAAAATGGGTTACGATGGAAAGCAACTGGTCGTTGTCTTTCAGCCGGACAGCCCCATCGATCCGGCCAGGATTCTCATGTTGTCCCGGACGGTGGCCAAAGGGGTGAAACTTACCCCGGACTTCAAGCTCATTATTCCCCTGCCGGGTTTGACGGGGATGAAGATTACGGCGACGATCAAGGATCTGCTGCTGTCCTTGCAAGACGATAGTCCCCAAAGCCAATCTTTAAAGGATCGTTTCGAGGGAAAATCTGTTCAATCCTTAGGTATGGTAAAAAAGGTATGATCGTGATAAACGTCTCAAGCTGAAAAGCGAGACCATTTCTATATGGGGGATGTTATGAAAAAGATTTGCCTGGCCATGGCCATGGGGATGCTGATGATCGCGGCGGTTGTCCCGGTTTCCGGAGAAGTTGTAGATCGGATTGTTGCCATTGTGAACGATGACGTCATCACCCTCTCGGAACTGAACAGCACCTTCGAACCCTATATGAAGAGGATTGAAGCGAGCCTCGCGGGTAAAGACAGGGATAAGGTTGTTGCCGAGGGGAGAACGGCAATCCTGACCCGGATGATTGATAACAAGCTCATCGAGCAGGAAGCAAAAAAATCAGGCATTGTCGTCAAGGACGATGAAGTCATGGGCGTCATCAGGGATATGCTGAAGAGCAGAAATATGCAGATGCCGGACCTCCTGCAAGCACTTAGTAAAGACGGGATGACCTTTGATGGTTATAAACAGGAGCTCAAAGAGCAACTGCAGCGGCAGCAACTTGTCCGCCGGGAAATTCGCGCCAAACTAGTCGTCACCGATGACGAAATCGGAGATTATTACCGGCAGCACCGCGATGATTATGAGGGCAAAGAGGCGATAAGGATCAAGCAGATCCTTCTCCCGGTCCCCCCGGGGACGGATCCGGCAATCCGTGAACGGGCACGGGAACTTGCCGAAAGTATTCTTAAAAGGATCAAGAACGGCGAGCCCTTTGAAGCCCTTGCGGCCCAATTTTCCCGGGGTCCCGCAACCGCTGCCGCCGGCGATATCGGATTTGTGGAAAAGGGACACATGCTGCCGGAGGTGGAAAAGGTTGCCCAGAACCTGGGCGTCGGCGATGTCAGCCCGGTCATCGAATCGTCCCAGGGATTCTATATTATTCAGGTTGTCGACAAGCGGGGGGCTGGCTTGAAACCCATCATCGAGGTTCGTCAGGAAATCCAGAGGAAACTTGAAGATGAAAAGGCGGCCAAGAAATTTGACCAATGGGTTGCCGATCTTCGCAGCAAGTCGCTCGTTGATGTCAAACTCTGAGATATATGGACTTTATCCGGATTAAGGCCGCTTCCCAGCATAACCTCAAACATATAAATATCGATATTCCCCGGGATCAACTGGTGGTGATTACCGGCGTCAGCGGGTCCGGGAAATCCTCCCTGGCCTTTGACACCATCTATGCCGAGGGACAGCGGCGCTATGTGGAGTCCCTTTCCGCCTATGCCCGTCAATTTATCGGTCAGATGGACAAGCCGGACGTAGAATCCATCGAAGGACTCTCCCCGGCGATTGCCATCGAACAACGGACCGCGAGCCATAATCCCCGCTCCACCGTCGGCACGGTCACGGAAATTTATGACTATCTGCGCCTGCTGTATGCCCGGATCGGGATTCCCCATTGTTATCAGTGCGGAAGGGAAATCCGCTCCCAGACCATCGATATGATGGTCGAGGCCATCCTCGCTTTTCCGGAGAAAACAAAGTTTAACATCCTGGCCCCGATCGTGAGGGGAAAGAAGGGGGAGTTTCATAAGGAATTAAAGAAACTTCTGAAGGACGGTTTCGTCCGTATCCGGGTGGATGGGGAAGTCAGAGAATTAACCGATGATATCGTTTTAGACAAGCAGAAACGGCATGATATAGAAGTGCTGGTGGATCGCCTGCTCCTCAAGGAGGGTATCAGAAAACGCCTGCGCGATTCGCTGGAAACGGCGTCCCGCCTCTCCGAAGGCCTGGTATGTGTCCAGGCGGCGGGGAGAGACGAACTGCTCTTCAGCGAAAAATACGCCTGCCCGGATTGCGGAATCAGCGTTTCCGATCTTGCCCCGCGGATGTTCTCCTTTAACAGTCCTTATGGGGCCTGTTCGGAGTGCGACGGACTGGGAAGCAAGATGTTTTTTGACGAAAGTCTCGTCGTTCCCGATCCGGGCCTGTCGATCCGGGAAGGGGCCATCGTCCCCTGGGCCGGACGCAACTCCCTGAATTATCATCAGATGCTCGATGTTCTTGCCGAGTATTATGGTTTCGACCTCAATAGCCCCTTTACCGAACTGTCCCCACAGGTCCGGAAGGCGCTGCTCTATGGATCGGGGAAAGAGAAGATAAGATTTTACACCGACCGGGGCGGTCGCCGGTACTTCTATTCCCGGACTTTCGAGGGCGTCCTCAACGAACTGAACCGGCGCTATCTGGAAACGCAGTCCAATGCCGTCCGGATGGATCTTTCCCATTATATCAATATGCGGGAATGTCCCGTCTGTCATGGAGCGAGACTGAAAAAAGAAACACTGGCCGTTACCGTCGCGGGCAAAAATATTGACGACGTCTGCCGGCTTTCCATTCGGGAGGCCTTTGACTTTTTTCATGATCTTCCCCTCAGCGACAAGGAGGCGCAGATAGCCGAGCGGATTCTCAAGGAGATTCGGGAGCGGCTGCGCTTTCTTCTCGACGTGGGCATGGATTACCTGAGTCTGGACCGCTCCTCGGGGACTCTTTCCGGGGGCGAGGGACAGCGGATCCGCCTGGCCACCCAGATCGGCTCCGGCCTGGTCGGCGTCCTGTACGTCCTCGATGAACCGACCGTGGGTCTTCATCAGCGGGACAACGTCCGGCTGATCGCCACCCTGAAGAAACTGCGGGACTTGGGCAACACGGTCCTCGTCGTCGAACATGACGCGGATATGATGATGGCCTCCAATCAAATCATCGATATGGGCCCGGGCGCGGGTTTTGACGGGGGCGAGGTGGTGTTTCAGGGGAGTCCGCAGGAGATTTGCCGGGACAGCCGTTCTCTTACGGGCCAGTACCTTTCCGGCCGGAAATCGATCCCCCTCCCGGAGCGGAGGAGGGAGCCGAACAGCCGGTATATCGTCATCGAAGGGGCTCACGAGCACAACCTGAAAGACATCGATATCCGTGTGCCCGTCGGCATTTTTACCGCCGTAACCGGCGTATCGGGTTCGGGAAAGAGCACGATGATCATCGAGACCCTCTACAAGGCCGTTGCCCACCGTATCAACCGGCAAAGGGGCAACATCGGAAAGATCAGGAAAATAGTGGATCTTGGCGGCATCGAGCGGGTTATTCTCATGAATCAACAGCCGATCGGCCGGACGCCCCGCTCCAATCCCGTAACCTATACCGGTGTTTTCGTCCATATCCGGGAACTCTTTGCAGGTCTTGCGGATTCCCGGATCCGCGGCTACCGGCCCGGCCGCTTCAGTTTCAATGTTAAGGGCGGACGGTGCGAGGCCTGCGAGGGCAACGGTCTGATCAAAATCGAAATGCACTTTCTACCCGACGTCTATGTAACCTGCGATGTCTGTCAGGGCCGCCGCTTCAACCAGGATACCCTCGACATATATTACAAGGAAAAGAATATCTCCGATGTCCTGAACATGACGGTCCAGCAGGGACTGGTCTTCTTTGAGAACATCCCGTCGATTCGCCAGAAGCTTAAGCTCCTGGCGGATGTCGGGCTCGGCTACATTCGTCTCGGCCAATCCGCGACCACCCTTTCCGGAGGTGAGGCCCAGCGGATCAAGCTGTCCCGGGAGTTGGGGAAAAGGGCGAACAGCAACACCCTCTATATTCTTGATGAACCGACCATCGGCCTGCACTTTGAAGACATTCAGAAGCTCCTGACCGTGCTCATGCGCCTTGTGGACATGGGAAACACCGTTATCGTCATCGAGCACAATCTCGATGTCATCAAGTCTGCCGACCATATAATCGATCTGGGTCCCGAAGGCGGCCCCGGCGGGGGCATGATCGTCGCTTCCGGCACGCCGGAGGCGGTGGTTCTTACGGAATCATCGCTGACCGGACAATTCCTGCGTAAGGTCATGTCGCTGGGCTAAGTGCTGCGCAGGAGGGCCAAAAAAATCTTGTTTCCGTTGATTATTTAGCAATATTAATGTATTTAGGCACGCCGGAAAAGAGACATTTTTTTAAAATTGCGAACGTAGAGAAGGCAGGATGAATCAGGATCGAGGAACACTGGGACAATTTCTTAAGGCCGCGAGAGAATTACACCTTGTGTCCGTCCAGGAAATGGCCCTGGCGGCGGGGATGGAGGAATCCTTCCTTAATGCCCTGGAAAATGACGATTTCGACGTCTTCAGTAATCGTTCTCAAGCCGAATGGCTGGTCAAGCATTACGCCGCCTATCTGGATCTGAACCAGAAAGAGGTTTTGCGGCGCTTCGAATGGCAGTGGAAGCGCTATGGCGGGGTGAAGCGGGTTCCGAAATTATCAAATTTTACGGATGCCGAACCTTCTTCGCGAAAACCGTTCCGGATCAAGGGCAAAGGGATTCCCTCCGCAGTTGTTCCAAAGATTAACTTCCGGCTGACCCTTGTGGTGATGGTCCTTGTGGTCGGATTAGGCCTGCTGGTTTATCTTCCCGATTCGAAAAAGGACATCACGCCGCCGGAACCTTTGCCGCCGGCCGCGACGGAGCACAAGACCGTTGTTCCGCCTGCGAGCAACGTCCTCCCGCCGGAGACCGGCGCGGGAAGGACAGACTCGTCACAAAAAAACATCCCTCCTGCCGATAACCATCCCGCGCTTTTCGTTATTGAGAAAAAACCCCTGTCCCAACCAAAGGGCGTCAAGGTGATCGGGAATAGCGATTCGAAACGGTATCATTTGCCGGGAATGAAATACTATGAACAGGTCAAGGCATATCACCGGGTCGTTTTTCGTTCCGAAAAGGAAGCCATCAAAGCCGGCTATCGCAAGGCCCGTGAATGACCGGTGTTTCGCGATTTAACGGCGGCTTCCCCCCACAACCTTGAGTTCCTCCTCGGAGGTTGAACCATTTTTCAGGTCGGGGTAGTAGCCGTCGGAAGTTATTTCTACGAATTTGCCGTTCTGCCACTCCCCGACAAATTTTTCCCCGCTGTTGCTGGTCATGGTCCCTTGACCATGATACTCGTTATCCCGGAATTGGCCCACATACTTTGAGCCGTTGGTAAAGCTGACCGTCCCGTGTCCGTGTTTCTTCCCGAGTTTGAACTGACCGGTGTATTGCCCGTCGGCTCGCGTCATGGTACCCTGGCCGTGGAGCATGCCGTTTTCAAACTGGCCCACGTACTTGCCTCCATCGGGGTAGATCATGGTTCCCTGGCCGTCGAACATGTTATTCTTCCACTGACCGCTGTATTCCTTGCCGTTGGCGAAGGTCGCCGAGCCCTGTCCTTCCATTAATCCGTCCCGGAATTGACCGGTATATTTCCGGCCGTCCGGGTAGGTCATGGTTCCCTGGCCGTTGATGCCGTCATCCTGGAATTGACCGGCATAAACGCGCCCGTCGATAAAATGGACGGTTCCCTGGCCGCTCATGACGTTATTTTTCCATTCTCCCACGTATTGCGTCCCGTCGGGGTTGGCCAGCGTCCCCCGGCCCATTTTCTTCCCATCCCGAAACTGTCCGACGAATTTCCCTCCCTCCTTGTCGATCAGGGTCCCCCGCCCGTTGAACTGGTTATCTTTGAATTGGCCGGTGTAGGTCCGGCCGTCCGGATAGGTCATGACCCCGTTGCCGTCCATTTTATTTTCCTTCCATTCCCCGACGTAATGGAGGCCGTCGCGGTCGGTCATGGTTCCCTGGCCATGAAAAAGGCTGTTTTTGAACTGTCCGACGTACGTTCGCCCGTCGGGAAACGAAATCGTTCCCTGGCCGTGAAAACGGTTGTGGCTGAATTGTCCGATATATTTTGCGCCGTCCGGGAAGGTCATGCTTCCCTGACCGTGCTGTTCGCCGTCCTTCCAGGCCCCGACATAAGTTTTGCCGTTGGAAAAGGTCATGGTTCCATGACCGCTGTATTCACCGTTGAGGAACTGTCCGACATACTGGGCGCCGTCGGGATAAGTCACGCTTCCCTGGCCGTTCATTTTATTGTCATTCCACTCGCCCGTATAGGTTATGCCCCCCGGATAGGAGAGGACGCCCTGTCCTTCCCATCGCCCCTCCTTCCATTCCCCGGTGTATTTCATTCCCCCCGGATAAGTCATCGACCCCTGGCCGCTCATGGGTTGTCTTTTTTCCAAGCCCTCTTCTCTGACGATCTTTTTTCGAGACATCTTTTTCAAAAGCTTATTTAAGAAAATAGACATATCTTTCCCTCATTCCAACGCTGAAATAAATATCTTTAAAACCATCCGGATACATACGGTCAGAAGTGCGTGAATAATACAGCATTAGAGGCTTTATGACAAACTATTTTATTCCGGAAACGGAGGCTTGAATAAAGCATCCGCCGGAAATATCATTCCCGTATCTTGATATCTGCCGGCGGATAATTCAATCTGTAAAAGCGGATCTTGTTTGCCGATAACAGCGTGCCGTCAATCAGAATGTCCCCGACAAAACTTAACGATCTGTTCCCCTCCCAGGGGGCGAGGATCCCTTTCGCTTGTGTTGATTGGGGATAGTAGAAATTTACTACCAGGGACAAACCGTGCCGCTTCTCCCAGGGAGTCCGGATGAACGGGTTGCCTGTTCCTTTGACGGCTCTCTCTGCCGCGCCTTTTGCCATACGCCAATGTTGGGCATGATCGGGACAGAGAAAAGCTTTCGAGAAGGGTGATCTCCCGGAAATTGCCGGATTGAATTGGCCCTTTTTGAAAATGACGCCTTGAATGCCCTGACCGTAGGTGCGTCTCAGGCGCGGCGAGGATGCTCCCAAACGTACCCGATTCATGACACCCCAGGCAATCCCGTCATAAACCAGGCCGTCATCGGCAAAACCTGTGGATAGCCCTTCCGCATAGACCAGTCGGGCTAACAATTCCTGATCGGTTATGTTCTTGGCCGTGGCGATTGATTCCACGCCTGCGTTCGGATCGGATGACAGACAGGCGGGAATATCCGCGGCAAATGTGCAAGTCGACAAGATGAGAAGCAAGAATGTTGCCCTGACGGCGTTCTTGACCATGCCGGATATTCTCTGCTCCTTGTCAATCCTTCCCGACAAAGCACGAAAAGCGTTCATCATATTTTAACGGTGAGAATTCTATAAACCGATATTCGGCGGCTTCGTTGATTGAGAAGGGATCATTTTTCATGATTTCCCGGGCTTCATCAACGGAGGCGACATTGGCTATAAGTACACCGCCTGTTCTCGGGATTTGAGGGCCCGAACAGATGAGTTGGGACTTCTTGTAGCAATCATCCAGAAATTTTCTGTGTTCAACCACCAAAGCGTCGATTTCTTCTAAAGATTTTAAATATTTACTCGTAATAACGACCATGATTTCATCTCCTTTTCTGAGGGTGTCAGATTAAATGAATCTTATGCGGTGGCGTAAAGGGTGGGAATGCCCATGAATGCCTCAAGCTGCCGGGTTATGGTGGTCTTCCCCGCCTGCCGGGATCCGATCGGGACGTGTTTGGCCGGCGTCGGCCGGAAAAGTGACCTGAGAATGGTCGATAAAAGGAGGCATTCGTAATTCATAACATCCTCATATCAAAGGACTTAAATCGATGCAATCAATTTCACTCAACGGGTGAGGAAAGCTACTCAATCATAATCCGTTAAGTTTGTTGAATTGTGGTCTAAAGATGCATATTTCGGAGGTTGATTTTTCCGAAGAGCCGGGGTATTTTCATTTTCCTGTAAGTGGTAATGCAGCGATTCCGGCATTGATGCGTCCTCTCAGGCTGTCTTAACTAAAAAAAGTGGATATCCCTGAATAGATGTGCGACAAAAAATCGTCAGGAAAGACTTAACAAGACCTCAGCCCATGAAAAATGAAAAAGGTTATCATCAACGGATTTTGGATATATGCACACGCAGAATATTCTTGCTCGTCAGCGCCGGTACCATGGCGGCCATCGGCATGACTGGATGCGCAAGAGAAACGATTCCGGATTCGAAAAAGTCGCTGAAATCCAAACACCCCAAAACGGCGCTCATCCTCTGGTACAGCCAGGCTGGACACACGGAACGAAACGGCAGGTTGATCGGGAAGATCCTTGAACAAGCAGGATTATCAGTGACAGCCCTTGATATCCGTCAGTGCAACCGGTCCATGATGAAAGACTACGACCTTATCATCATGGGCACGCCTGTTTACTATCTCGATACGCCGGGCAATGTTCGGTCGTGGCTGGCGTCGATTCCTTCGATTGACGGCATCCCTGCGGCCGCCTTTGCAACCTTTGGCGGGCCTGGGGACAATCAGCACAATACCGCCTTCTCCACGCTTCAACTGCTATGCCGGAAAGGCGGCGTGCCGGTCGGGATCGCAACCTTCGGCAACATGTCCACCTTTGCCCCGACATGGTCCTACGGCAATGAAACGCGCATTCTCAGATACAAAGACCGGCCAAACGAGGAAATCTACACGAAAGTACGGGAGTTCGCCAAACAAGTGCTGCGCACAGTCCGGGGCGGCGCCATTTCTCCCATTAGCAAGGAATTTCACTACGGTGACGTCTTCAAGGGATCCATCATGATGAAGGTTACCAAGTTGCTGATCTCAACTCATACCATTGATGCGAACAAATGCATAGGATGCGGTACCTGCGTCCGGAAATGCCCCGTGGGCGCAACACATCCGGACCGGCACAAAGTGGATCAGGACCGTTGCATCGCCTGCATGGGGTGCGTCAACAATTGTCCGGTCCAGGCCATCGATATGGTATTCCTGGGGAAAAAGGTTTACGGCTTTACGGAATTCCTGCGTAAAAACAATGTCAAAATTCAAGAACCAAAAGAATTGCAAGGGTAAAAACAAAGAACGCTCCAGAATCTCTCCGTTCTCTTTTTCTCCCTTTTCTGCAATATTGACATGTCTGCGCTACATTTATTCTCACGATCAATGAAGGGATATTGACAGGTATTTTGCGTAAAGGAGGAAATCATTATCAGTCGTGAATATTGGAATCTCTCTGCCGGCTGCGACTGCGCAGATCAAGAAGTCGATCTGTGATCCCTGGATGCCAGATTTCCGGCAAGTGTTGTAGAATTCTGCTGCCCTTTCATAATCTTCCCTGGACAATGTTATGTCCTCAAATGCCGAGAGCTTTTCTTTAAGTGCATCAAATTGATCCTGTTTTGAAATGCCAGATAACAGTTCTTGTCGAATGGGTCCAATTATTGCGACGCGAACTTCGCTAAGAAAGCGATAAAAGAAATTTTATTTCATTTCGATGAATTGCAATTGAAACCTGCATATTTTGGAGGTTGATTTACTTATTAAGCTCGGGGGCGTTGTTGCCTTCCTGCTATCTGCAAATCGGCAAGCGCAAAGAACATACAAGACTTCGAATAATCACCAGAAATGAAAAAGGCGAATCCAATCGATTCTGCCTTTATTGCGGTTTCCTTTTTTGACAACTGTAGATAGATCCTCAATGCGACCAACCCAAATATCCTCTTGTCCTAAACGCCGCTAAGGCTCAATATGGACAAAATGAAAGAGGGATCGTTTGACCCCTCTTCTTGCGTGCATATTCCGTACATTTTCAAGAAACTCCCCACCCGACATTAGCCTCCTCATCTTCATGAATATACTTGAATGAGACATTTAACCTTACCCTGAAAATAGGCCTTCCCTCCGCGATGACGAGATCCTGCTTCACGACCTCGGCGATTCTCAGATTTTCTAGGGATTTACCGGCCACCGCCACGACATTCAGTGCAGCATCTTCCCAGGACTTTTGACTTGCTCCTACCAGCTCAACGAATTTGTAAACGGACATAGCGGTCCCTCCTTTCATTGTTTTGCAGTGCAGCATCTTCCCGGGGCCTTGGACTTGTTCCTACCAGTTCAACGAATTTGTAAACGGACATAGCGGTCCCTCCTTTCTTTTATTCTGGTAAGAACTTTCTTTCTTTTTTAATAAAGTAGACACGGCCTGGTTGTATGTCAAATAAATACTGTCCGCAAAATATAGGGGTCGGTGTGGTTGATGGGGGAAGAGATATGTTATGGAAAGTATTATTTTGTACCTCTTTCCATAATACTCAGTCAAAACTATTACCCACCATTCAATAGTTGTAGATGAAACAATAACCGGCAAATCAGATTTTTTCTGCCATTGAACTTGAGCATTACGGGTTCAAAGCTGCTATAAAAACCCATTCCCCCAAATTAGCGACTTCCAATAAATATACGTAACCGACAAGGGACAAAAGCGGTAAAGTAGCGGAAAAAATGATCAAATAAAAAAAGGACTTAAGCTTTATCGCCTAAGTCCTTGAATTTTCTTGGTGGAGCTGAGGGGAGTCGAACCCCTGACCTCTTGAATGCCATTCTATAAATACCGCTTTCACTACTTATCACAAAAAATCAATTACATCTTGACAATCAAGCTACTTATGCTTATATTGTCTCCATGATGACGAGTAATGAAACAACATGTTTCAAGGGAAAAGTGGGGACAGTGTGGGGACAGAGAAAACCATCAGCTTTTCAAAGGAGGCCTGTATGGAATGGCACAAGACAAATTATAAGGGGATAAGATACAGACTTCATCCGACCCGTAAGCATGGGAAAAAACCCGACGTCTATTATGCAATCAGGCATCAAGAAGGCGGAAAGCGTATTGAAGAAGGCTTAGGCTGGGCATCTGAGACAGGAATCACTCTCGATAAGGCAGTAAAGATACTGTCCGACCTACGAGAAGCAGCAACCAAAGGAGAGGGGCCGTCAAGGTTATCTGAGAAGAGGGAAATCAAGCGGCAACAGGAAGAGACAGAGATTGCAGAACAGGAACGTCTATCCAAAGAATCTATCACCTTCGCAGACTACTTTAGAGATGTCTATCTGCCAGAGACAACGATTAAGAAAAGCAATCAGGTTGAGAAATTCATCTATGACAAGTGGGTCGATCCGGTTATCGGCAAACTGAAGATAAAAGACATTACGGAATTTCACCTGAAGAAGATTCAGAAGTGTATGCAGGACAGTGAGAAAGCCGTCAGGACTATCCACTATGCTTTTGCCATTGTTTCGCAAGTCTGGAACAGAGCAAGGAAAGACAAGATCATCCAGCGTGATTGCCCTACCAGAGATGTCAAGCTGCCTCGTATTGATAACCAGAAGAAGCGATTTCTAAGCAAGCAGGAATCCGATGTCTTGCTATCCTACTTAAAGAGTAAGAGCCAGCAGCTTTATGAACTGGCATATCTGAGTCTATATACAGGCGCAAGGTTCAGCGAACTGGCAGGACTGACATGGAGGCGTGTTAGTATGGATGAAGGGAGCATTATCTTCAGAAATACAAAGAGCGGTCAGGATCGAACAGTATTCATGACAGATGGAGTGAGACAATTATTTAGAAGCATGAATCCCGGATTGCCTGATAGTCTGATCTTTACCGAAAACAGAAAAAAAGGGTTACTGTTAAAAAAGCTGAAATTGACAGATGTTGAAATATCATCATTGGTATGGGCAGACATCGACTTAGAAAATGGTATGCTCAAGTTGCGGGACTTAAAAGGTTCCCGTGTTGTCCATATAAAGAAAGATAATGTTGAAGCCCTCAAAAAGCATCAGGGCAAACCATCAGAATATCTTTTTCGGCTATCGTCAGTGTCCACGACCTTTGACCGGGCCATATCGGAATTGGGGCTTAATGCCGGTGTTATTGATCCCCGTGACAAAATCAGCTTTCACAGTTTGAGACATACCCATGCTTCTTGGTTGGTGGATAGTGGAGTTAATCTTTATGTTGTGCGGGAAATCTTGGGTCATGCTGATTTCAAGATGACACAGCGATATTCTCATGTTGCAAGGGAGAGTATTCAACAAGCAATGACGGGACTCGAAAAGCACGTTGTTGCAAAGCAGGAACAGCAGAAACAACAAGAGCAACAGGCTGAGCAGGTTGTGAACGTGGCAAAGTAAGATCATCCAAGGGGATAGGCTGATCACCGAAAAGGCAGCATCCTGGCTGCCCTGCCCCCTTTAACCGTCAGGAGCGCAAACAGGAGGCGCATAAACATGATGGGACCATGGATTACATTCGAGGATCTTTGCAGCCGATGGAATATAAGCAAACACAATCTTGCATATATGTTCATTAACGGAAAATTGCAGGCATACGATCCCGATGATTTTTATTGCTATTACAAATGCAACGAAGAATTTATTCGTGAATCACCGAACCGTGAACATATTTCAAGTAGTCGAACACCACCAACAGTTGACGAAGTAGCAACTTATATTTTCAGCATTGTCAAGGTGATACGTTACGAGCGGAAAAGAGGAATAATCCCTCGTAAAATTTCTGCTGATATACCAGAGCAAGCAGTTACCGAAGATCCAGATGCAACGCAACAGAGTCACAACGACAAGCCGCTTTTTACCGTTCAAACCTGGGAAGAGGTTAATCGTTTATATGACTTAATCAAGGATGGCGGTTTTAAGGTTCCCAATATTGAGAAGAAGCTTCGCTTTGCAGCCAAGAATGAGCTTACCAATAATAAGAACAATTACCAAGTTATCAAGAAAGGTCACTTAGCCTGTAAGGATTTGTTTGCCTTGAATACGGGACAAGAAAGGCGTGATTTCGTTGGAAAGCTGCTCCAGATAATCACGAGTAAAAGTGGACAGAAGAAGATCGGCGCACAACGGCTTTATGCGTTTGGGAAGAAAAATTACCAAAATAAGGGTTAGCGGTCATCCTGCCATATTTATCAATAGTTACATCTGCTTAAACATCACACCACTGCAATAATTTGTCACATAACTTGTCGGTTATATAGCGGTCTCATTGAGATGAATAATCAACAGATTCATACTGTTACCATTTGGGAAGACAGACCGCTAAATCGCTCTCATAGCAGGACAATTTTACTTCATTGCCTTAAGCTACCCGCCAGAAACAAAACTAAACTGACGGAGGTAAGGAAAATGAGTACGAGAAAAGACCAGAAAAAGGCCATGACCAAGGAAGAGCTTAGGAAGCATCTTGAGGCAATGTTCCCAGCGGAGAAGAAGCTGATCTCACGACGAGACCCGCTCTTGAATGAAATCGTTGCCTGGGGCACCTTAGCCAATGCAGATTCTGAGCGTAATGGCATTAAAGAGCGCATCATCATTGGGAATAAGACATTTTACGAACGAGCGGCCACCATTGATTGGCTTGTTGAACGGGCCAAGGAGTAATGGCTATGGCAATGCAGGAGACCCTTACAGATATACATGATAACCGTCACCTTGACGATGAACAAGACGAGCCGGAGCTTCAGGAATATGATACAAGACGTTTTCACTTCATAAATGCATATGACCTTTGCCTGGAACCAAGTCCGATAAACTGGCTGATTAAGGACTACCTTGAAGCGGGATCATTTTCTATGACCTTTGGGGAAGCTGGGACAATGAAATCATTTCTGTCCATAGACATGGGGTTATGCATAGCTGCGGGTAAAGATTGGCATGGAATTGAAGTCAGACAAAAAGGGCCGGTCTTCTATATCGCCGGGGAAGGGTTTGCGGGTATTAGCAGAAGAATCAAGGCATGGGCAGACTATAAGGGGGTTGACTTAGAAGGAATCCCTTTCTTCGTCTCTGACCGGGCAGCTCAATTCCTGGATGATGACAGTGTTCAAGAAGTTTCTAAGGCTGTGGAGGAATTAGCGGAACGCAACGGAAATCCTGTTTTAGTGATTGTGGACACCCTGAACCGGAACTTTGGACCGGGAGACGAAGGTCATACAAAGGATATGACGGAATTTATCTTAGCCATAGATAAAGCACTAAGGTTACGCTTCAAGTGTGCCGTCTCAATTATCCATCACAACGGATGGTCCGACAAAAGTAGGCCACGGGGTGCATATGCACTAAGGGCAGCGCTTGACTGGGAATATCAGTTGATAAAAAATGTCAATGGAATACTGACATTGAAGAATACCAAGGTTAAAGAACATGAAATACCGCCAACGATGTACTTCAAATGGAAAGTAGTCACTCTTGACGGATGGATTGACCCGGACACCGGGGAGACATTAACGTCTTGTATCTTGCACAAGGTCGAGGAAGGACCGGTTGAGGGGGAGCCACTAAAAGAAAACGCCAAGATACTTTTCAACACTCTGGTTACTCTCGGAAAAGCCACGATTAAAGAATGGCGAAAAGAGGCATATTTAGTGGTGATCACAAAAGCAGATTCAAAGAGTGACGCCAAGCGTAAGGCATTTGACCGAGCCAAGGAAGAACTACAGAAAGCCGGGCGGATCAAAGAAAAAGACGGGTACTTCCTTCCTGTCTGTCAGGCTGATGACATGGACAAATCCGGACATTTACCGGACATGTCCGGGGACTCGATACCGGACGGACAGGACACACCCCTATAGGGGTGTCCGTTGTCCGATGTGTCCGGAGTTATTCAGGCAGAAAAAGGGAATTATAGGTCTCATACATACTGGGATATACTTGACGACACTTTAAAAACATCTGTAATATTAGATACATAAGGCTTCTGATTGCTGTAATTATCGCCTGGTTTTATCAATTATTTCTAAAGGTATTATAGAGGGGATATACATATGATTATACAATGGTTGGATGTAGGTTAATTGTGGATTAGCTGATGGCTGATATACGGTTTCTGTACAGTTCAAACCGGCATCACGCCTTGTCCATATCCAGGGTGAAGGACTTTGAAATACCGTCGTTCTTTTGAATCATGCGTATCAGGAATCTGAACGGGCGGCACATGAAACCCCATACCCTCTTCCATGCCATATCCTTAGAACGATTTTCCAGCTTGACCATCTTGCCATTCTCAAGAGTAAGGTCATAAACAGTTCTGAAGGACGTGGGGTTCTGGAAGCCCATGTGGACGTAAAGATACTCTATAAAACCTGTTGCGAGTCTGAGTTGACCAGTGAAGGGAACGGGAATGTTTAGGTTGCGATAAGTGGGGTAATCATCTTCACTCTTGCTTTCAGGCCAAACACCATCTATGTGCACATAGTCCCTTTCCCACCGTGATATTGTCAAGTCACGCAAATAAAATCCGCTGTCCGTCAGATCGTATGTGACATAGAATCCTCTATGGCAAGCGGTACAACACATTTCAGATTCAACTCCAAACTGTTCCGGTGTGACCAATGGGCCACCGGCTACACCGACCAGGCTGTAACACTCTTTGTTGAATCTAACGTGATCGTGGATTTGCGCGGTCATGGCTTAAACTTATTCTTCCCTCCAGCTAGAAATATCCACCCCCGCCAACGCTGAGGATATGTCCGCAGGAATTACACTTGTAAACGTTTATGTGAGGCATGTCTATCAATACATCCTTCTGTCAATGAGCTAACCTTACACACACGTATCGGCACCGTGTGACGATTTATGGTGGGTAATGGCCAATTGTTAAATGTTCAAATATTCGACCTTTTTAATCTCTGAAAAGCCATTGTTGGTTACTTTTCTTAGTTTTTTTTCAAGATATTCAATCTGTTTGTCTATATCGGTTATATAATTATAGTTTTCATCAATTATTCTCGAAAAATAATATTCTGCCAATACTCTACGATACATTCTTTTAATATTAAGTCGATCATAAGGAATATAACTTGTAGAATATGGACGATTTTCATTATCCCCAAGTATTGGATATCTAGCTATTAATAATTCCATTTTATAAATGCAGATGGACTTGGTTCGGCAAAAGACCAAGAATGATTCTCCGGTCTTCAGAACAATGTCTCTTCGGTTTATCAGTGTCTCCGCCGCTCCAGCGATAAGTTTTAACCAAATTAGAGGATTGTTGTCATCATCATTATGTACAAACCATATACTATGCATATACGTCAAACCACTTCCGAATTTCTCAGTAAGAAAGTTGTCCAGCATGGCAAACATAAAACCTCCTGATAATACTTTTTGTAACTATGTACATCAGATACAGGCTGAACAATTAAACGATGAATATTAGAGAGA
>Ga0074199_1001373_pt1 | contig 22006 bp, 13 predicted proteins | sample EPASupsiteSAE347_FD_64528 | JGI IMG/M metagenome (GOLD analysis project Ga0074199, IMG submission 64528) | Bioremediated contaminated groundwater from EPA Superfund site, New Mexico - Sample SAE3-47 | ecosystem: Environmental > Aquatic > Deep subsurface > Groundwater > Contaminated ... | reverse complement strand
CATTGGTTGATGTGAAATCCTCATGTTCGTGGTCTTTTATGTTGTTTTTATCTTATAAATTCTAACGGCTGGAATAAATTCAGGTTATAATCATAAGGGTTTAAAAACGGGAAAAACGTTGGTTGAATACACGATGGAAAACGCGAGAAAGGTCTTCATTATATTTCTATTGATTTCCTTATTTCCCTTATATTCAGCTCATGGAATCGAACCCGGGAATTTCCTGTCCTGGGAAACCTTGGATGAAAAATTCGGTGAATTATATCCTTGTCTGAGAACGAAAGGTTTGGTGACATTCTCGGCATTGATTTCAAGCGACCAGCTTAAAATGCTGGCACAAAGCGTTCATGTTTCCGAACCCATTTTGAAACTTGTTTATCAAAAGAAAAATAAATTTTCCGTGACCATACAAACCAAGCAGGAACAAGACGGATCAACAAAAGAAATGGTCGCCAATATGGCCGATGCCATAAAAAGCTCGGTGGAAGGTTTCTTTCAGGGATACGAATCCATTGCTTTTTCTAACCTTTTCGACGGAATTTCGGCCTCATCGACGATTACAATAGCTACTCCAAGTTTGATTGTCGAGTTCACCGATAAGAATCCTCATCATTTCGTAAAGTTGCTTTTCGATCGGGATTTTCGTTTAACTTTGCTCGAATTGGCGGATAAAGACCAGAACGCCAAGACCGTGATATCTCCGACTTGGCGTAAAATCAATAACAAATTCATTCTCGTGGCGATGGAAAACGAATATTTCCAAAATGGCGTTTCCGTATTTCTCAGTAAAATGCGGATAGAGAACGCCCGGATCGGGCCTTTCCTTCTGCCGGTTCAAGTCGCTATTCAGGCGAGAGACGGCGGAGTTGAATCGCCCAATAAAGCCGTGATAGATTTTCATGTCAATTCTTACGAATTGGGAATCCAACCCGATACGGACCAATAAGGAAACACGCTATGTCCACAGAATCAGAAACTCCTTCCACTTCCGAATTTCCCGACAATTCTCTTTCCGGCAACGAAGAATTGCATTCCCCGGAAAAATCCTCACCGCCGCATCGAAGCTTCTTGGGCAAGATAATTTTCACCCTTGTCGTGATTGCCGTTCTTCTCGTGGGCGGCATCTACTTTGTTTATATGCATTATCTCGATCCGATTTCGCTCAAAGTACAGTTCGAGAATCAAGTATCCAAGTTGCTCGAACTTCCGGTGAAAGTCGAATCAATCAAACTTGAATTTCCGACCGTAAGTCTGGAAAAAATTTGTATCGGAAGCCAAACAAGTGAGACTCTACCTTATATCGAATTGGGAACCGTCGCGGCTACACCGGATGTTTGGGAGCTTTTTTCGGGTAAAGTGGTTTTCGAGAATTTTTATATTTCCAGCGGATCAGTCCGCTTAGTAAGAGATCGATCGGGAACTCTCATATTCAAGGGAACATCCGATAAAACCGTTGCGACGTCAACGCAGGCTTCCGCAGTCGCTCTTGATTCGGGCAGTATTCCGATGCGGAATTTCGACGCGGAAAATTTGAACGTCACTATTCTGGACCAAGCTCTCGGTCGCAGCTTTGCCATAAACATACCCCATACGGGTTTGAAGAAATCTCTCCTTGGAAATAATATTGCAATAAACCTTGCGGGCGATCTTGAAAATTTCGCGAAACTGACTTTGAACGGCACTCTCGATCTGGATGCGAACCAAAGAATAAATGCCCAAATCGATATTTCCGGAGTTAATCTCAATAATGTTTTATCTCTCCTGCCTTCGCGGTTCACAATACCCAAGGAAATATCCAACCCGGTTCTGCAGGCAAAGCTTAATTGCTCATTATTCGGCTCTCTTGAAGTTACTGAAGCCCTTTTAAAAGCTGACCCCGGCATCTTGCTTCGCGGTTCCTGCAATTTTTCCTCGATTTCACCCGTTTCCGGAGCCGCTACCATCACTATTGATCCTATTTCCGCCAAGACCGCTCTCTCGATGGCTAAAGATTTTACTCCGGCGTTGAAGGAAGTAAAAATAACCGATGGGAAAATCGGGGGTGGTGCTTCAATCGTCCTTGTGGGTGGATTAGTCAACAGCGCTGTGGGTTCTCTGAAACCCCAGGCTTTGAAAATCGAATATGCTGCTGTTCCAACCCCGTTGGAGATTCTTGAAGGTAATTTGTATTACGCCGACGGTAAGTTAAGTTGGAAGGGCATCAGCGCGAAAAGTTCCGGAATAGCCCTCAATTCCAAAAAAGGATCATTTTCATTCTCCGGGAAATTTTCCGGAACAGCGGATACGGAAGCAACCATTGATACTTCAGCCGTATTTAAGAGTTTCAAGTCTGTTATTCCGCGCGCATACTTGTTCGTCGATCCAAGCGGAAAAATAGCTTTCACAGGACAATTTGCCGTCGATCAAGGTGATTTTACCGTCGATGGCGATCTTACCGGATCAGGTTTGAATTTCATTCCCCAACCCGGTTTGCAGCAAATTCAAATCGGCGATCTCGCGGTTCATTTTACCGATTTCTCCAAACAAAGCGGACGCGTAAAACTGGAGAAATGCGTCGCTCTTCTTTTCGGAAATCAAGTTCAGCTTTCCGGAGAAATCGGTGGAAACAAGGATCGGGAGCTTAAACTCGATGCCCACGGCGATGTCGATCTGGAAAAGCTTCAAGCGGGTTTACCGATAGAAAACGATCTTTTCAAAAAGAAATCGAAGATGTCGGGGAAAGCTCAGTTGAGCGCGCAAATTCGCGGGACGATCAAAAATCCCGATATAAAGGCTTTTGTCGAACTGCAAAATGCCGATTATGCGTTGCCTGAACGCGGTCTCGATCTGGCTAAAATACATGGGAAAGCTTCCGGCGATCTTCAATCCATAACCATTGATAAGATGGGAGCGCAAATTGCCGGTGGAAAAATGCTTATCGACGGTTGTTTAACTGATTTCGCCAATCCGAAAATTATCGCTACCGGAACCATATCCGGAATCAATCTTTCCGCCGTGCGCTCATTTCTCGCTTGCAATTTTCCCACTTTTCCCAAGGAATTGGAATTCTCCGGTCGATCCGATCTTGAAGTTTTCATAAGCGGTGATGCTACCCAACCCCGGGTTAATGGGAATGCGGTTCTGAGCGGCGCCAATCTTTTCCATCCGGCGATGATGCGACCGGCGACCGGCATGGTTGGCCCCATTCGCTTCGACAACAAAGGATTGAAAACCGAGGGTTTGCGGTTAGCCTGGGGAAGTTCTACCGTTCGCGTGCTCGGAAAAGTCGACGATCTTTCTCGATTCAAGATGGCCTTTGATTACGAAATTCAACCTCTCGATTTAACCGACATCGGAGCTTTTTTCCTCGGTTCAACGGGATACAAAATACAAGGCATGGGTAACGCGGTCGGAAAGATTTCCGGTTTGATAGAAAAAATCTTGATCGAAGGGTGCGCGAAGTTGCCCCAAGGATCTTTTGAGGCACCCGTATCCAAAAGTGCGGCTTCGACTTTTAAATTTCCCTTTAAAGATTTGAACGCTCCTTTCAAATTTCATGACAAGATTCTTACTATAAGTGCCGCAAAAGCTACGGTTTTTGGGGGAACATTGGAAACCTCCGGAAAAGTATTCTTTGCTTCCTCTCCGATAAAATTTGAATTCGATGCGAAAGGGAAGGATGTACAATCTCAGGAATTTTTATCTCAAAATACGACTCTGAAAAAAGCATTATCCGGAGGAGTCGATCTCTCTTTTGTAGCTTCAGGAACCACGATCGGTCTCGATTCGCTGGACGGCAAATCGTCTTTCAGCATGAAGTCCGGAAAATACCAAGCTCCACCCGTCGCCGCCGAAGTTTTTTCCCTTTTAAAAGCCGACAATCTTGCCAACGGTGATATAAAAAGCCTATTGGGAAATTTCGTCTTTAAAAACGGCCGCATGAATTCCGACGATATGGTCTTTAAAAGCCCGTTGGGCAGTATTTCTTATAAAGGCTCCGTCGGCCTCGACACTTCTCTCCAAGGAAAATCAATACTTTCTTTGTCACGTGAAGCATGCTTGCAAAGCGACGTGTTGCGACAAATGATCGGAAACGATAAAACGATGGAGATTCCTTTCGGCGTAAAAGGAACGCTTCTTTCGCCCTCCATCGATCTCAAGGTTGAAAAGCTGTTGCAAAAGGCCGTGGAAAAAAGGGCAAAGGAAACATTGATCGGTGCAATAACCGGCAATAATACGAATACCGCCTCTACGCAGGCCTCTTCAGCTTCGCCGACCGCGCAACTTTCAACTAAAGGTTTGGGGAAAATTCTCGGCGGCGATCTGGGAAAAATTCTCGGCGGCATCGAATCGACGCCAACCCGGGCTTCTATTCCGACGGCCTCTTCGACGGCCGCAATTGCGACGCAAACGGTCACTGCGACTGAGTCAAAGGAAAAAGATCCCGCGAAGCAAGTTCAGAAGGAAATCAAGAAAATCGGAAAGAATTTGAAAAAGCTTTTCAAATTCTAGGCAAACAATTTATAATCTTTCTATAGGCACCGGTGTTGATTATTTACAATGAAACGCATAAAACTAACCAAGTTGGGGCAAGAAAAAAACGCGGAGACGCCGAGGCGCAGAGAATGGCTGTTAGAGATGTTTTCTTCGCGCCTCTGCGCCTCCGCGGTGAAAAAAGATGATGACACGAGCAATGAAGATTAATTTTTCAAGGTTTTTTCTTCTCTGCTTTTTCGCGGTCACCTGTATTTCGGTATTTGGGGCCTCTCCCAATACTTCTTCCGAGAATGACGATGCTTCTTGGGTGGTTGAAAAAGTCGCGTTGTTGCTTGATAAAATTGCCGAGACCTCCCAAAACCTCGCCCGGCAATTCGTTGAACATTTCAAAGATGACCCGCACTTCAAGCTTGAAATTAAAACCATGTTTTACGACCGGCACCTCAGAAAAATCTTTATTGATTTCAAGGGTTCGGGGCGCTTTGAAGGGGAGCTTCCTTTTCAACCAAAAAAATCCGATTACTTCATGACCGCCGAGGGAAATTTAGCGTGGGATTTTTCGATCGAGAAACTTGGTTTTGCCGAAAGATGCATTACTTTTGATTTTCACGGCGATTTGGTCGTATCTCTTGATAAGGTCATCTATGATTTTACCAGGGAAACAGCGGCGCTTGTCGGTGACGTCATTTGCATTAAAGGTGCAACTTATCTGCTGGATTTTCTACAACGATTCAATTCGCGATTGGTAGCTCAAGCCGTCTCTAAAACTTTCACCAATTTCTCGAAGGATGCGCTTTCAACTTCCGGTGCTGAAATCATGCAAAACGTTGCCATGCGGAAAGATAAAACCTTTCTGGCAATAATTCGCGAGGCGACATCCGATGCTTTGCACAGCGGCGGAATCGCCACTTTTCTATGTTTCTCCATTATTAGTGCTTCATCCGACGGTATTACAAGTTGCGCAGGTTCAACTTTGGGCGCTGTTGTCGGAAATATCCTCGCACCCGGTCCCGGAGCATTGGTCGGCGCTTTTTTAGGTAGAAAAATATCTATGCAAATCGGTAAGACCATTGTTTATGAGTTGACGGTCGACATTCCCATACATATCGCATTGAACAAAATAGTCAAGATTCATAAATTAACGGCATCACCGCTGAAAAACGAGTTTTTCAATGATCAACTCGAAAAAAGCGGCGACTTAATTCTGAAGAAAATCAAAAGAGAAACGGATTTTGGCCGTTATGAAACATTCGATAAAACTCTCGATGAAATGGGGAAATTCCGTGCCGATGAGAGAATCGCTTTCCTGCCGTTATGCAAAAAACTTCAAGAACTTCTCAGATTCAAGATCATAGAGGAAAAAGACTGGTACTCCGCTAAAAAATTCTATCAACTGAAGCAAAAAATGGAATCCTGGAATTTCCGGTAGTGCCCTAAATTAACTGAAAAATTCAACGCAGAGCCGCAGAGATGCAGAGAAAGCTCATGAAATTTATAATGATTTTCTTCCGTGTCTCTGTCGTAAAAAAAGTTAAAATATGACACCACCGAATTTCCCGGCGCAAAATCCCTGACGACTTGTAGAAAAAATCGTTTTACCGATCATCCTGAGACAGCAAGAAATGATGGTTTGTGGAATGTCGGGCTGGTATTGGGAAAGTCGGTTCAGTTTTGAAGATCCTTGGCTTTATTCACATCGTCAGGTTTCATGGTCTTCTCGAACTCTTTCAATGCTGTTTTTGCCTTTGCTTCCAACTCCCGATCGCCCTTTTGCCTCAGCGAGCGAAGAACCCATGAATATCCCTCTATCGGATTTGGAGCGACACCGGGATAACCCTGAAATAGAAGAATACCTAAATTGTATTGGGCACGCCATAACTTCATTGCGGCGGCCGTCCGAAAATGCTCGATTGCTTTTACGAAATCTTTCGCCACTCCTTTTCCCTGCATAAGAAAACAACCCATCAGAAAATGGGCCCGCGGATCGCCACTTCCAAGGGCGTCGTTCAAATATCGCAAAGCTTCCTTCAAGTCCGCGGAAACTCCGATACCCTTTTCATAACATTCCGCCATGAATAGCTGTGCGGTGACATCGCCTTTGTCTGCCTGACTGATGCCTTTTCCGATGGACCCTTTCTTTACCGACTTGTCGGAAAACTCTCTCATGGATGTCATGAACTCAAGAGCCGAAACCGGAAAAACCGCCGTCGAAAGCATTAAACTCATTAAAACAAACTTTTTCAGCATGTTTTCTCATTTTCTCCTTCTCTTTCGTTTGTCACAAGCGATACATTTTTTATCAATGATTCGTATCAAAGCTAGCCAACGAAAAAATCAAAGGGAACTTTTCGCCGCGGCGCAGCGGCGCGAAGAAACACCTCTAATACCAATTCCATTAAATAAAGACGTATTTTTTTCGGCGGATTACGGTGGAAAGCACCTAAGCCGCCCTACGGAATACGACATTTCTTTTTGGGAATGGTATAATAGCCATTCTCTGCGCCTCAGCGCCCCGCGTTTTTTTCTTGCCCCTTGGTTAGCTTTTATGCGTTTCATTGTTTTTCATACCGCGTCCTTCTATGGAAACTCAGATCGCGATTCGGAAATCACGCAATATGCTACATTAATTGTTCGATATATACAATAATGAAGGAAAAGCCGCGAATGCGATAAGAGAACGGATCGTTTTATTCGTCACCTTCGCAGGACTCAAATAAGAGAGACTATTTCATGACAATCGATCTCTCCGTTGTCGGAAGACATGGATGATAGTTTACAGAATGAAGTCAATTCCTTGGCCGATTCCGGGCAAACGACCACATGCGTGATTTGAGCGCTTTTGGTGCGTTTCTCCATGTAAGCGGCGCGGTTAACGGTGGAACCGGTGACGGTGAAATCCTTGCGGCCGTCGGCGCGGCCCAATACACCCATCAGTACTTCGCCGGTGGCGATTCCGACACCGATTTTAATCGTGAATTTTCCGGATTGTCGCCTGACCTTGTTGAATTCATCAAGCGCCTTCATCATATCTAAACCGGCTTTTACGGCGCGCTCGGAGGTTTTCGCCATTCCGTGAGCGGGAAGGAAATCAGCCATGATGGCGTCGCCGATGAACTTGTCGATGGTTCCGCCGTTGGATTCGACGATTTCTTCCATCATCGTCAGATATGAGTTGAGCATTTCGACAATCTCTTCGGGCGATTTTTCCTCGGAAAGCGTCGTGAAGCTACGGATGTCGACGAACATTACCGAAGCGCGAAGTCGCGTAGCTTTTTCGCTTTGATCACCGGAGACGGCTTCCATCGTAAGGTCGGAGAGAAACCGCCGCAAGAATTCCTTTTCCTTTAGACTTGCGGCCATGCGGTTGAAACTTTGACAAAGATCGCCGATCTCATCGTCGGTAAGCACCGGCAAGGCTATGTCGAAGTTCCCGTCAACAACACCATCCACCCCTTTTTTCATTGCCAATAGGGGATTCAGAAATGTTTGACGAAATAAACCGATCATCAAAAGAGTAATAAGAAACGGATAGATAATGATTCCATTCGTTAAAAATATATTTCGCTCTTCGTCGACTGCGGTTTCCGCGCTTCTTACTGCCATTACGACGTATTCCATGCCCCGCAAACGGCGGGCATGACAATAATGAACTTTCCCGTCGAGTTTTATTGGGAGGCTCACCAAGCCGCCTTCTTTGCTGAGACGGCGAAAAATATGTTGAAGATGAGGTTGGGTTTCAAACCATCTTGGAAAAACCGCAAGATTTTCGTGTTTGACGTTTCTACTCAAACAACCTATTCGGAAAAGCGATGTTTTATTAATCTCATTTTTGAAAATGTTTGTCGTCAGAATTTGCCGTTGAACCATCGCCCGATCCCATATCACGAAGAAAAACATTATGGGGAATCGCCGATCGGGAGAAACGCCGAATTTCTTCCTTGCCAGAACCGGGTGCGAATATGACCAGGCAATTTCGCTGAAGATTTGAAAGGGAAATACCTCGTCTTGCTTCATGACGATTTGGGCGACGGATTCGTCCCCAATGGCGGACTTAACAACTTCGTATATTAATCCTGCCTGATTCGGAATTCCCGACACTTGTTTAAAACCATCATCGGACGACGATTCACCGATTTTCAACGGACCACGAAACATATCGAGGATTTTACTGATAATCGAAATAGCTTTTTTATCGGAAGCCTTAGCGGTCGTCGAAGTCGATAAAGAGGAGTTGTTGAAATTATAATGACGAGCCGGGCCTTGATACGGAAGATAGTACAATCCTTGGAAAGATTCCCGTGACAAAAAGCGGTTAGCCCTTAATACCACTTGTTTGTCGAAAAAGTAATCGCGCGAAGAAAGCGGCAGTATTTTCCATTGGTCGAATATATTACGCCAAATATCGTCATCAACAAATTTTTTTAATTTGGAAAAATTATTACTTATGGCCAGCTCATGCTGTGATTCCAGCTTCTCCAGCTTTTCCTCCATTTCCTTGAAAATCGAAGCTTCCTTGGCGTTGCTTTCCCACATACTTTGGGAAAAATGAAACCAAACCATCCCAAGAGTGGGAATCAAACAGGCCGCGAGGCTGAGGATAAAAAATTTACCGATAAGACTCGTATCCCATTCTTTGCCTTCACGCTCTTTAACACGGAATCCGAAAAGGAATGAGCCGAATAATAATGCTCCCGCAAGAAATGTAATCGGAGAGCGGGACAGTCGAAATTGAGGGGAAAATTTTCGAGCGTGAAGTACTATCCGGCATTCCCTGAGCGGAAATCGAACGAAACAAGCTCCGATATTACCGTCGATATCCGCGCCTTCGAATTTAACGGCGCTCAGTAGGGCAATACGTTCAACCAAAGCCGGCGGAAGAAGATCATTGGTGTTCAGTTCATCCGGACGGCCGATCCACATCCCATAATCAAGCCCGGTGGAATGGGATTTTATTGCGCGTTCCATCCACTTTTGACTTGTATAAACTTCCTGTGGGATAAATATCATTACGCGGCCAAGATATTCGAAGTTGTTTTCCGATTCTTCGGAAATTCCAGCCGATTGCGATCCCATCATGGGCAAGGAGTTACAAGGGATGGGGTGTTTATCATACACCAAACCCATCATTATCAGTCCGTCTCGATTATTCATGGTTTGCGTGTATACGGATACGTAATTATCACCCGAGCAGAATTGGTGCCAGAATGGAAAATCGGCATTCGGCTGATAACGGTTCGGATATTTTGTCATGAGTTTCGACATCCGCGTCGGAAGGGATTCCTCGTCTTTCAGAACTCGCATGTACATTTTTGTTTCAAAGTAGTAATTCGCCGCCATGATGTCTTTTTCCGCAAATCCTTTGGTTGCAAGAGGTTCACCGTCAGCCTTCCATAAGGCATAACAAACTTTGTCTCCAAATCGTCGTCGCAAGTTTTCCGCGATTGAAGGGGCAGTTGAGGAATCAAGTGTTTTAATCTTTCCAAACAAAGACAAAAGATTTTCACGCGCCAGTGATATGGGATTGAGCCTTTCTCTCATGAGAGGTATCAGTTGGCGCAACTCGTTTAGATTTCTCTCTTTTTGCGTTTGAGAATAGTTGTCTTCGAGAGAATCGAGAATGGTCCAACCCGCCGCGAAAATACCGACCAACAACAAGTTGGTTATTACGCTTCCAAAGATTTTTTTATTTCGGTCAGCCATGTTCGGCAGTCGCTTTTTCCAAGCCTATAACCCGAATATTCTGAGCTTTTCCGCGAACGGATTGAATATTCGTAGGAATTTCTCGAATTCCTTCAATCGGTTGGGAGAGAGTCTCGGAGGAAACAAGCACCGAAGGGTTGTCGGCGGAACCCGCAAGCTTTTCGAGTCGAGCCGCCAGATTTACCGTATCCCCGATGGCGGTGAAATCCAGACGTTTCTTCAAGGAACCGATATGACCCGTAAGAGGATTTCCTACGGCGACTCCTACTCCGTGTTTGACGACGGGCAATCTTCCGCGCTTTCGAAAAGCCATCCAATTGGCCACCTCTTCGCTTAGTTCAACGGCGGCTAAGATGGCTCTGTGTTCAGGTAAAACTCCTCCGTTTTCCAAGAATATCGCCATGGCGGTGTCACCAATGAATTTATCGATTTCTCCGCCTTGACGCTTGACGGCTTTTTCACACATTCCCAGAAAGCGGCTCATGATCGCCATTGCTTTATTGGGGGGAAGCGCGGCTTCCATCTTTGTGAATTCGCGCAAGCCGGCGAACAGCACCGCTACTCGTCGGCGTGCTATCGCGGTTTCCTTCCCTTGACCGCTTTGACTTATCAAATCTTTTCGGAGAAAGGAACGCATTCTAGCTTTTTCGCGGAGTTGCTCAGCCATGCTGTTGACGCTGAATGTCAAGTTTCCCAATTCATCGCTGGAATTGGGAGTTAACGATATTTGATAATCGCCGTTGTCGATTCGGATTACAGCGTCTCTCAAGTTCAACAAGGGTTTCAAAGACACGCTTTGAAGCAAAGCGGAGCAAAGACCGGCGGCTAAGACGGCCGATAAAATAATCAGCAGGAGAAAACGACGAGTCAATCCCAGTTGTCGATTCCCTTCACTATGGCTGCTGATGCTTGCACCGACGATATCGACACCTTTCATCGGACGCACGAAAAGCAGAGTATCATCATTAGATGTTGATTCTTGCGCGAATACCTCTTCCCCGGTATGTTGCGCGATGTCCATGAATTCTCGGATTTTTGGAGGCGGCTTGCCGCATATTAGCGACAATTCTCCCATGCCGCGCAGGTATATTCGGGATTTGTCTTTTCGACTTTCAGTCCAAGCTTCCTTGATAAACCATCTCTGCAATGAACCACGATTGAAGGAAAACGTTACAAATCCGTCGGTCGACTTTTTTCCCGTTCCGGAAATAAATCTTCCATACAAATATGAATTCATGCCTCCGAATTGAAAATCGGTTAAGGAGTTAACGAATTGAATTTGATCTTCCTTGTTGTTTTGGAAATCCGTCGCCTTTTGCACTTCCGCGGGAACTCCGCATTTTATAATGGCTTTGTCGATATTTTCCATTTCAAATGCGCACGCTCTCAGAAGACTTCTGGCGAGAGACAACGTAATACCCTTAGCGGTTTTTTCTTTTTTTGTTCCGACTTCTACGGGGGGATATATTCGTCCTTTTCTATCTACGAACACATGTTCGCGAAGCCCCATTTTTATGAAGGGCTGAATCAGATTTTGAAGAGTATCATTCGGGGATTGAGACGAAATAAGATGGCTCCAGTTCACCATGACGTCAAGATCGCGTGTAATCGAAGCCAATCCGTTCGAAAGCCCTTGTTCGATATTGGTCAAATCGTTTTCAAGCCGTTTTTTAATCTCGTATTTTTGCAGGCTGTTCACGCGAAGAGAGTGATCGATTCCCGCGATCATTACGGAAAGCAGAGGTACTCCGGCAAGAATGACGATTCCCAAACGAAATTTATGGACCAGGTTTAAATTGAACGGTAATTTTCTAGAAACTGCGATTCCTATTAGAAAAAGCGAAAAAACCGCGACAGCTAAGCCGATGCCCCTAATAATAGCGAAAGTCCAAATCAGACCATGTTTTTGCGGCAACGATAGCGGAATGCCCACACAAAGCATCAGATCCGGATCCTTATTCCACATTCTCGTTTGATAGAAAATATCTTCAAGGGTGCCTGTCGCATTTCCTTTTTGCGATTGTTTGTACAAGCCATGCATGAGACCCGGTGAAAAAAAATCAGCTCCCGGATGGATTTCGGAGGATTCATTTTCTTCCTTGGAATTCCAAAACCCCCCTACCAATTCGCCGCGGGAACGAAGTTTTGAGCGCAACATCAGTTTCGCAACCGCGTGATTTAATACCCAGCCATGTCGAGCCATGGAAATCGGGAAAAAAATCATCGCTGCTCCCAGTTGTTTCTTGCTCTTTTTTACGGAATGAAAAGTAAGAATGGAAAAACCTTTCAATCTCCCCTGCGACAGCACCGTTACGCAGCTCTTCCGTGCTTTCAGCAGGATGCTCATGGTGGCGAACTCGCCGATATAACTTTTTAAATGAGTATTAGCGAGAGTGCTTTCCATTTCCGATAACGCCTTTTTCCCTGCCAGCGCACGGTAAAAGGCTTGCCATGCCTTCCAACCTCGTATGGGATGGGCATTCGCGGGTTGAAGAAGACGGTCTTCCGCGTCAAACCAATAAAGTTCGCTTGATGATGCGATGTGACGAAATTTTCGCCGAAATGCATTGTCGAGGTATTGAGCTTCCGATGCTCCCAGGGAATGTGTGACGAGAAATCGTTCAACACCATTTTGAAAGGATTTCATTGCTTCCGTCAGGATCATATCGCGATCGAGCTGTTGATCGAATTTTGAAAGTAAAGTTCCGGTTTCTCTCAGATCTTGTTCGTATGATTCCATATATTGATTTTGCCAAAGCCGGTTTAATAAATTATTGACAACCGCCAAGGGAACAACGACAACCATGACGTAAAAAACCAGCCAAAACGCAACGCGACCTAAAATTGCCCCATGAGACGATATTCGCGGCGTATTCGGATCATCGGTCTTTTCGGGACTTTCAACCTTATTCAAGCCATATACCGTTACTTTCGAGGAATGGGTGTTTTCCTAACAAATGCGAGGCAGGAGTTCTCCGCTCGGAAGATCCATGATTCGTTTGGTTCCGATTTGAGTCGTTAACGTTACCATCGGGTCAGCGTTCCCGGTTACTTTCCCGATGATCTTGGGTTCGACTCCGGATGTCGTATGGGCAAGGATCGCCAGAGCCCGATCGCATTGATTCTCGGGAACGAAAGCAATGAAACGCCCTTCATTGGCGATATGCATGGGGTCCAGACCGAGGATTTCGCATGCCCCCTTAACGCTTTCTTCGACGGGGATTACCGATTCGGTAATTTCCATCGTTGATCGGGAGGATTGCGCGATCTCGACAAGCGCCGCGGCCAATCCGCCGCGCGTGAGATCTCGGAGACAATGCACCTCGATTCCCTCGGCGATGAGTTTCTGAATCGGAGCAAACAAAGGAGCACAGTCGCTGACAATCGGAACCGAGAATTCCAGGCCCTCGCGCATTGCCAACACCGCGATGCCGTGTCGGCCGATGTCGCCGCTGAGAATGACGATATCGCCGGAGCGAACCTGAGTCGGAGATATGACCAAATCGTGCTCGATTATGCCGATACCCGACGTATTAATGAAAATACCGTCGCCTTTCCCTTTTTCCACAACTTTGGTATCACCGGTTACCAATTGCATATCCGTTTGTTGCAGCGCTTCAGCCATCGAAGAAACGATTTTGGTCAAAGTGTCGAAGGCAAATCCCTCTTCGATAATAAATCCGGCGCTTAAAAATCGCGGTCTGGCGCCGCGCATGGCCAGATCGTTGGCCGTGCCGTAAACGGCCAATTTGCCGATATCACCGCCCGGGAAAAAAATAGGTCGTACAACAAAAGAGTCGGTAGTAAATGCTGATCTGGTTTTTCCGATACGAAGTTCCGCGCAATCATGTCGATCGGCCGACAGAGGGTTGGAAAAAGCCGGCATGAAGATTTTATCCAACAATCGCTGGGTCATTTTCCCGCCGCCGCCGTGACCGAGCAAAATCACCGGTTCATCGGATAAACCGACCGGGCAGGTGAAGGTTGAAAAATCCGGAGAATTCATTCTACGGCTCCTTTGTCGAAACGTTCCGGATTGGAACGGCGATATTTATAATAGGCCGCGCAGGCGCCTTCATTCGAAACCATGGGCGCACCCAACGGGTGTTCGGGAGTGCAGGGATTACCGAAAGCCTGACAATCATGAGGTTTCATCTCGCCCATGAGTACAAGACCTGCTTTGCAGATCGTCGACTCTTGAACGGAGACGGCCCGCAAATTAAACCTGTACTCGGCATCGTAATTGTTGTATTCATTTTTCAAGCCTAATCCGCTTGTCGGAATAAGACCGATGCCGCGCCAACTACGATCGACTTTCGTAAATACACGCTCCATAAGATCTTTAGCGGGTATATTGCCGTCACGTTTCACCGAACGCGAATATTGATTATCAACAACATTGTTGTTTTTTTCCAAATTTCCGATGCAAGACAAAAAACCGCGAAGGATATCGACAGGTTCAAAACCCGTGACGGCCATTGGTACTTTGAATTCTCGAGCGATCGTTTCATACTCGCGGTATCCCATGACCGTGCAGACGTGTCCGGCTGCGAGGAAGGCTTGAACTCTGTTGCGGGGAGAGGAAAGTATCGCATTGATCGCCGGCGGAACCAAGACATGAGCCGTAAGCAGCGAGAAATTTTCGGTTTTATCTTGCTTTGCCTGGAATACGGCCATGGCGGTGGCCGGAGCCGTTGTTTCGAAACCTACGGCAAAGAAAACCACTTGTTTGGCCGGGTTTTTCTTAGCCAAAGTCAAGGCATCGAGAGGGGAATAAACGATTCTAACGTCCCCGCCTCGCGCTTTCACGGCAAAAAGCGTTTCACGGGTTCCCGGGACACGAAGCATGTCGCCGAACGAGCAAAAAATCACCTCCGGAATCGCCGCCAACAACAGCGCTTTATCGATCAGCTCAAGCGGCGTAACACAGACCGGGCACCCGGGGCCGTGAATGATGGAGATAAAGTCGGGAAGAATCGCGTCTAAACCGTATTTTACGATGGAATGGGTTTGTCCGCCGCAGATTTCCATGATTGTACAAGGTTTCTTGGCGATCCGTCGAATTTCGTTTGCCAAAGCGGATACCAATCCGGCATCGCGGAATTCATCGAGATATTTCATGAATTCGCCTTTTCCCGGGAAGCAAGTTTGACGATATCATCGAGATCCTTGAGGGTCAGCAAAGCTTCCGCCTCATCCAAAACGGACAAGGCAAAACCAACATGTACAACGACATAGTCGCCGACTTTAGCTTCGGGAACATACGCCATGCTGACTTCCTTTACGGCCCCGCCGAAGCTGACTTTTCCCATTCGGGAAATCTGTTCCGAACCCTCTAATTCGATTATTTTGCCGGGAATTGCGAGACACATTTTATCATTCCTCCTTCAATTCACGAAAAACCGCCGCTATTTGCCCCAAGGAAATTCCGCCGTCGTTTGGAGGTACCGATTTATGCCAAAACGGCTCGAATCCCTCTTGTTTCAACAACTTCACTACCTTTTCGGTTAGATATTTGTTCTGAAAACATCCGCCGCTCAACACGATCGTTTTTTCCTTCGCCAACCGTGCAACCATGACCGCGGCATGCGCGAGCGAATTATGGAACTTCGCGGCAATCAAATCCGCGGATATATTCCCGGCGACATCGAATAAAATTCCCTCTATTATAGGTCGCCAATCTACGATCAGCGGGAATGATGATTCCGTAAAATCCTGGCGCGGCGCGTAATATTCATCCGTGATCGGGCTTCCGACAGCGCATTCAAGAGCCATTGCCGCTTGCCCTTCGTAAGTCGCGTCGCAACCGATGCCTATTATGGCCGCAACCCCGTCGAATAATCTGCCGGCGCTGGAGGTTCTGGGGCAATTTATTTTTTTTTGCAACATTGTGCGCAGAACCGAAAGTTGTCCCGGCTGAAGTGTTTCAAACAGATGCTCGATAACTTTTCGGTGCATGAATCGCGGATTGAACAAATCATCGCCGAACAACTCGAAAAGCAGACTCAATGCGGAGCGCTTCGGCTCAATAACGGCTTTTTCTCCGCCCGGAAGCGAAAACTCCTTGAAATGCGCGAATCGCGAAAAACCTTGACCGGTGATTTTTAGAAACTCTCCGCCCCAAATGGTTTTATCGAAGCCGTACCCGGCTCCGTCCCAGATAATCGCGAGCGTGGGAGCATTCAGCCCGTTATCGCGCATACATGACAAGGCATGGGCATAATGGTGCTGAACTCTCATTATCGGAATTTTCAAGCCTTCGGCGAAACTCGTCGATCGATAGTCGGGATGAAGATCGCATGCCGCTATGCTTGGTTTGATTTTAAAGAATTCGGAAAAATCGTCGAGGTTCTTCGCGAGAGCGGCCGTGGCTTGAGCATTTTCGAGATCTCCGATGTGTTGACTTATCAAGACTCTTTCCTGAAGTGAAACCGCAAAAGTATTTTTCTGATGGGGTCCGATTGCTAAAACCGAAGGCTTTTCCCCGGAGTGGCGAAAACTTATGGGCGCGTACCCTCGGGCTGCTCGAAATATCAGCGGACGATCCATGACAAGGCGAACTACGGAATCATCCGCCGGCCTTACTATCGGTCGATCGTGCACGAGAAAAAAATCGGCGATTTCCGATAATCTGGAAACTGCATCCGTTTCATCGATACAGATAGGTTCTTCGGATAAATTTCCGCTGGTAGCTACGAGAGGAAACCCCAATTCGTCCATGAGTAATAGATGAAGCGGAGAATAAGGAAGCATGATACCCAAAAGCGAGATGCCGGGATTCACGGCTTCGGCGATCAGCACGCCGGAAACATGAGCCCGCGTTTTCGCCAAAAGAATCGGAGCCGACGGAGAAAGCAAAATATCCTTTTCCTTTTCATCAAGCTCACAGTAAACGCAGGCTTGTTCAATGCTAGGCATCATCAACGCAAAGGGTTTTTGGGGACGATTTTTCAACATTCGCAGTGCCGTCACTCGCTTTTCGGAGCGCGCATCGACCAGAAGCTGAAAACCGCCGATTCCTTTCAAGGCGACGATGGCTCCTTCCCTCAATCTTTTCGAGGTTTCCACCAGAGCGTCGTTACCGACCGCGATTGTCGAACCGGTATGATTCCATAAAGCCGGTTGGGGGCCGCAGGATGGGCAAGCATTCGGCTGCGCGTGAAACCGTCTGTTCGCCGGATCATCGTATTCCTGCCGGCATTCGCGACACATGGGAAATTTTTTCATTGATGTGTTCGGGCGATCGTAAGGAAGACCTTCGATGATCGTAAATCTAGGGCCGCAGTTTACGCAGTTGGTGAAGGGGTATCGATACCGTCGATTAGTTTGATCACGAATTTCCGCCGTGCAATCAGGGCAAACGGCAAGGTCGGGAGTGACTGATATTTTGATTGTGCCCTCTTCTTTGCTTGAAATTATCTTGAATTCACCTATTTCTCCACCGGGAACCGCGTCCGAGCGTATGATTTCCTCGATGCGTGCGGCCGGCGGCGGATTTGTTTTGAGCGCCGTTTCGAATTTTTCGATATTTTCATTCGTGCCAACGGCATTGATGGTAACTCCGTTCAAATCGTTGCAAACCCATCCGGATATGCCGTAGCGACGGGCAAGACGGAATACCGTGGGACGAAAACCCACGCCTTGGACGGCTCCCCTGACGATGATCGTAACCGTCACGATTTGTTCCGTGGAAACATTGCGTAAAATTGTTGCCATTGCCGGATAACATATCCCATTCGGGCCGCTTAATGCAAATATTCGTGTCAAAATTATTACTTAGAGGCTGTAAGAAAATAACCGGATCGTCTGGTTGTTTTCTTACAGCCTCTTATGGCCGGAAATCCCGGAAATTCGTTACACTTATTGAGTCCTGCCTTTCGAAAAACTCATCAAGCTCGGCGGATTACGGCGCTAGCGCCTAATCCGCCCTACCAGAAAACCGGCTTTCATTTTGCAGCTATCAATATTTGCTGACAAGGCCTTACGATGAGCAAATTCATATTTCACTTCTCAGAACACGTCATTGCGAAGCGAAGCAATCTATTTTAGTTTTGAAATTGGCTTCGGCACAAAGTGCCTCGCCGGCCTTTGCAAGCGAAGCTACATGACGATTTACGGGGTGTTTTCTGAAAATTTTGCTCATTGTAAGATTACGTCAATAAACTTGATCGTCGATCTTCGATGGATTATCATTTGACCCTCGAAATATTTCCCGAATGCCAGGAGCGACATTTATGCACACAGTTCATGATCTTCCGATTTTCTCGGTAATTCCTTTCGCGACATGGCTGTTAACGATCGCTATACTTCCGTTGCTTACCCCGCATTTTTGGGAAAAGAATTCCAACAAGGCGATTTTGAGCGCATTATTCGCCGTGCCTGTATTGATTTATTTCATTCAAAGAGGGCAGGGAGCGGAAATGCTTGATACCGCCAAGGAATATACTTCCTTCATTATCTTGCTCGGATCGCTTTTTACGGTTTCGGGCGGGATTCTTCTCAAGGGTGATATTGAGGGGAAACCGTTGACGAATACGATTATTTTTCTTTTAGGCGGAGTCCTGGCCAACCTCATCGGAACTACCGGCGCAAGCATGGTCTTGATCAGGCCTTTGTTGCGAATCAACTCGGAAAGGCAACACACTTCGCATATTCCGGTATTTTTTATTTTTATCGTCAGCAACATCGGCGGCTGTCTTACTCCTCTTGGTGATCCGCCGTTGTTTCTGGGTTACTTAAGGGGAGTGCCGTTTTTCTGGACATTAAGTCTTGTTCCCATTTGGCTTCTTACCCTTTTCTTGATTCTTACCGTCTTCTATATCTATGATTCGATTCAGTACAAGAAGGAAGACGTTGCGGCCGTTAAGCGCGACCAAACGGAAATAGAACCAATTACGTTGTCGGGAAAGCTTAACCTGCTTTTTCTTGCCGGAATAATGCTGGGTGTTTTTCTCGATGCTCCGTATCGTGAAATTACGATGGTTCTCATGGGCGTTCTGTCTTATTTTCTCACGCCGATGGAATACCGCAAGGAAAATGGTTTCACTTTCGGGCCGATCAATGAAGTGGCGATTCTTTTCGCGGCCATATTCATAACGATGGTTCCGGCTTTGATTCTTTTAAAAACACGCGGCGGCGAATTTGGAATTACGCAACCCTGGCAATTCTTTTGGCTCACCGGAGGGCTTTCCTCGTTTCTTGACAACGCACCGACCTATTTAACTTATTTGTCGCTGGCGCAAGGTTATACCGCAGCCGCGAATCTGACCAAGGAGATCGTAGGTATTCCGGCGATTTATCTGAAGGCGATAAGCGCCGGAGCGGTTTTAATGGGAGCCAATACATATATAGGAAACGGGCCGAATTTCATGGTGAAAACCATCGCCGAGGAAGCCGGTTATAAAATGCCGTCGTTTTTCGGATACATGGTCTATTCCTGCTGTATCTTGATTCCAATATTTGTACTGGTTACTTTCGTTTTCTTCGTTTGAAGCCGATTTTATGTTCTAATCTTGCGCTGATCTCGTCGAGCAAGGAATCTTTTTGACGGTCTATTTCTCGTGAAGATTCGTTAAGCTCTACCAAAGCTGTTTTCAAGGAGTTGCGGCGGTCATCGGCCCACCGATCTAGCTTGTCCATTTCGGAGTCAAAATACATCCCGTTCTTGTTCTGGATTTTTTCGGCGATGTTCTTCCGCTGTGCGTCGAGACGTTCCCCGGGTTCGGAAACCGCCGGACGGTCATAGGAAATGAGGTAAAGTTGATTCTTGAAATTGAATTTGTGAATCCGAATACCCCGGAGATCACCCTTTTTCGATTCACCTATTTCCGGGTCTTCGAGGATCTTCTTTGCCTGTTCATCTATTTCAATCGGGTAGGGCGGATTAGGCGCTGGCGCCGTAATCCGCCAAGCTTGAGGAGTTTTCGAAAGGCACAAGACTCAATAACAGGGCAAAAAGTGGCCTTGGTGAGACAATATGTTTCTCAACAGCCGACCGTAACGAACATCGCCGCTTTTTTCACGAGGTTGCCTTTCTTGGCACGCGAGGAAAGAAACAGCATTTTCTGGGATACGTTGTAGTGATAACTCAAAAAAAGCGAACCCTTAAGAGAATCCGTCTTAACTTCTTTTCCGGTTTTTTCATTGTCAGCATCGACAACGACGTCATGTGTCGCACTAATTCGCACTTTTACTTTTTTCCAAACATATCCGTCTTTTTGAGGAAACAAACCGTGCCATTCCTCGCCGGTTTTGGCATCAATCTCTTCTCCGTGGAATTGCGTGCCGGTTTCCATCATGGGAATTCCGACTTCCTGCACTGATTCCTTTTGCTTCTCATCGGAAAATTTGAGATATTCCCCAAAAATCCAGCCGTTCTTTTCATTCCACGAAACCATATACCAATAAGCGGTTTTGGTCTCTATCACTTCGGTGTCCCAGGATTTTCCTGAAATCTCAACAAGCTCTTTGTCTGGGATCTTACTGATGACGGCTCCGGAAAGCCCCGGCTCGCTTCTTAAATTTACGCCTGAGGAAGCAGCTATCGTTGCTTGGATTCCGGATGCATTTGCTTTTTCGCCGCGCGATAAAATAAGAATAAATACAAGTATTACAAAAAAGATCGCCGTTTTTCTATTTGAAATGTGTCTTTTCATAACAATCTCCCGGCTTTGCTCTTTATTTTATCCTTACAGATGTTCCTACAAAACGTGAGATACGAGGGGGGAAACATTTTGAATTCCGTGAGCTTTCTTTTCTCTAACATCTCAGTGCCTGCGGTGAATTATTCGGTCAATTTTGGATACTACTCGAAATCTCCTCGAATCGGAGTATATTGTTTTTTTCATTTTTTGGGAAGAGGGATTATTACTAGTAGGGCGGGTTAGCGAAGCGTAACCCGCCGACCCGGCGGATTACGGCGAAAGCGCGCCTAATCCGCCCTACTAATCGGAAAGAAAAAAACCCGGATTCCGCTAAGGTTTCCAGGTTTTTTTTATGGGAGCGGGAGACGGGACTCGGACCCGCGACCTCCTGCTTGGAAGGCAGGAGCTCTACCAACTGAGCTACTCCCGCTTAAATTCAACTACGTTTGCGAAGGGCGGGACTTGAACCCGCACGGTGTTAGCCACAAGATCCTAAGTCTTGCGCGTCTGCCAGTTTCGCCACCCTCGCGAATCTTTTACGGGAATAGAATAGCAAATTTCTGTCTCTTTGGCAAGCCCTGAATGAAGCATATGATCGGGAATGATACTTCATTCGATAATCCTTGATGAAAACGGAGTCTGCGCATGTTTTGGCGAGAATTATCGCGATAGGAGCGGAGTGGAAATTATTTCTTCATCAAGGTCAAAAAAAGAAACACTTGGCGAGCCGGTTTTTACGACTGATATGTTTGCATAGAAACCTTCCCAGTGACACAAATTCGCTCTTCATTTTTTTATCGAACAGTAATGGTTTCGCAAAAGGAATCCACTGGTATTCTTACGCGAAAAAGATGGGTTGACCGAATTGTTGTGGGGAAAGCAGCAAAATTGACAAGCCTCTTGATCATAAATATAATGATCGAAAGACGCTTCCGATTCCAAAAGGAGTTTGCCTATGATGAACCGATCTTGTCGCTCCTTTCTTGCCGGCCTCGTCGTACTTTCGTTCCTTAGCCTGTCGGGGCAGGCGGGATCCGCTCCGTTCCAGAGCGGATTTCAGCCCATCGTCCTGCCGGATGCGACCATCCTTGTCCTCGGCTCCCGACCAATCGTCGGGGATCTCGACCGGGACTTGGGCAATCTGCGCGGGGAGATCAGCCGGGTCTACGCGAAGGCTGCAAAACTTG
>Ga0074199_1001371_pt1 | contig 22050 bp, 22 predicted proteins | sample EPASupsiteSAE347_FD_64528 | JGI IMG/M metagenome (GOLD analysis project Ga0074199, IMG submission 64528) | Bioremediated contaminated groundwater from EPA Superfund site, New Mexico - Sample SAE3-47 | ecosystem: Environmental > Aquatic > Deep subsurface > Groundwater > Contaminated ... | reverse complement strand
AGAACAAATACCTGACCTATTAATTAACTCCAAATTCATTGATGTTTTAACCATGACGAAATCAGAATACACCTTACTCGAAAATAATGAAAGAATATCCCAAGAGAGATTTTCTATTTATCTTATAGTCACAAATTCAACATCTTCAGTCATAAATAATTATGACTTCATAAAATATATAATCAATCATGATATAAATACAAACTCGAATATACTGAAAATAAATGACTATGGCGAAATATTCACTATGGTAAATTTCTCAGAAAACTTTCTAAATGGATACTACATTATCCTTTTCAGAAAAGGCAACGTTATTACTATGATTACAGCTTCTGAAGAAACAGAAATTCTGATGGTTACCGACCTCGCCAAAAAACAGGAAGAGAAAATATCAAGACTTCTTGATATCATCGAATAATTATTATTAGTCGTACCTTATAAATGTGCTCTTTTCGTCAATATTAAAACCGTTATCGGTAGCTTCTAATCAAAAGCTATATACCAGATTATGATTTAAACCTTGTCTTTACCGCAAACATTAATATGCGGTCAATTCAGATATTGTCATATATCAAGTGGGGAATGGGCATATTCACTGACAGGCAAGCCTATTGAATTAAAGGGAGATTGGTATAATGGTAATTCGTAATGGCGTAGATGTAGATAAACTGAAGGAGACGAATGAATGGATCAAGGGCGCGCATTCAAAAACAAGGATTCAGACATCAAGCGGCAAAACATTTATCCTCGAAGCAGATGAGCCGCGTATCCTGCTCGGGACCGATCTGGCTCCAAATGCAGTGCAGGCACGGTATATGTAAGCAGCAGTGATTAGATACAGTTAAAACCTGTTGCGATAAACTTATTATATTTTCCAAACATTATAATGATATTATTCGAAGCAGAAATATTTCACACATGCACTTATGAGACTGATACTGAAAGCGTTGCTCCTGATAGTATATAGTATAACCCTTCAACGCATCCTGTTTCTTACTGTGTTTCTCACTTTCGGTATCGGCGATGGGGTTACTGCCGCTTATATGATGGAGGCAAAAGGACCATACAGCGAATCTAACCCTGTCGTGAGAGGGATGTTTGTAACGCTGGGTTTTGAGGGTATGATAATGACCAAGCTCTGGGTTACCTTCATGATGCTTCTTGCGACCTATATTGTTCAGGCGCGTTCAAAAGATAACATATACTGGACAATAAACGGTTTTCTCATCGCTCAGATAGCTGCCGGAGTAATGGGAATATACGCTAACCTGAGCGCTCTTGGCGGAGAAATTCATCCACAGGCAGGAGATATTGTACTCCTGTATTTTGCCTTCGCTGTGATATTGACCGGGGCAGGGGATTTTATTGATAAGCATGTTGTTTACAAAGCTTAAAATACGATTGGTTAAATTAGATTGGTTTAATTAGGGATGGTAAAAATGAGTCTAACTCGCCGCAGATTTGTGGGAATATGCGCAAAGGCAGGACTTCTGGCAGGAGGGATCGGACTGGCCGGATGCCTGGAGAGAGGACAGATTGGGCAGAACACGATGATTCAGGAAAACAACTCCCCGAAGGTGAAAGGCAGCTTTATCGCAGGAGAATCTGGAGTGGATGCTGAGACACTGAACTGGATACTTGCTGCAGACGCAGCCTCTTTAGGCTATATAAACCTAACAATGGACGGACTCATAGCCTACGATAATAAATACAGTATCCTTCGTAGATGGCTAAAAAAGGATGTAGAGGCTTCAGATGATGGTTTGACCTATACTGTTGTGCTCAGGGATGACCTTGAATGGAGTGATGGAAAGCCTGTAACTTCCGATGATTTCGTATATACCATGAAGAACATTATGTTCGCGGACTGGATGGCATATCCTTATGCAGGGGACTGGAAGGAAGAAGTGGACGGGAAAGCGGTCTTCGTGGAGCCGGGGGTTGAGAATGAGACTACCTTCAGTATCCACAGAAAGACGGTAAACCCGGAATTCCTGTACACAGTAACAGATTTACTGGTGTACCCCAAGCATATAGTATCAAAGTATGAGGGCAAGGTGAAAGAATTTACCCAGGCTCCTGAGCTTAATAATCTCTCTTATACAGGGAACCTGGGACCGTATAAATTCAAAGAATGGGTGCGGAGCGATAAATTCGTGGTTGAGCGGAATCCGGATTATTACCTTGGCAGGGAAAAAGGTGAACCGTATTTTGAAACATATACCGTAAAGATATTCGGCTCATCTGCCGCAAGGCATGCTGCCATGGAAGCGGGGGATATCACTTCTACAGATATCGATCCTGAACAGGTAAAGACGTTCAAGGAAGTGAACGGTCTGGTCGTGCATACCATCCCGACGGCGCAATACAGGATAATGCAGTATAACATGCGGGATAACGGCTGGCAGGGTTTGAAGGATAAAAAGGTGAGACAGGCTATCTCTATGGCTGTAAGCAAAGAAGCGGTAGTCAACCAGATATATCTCGGCTTTGGTGAGCCTGCTTTCAGCTTTATACCAAGAACATCTCCGTGGTTCGTGGAAGAAGGGCTTATGAAACTTGGAGCAGGAGAACTTTATGATCAGGATAGAGCCAGGGAGCTTTTACTTGACGCCGGGTATGGAGTGAAAAAAGACGGGAAGATTGAATTAAGGGATAAAAACGGAAGCAAGATAAAGTTAAAACTGATAACCAGTACCGGAAGCAAGGTAAATGAATCCGCGGCCCTTCTTGTTAAACAGGAACTTGGGGATCTGGGGATGGACGTTGAGGTAAAGCTTGTTCCCTGGGAGGTCATGCTTCGGAAATATTACCTGAACAAAGTGTCTGGGAGCGACCAGCAGCCCGGATATAATAATGGGCAGAAGGCAGTAAGCGAAGAACCCTGGGACCTTATCATCGCAGGGCATAACGTTGACCCGCTCCAGCCTTCAGGAAGCTCGATTTTTTATGCTTCCGATGGCGGCTTGAACATGTATGGTTACTCAAATAAGAGGGTTGATGAACTGTTTGCAAAAGTCCGTACGAAGGAAGCTCTTGATAAGGAAGCTCGAAGGCAGATGTACGGAGAGCTGTCACGTATATTGTCCGAGGACCAGCCTGTTGATTTTATGGCTTTCCCTGCAAAGAACATAGCTTATAAGGATAGCGTGAAGGGGATTGATCCGGGCGTAGCGATAGGATACAATTATTATGAGTGGTATTTTGAGTAGGTAAAGGTACTTTAGGTAAGTATCTGAGCACCCCTTTAAATATGAGGTCTGATTGTAGCAATCACATGGTCTTTCGCATCTTTTGTTCCGTTGATTATAACGATTTTATGTAAAGTGCCATAGTGAGGGTCCTGGATCGATCCGATTACTTCAAACCCTCTTTTTTTATACATATCAATAAGCAGAATCAAATCCTTCGTGGGCTAGTTTTTTGTGAGCCTGGCGCAGACCATTGTCTATACTGTTTTCATCAAAGAAGACTTCCCTCAAAAAAATCGTCTCTTAAAAAATCATGCTTCTTTTTTACCTTCTATCTTACAAAGGGTCTGCGGACTTACCATCGGTGACCTTTCAACCAGCTCACCCCAGCCCTCGGCAAAGCAGTCAATACACATATCGTTCAATTGAGGGTGCTCTTCACCAAGATATATCCCACACGACTTGCATTCCGAGACCATAATTACTCCTATAAACAAATTAATTAGAACATTCTATCATTGAATAGTATTCATATTAATACTTATTGCTTCAGTCTTTGTGCATGTAATTTTATCCAAATAAAATTATTAAATTATTAATACTGTTTTTCCTCTTTATAAGCTATTTATACAGTTTCGTACGAAATACTTTCCCCTACGGTTTTTATTTCATTTTCTGTATGCATACAAACCCTGTAAGTAGTAGCGCCTATAAGCCCGTCCCCTTTCCCTCAAGGGTTTATGTGCCCTTATAGCCCCGCGCCAACCTTAAAATAACACTACACCAATATAATCCCCTGCATGAAAAAAGGCTACATCGCCGAGCGCCTCCTCTACACCCTCATTATAGCCTGGGGCGTCATGACCGCCACCTTCGTTATCCTCAGGATAGGTCCCGGCTCTCCAGCCGACAGGTACATCGCCAACCTGGGCGCAGGACACAACGTCACGCAGGTCACGGCGGCGATAGAAACGAGGTACGGGCTTGATAAGCCGCTCTACGAACAGTACTTTGAGTATATGGGTTCGCTCCTGCGCGGCGACTGGGGCTGGTCGTTCTCTACTTCAATGCCCGTGATCGAGCTTATCAAAACCCACTGGGTATATTCTTTCCAGCTCATTCTCCTTTCCTCGATCTTTGCCATCGTCCTGGGCATACTGATAGGTATATATTCTGCAGTTAGAAAAGGCACAAAAGCGGATTACATAGCCACTTTCTTCTCTTTTATCGGCATCTCTACCCCCAACTTCTGGCTCGGCATAATGCTGATCTTAATATTCTCTGTCAGGCTTGGATGGTTCCAGACGTACTACGATACGGGCTTGTCCACGTTCTCCCTGGCGAACCTGAAAGCCCTTGTGCTTCCTGTCGTAACCCTCGGCACGGGGATGGTGGCAGGCTACAGCAGGTATGTGAGGTCGTCGATGCTTGAGAACCTGCGCAGGGACTTTGTCAGGACCGCCCGCGCCAAAGGGCTGCCTGAGCATGTCGTGATCGTGAAGCACGTGTTCAGGAACGCGCTACTGCCGGTCGTTACAATATTCATGTGGGACATGAGCGCGATAGTTTTTGGGGGCGCGTACCTTACAGAAGTGATATTCGGGATACCGGGGCTTGGCAGGATATCGTTTAACGCCATATTTGCGGACGATTACGCGGTGGTCGTGGCAGTCACCCTGATAGGCGCGTTTGTTACACTGCTCTTTAATCTCGTTACAGATATTGCATATACGCAGCTTGATCCTAGGATTAAATACGATTGATATGATAATAGAAAAACATCACCGGGAAAAGATAAAAAAAAATAAGCCTGCTGTTCTGGGGCTTCTATTCATAATCCTATTGTTCGTAACTGCTATTCTCGGTCCCTTCCTGACCAGAGACCCAAATGAGATCAATTTTAACGATAAAAACCTCCCGCCTGTGGGCTTCAGTATCGAGCAGTCTATGTACAACATAAAAACGCAGGAACTTGAGGTCACGGAGAGAAAAGGCAGCTGGGAGCATCCTCTAGGTACGGACGACAGGGGGAGGGATATGCTTGCAATGCTGGTCTCAGGTGCGCGGGTATCGCTTGAAGTGGGCTTCCTTGCAACGGGCATAGCGATACTGATCGGGACGTTCATAGGCGTTGTATCTGCTTATTTCGGCGGCTGGCTCGATAATGCTCTCATGAGGTTCACGGATGTGATAATGACATTTCCTTTTTTCCTTTTGCTTGTGCTGATAGTCTACATGTACGGCCCGAACATGGTTTTTGTTATACTGGCGATCGGTCTAACGGGCTGGACAGGTGCGGCCAGGCTTGTGCGCAGTGAAGTCCTCTCTTTGAGAACACTGGATTTCGTAACAGCCTCAAAAGCCCTTGGAGCAAGCGATCCGCATATTATCCTCCGCCACCTGGTCCCAAACACAATGAGTTCGATAATAGTCATAGCAACGCTCTCCATACCCGGCGTGATCCTGGCTGAGGCTGCGCTCTCCTTTATCGGTCTCGGGGACCCGGCGCTTGTAAGCTGGGGAAAGGTGCTGAACGCCGGCCAGGACAGCCTCGTAACGACGTGGTGGGTGGCGGTTGAGCCTGGCATGATTCTCTTCCTGACAGTTCTTGCTTTCAATTTCCTGGGAGATGGTCTGAGGGATGCGCTTGACCCGAAAAGTGAATGATATTGTGCTCTGCGTCAGGAACCTCAGGACCTATTTCTTCACGGAAAAAGGCGAGGTAGCTGCCGTTGATGATATCTCATTTGACCTCAAGCGGGGAGAGATACTGTGCATTATCGGTGAATCCGGTTCAGGCAAGACAGCCACAGCTCTTTCTATCCTGGGGTTGATAGATAAGCCGGGGGCTATCGTCTCAGGCAGTATTTTGTTTAATGGAACAGATATAGCGAAACTATCAGAGGGTAAAATGCGGAACCTGCGCGGGAACAAAATTTCCATGGTCTTCCAGGACGCTTCATCCTCCCTGAACCCCGTGCTGCGAATAGGGGAGCAGATAACCGAATCCCTTGTTCAGCACCTCAAACTTGATAAAAAACAGACAAGAGAAAGGGCGGTAGAACTCCTGGCTTCAGTGGGCATATCACAGCCTGAAGAGCGCCTTGATGAGTACCCGCACCAGTTCTCAGGCGGCATGAAGCAGAGAGTGATGATCGCGATGGCGCTATCGTGCAATCCCGAAGTGCTTATCGCTGATGAGCCGACAACAGCCCTGGATGTGACCGTACAGGCGCAGGTACTCGATATATTCAAGGAATTAAAAAACAGCACCTCGGTACTGTACATAACCCACGATCTCGGGGTAGTTTCCGAGATCGCAGACAGGATTATAATCATGTATGCCGGGAAGTTCCTTGAGATGGGAGATGCCAGAGAGGTATTGATGGATCCAAAGCATCCCTACACAAAGGGATTGGTCGGCTGCCTGCCCTCTGGAAAAATCAAAGGGAGACTTGTCTCAATTCAGGGCAGCATACCGAACCTGATAGACCTGCCTGAAGGCTGCGTATTCTGTCCAAGGTGCCCTGACGCGATGGAAATATGCAGAAAAGAGACACCCTCTGAGACAGGGATTTCGGATAAACATTCTGTGAGGTGCCATCTGTATGGCTCTACTTGAAGTAACCGACCTGAAAAAATATTATCCCCTGACACGGAGTTTTCTCTACTCAAGGATTGTAGGAGAGGTAAAAGCAGTAGATGGCGTCTCTTTTAGCATAAATAAAGGCGAGACCCTGGGTCTTGTCGGGGAATCGGGGTGCGGCAAGTCCACGCTTGGAAGAACAATTATCAGACTTGAGGAGCTGACATCAGGTAAAATTCAGTACAACGGAACCGACATCTCAAATCTTGACAGGAGAAATCTGAAATGGTTCAGGAAAGAGGCGCAGATTATTTTCCAGGATACTCATTCAAGCCTCGACCCGAGGATGACAGCAGGCGAATCCATAGGCGAGGCACTTGACATCCGTGGTATCAAAGGAGATACTTCGGATGTTGCGGAGCTGCTTGAAGAAGTGGGGCTTCCGGCTGATTTTGCCTCGCGATACCCACACGAGTTAAGCGGAGGTCAGAAGCAGAGGATAGGCATCGCACGGGCACTGGCAGTTCAGCCGAAGCTTATTATCGCAGATGAGCCGGTGAGCGCGCTTGATATCTCTGTCCAGGCTCAGGTCCTTAACCTGCTCATGGACCTGCAGAGTGAGTACAGCCTGACATTCCTCTTTATAGCCCACGATCTCTCCGTTATACGGCACATAGCTGACAGGGTGGCTGTCATGTACCTCGGAAAGCTCGTAGAGCAGGGGAGCAGCGACGATGTATTCAACAACCCTTTGCATCCGTATACCAGGGCGCTGTTATCCGCCATACCGGGGAAGAATGTTGAGAGAGTGCCGCTTCAGGGGGAAGTTCCCTCCCCGATAAACCCTCCGAGAGGCTGCAGGTTCCATACTCGCTGCCCGAAAAGAATGAAGGTTTGCAAAGAGATCGAACCTCAGGTAAGCGGGACTGACCATATGGTAGCCTGCCATCTGTAATAATCGCTTTACCTCTTTTTTGATAATGAGAATGTTTAAGCCCAATTAATTATAGAACAATAAAATAGAGGTTCATAATGTAGAGAGGAGGTGAGAATTATGGCGATGGCTCGTACTGTAATAGTTGAGAAACCGAAGGGAGTGGAACAGTGCATCGAGGACTGTCTGGACTGCCACAGCGTGTGTCTTGAAACGGCAGTAGATTACTGCCTGAAGATGGGGGGCAGGCATGCCAGTCAAAACCACATCAGGCTGATGCTAGATTGCAGCGAGATATGCCAGGCGAGCGCGAATTTCATGCTGCGCGGCTCGGTATTCGGAGCCCGCATCTGCAGCCCGTGCGCGGAAGTATGCGATCAGTGCGCCGAGAGCTGCGACCAGTTCAGCGGCGACAGCAAGATGGCAGCCTGTGCAGATGTATGCAGGCGCACTGCAGATTCATGCCGGCAGATGTCGGGAATGCATATGTAACTAAAAAATGGGAGCAAACAACATCCGGTTGATGCTCCTTATCCTTTTTTGTTCTATCTTTCTATTTCTAGGTTCTATTTCTTGCCCTGCACCCTGATGCTGACGACCGATTCAGCAATACCTTTTAATGCTCCATCCGGGATGTTAAAATTCTCGATTATCGCCTTTGCCGTGGGGTCGTTGGCCATGAACTCAATCGGATAATGCGTTTCGTCCATTACTTTTACATCCCCGAACCCTGCTTCTCTTATCATCCCCAGGTACTCATCCCTCATTATCGCTCCAGTGAGACAGCCGATATAAGCCTCTACCGAATCCCTTATGGAATCCGGAAGCTCCTTCAGCAGGACAAGGTCTGATATCATAAGCCTACCGCCCGGCTTCAGAACCCTGAAAGCCTCTTTGAAAACCCGCCCTTTATCTGGCGCGAGGTTGATGACGCAGTTGGAAATGACAGCATCAACGGAGTTATCAGCCGCAGGCAGGTTCTCTATCTCACCGAGCCTGAACTCCACGTTCGTATAATTCCCTTTTCTTGCATTACCCCTGGCTTTCTCTATCATCTCAGGCGTCATATCCACGCCGATGACTCTTCCGCTCTTTCCGACCTTGTTCGCTGCAAGCAGGCAGTCAAACCCCGCGCCTGAGCCGAGATCGAGCACGGTCTCCCCTTCCCTGAGAGATGCAAGAGCAACCGGATTCCCGCACCCAAGACCGAGGTTTGAGCCTTCAGGGACAGAGCCCAGCTCCTCGTCCCCGTATCCTATCATCCTGCTGATGTCCTCTGCCCTGCTGGCGTTTCCGCAGCAATTAGTAATAGGGGCGCAGCAGGAGCTTTCCTTTCTGGCTATTCTGGCATAGCCTTCCCTTACTACTTTCTTTACATCTTCTTCTTTCATTCTTATATCTCCTCTTATTTCTCAAGTATGTCCTTCATCACAGGCCCTAGCATGCCCTTTACGATCTCAGCAAGCTTCTCGACCTTGATCAGGGAGATGCAGCATACCTCGCCGTCCTTTTCAAAGCTTATGACTGCAAGCTTATCCCCGGCGCGTATATCCGCCTTCTCTCTTATTTCCTTGGGGAGTACAGTCTGCCCTCTCTCGTCTACTGTTATTACGGATTCAACCTTGCAGCAGCCCATTTCGGGTGAGCAGCAGGATTTAGTTTCGTCTCTTTTTGCCATTTTTATCACCATGATCAATAGATGGAATTCGGAATATTTAAACTTTTCTGATAATTCAGAATATTCTGAATAAGAATATTTTTCACTGTGGTCTTGCCAATCATTCGTATGTCATTTTTTCTTATTCAGAACTATATATCAAAATCAGAACTATTGGTTCACCACAATTATGATGGGTACAGAAAATCAGCACTTTATAATGTATCTACTATAGCATAACAGTTGAATGTATTTATATGAATAATTAGCCGCAGATGAACGCAGATGAACGCAGATATAAGGTTGCATCTGCGTTTATCTGCGGTTTTGTTTTTTATGGATATTACAGTTATTTCTGAATTTCACTATTATTTCATAACTCATTTTAGTTTCTCTGGATTTATCCTGATTATCCGGTCATCATCCTCATTCGGCGCACCCCTGCCATCCCTGTTGCTCGTAAGAATATACAGGTAATTATCCGGACCTGCTACGGAGTCACGCAACCTGCCAAAATCCCTGTCCAGGTGGCGGCGAAGCGCTGGTTCGCCATTAACTGTTACCTCAAATAAACCCTGCCCTCTTAACCCCGCAAAGAACAGAGACCCCTCAAAATAGGCAATACCTGTAGGCGCCCATGTATCCGTGCCGCTGTGGAGTACGGGGCTCACAAGTCCCTGCGCTTTTTCATCTCCGCGGATACTCGGCCATCCATAGTTTTTTCCAGGCTCGATAAGGTTTAGCTCATCAAATGCCGAAGAGCCATGTTCAGTTGCCCAGAGCCTGCCCTTATCGTCCCATGCCAGACCCTGGGGATTTCTATGGCCAAAAGAATAAACAGGCGAGCCTGGAAAAGGATTATTCTCAGGGATTGTCCCGTCGTCCTTTAAGCGGAGTATCTTTCCAGCAAGGGAATTCTTATCCTGAGAAAAGCTTGTAATAGTGGCATCGCCGGTGGTGATGTACAGGAGTCCGTCGGGACCGAACTTTAACCTGCCGCCGTCGTGTATTGAAGCTCCCGGAATGCTACCGATGATTAATTTTTCGTCAAGGAGCTTTCTATCCTGCATTCTAAATCGTACCACCTTGTTAGCTAAACCAGAGCCATTTTGATAGGTATAGTACACATAGATGAACGGGTTTTGAGCAAAGTCGGGATGCGCAGCAATACCAAGCAAACCCGCTTCACCTGTGTGCGCCACCTCGTCAATGGTAAGAAGAGGATCGGGCAAAAGCCCTTCTCTTGTATCGATCAATCTTATACTGCCAGTCCTCTCGGTAAAAATAATACTGCCATCAGGCAGGAAGTCAATACCCCAGGGAATATCTAATTTTTCAGCCACCGGTACAGCAAGAGGCACATCCCCCATGCTCTTATTTTCAGGTGCGGGCGAGACCGGGGGTTCTGTCCGGGGACTGATGCCCGGTCTATTAGCTAAAAAATTCCAGAAGGTCACGCCGATCAAGAGAACTACAAAAACAATTACAGCAGCAAGAAGCAATTTTTTATTTGAAGGGTTAATAACTATTCCCCCGAAATATCTCTATCCTATAATTTATCTAAAATTTACATAAAGGTTTCCATACATAAAATTTATATCTACCAAGATAAGATTTTATACTGGAGTTGGTCCTGTATGAAGATATTGATTTTTGGCTTGCTGATGATAGCCCTTGTGGGAATCTCAGGATGCACAGGGAATATGGATCGCAGCGCAACAGATGGTTATCAGGCAAAGGGTACCACGGTAAACATTACGAGCGGGAACATGACCTATCCTGCTTACCTCGCAGCACCCTCGGAAGAAGGAAAGAAGCCGGCTATAGTGCTGGTTCACTCCATTAACGGTCTTGAACCGGGCTACCTCAACCTCACTGACAAATTGGCTTCGGAAGGATTTGTCGTACTCTCACCGCAGTGGCAGACCTTCGAGAGAAGACCGGCGGATGAGACTGTGGAACGGCTCCTCCGTGACTCAGTGGCTTACCTGCGCACCAGACCGGACGTCAGCGGCAATATAGGGCTTACAGGATTCTGCATCGGCGGAAGATACACCATGCTCTTTCTTCCACAGATAGATGATTTCAAATCAGGAGTCGCTTTTTACGGCTTCCCCTATTCCGGCGGACCTGCAAACCAGTCCGTGCCTGCGGATATGATAGGGCAGCTTAAAGCACCGATGTTAATATTACACGGGACACATGACCAGGGAAGCCCGGTCGCCGATATCTACCGCTATGCTACCGCGCTCAATGCCTCAGGCAAGTATTTTGAACTCAAAGTCTACCAGGGTCAGCCCCACGGGTTCATGATCGAAAATGGCGAGCTTTCCCAGAGTTTCGCAGCTAAAGATGCCTACAGGGAGATGGCGGCATTCTTTGACCGCACACTGAGAGAATAACCGAATATTGAACAAAGGTTAAAACCATGGAAAAGATCTTCTCTATTAACCCTGCTACAGGTGAGGTAATCAGGGAACTTGAGCTCTATTCTGAAGACAGGATAGATGAGGCGATCAAAAAGGCGAAAGCTGCCTTTTCAGGGTGGAAGAACCTGGACGTATCCGAAAGGGCAGAATATCTTAAAAATGCTGCAAAAGTACTGCGGAGAAGGAAGAAGGAGCTGGGCGGAATTATCACAATGGAAATGGGAAAGCCCATAAAGGAATCAGTACCGGAAATAGAAAAATGTGCATGGGCGCTTGAGTACTTTGCAGAGAATGCAGAGAGGTTCTTGGAGCCTGAGGTTGTTGAAACAGATGCAAAGAGAGCATTCGTTCAATTCGAGCCGCGCGGAATAGTACTGTCCATAATGCCCTGGAACTTTCCATTCTGGCAGGCGTTACGCTTTGGCTCGCCCGCTCTTGCAGGCGGTAATGTCGTTTTGCTTAAACACTCAAGCTATGTCCCTCTGTGCGCTATTGAAATTGAGAGGGTCTTTTTAGAAGCAGGTTTCCCTGAAGGGGTCTATCAGACCCTGCTGATCGACGGGCAGACGGCTTCAAAGCTTATCAGCAGGGATGAGATAAATGCGGTTTCCTTAACGGGGAGTATCTCAGCAGGACAGAAGGTCGCGGAAGCTGCGGGTAAAAACATTAAAAAGCTCGTCCTTGAACTCGGAGGCAGCGACCCTTTCATCGTACTTCCGGATGCCGACATAGAAGAGGCTGCAAGAGCAGGGGTCGCAAGCAGGTTTCTCGATGCAGGTCAGAGCTGCATTGCCGCTAAAAGGTTCATAGTCGTACAGAGTATAGAAGAAGAGTTCACATCGAAGTTTGTTGAATTTGCCAGAGACCTTAAGGTCGGGGATCCGATGGATGAGAATACAGATATCGGTCCCCTTGTAAGGGTGCAGCAGATAGAAGCGCTTGAGGAGCAGGTGAAGGACGCTTTATCTAAAGGTGCGACAGTTCTGCTTGAAGGAGGGAGACTTAAGAGGAGAGGGTTCTTCTATTCTCCTGTGGTCCTGACCGATCTAAAAAAAGACATGAAAGTTTTAAAGGAAGAGACTTTCGGGCCTGTTGCGCCTATAATCGCTGTAAAGGACGGGTCTGAGGCAATAAAGGCCGCTAATGACTCAGAGTTCGGGCTCGGTGCAAGCGTATGGAGCGGGAACAGGGAAAAAGCTATCCGCCTGGCAGGGGAAATTGAATCAGGGGTTGTTGTTATAAATTCTCTGGTCAGGTCCGACCCGCGCCTCCCGTTTGGAGGAGTAAAGAAAAGCGGTATCGGAAGGGAGCTATCGAAATTCGGGCTTTATGAGTTCATGAACATTAAATCCATATCGGTATATTGAGATGAAGGGCAGCGACCTCTTTGTGAAATGCCTTGAGAACGAGGGCGTAGAATACATATTTGGTATCCCCGGTGAGGAGACACTTGACCTTATGGATTCTCTTTCAAGGTCAAAGATAAAATTCATTGTAACAAGGCATGAACATGGAGCTGCGTTCATAGCGGATGCCTACGGCAGGCTCTCGCACAAGCCGGGAGTTTGCATTTCCACACTGGGACCGGGCGCGGCGAACCTTATAACAGGTGTGGCAGATGCCTATCTTGACAGGGCGCCGTTAGTTGCCATTACAGGACAGGCAGCTCTGGAAAAAACCCACAAAGAAGCCCACCAGTATATTGACGTTGTGGGTTCATTCAGATACGTAACTAACTGGAACACCACGATCATGCGGGCTGATTTTATACCCGAGGTTGTAAGGAAGGCGTTCGATGTAGCTGCCGATGCACCCGGAGCGGTACATATAGAGCTGCCTGAGGACGTGGCAGAAGAAGATACCGGGAAAGTACCTCTTGCAAGGAAAGGTAAAAGCCATACTAACGTACCGGATGACGAAGAACTAAAAATAGTCATCCCTTTTATAAAAATAGCTTCCATGCCGATAATACTGGCAGGCAATGGCATTTTAAGAGAGAAAGCCTCAGGGGAGCTTACGGAATTCGTGAATAAGACCTGCATTCCTGTCATAACCACCTTTATGGGAAAAGGGGTGATACCGGCAGACAGCGAACTTTACGTTGGTTCCATAGGTCTTCAGGAAAAGGACTATATAATGTGCGGTATCGACGCGGCAGACCTTGTTATCTGCATCGGGTTCGATCCTGTGGAATACAGCCCGAGGTTCTGGAACCCTGAGGCTTCAAAACGGATCATCCACATCCACTCTAACCACCCTATTGTAGATTCCAGCTATCTGCCTGAGTTCACCCTGATAGGGAGCGTTAAGGAGACGCTCAGGCATCTAACAGCCCTGTGTAACTTTAAAAAAGAAATACCGGACTACTTCACAAAGCTCAAGGGCATTATAGAAGCTGAGCTTGGATCATTTAAGGACAGTTCGGCTTTTCCAATGAAACCTCAGAAAATACTGTACGATATAAGAAGGTGTCTTCCCAGGGACGGTTTACTTATCAGCGATGTCGGGGCTCACAAGCTCTGGATCGGAAGGCTGTTTCCGGCATACGAGCCCAATACTGTCATAATCTCAAACGGGCTCGCCTCCATGGGTTTTGCCCTGCCCGGGGCTATAGCTGCAAATCTTGTTTTCCCTGATAGAAAAGTGGTGGTCGTAGCAGGTGACGGCGGATTTATGATGAGCCTTCAGGAGCTTGAGACTGCTGTAAGGCTGGGATGCAGCTTTGCAGTCGTCATTTTCAACGACTCTAAATACGGTTCTATAGAATGGAAACAAAAAATAAAATTCAAAAAGAGCTTTGGGGTTGAGTTCTCCAATCCTGATTTTGTCAGGCTGGCTGAGAGCTTTGGAGCAAAAGGAGAAAAGATAGAAAGGGCAGAGGATTTTGCCCCTCTGCTGAAAAAGGCACTTGAAGACGGAGGTATCTGGATTTTTGATGTTGAGGTCGATTATTCTGAGAACTTGAAGCTTACTTCAAGGCTGGGTGAGAATGTCTGCAAGTTTTAAACTTTAAAGCTTCACTGTACGTTGATGAAAGTCCTGGCTGTAAATAGCCTCTTACCGCTAATCCAGTGGATATAGTCAACCTGAGCCGGGAATTTGCCGGCTTCGCTGGCTTTGATGAGCAGATCAAAGCGCATCGCCGAGGTGAGCCTGAAGGGTTCGTTGGCGGCAAGCATAAACGGATGCGAGTACTGGTGGCGGGGAGGCACTCCGAGGGGATGGCCGTCCATTGCGATGATCTCAGAAGGCAACCCGATCCTGTATTCCTGTACGGTATAACCGGCATTGAGTGTGCGGATGAGTATGGTCTCGCCCACCTTTGCATTGATCCCGACCTCATCGAAAGTGGCTGCATCACCCACTCCGCGCGCTCGCCGCCCTTTTCCCGTTATCAGAAAGATATCAGGGTTGAAATCGTGCAGGAAACCATCCTGGGTGAAGTTTTCGGCTGCGACAGGATTGCCGGGGTCGCATTTCTGCATGAAAGCATTATGTCCAAGCGTATGCCATCGAGAATCGATCTCATCCGGTACCCAGAAAGCCTCGATATCATACTTCCTGACGTGCGTGGGAGGATTGAAAGTTGCGGCGAAGCCGGGACCGCCTGTTCTGTACGGAGGTCCTTCTACTCCTGCTGCTTCAGGTATATCCGGTTTCTTCGGGTCGACTATGAATAGACCGTATAATCCCATTTCGAAATGTAAAGTAGTGTTCTTATGGCAGTGGTAGAAATATGTGCCCGCTTCGTTCGTTGCTATCTGGTATGTGAAATTACCTGATAGCTCGAAAGAATTTTTCCCTACGCCATCGTTCATAGGCGTGGGCTCGATACCGTGCCAGTGTATGGTATGCGTATTGGTTTTGCCGCCCACTCTGGCGTGTATCACGTCTCCCTGGGTCGTCCTTATCGTTTTGGAAGGAAAAACCCTTCCTCCTACTGAATCTTCCGGGTCCTCAAGAATCCAGAGAAGAACTTTCTCTCCGTCCGGCAATACAAGATCCAGGTTAACCAGCAGATTGCGTGCAACCTTAATGTTTGCGTCTACAGGATCGATCGGTCCTCCCCCAAAAGTAGGCGGGCAGACATGTTTGTTGAACGCCGGGAATTCTGCCGGGCTTACGGTTCTAAGGGGAATTATACGCGTCATCTTCTCCCTCCATGATATTCTTCGTTTATTCCTCCTCTTTCTGTTGGATCCGATTCAGGGAAGTCAACGCCGTCCAGGTCGCCTGTGATTTCCCAGTTGGTAACGATCCCCTGCGGATAATTACCGCCTGCTGCGGTCTGGGACATCTCCATATGGTCGTGAGCAGGATATGTAAGCGGGGATTGGCCGACACCTCCAAGCCTGAGGGATAACTCAGCGGGGATAAGATCACGTAAAGGAATTGAGGTATCCCCCGGTATATCCGGAGGTCGAACGAACGGCAGCAGCCAGTCCAGGCGTTCAAGAGGTTTCACGGTAAAGGTGTCCACAACAAATACATTCTCCTGGACCTCATTATTCCCGTTCTCATCCACTCTTGAAAGCACATATACATGGTTCGCATGTATATGGAGCGAATGTGTTGCAATGCCTGCGTTCAATATGCGTATCAGGTGCGGTTGCCCTATCCTGCCTGAAGGGGTAGTATCATGATTGTGAGTGGCAAAGGCGCCTGATTCGCCGTTGATCGTGAAGTAGCGGGGGAGGAAATTATCCTTAAATCGTATGGCATCGATGGCTTCACCTCTCTGTGCCATCTCGTTAAAAGCCGGATCGATGGAGTTGAACAGCCATATGCGCGTACGAGCGGGAATCCAGGGCTCACCGGGAAAATGTTCAGCGGTTCCAAGGTGGTCAAACAGTTTCTGGACGCCTGGCGTAGGTTCGCTGTAAGGTGTGTTCCCGGCTGCTGGCAGCACTACCATGGTGCCGTGTAAGCCGAGCACGCGGTTCACAGGTGCATTGAGGTGGTCAAGATACATATAGCTGCCAGCTTTCGGTGCCGGAAAACTCAAAACCTTCGTCTCACACGGCGCTATTTCTACGCCTGCGCCTACCATGCCAGGCACGCCGGGAATAGCGAATCCATGTTTATCAGGAAGGGTATTTGTCACGGAGAGTTCGATGGTATCTCCTTCAACAGCTTCTATGAGAGGGCCTGGCATCTGAGGACGCTGCACAGGACTGTTCAGGTCTTCGAAAGCCCAGTGGTAAATGTCTTTGCGGTCTACCGTCTCAACAAGAGCATCTGTGATAGCCAGTTTGCGATCTACTGCGGCAGGGTTAGCCTTAAACCCCTGTAATAACCTTCTTGCCACGACCGTACCTGCTGCTGCGGCTGCAATACCTACTACAGCGTACCTGGTAAAATCACGTCTTTTCATTTTACTCCCTTCTCTGCCTGCAATATGTATTTAAATATTGTATCCAGTAATCTGTTTTTAAATATTGTATTTGTGTTTATACACGGCAGCATATATAGTTCTGTGTTCGCGGATGACCATCAACATGAGCTCATGGCTGCTCGTTAACGATAGCAGCGCTTCCATTCTCCACCTTAACAGCAAGCGACCTGAATCCGCCAAATGCTCTTCTTAAGGATGCAGGCGCATTGCTCGTCCCTGCTCGCTGTACCGGGTTGTAGAACTCTATTATCCATGCGTTCTTAAACGATGCATTTATCGCTGTAACATGCGCCCTCCACTCGAACATTCTTACCTGCGGGAGCTTTCTGGCAAGCTTGAGGGACTCCTCAAAAGGAGGTGCGGCATCTGAAAATACAATACTTCTGCGCTTGAATTCACCTCTTAAGGACGTCGTTTTATTCCAGCCGTTATACTCGTATATTCGTATGATCTCATCATCTCCCGCCAGAGCATACCAGCGGAACATGTCCGTCGTCGGGAATATTTCCGCATTAACATAAGAAGCCTGAGCATCGCTTTTTTCCGCGTATCTTATCCCGCCAAGTACGAGGAAAACAACAAGAAAAGTTACTAATATTTTCCTGGCTGCTGCTGCGTGCGTATCCTGTTTTGTTTTATAAAGCAGTATGATCGCAGCGAGGCTGAATATCGTGAGATAGGTATCTGTATAGAAGAAAAGCTCGGCAGACCATCTTGTTGCATCGAAGGGATAGAACAGCGGAACTCCTCTCGTTGTGATGTAATCCAGCAGCAGGTGGGTCAATACGCCAATATACATGAAAGCAAGCGTGCTTTTATTAAACCGGATCTCAGGGGCAAATTTAACCAGCCTCCTTATCAGCTCCTTGTTTCGCGCCGTAAGGTACATGATAACGACTGCTGTAAAAAACCCGAAAAATAAGGAGTGGGTCAGGCCGCGGTGCGTGGTCAGGAAGAAATTGGGGTACACGGAGTTGATCCACAGCAAGAGAAAATCAAAATCGGGAGCTATTCCTCCTACAACAAGGGCGGTGATCTCTTCCTTTTTCCGTTTGAAGAAATCCCCAAGAAGATATGGCAGCAGGGCATGGGAGAAAAGGTCCATATATATCTCCTACTGCTCAAACCTCAAAGCATCCACAGGGTTCATTTTTGCCGCCGTTCTTGCGGGCACGACGCCTGAGATCACGCCCACGAATACTGAGAATGCAAGTGCAAAGATAAGAAGCTGGGGTGATACCACAGCGCTCATTTCCCCGCCCGGCCCTAATGCCCTGAGCCCCACAGAGGATATTAGGACAGATATCAGTATGCCAAAAATTATCCCGAGCACTCCTCCGACGAACCCGAACAACCCGGATTCCATGAGGAAAAGTTTCATCACCTCGTTATCCGTGGCGCCAAGAGCCTTGAGCAGCCCTATCTGCCTTGTGCGTTCCATGACAGACATGAACATGGTATTCGCTATTCCCACTGCGCCCACAAGGAGAGAGACCGCGGCTATCGCTGCAAGGAACAGCGATATGGTCTGGGTGACGCTGCTTATCTGCTGCTGTATCGATGCGAACGCAGTGACCGTAAAATCCCGGGTCCTGGGATTGACATGGCGCGATGCCATAAGTTTTTGGACGATATCTTCGGTTATTTTATCCACAAGCGACTGGTCGGTTACCTTAATCATGATCGAAGTGAACGTGTTCCTGGATACGTTCTCGGTTATTACGTCCCGGGCATAGTCTGCCGGCATATATACAGAATTATCGCCTCCACCGAAACCTCCTGACTGGGCAAAGATCCCAACTATCTTGAAACTCTTGCCTCCTATCGTAACTGGTCTGTTCAGGGTGACCGGCTGTAAAAAGGTACCGTGGGCTAAAGAGTAGCCAATGACCACAGAGTTCGAATCACCCGGCTGGAGGTATCTGCCTGCCTCAAGCTGCGTGGTGACCATGGAGCGCCAGACCGCGGTATCAACGCCGCTTATGGATACCGATGTCTTCTCCGTGCCCACTACCATATCCGACCTGCCCGATACGATGCCGTCCACGTAAAGCACGCCCGGCACCTGCTTGATGACGTTCAGGTCTTTATCAGTGAGGTTGATACCTGCGCCGCCGGCCCTGAACCCTCCGCCGAAACCACCGCCCCCTGTTGCCCGCGAATAACCGGGTGTGACGGTGACCAGATCTGCTCCAAGGCTGCCAAGGCGGGCCTGCACGCTTTCCTGCATACCCTGCCCTATGGAGATTATAGCTACTACCGCAGCTACTCCTATTACAATGCCTATTATAGTGAGCCAGCTTCGCATCTTGCTTTTCTTGACATGGCTCAGGGACAGGCTGAAAATATCAAAGGCCTTCATATTCAGTTCCCCTCAGTCCGTACCTGAATACGGATCTACCTCCCTTTAAGTTTCTGGTAATAGGTAGTTATTTTTCTTCGCTGCCAGTATATCACCGCTATACCAACAACTGCCAGCAGCAATGCCGTATAATTTGTACTGCCCGATCTTCTATTTCCTGCCTGCGCTATTGTTGATGATAACTCTACATCAAGGTTCTTTGTAATTCTGTGTCTCTTTCCACTGGTATCGGTATATTGTATCTCTACGTCAAGATTTTTTCCTGTACCCGGTGTTTTTGTGATCTGGAATATTGCAGATGTATAATCACCTGGGTTTAAATTCCCAAGCACGGATGAACTGCTCCCGGATGAAGTGAAATTCTTTTGACGCGGCAGGCTGACAGTCGCCGCACTGGCAGGATTTACTCCTACATTTGCAACGTTGAGCGAAAAAGAGCCCATAGTCTCCTGGTAGCTTAGCTCAAAATCGGTTGTTCCCGCTACGACCAGCCCCACGTAATCTGACGACGAATAATTGTTCAGACCTGTGATTTTTAAGGGCAGATTATATACACCAGGACGGGTCGCGATGTCCACAGCCAGATCAAATGTGACATAGGCTTCATCCCCAGGCTTCAGGTTACCGAGGGAAAACCTGGTTCCTCCGCCCAGAATTGAAAAAGAGGATTTCATATCCCCGCTCCCGGGGCTTATTTCAGCAACAACATCCTGTACCGTGCCTGTGCCCGTATTTTTAAACTGCAATGTTTGCCTGTTGATGCTCATGGGCTCAACGATACCGAGAGTTGAATTAAGCAGCACTATCAGGGGCTTCCCTTTAATAGTCAGTATCTGGTCCTCAAGCCTGGTCGTTAAAGGTGTTCGCGGGGTACTGCCGCCTGTTGACTGCCCTTTATAGGTAACGTGAACATCGAAATAATAATCCCCTTCCACAGCATCAGGGTTTACATGGATCCTGAACTTTGCTGTTCTCTGGTCGCCCCAATTGTTTATAGTTCCCAGGGAATATACATCGTCAAGTATTGTCACGGCTTTAGCTGAAGCATTACCTTTAGGTACAAGCCTGACCGATACATCCTCCATGAACGAAGCAAAAAATCCAATGTTCTTTATCGGTACATAAACGTAGGTCGTATCACCTGGATAAACAGGTGCGCTTTCTGTCACAAGATAGTTCGAGGCTGCTGATGCTGCCTGTGCAAGCAGCAGTGCTGATACGACGGCAAATATCACATAAATAACATTTAACCGCTTCATGTTTCACCTACTATTTTCCCATCCAGCATTCTTACAACTCTTCCTGCATATTCTGCGATTTTCTTATCATGCGTTATCATAACTATAGTCAATCCCTCGCTGTTTAAATGCTTGAAGACCTCCATTATTTCACTTCCTGCTTTTGTATCAAGGTTCCCCGTAGGCTCATCTGCCAGGAGGATGGAAGGACCCGTAGATAGCGCCCTTGCTACTGCCACCCTCTGCTGCTGTCCGCCCGATAACTGGGCAGGGAAATGAGACCCGCGTTCAGCCAGCCCGACAGTTGCCAGGAGTTTTTTTGATATCTCCTCCACATTTCTTTCGTGAAATTCATGGATCCTCATCGGCAGTCGGATATTCTCAAGGGCTGTAAGCGTGGGATAGAGGTTAAAAGTCTGGAATATGAACCCGATCTTCTTACCTCTCGCGCGCGCCAGCTCATCGTCTTTGAGTTCCGATATATCCCTGCCCTCAAGAAGGACCTTCCCGCGGGTGGGCATGTCCAGACAGCCTATCAGGTTCAGCATGGTCGACTTTCCGCATCCGCTTGGTCCTGTTATGGCCACGAACTCATTTTCTTCGACTGCTAGGTCTACTCCCGCAAGCGCCGGTACGTCGAACTCACCCATGCGATAGATCTTCCAGACATCCTGCAGCTCCATTATAGTCCCCATCGTATCACCGATCGAGCAACCGCTGGTGACCCCAGCGCTTTTGATTCTGGCTCTGGTACTCTGCCATCCATCCGCTGGATTCCATCCTGCTCTTTTCCACCACACCGCCCGTATCCATATCAACAAGGGCAGTTAAGGTTATATTCCCCCGGGTGAGAACAACGCGAACGACTTTTTTATCCCCGCCCGCAGCAGGCAATACCCTCCCGCGGTCCTGGACAGTGATATTGTAATTGTTACCCCTCATTTCATCCCTCAATACAGCCTTAGCTGCATTTATTGCGAAGGTCTTCTGCTCGTCGCTAAGCTGGAACGCATGAGCCTCTATATAGGTAAACCGAAGCCCTACTGCGACAGCCAGCAGGCAGATCATGACCAGAGCGAGTGCTTTCCACAGGTTCATGGCCCGTCACAGGATGAAAGAGCATATAAGAGTTCCCTGAAATTCCCCTGCAAGCAGTTGTGAACTACCACCCTACAAGTAGGGTGGCTTCCTGTTTCATCGTTTCTCTATTGAGATTACTCTGACAGGCTTCAATTCCCGCAATTCCTGCGGTACTTCT
>Ga0074199_1001370_pt1 | contig 22066 bp, 17 predicted proteins | sample EPASupsiteSAE347_FD_64528 | JGI IMG/M metagenome (GOLD analysis project Ga0074199, IMG submission 64528) | Bioremediated contaminated groundwater from EPA Superfund site, New Mexico - Sample SAE3-47 | ecosystem: Environmental > Aquatic > Deep subsurface > Groundwater > Contaminated ... | reverse complement strand
CATCTTGCGCTTGGGTGGAAACCGTTGCTTCATACATTTTGTCGAAAAGAAGCGGGATTGAAAATCCTATTTCCAGGCGCGTATCGTTGTTGGTCCATGAAAAAGCGGGATTTGCGGACGGTGTCGGGGCAAGGGAAAATGCCTCCTCGGTTGTGCTCGTCGCCATGGTGCGGCTGAATGATAAAATCATTTTTCCGGAAACGGGAACATCGGTCGCACCCGGCGTAGGCTCGAAAGACGATATTTTCGGAGTAATAATTTTTTCGATTGTAAACGAAATCGGTATGATTACGGCCAGCGGAATTCCGAAAATATCTTTTGCTGATGCGTTCAACGTGGCTGTATAGGACGTTTCGCTTTCCCAGCCTCCCAATGAAGTAATTACTAGATTTTTATCGGAGTTTGACCAGGTTTTGGTTATGGAACCGCTTGGAGCCGGAGAGATGTTGACCACGATGGTTTCCGTCGCCATTGTTCTGGAAAATTCGATCGCGATGGGGGAATTGAAGGCGACGTTCGTTGCGCCGTTCAATGGGTTAGTGACGACAACCGCGGGCGGAAGAAGATTTCTCGTAGTAAAACTGAACGCAAATGCCGACGACATTGAATTGCCGTTTGAATCGAGAGCCGCCGTGGAAACTGAGACTATGCAGGTCGAGGAAGCCGCCAGCTCGGATGCCGGTGAAAATTCAAGCGTTGATCCGCTCCAGGCAAATGTGCCGAAAACAGGCGTTCCGTTCGATGTTAAGCTGAAAGCGTTTTGGGTTGCGTTATGGTCCATCGTTTTTGAGAAAATCAATCTTATTTTCGTGTCGGTGGCTACATCGGGCGTTCCCGAAGCCGGATATTCGCTTCCGTTTACTACGACGGGAGGCGCTTCGGTCGTGAAAATGCTTGTAAAAGGTTTCGTCATAGCTATTCCGTCGAGATTTTTAGCCGCGGTCGAGACATCGATCGAATATGTTCGACCCAAATCAAACGGAAGAGAAAAAGAAATCGTTATAGTCATTCCGTCGCTTGACCATGAAAAAGCAGGAACACCTGACGGCATGGGATTAAAACTTATCGCACCTTGAACAGTATTTTGATCGACCGGTTGGCTGAAAGTTAAGGTGATGAGGGAGTTTTTAACCACATCGGAGGCGCCCGATGCCGGAGAAATAGCTACAATGCGTGGAAAAAGAATTTGTCGGGCGGTGAATTCGAATGATTTGTTTCCGGTTAATGCGTTTCCGAAAATGTCTGCGGCGACGGTTCCGACGCTGACTTGGTATTTCTTTTCGCTTTCGAATCCGCCGGTAAAATAATAATTTATGGTCGTATCGTCATTAGACCAGAAAACCGTTTTATCGCCCCGAGGCGTCGGATTGATATCTACGGAAACGCTTGGCGTCGCCATTTTCCCGCTGAATCGAATGATTATCGGCGAATCATACTCGACATCGACCGCGCCGGCGGCTGGAATCGTAGCGCTTAATGCCGGCGGCAGGTTAGGCGCCGTCTGAAAAGTCGAATTCCAAGCCTGTTGCAGGGTGTTCCCTCTTAAATCTCGGGCGGTAGCGGCGACTACGGATGTATAGGATCGATTGGGGAATAAGAATTTGCTTGGTAGAAAGGTCATTGTTCTTCCCAGCCACGAAATTGTGCCGGCAATGCTTTCTCCCTGCGAGCAAAGAGCAAACGCCGCATTGGTGGAAGTTTTGTCCATGTCCTTGGAAAAGGTTAGAAAAACAGCGGTCGAGGTTGCGATGTTAACCGCTCCGGATAAGGGAAATTCGCTTCCCGTAACGACTCGTGGGCTGAGTTCGGTGGTAAAGGCGGTATTGAATTCTCGTGTCAGCGTAACTTTGTTGAGATCGCGCGCTCCGGTTGAAACTATGACCTGATAGGTTGTTTCAAAATTCAACGAGGCCAGGAACGACAATTCCAGCGTCGATGTGTCGGAACTCCATGAAAAAACGGGTGTACTTGGAGGCAAGGGAATTATCGACAAGCTGTTTTTCACCGACGACGCATCCATGGATCGGTCGAAAACCATATTCAATTTCGTTGAGGTCGCGACATCGGTCGCTCCGGAATAAGGCGTGAAAACCGTTACACTCGGTGCCGTCGACGATCCGACGGTAAACAGAAATGAATTCGCGCCGGAAAGGCGATTGCCGAAAATATCCGCCGCAAGGGTGGAAACAACGACGTTATAGGTTCTATTAGCATCCAGCGCGTCCCCGAAAGTAATAGTGAGAGTGCGATCCGAGTCGGACCACTCTTGCTTGATTATCGAAGGCGATGTCGGAGTAATATTCAGCGCAACCGACGATGTTGCCATGGATTCGTTGAAGCGAATGATCAAAGCGGTGTTTCTGGGAACATCAATGGCCTGATTTGAGGGTAGAATGTCGGCAATGAGAGGAGGCGTGGAATCGGTCGTCGTAAAGGAAAATTCAAGAGGATCGCCGAGGGAGTTTCCGGCTGAATCCCGCAACGATGATGCGATTCGGCATATGTATGTCGTCAAATCGTTAAAGGGAACGATCCATGACACGCGTAAAGCCTTTCCGCCGTCTGACCATTCGAATGAGGGTGTTCCTGAAAGCGGAGGATTGATGCTGAATGCCGCGGATGCCGATTCCTGATCGATCGGTTCGTCGAACACGATCAACAAGGGTCCGTTGATGGCGACTTGAGTTTGACCGTTGTTCGGCTCGCTTCTTATCATCACCGGTGGGATCGTATCAATCGTTGTAAAGGAAAAAGAATATGGAAGGTTCAATGCGATGTCGTCGGAATTTTTCGCATTGGTTCCGATTTGTACCGTGTAAACGGTCGCATTCGCCAGCGATACTGAAAAATCGATCGTCAGCAAATCATGATCGGCATTCCAACTTAAACTTGGACTTATGGGCGGAGACGGTGAAATGGCCAATGCAGATTCAACCGAAGCAGTATTCATGGCCTGGCTGAAATCTATGGAGACCGTCGAGGATCGTGATACTCTTGTTTCGCCGTTCCCCGGATGTGTTTGCGTTATCGTCGGAGCTGCTCCCGACTGAGTTTCGAAAAAGAAGGTGACCTTGCTTCCCATCTTATTTCCGGTGCGGTCGCGAGCGGAAGGATCGAGCGTTATGAATACGCGCGAATTCGGAGGCCAATTTTGTTTGCCTGAAAAGGTTGCTTTGGTTCCGGATTCATTCCATGTAAACGATGCCACGCCGAATGACGGCGATGCCGAAATAGCGGTTTCAACGGAGTTGCGATCCATCGTTTCTCCGAATTGAAACCATATCGGTGTGTTGACGGGCAAACCGGTTGCGCCTGAGGCAGGGAAAAAGCTCGTAACAGTGGGCGGAGTCTTATCGTTTACGCTGAAAATCAAACTCGTTTCTCCAGTAAGCGGTCTATTGGCGGTATCGTGGATGCCCGCGGAAAAACTTGCGGTTATCGTAATTCCTTCGGGAAAGGAATTCGGCCAAGATATCGTTAACGTCTTGGCGTCTTGACTCCATGAAAAGTCGGGCGTTCCCGAAGGTTGCGGAAAAACCGAAAACCCGTTTTCAGCGGAGCTTTTATCCATTGCTGAGTCAAAAATAAAAACAATTTGATTAACTGGTCCGTCAACGACGCCGTGATTTACCGGCACGGTTGAAGAAATTTGAGCACCGAACGATGCGCTTGTTGTAAATGACACCTTCACGGATGCGGCCAGCGTGTTGCCCGAAACGTCGGCACAACCGCTTCCTATGCTTATTTCATGAGCAGATGATGCCGCCCACATATTTTCCGGTAGAACGGATACGATGTCGGCATTTTCGCTCCACAGCCAGGTTAAAGTGCCGACCGTCGGTGAAATTACACGAATATTGTTTTGTACGGTCTCTTTCTTCATCGCCTCGGAAAATTCCAAGCTGAGTCTGGCGTTCCTGGCTACTTTGATTGCTCCGTGAGACGGCGTTATCGATAGAAGTTTCGGAGGTTCCTTGTCGGTAGCTGATATGGTTGAGAAACTCCATTCGTAGATCTTTCCCAATGTGTTTCCGTCAATATCGTGTGTTGTCGCATCCAAGCTGATTTTATACGTTGCAGAAAGCGCCAGCGGTGTCGAAAACGAGATGTTGACTTTTCTACCCGAGGAATCCCAGTTGAAAGTCGTGGTTCCGACGGTCGGCGAAATTGAAAAACCTGATTCCAGAGATGGTGCCGACATTTCGCGATCGAAAAGCACCGTGACTGTTTTGCTCGGATTGACATTCGTCGCGAAATCAAGCGGGTCGGTTTGCACTACCCGCGGTCGAATGCCTTCGACTACCGAAAAATTCAGAGGAGGTGATTCGATTCTCTTTCCTTGGGAATCGAATATGATCAATTTCCAGGCCAAATCTTGTCGTTCCGCCAACATATCCGCTTCCGAGGCGGTCGGCGTATATTCGCCTTGTACATTGGCAAGAATGCGATGTAAAATTACTTCCGAAAATGAGCCGAGCGCGGGTGAAACTTCCATGTATCCGTTCGTAAAATTATCGCGAAAGCCGCCGATGTCCCATGAAAAAACGAGAGAATGCCTGTCGACGACGCCGACGGGAGCGAGCAACTCGACCTTGAGACCGTTTCCGTGAAAGCTGATTTCCCCTTCCTTCTCATAAATCAGGTTGTTTTGATCGGTTACGAGAAAATCCAGGATCAATTTTTCGGGAATCAGTGAAGAGGGTTTGCCGGCAAATGCGATTCTTAAGCTTGACGAAGCGGCATTATCGGTGAAATCAACGCGCGCAAAGCGATCGGTGAACAGCGAAACAGCTTCACTTTTTCCGTTGTTGAAAGTCAATATGCGCTTTTGTGAATTATCGATCCAATCGGCGATTTCGAGATCGCGGTATGTTAGGGGAATAAACGAGCAAGCGAAGTTCATTTGCGCGGATAGAGAACGGGCGTTTGAGGAAACCTCGAATCCGGCTTCCAAAAGAAGATCGCTCATCAGCAGCGGAGCTTGAGTTGCTATTATCAACGCAACGCTGGCGTTGAATATGGGCGCGGTTGTGAGCCCTTGAGGATAAGCGCCGTATGGACGGCGGGCGACGACCCATCGACCGAAATGATAGGTATCGAAAGTCGCGATATTCTTCACTTCATCGATTTGCGGGGTAAGCAGTCTGACGCTTCCGCTTTTATCGCGGTAAACCAAGAATATACCCGAAGAAGCACGCCATCCGGGCGTATTTCGGGTATCTACGCCATCCGTGGACGATATACCCGACAGAGTTGAAGACAACAGCGATTTATCCAGCGGAATCTCGATCCGGCATGCTCCGTTTGACCATTCGAATTCCGGATCGAATTTGACTTCATATTGATCGGAAACCGGAATGAATCCGGGCAACGAATCGAACTGAATATTCTGCATCGAAGTTCTCAATATGGAAATTGCACCGTCGGCTTTTAAAGCCCCAGCCGGGACTGCAACGCGCAAAAGTCCTTGCTGAAAATCAACGCTTTCGTTTTTCCCGACGAATTTTTGAAAAAGCTGAACGTTGATCGATTGTTCAGAATATGATGTATCTACTTGTATCGGATCTCTTAAGCATCCCCAAAAAAGGAGAAAGCTGCAAAGTATGACGAATAACGCTCCTCTGAAGCCTACGATCGTTTTTGTCGTTGAAGTCGTATTTCCCATATCCTCTTATTGAGTCCTGCCTTTCGAAAACTCATCAAGCTCGGCGGATTACGGTGCCGGCGTCTAATCCGCCCTATATCGCTCAGGGATGGCGTAGATATCCGAAATGCGCCCGGATGACGCGCTTTTTCGGGTACCCGAAAACCGGCTTTCATTTTGCAGCTGTCAATAATCCGGTGATATATAAAGAACCTGTATTAATATATCCCTCCCGTTTCTTGGTGTAAAGAAGCGGGTTGTTTGATGATAATCGGGAAAGCCGGCTTAGGGATGATGTTCAAACTTCGTTGTTAAAACGCGGCTTTTCTTTGATCTCGATCAAGATTGGTCTTTCTTTTCGATCGACGGTTTTTCCTTATGTTCCTTGAGATGTTCAAGGCAATAAGCTTTTCCTTCGGAGCCGCAGGCGGGGCAGGTACAATATCTGAATTCGAGTTCGTGGTTCGATTTTTCGCTTTCACCGCAGATTGCGCATTTATGTCGGGCTTCATTGGACTGCGAGCTATAACTCTCATTTCGCGCCAAACGTGCTTTACGGGTCACTCCGCGCGTAACGGCATTCCAGCCGTCTTTTCCGAAGAATACAAGGTAATTGGCGACTGATAAAAGCGCCATGATTTTGACCGGCAGCGAACCTAAGACAAGCATTGCCATGACTCCGATTCCGGACAGAAGCGCGAGATATTTCACCTTGACGGGCAGCACGAAAAAAATGAGGATTTCAAAATCCGGATAAACCGTGGCGAATGCGAAAAAAAGAGAGAGATTTAAATAGTAGCTTCCAAAATAATAAGTCGGAACAAGAAAAGCGATTGCTATGGTGGCGAGGGCACCGAACAGATAATAAACGGTCAGCTTGAAACTTCCCCAGTGTTCTTCAAGTCCGTCGGCGACCATCACAAAAATCATCAGTTCGAATAAAAGGTAAAATAAATTCCCGCTGGCCGGAACAAAAAGAAAAGTTATCAGACGCCATATTTCTCCGTGGAAGACAAATTGCATGTTCAACAATAAGAGATTTTCGGAGATTGTTCCCGTGTGATGCAACATAAATGTCAACATCATCAGCATCGAGATGTATCTTCCAAGCCCGGGAATGGTTACCCACCCGATGTTTTTTTCCAGTTTATCGAGAATAGCCATAATTACCGTATATTATTGATAGCTGCGAAAAAAAGTTTCGCGATATCGGATGTAATAATTTGATAATATCATTTTATGACGGTTAAACGATGACCTTTGGCGTCTATTTCACCGGTTTTCAGGTTTCGGATAGGTATCAACTCCGCTTCAACTAACTCGCCGCCGAGAAAAATCGGCATGGTTGCGATGAATTCCACGCGAAATTTGCGGCCATCCGCCGTTATATGCACTACGTTTGCATTTTCCACGGAATCGATTTTTCCGTCGATCCTGCACATGCGGTTCATTCGAAAACCTTTCGGAGTTTGCGCCGGTGCTTGGATATCATCTTTGCCGTCGCGAATGTCGGAAAATTTCGAGACTTTGGCGGGTTCGACGGCGGGCGGGTCTGAGCGTATCATCAACGTAAAAATCGGAAGAAATGCGAGGATCAGCACGAGTAACCCCAAACCTTGCCATAATGTTTGACTTTGTTCCCGGGAAACATGCGATGATATATCGTCCACGGATGGCGTAGATACCCGAAATACGCCCGGATGGCGTGCTTTTTCGGGTATATCTTCGGCGCATCTTGATGCTTCCCGAGAGCGAATGACCGATTGCACTATCGAATAAGGCTTGTCGGTGGTCGTTGATACCGCGGGAGCTTCAGTCGACGTGCCTGCTTTGATTTTTGGAGACGCCGGAGTCGATTGTTCGTCGACAAGATTGTTGGCAATGTTTTTATCATTCATAGTCGGATCTTCCTCGCGTTTCCTGATTTGGTTGGGAAAATCAAACCCAATGAGAACAACTCCCCCGAGCTAAACGCATTCTTCATAAGCGGGGAGAGTCGATAAAACGCAATTCGGCTGTTGAATTCTTGCTCGACATTACTTTGACGGACTTGTTTTCAGTTGATACAGCATGGTTGGAGTATCGGCCGAGTTCAGTATTTCCCGAAAAGCCGATATCATTGAAGGAACTCCGGAGCGCATCTCGGTGATCTCGGAAAGCAACTCGGCGAAACCCTTTTTTATCTTGCGTTTAACCAGTTTGGCCGATTTTACTCCCGCAAGTTCTTTGGCCTTGTCGAAGGCGTCTTCCCGGTAGCCGATTCCGTCGATTAATCCGTTTTTCAACGCTTGGTCCGAGGTATAAATTCCGCCGTCGGCGATCTTGACTATTTCATCCTTCGTTTTCTTTCGCGACACGGCGACGATTCCCACGAAACGATCGTACATCCCGTCGATTAAACTCATCAGCATGCTTTTTTCTTCCGGCGTCATTTCACGGAAAGGAGAGAGAATGTCTTTCTTGGGAGTTCTGTCCGATTTGAGCGAAATATGGCGATATCCGATCATTTGCGCCAATTTTTCGAGATTGGCGGTTTGCATTATCACTCCGATGCTGCCGATGATTGAAGTCGGATGCGCCCATATTTGATCGGCGGCGCAGGCCGCGTAATAGGCGCCTGAAGCTCCCAATGTGCCGAAAATGGCGACGACGGGTTTCTTGGCTTTATCGCTTTTATTGATTTTCTGAAGCCGATGATAGATGATATCACTGGCGGTGACCTCTCCTCCGGGCGAGTCGATTTCGATCAAAACGGCTTTTACCGACGGGCGTTCGATAGCGGTTTCGATGTCCTTGTTTAGGGTCTCGAGCATATCCTTCTTGAATTCGAACGGAGAATAATCGCTTTCGTCGGTTTCATGAATGATTCCCTTCAGCTTGATGAGAAGCACTTCATCCGCGGCTTCCTTGTCGCCTTCAACGAATTGAACTTTATATTTCGCGTCGTTTTCACCTGAGAGCGTTGAAAACATGTCGATAAGGCTGGTGGCATGCAGCGCGCTGCACTGAAAAAAGAGCGCGCAGGCCGCGAGAAAGACAATAAAAAACCGTTTCATGTTAATCCCCCTTGAATCAAATCGTTGGAAAAATTTGTCGATAATCAACTTGATGACGCCGGATGCGTTTCATTTAAGATTTTATCACCGGCTGAATATTCCAGCCAGCCGGATTTTCCGCTTCCGTCGGGGCACCCCTTTACGTGATACCGGCATCTGGCGCAAAGAAGGCACGGTTCTACCGGTGCTTTGTTCAAGCCTCTGGCTTTTTGAATCCATTCCGGATCTCGCAAAAGCATTCTTCCCAGAGCAATAAAATTCGCGTCGTTATTGGATAAGATTTCAAATGCCATAGCCGGATACTGAATTTTTCCGACAACGGCGACGGGAATATTTACCGCCTCCCGAATGTCGCGGGCATCATCGCGAAAGATTCCAAGAGGCGTAGCTGGCCCGACTATTGATTCGGAACCGTGCAGTGAAGCATACATTCCGCCGGAGACGTGTATCATATCGACGCCGGCGCCTTCGAGTGCCTTGGCGAAAATGACCGATGACGATAGAGTCAATCCTTTTGGAAGATAGTCCCGGACTGAGTGTCGATAAATTATCGCCAATTTTGGAAATTCGGATCTTATCAACTGAACGACTTCGAGAGGAAATTTACTGGCGCAATTTCTCTGAAGACCGTATTCGTCTTCCCGAAAATTGGTTAAAGGCGACACGAACTGATGAAGCAAATAACCGTGCGCTCCATGAAGTTCGATGCCGGCAAAGCCTGCGTCATTAGCAATCCGTGCCGATTCGGCAAATTTTCTTACAAGATCTTTTATTTCCTGATAAGTAAGAGCTTTAACCGGTCGATCCAGAATCGGGCAGGGAACAGGCGATGGAGCTACGACCTCCCAATTGTCACGGGTGGGAAGAGCTTGCCTGCCTGCGTGATGCAATTGCAGAAAGGGAACACTTCCCTGTTGCCGAATGATGTCGGCGATACCGGCTAATCCCACGCGGGCTTCGGGAGTGTGTGCTTCCAATTCCCGCGACCAACCCCTCCCTTCTGGAGAAATCATGGCGGCTTCGACTATGACCATACCCACGCCGGTCAATGCGAGATGCTTATAATACGCGATCTGCGTTTCGGTGACATGGCCGAACTTGTCGGGATATTGAGTAGCCATCGGAGCCGCAATAAACCGATTTCGAATCGAGACTCCGCGGATATTAACGGTTTCAAATGGGTTTTGTGTCATGTTGACGGCATAATAACCGCTTGATTCGTTTAAGGTCAAGAAGATCGCCCTTTTTTTGGGAGATTATTTTTTCAATATTCGATAAAATATGGTATGATAATCTCTCTTATGGATTCAATTCCGGAATTCCCAGGCCAGGTCGATCTCGATTTTTGCCACCAAGAATTCATTTCCGATATTCTAACCAAGAAAGAAATCAATTCCTCTGATTTTGCTTTCTATAACCTCTTGGGCTGGTATCTTGATCGACCGGCTCGAATAAGCCGAATAGACAATCATCTGATTATTGATGTCGAAGGTCCGGCCGGAAGTCATTTCTTTTTGCCGCCTCTCGGCGAAGGATCGATAAGACATCCTGTTTGCGCTCTGTTGAAAAACCTTCCATCGTTTGCCACGCCGCCGGTTTTAAAATTCGTTCCAAGTTTGATACGAAGAGAAATATTGGCCGAATTCACTGATGTGCAGAGCGATCCGCAGCGGGCCGATTTTGACTATCTTCACGATCGCCGACAACTGGCGGAATTGTCGGGAAGGAAATTCCATCAAAAGAAGAATTTCGTAAATCGTCTTCTGGAAGAACTGAATCCGACGATTGATTATATTCGGGAAAAAGATATCGATGAAATCTTCTCATTCCTGGACGGATGGTATAAATCTTACCCTGTCGATGATTTAACGGTGAAGATCGAAGCTTTGGCGGTAAAGCGAATGCTTCCTTTGGTTAATAAAATCGGCGGAATGGGAATTCTTGTTCGCATTGCCGATGTTGTTGCCGGAGTTACCTTAGCCGCGCCGATCAATTCAACCTGTTGGGTAGTTCCGCTGGAAAAGGCGGATCGCAACATAAAAGGTCTTTATCAATTCATCAACTGGGCGTTGGCAAATCGACTGCCGGAATCGGTTTCCATTATCAACCGTGAAACCGATTTGGGTATCGAAGGTTTGCGCGCAGCCAAGGCCAGTTATCATCCGACGGCTTTTGAAGAGAAATACACGCTGAGATTTTGATTTTTTCAACCGCTCCTTTTATCACTCATTTCCACGCTGAAAATTGTCGATGATTTCATCATTCCTTGACTGTTGTTGCCGGTTGATAGTCGATCCGTGAATTACTGGAAAAGCGATCAGATTGAAAAAAGCAGGTAATCGATATTTTTTAAGACGCGGCGGAATTTTAATCGCCTGGATGTTCACGGCGATTATTCTGACCGGATGCGCGTCCGAGAATTCAAATCCCCTTGCCGTGGAAAAGATCGGCGGGGCGGTCTCTCAACAAGAAGGTTGCATGATGAATCTTGACGCCAGAGGATATGTCAACGGTTTATTCCAGCCGAATGGGTCCGTGGGGTCGGTTCATAATTATCCTGTTTCATACATCGGTTCTTGGTCCATGATTCCACCCAATGATGGAGGCGGATGGTATTTGATTGCCGCCGATTCTCCGTCGGCGAGAATAGACATTACGGCTACGATGTCGAGAGCCGTTTTTGATTTCATGGATTATGATCAATATCGGGATCCTGGTGAGGTCTCATTTTCACTTGACGGAGTAAAGATCGGGGAGTTTTCTTTGTCAAGAAAAAATGCGGCTAATGAAAAGATTCTGGATTACATGGTGGTTACGAATAAAACTACCGTATCCACCATCACAATGACTCTTCTATCGGGACACGTAGTGGTTACGGGATACATGCTTGTCTTTCCCTAACGGCGGCAATACCGGTTCCACGAAATCAACGACATGATCTTTTCTCAGCGGATTACGACTGCAGGCGCCTAATCCGCCCAACATACGACATTTTTTTGGGGGGGGGCTTGGCATCATCAGGAATTTTTCTGTCGGTCGTCCAGTACTTGGCGAACAAGAGCAGCCAGTTTATGCCTGGTATAGGGTTTTCTTAGGAATCCTTGGAATCCCGAGCCAAATGCTTCTTGCTCCTCATCGGGGGAACTGTTTCCGGAACAAATAATAATGGGAAGGTCAGGCCGAATCTGCCGGAGTTCTTTCGCCAGAGCGACGCCGGTCATATGGGGCATGGTCAAATCGGTGATCACGAGATCGAATGCTTGCGGGTCGCTTTTAAACAACGCCAATGCCTCGATGGCACTGATTTTGGTCACAACAGCGTAACCCAACATTTCCAGCATCTTCCCCGCGAGAGCCGCGAGGACGGATTCATCATCGACATAGAGAACCCGTTCGCTTCCTTGGGGAAGTATCTTTTGATCGAATTTCGGGGGATGTTCCGCGGCGTGTTCCATGCCGGGCAGATACACGTGGAAAGTTGTACCCTCCCCGGGAATACTGGCGACGTTGATTGCTCCATGATAACTTTTCACGATTTCGTGCGTAACGGAAAGACCTAATCCGGTTCCTTCACCTTCAGGTTTTGTCGTAAAATACGGATCAAATATTCGCGACATTATATCCGGTGTCATTCCTGATCCGGTGTCTTTGACTGTTAATTGCAGATACAGCCCTGAAGTGAGGCCTGGAATCAGTGCAGCTTCGGCTGTGGTCAGTGTTGCTTTCTTTAAATCGATCTCCAGTATTCCTCCTTTTTTGCGCATGGCATGGAAAGCATTAGTGCAGAGGTTCATCAGCACTTGATGCATCTGCGTCGGATCGGCAAACACAACACCATCGATATCCGCATTCTGCCGGATTTCGATGGTGGCGGGTAGGGTTGATCGTAGAAGAGAGAGGACTTCCTTTACGACCAAATGCAGCGCCAAGGGTATCCGTTCCCGTTCGGATTGACGACTAAAGGCAAGAATATGCCCGGCAAGCTGCTTTGCCCTATGGGCAGCCTGTAGGATTCCGCTTATATAATCCGCTATTATGCTTCCTTGCTGAATTTTTTGCTCTGCCATCTCCGCATAGCCCATCACCGCGGTCAGGATATTGTTGAAGTCGTGGGCGATTCCACTTGCAAGAGCGGCAATAGCCTCCATTTTTTGAGCTTGCCTAAGTTTGGCTTCCATGCGGATTTGTTCGGAGACGTCTTCGTAGGTTACCAATTGATCACCCGTGGCCAAAAAAGCCGGCCGAATCCGGACTTGCTTGACGGATCCATCAAAACATTTGATTTGAACGGTCCATGGGTCAGGTATGGAGGAATGGCCGAATTGTTGGGCGCGTTGCCATAACGCAATTTCTTTTTCCCGATAGTTGGAATCGGGATAAGCTTTCTCAAACCAGATTTTCACATTAGGCAAATCGGTTAGAGAGTAACCGAACAGTTCCGCAAATCGCGGATTCAGATAGCGGAAGGAGCCGTCCGAACCGATAAGAGTCATTCCCAACGGGAGCTCATCGGCGAGAACCTGGAACTTTTTCTTTTCGGATTGTAGTGCTCGTGCATCAGCTTCCGCTTCGAGCATCTTTTGCTCCAGTTTTCGAACCAATCGCTCACTGTAGAGCTGAAGAACTTCTTTTTCGGGAATGGGAAGTGTTTCGGATGCCGAAGTCTTCAGTTGGCCGGCTGTTTTCAGGACCTCTTGGATCGTCGACATAAACTCGTCGGGTTCGCAAGGTTTGCGAATAAATCGGTTGGCGCCGATTTTCACGGCAAATTCTTCATCCTTCGGACCGGTATAGGTTGCGGTATAAAAAATGAAAGGAATATCCCGAAGTGTTTCCTCCGTCTTCACTTTGTGGCAAAACTGAAATCCGTCCATTACCGGCATCAAGATATCGCTGATGATCAGGTCGAATCGATCTGTTTTCAGTTTATCGAGGGCAATGGAGCCGTTGGAAACACTCTCGACTTCGTAGCCGTTTCCCCTGAGCAGGATTTCAAGCAAATACCGACCGTCTTCCCGGTCATCCAAAATGAGTATTTTCATCGGGCAACTCCTTATTTCTCAAATCTTGGGAAGATAGCTCATAATCTCTGTCACGAATGTTTCAGGATTGATCGGTTTTTCAATATAGCCAGTGGCACCGGCGGCTATGATTTTTTCCCGATCTCCGACCATGGCATAGGATGTTACGGCAATGATGGGAATCATTTTCAGCGCAGGATCCTTTTTCAGTTCGGCGGCAACCGTATAGCCATCCATTTCGGGGAGTTGGATGTCGAGCAGGATTGCTTGTGGAAGAAGGTGCTTGGCCATCTCAACTCCGGTCTTGCCGTCTTGTGTTCCGACGACGGTGAAGCCGTTCTTTTCTAACAAAAAGCGCATCATATACATATTTTGTTCGTTGTCTTCGATGATCAATAGCAGATTATTCATGAGATACCTCCCGGGGATCGCGGTAAGCGCACGGTGAATGTGCTTCCACGACCCGCTTCGCTTTCAACCGTTATGGTTCCCCCCATCAAATCCAAAAGCTTGCGGGTGATCGAAAGCCCGAGCCCGGTGCCTTCATATTTCCGGGCAAGCCCCGTGTCTACCTGATAAAAGGGCTGAAAAAGACGAGGAAGATCTTCCGATTTGATTCCGATGCCGGTATCGGAAACAGCCACAAGGAGCGTATGATCGTTTTCCAAAAAACCTCGAATAAGAATCTGTCCGCGTTCCGAATATTTGACGGCATTGTTGACCAGGTTGAGAATGACTTGTTCAAAACGGCATTGGTCGGTAGTCAGCGAAGGGAGGTCGGAGGCCAGCTCAACTCGAAGGTCCAGCTTTTTCTTCTCGGCCAAGGGCGAAACCAACTTGGCCATCTTTTCGATGGAAACGCGGGGATTAAATGTGGAAAGAGAAAGATTTAGTTGACCGGCCTCGATTTTGGAGATATCCAATACATCATTGATCAGGGCTAATAGATGGCGAGAACTGCTTTGCACCATGGTCATCTGCTTGTGTTGTTCTGCGTTCAAAGGGCCGGCCAAACCTTGAAGCAGTATACCCGTAAATCCGATGATGGAATTAAGGGGCGTGCGTAATTCGTGAGACATGGTGGCCAGAAAGGCCGATTTGATCCGGTCGGCCGCTTGGGCACGCTCCATGGCCACCTGCAATTCCTCCGTTCGCTCGCTGACGCGGTGTTCCAACTCCTCCGTGTGTAGTTTTATCTGTTTGTATAACCGGGCGTTTTCAATGGTCAATGCCAACGGTCCGCAAATATCCCTTACCAGATTCAGCTTTCCCGGATCGATCGATGTTTCGGAAAATGAAAACACACACAACACGCCGATGACCTGGTCGCCGGCATGTAATGGGAAACCGGCAAAGAATCGAATCCCTGCTTGTCGAATCAGGCTTCTCGATGCAAATGGGCTTTCTGAGGCGTGATCGTTGATGATCAAAGGTTCCTGATTTTGGGCGGCCTGTCCGAAAAGGCATTCTCCCAGGTGAAGAGGAGATTCCTTCAGTGACGCCATGATGGCTTCGGAAACGTTGACCGCAACCCGCGGATGAAGTTCGTCGGTGTAACGCTTGGCAAGGCATAAGATTCCGCCTTCCAGAGCGGTCAGATTTCGGACACCCTTCACGGCATTGTCCATGATGATCTGAAGATCGAGCTGAGTTGCCATGGCGCGCAGCATGCGATCAATGATGACCAGTTGTTCGTTGCTTTGTTTCAGTTCCAGGGTTCGGGATCTTACCTGGCGGTTCAGAACGAAACTACCCGTTAGGCTCATGACAAGAATTGCTCCGACAACCATACTGAGGTTTTGCAGCCAAACCGGTATCTGAAATCGGACATCTTCGGAAATCCAGCGTTTGACGGACCGGTAATACTCCGAATTTGCTTCTCCTTTCATTTGCCGCAGGTATTTGTCGAGAGTATCCAACAGCTCTTTCCGAGTGTTTTTGGGAACGGCAAAAAAGAGCGAGGAAGGGTGGAAGACCACGGCGGTATCTTCAAGTCCGTGTTTGCGAAAATGCTTCGCTCCATAGAAGTTGTTGGCAATGGCGGCGTCAGCCTTCCCTTCGACCACAGCCGAAAACACTTTTTCGTAATCGGAAAGTGGAACGATCGTAACTTTCAGATCGAAGCCGGCCGTAAGCTGTTCGAAAGCTTTCTGTTGGACCGATTGGTTCAAAACTGATACTTTCTTGTTTTTGAGATCCAGGATCGATTTGATTCCTGATCCCGGGCGGGCGTAGATCTGAACCCACGACGAGAGAACCGCCTCCTGATGAAAAGAATAAATTTTTTCCCGATCGGCCGTATAAGCTACATCTGGCATGAGATCGATTTCACCGTTGGCCAAACGTTCCAAGCCTTCAGCCCAGGTTCCTGGAACATAGCGGATTTGCCAGCCTTCCCCTTTTGCGATGTGCTCGATCACATCAGCGAAAATGCCTGCCGGTTGACCGGATTCGGTGGTGAAGATCTTTGGTTCATTCTGATAGATTCCCACAAGAATGGTTCGAGCTTCGGCTTGGGTTGACAAAAAAAATGAAAGGCAACTCAACAGGCGAATCAGGACTCTGGATGACCAACACGAACGAGAAGCAAAAGAGAATAGACAAACCTTCTCAATGCTTCCTGAAGCGGCTGTCTCACTCAATGATTAATATTCTCCGTTTGCCGGAGATGTTATCTGCGGTCCAACATTTCTTTTTGCCGGCTCTCAGACCCCATTCAGGCTTATTTCTTTTCCATATTTGTTCGAATTTTTTTATGCAATATCCATATCGCAACGATAAGAGTGATTATGGACATAAATAAAACAAAATGTTGCGCCAACCATTGCTGCGCGGAAGTTCCAAATTCATAACCGGCCCAGATCGATATCGGACATGTCAAAATCGCTCTTAAAAAATCCCAAAATATGAATTTATGATATTTAAAACCCATTGATGCGCTGACGAAGAAGGTGGAAGCGCGAATTCCGGCAAAAAAACCGGCAAAAAAAACAGCTTTGGAACCGTGCTTTTTGAAAAACTCCTTTGATTTTTCCAAAGTAGGCTCGGAAAAAAAAACTTTAAAAGGCCAAAGTCTCAGAATTTGCTGACCGTAATTCCTGCCTAAATAGAAAAGACATGTGTCACCAACCATTAATCCGATCATGCCGACAAGAATCATCAATCCCAGACTGGATTCGGCCTGATCGACAACATAACCGGCAAGAATGAAAGTTACCTCTTCCGGAATCGGAAAACCAAGGCCGCACAATATCAACGCCACGAAAACAGCCGCATAAGAGCCGTTTTCAAAGAACGGCCTCAGCGTTTCAAACCAATCCATAATCAAATAGCATCCAAATAAAATAACGGCGTCAGTATATATCTGAAATCGGAAGAAATTACAATTTCTTATACATTTCCTTGAAATCATACCATTCCCAAAAAGAAATGTCGTATTCCGTAGGGCGGATTAGGTGCTTTCCACCGTAATCCGCCGAAAAAAATACGTCTTTATTTAATGGAATTGGTATCAGAACCCGTTTATCGCGATCTTGTCGAGAATTGACGGGATAAAATATGTTATATTCGATCGACTGACTGGATGACGGTTGTGGAAATAATTCTACGAATCGATGTGGATGTTTTATGTTCATCACGCTGATGAACAGATGTTTTGTCCATGGTAATAATCGCTGATGAATTAGTTCGTAACTTTTTTTCGGTGTTTTCCCTCTAACTTTATGATGAACGATCAGGATGCTTTGGTTCTTGCCGTCAGAGGCCGTGCCGAGGGATTTCAGGCGATATTCGACAAATACGGCCAATATCTTTTTACTTTGGCTCTCCGAATTCTCAAAGATAAATATTTGGCTGAAGACGCGGTGCAGGAAACTTTTTCCGCGGCATTTCGAAATATCGGAAAATTTCGCGGCGATGCCAGATTGAAAACTTGGTTATATACGATTCTTTATCGAAGCACTCTGGATATAATTGACAAGAGAAAAAGTGAAGTGCCGGCAAATGATTTTGAAATCTCCGGCGGATTGCCGAATTATACGAACATTGAAACCAAATGCGATGTTCGTGAAGTCCTGAATCGCCTTCCCGAGCGAGATCGCGCGGTATTGATCATGACCTATTGGGACGATTTAACTTGCAGGGAAATCGGCGAGGTTATGGGTTTAACTGAGAATCACGTTAGAATTCTTTTATTTCGCGCCCGCGAGAGGTTTGAGAAAGTTTGGCCGGGGAAAACCTTTCAAGGAGGAACAGCATGATCGAGTGTCGCGAGTTCCAAGAAAGAATCCGTAAAGATGAATCCGATTCTGAGATTTTTTGCCGGCATCTCAATGATTGCGCGGCGTGCCGACGGTGGCTTGATGAGCAAAATCGGACGACCCCGGAAGGTCTTGGAACCGTCGTTGTCGACTTGCTCGATCCGGCTCTTGGAAAGAAAGTCATACCAGATTCGACCGGTTATTTTACCGAATTCATCAAACGGTTGGTTGCCGCGTTAACCATTCTTGGAGCAGCCGTAGGAATTTGGCTGGCTGCATCGACGACACCGCGCGGGCGTGAAATTTCCGTTGACTATTCCTTCATCGAAGAAGAGAATTTTTCTCAGGTAAATTTTATCGAACCCCTGCAAAATCTTGTAACCTCCACGGCGATTGACGAGTCAAAAGAATGGAGTTTCCTGGAATCGGAAAAGGAAAATCAATTTTCATTCCTCGACGAGGAAGAGAAGGAGGAGTCTTCATGAAACTATTACGAGTGCCGCTGTTGCTTTTAACCGTTCTTGGACTTGCATTCAGTGCGAATGTCTTCGCCCAAGAACCCCCCGAACCGCCCGATGGTGTCCCTGAAATTCAAGGTTCTGATCCAGGCAATCCCCCGGCCCCTCCCGGTGCGACAATGCGACCATTCAAAGGTTTTCCCCAGAAAGGTTCCAGAAATCGCGACCCTGCTGAAATGGAAAAACAAAAGAAAATGATGGCTCTAAGAACAACTGCGGAAGCCTACAAACAGTTGGCGAGTTTATATCGGGAGCAGGGAAAAACCGACGAAGCCATTGCACAGTTGAAGAAAATTCTGCAGCTTACCGAACAGGTCGGTGAAAAAGATATCGGCAAAGTCGGAGAGCAATTGGTCCATGTTTATATGGAGATCGCCGAAATTTACCAAAGTCAAAATAAGACGGCTGAAGCTCAAGCCATCTTGAACGAAGGATTTGACAAAATAAAGACAACGAATCCCGACGCCGGATCCAGAATGATGTTGGAAATGGGCAATATATATAAGAAGGCTGGAAAAACCGCTGAAGCGGAAAAAGCTTTTCAAAAAGTCATAGATCTCAACACCGAAAACTTAATACAAAAAAAATAACTCTTTACCGATGACCGATTTGCTTGATTTCTCACGCGACGCATAACATTCGTAGTGTGTCGCGTGAGCCGTCAATAGGCGCTTTGATTTTGAAAATCGGTTTGTCTCTCAATAAGAATGTATTTCGAAATTCTCAAAATCAAGCGAATCGTGCGATATCTGATCAGACTGCTTGAAGCGATTTCGTATTTCGACTATCATGAGGGCAATATATGATTTTGAAAGGTGCCTTGTGAATAAAAAGACCGAGTCCGTGAAAAGCAAGCAAATTCGCTATTCTTCCGATATTTTATGCCAGCAGTTGCATGCGCTTAATGCATTGCTGGAACAAAGACGCCATGAAATTTTGGAAGATCCCAATTTCAATGAGGGAAATACCGCACTTATGGACGAAATGGATAGAATCGTGAAACGTGTGGCGCTCATCAGGGAATGCTTCGAGGAATTCTGCCCCAGCTGAATTTGAAACCAAATGCATCGTGAGATAATAATCGGCTTCAAAAAAGGAATCAGCCATGGGTAAGCCATCCGTTTTAGTTACCGGCGGCGCCGGTTTTATCGGTTCACATGTTGCCAGGCATCTTGTCGATCTCGGCTATAACGTCGTCATCGTCGACGATCTTTCCGGAGGATTCATCGATAATGTTCCCGAACGAGCTCTTTTCGTCGAGGGAAACGCGGGAGACGGTGCTCTCATTGAAAATCTTTTCTACGAGCACCGCTTTGAATATATATTTCACCTCGCCGCATATGCAGCCGAAGGATTGTCGCATTTTATCAGGGAGTTCAATTATCGCAACAACCTGTTGTCCAGTATTACACTCATAAATGCGGCAGTTCGCCATGAGATCAAGGCATTCGTTTTTACGAGTTCCATCGCTGTATACGGAAAGAATCAGCTTCCCATGACTGAGGAGATGACTCCTTTACCCGAAGATCCCTATGGAATTTCCAAGCTTGCGGTTGAGCTCGATTTGAAAGCTGCTCGCGAGATGTTCAATTTGAATTATGTAATTTTTCGCCCGCACAATGTTTATGGTACGAATCAAAATCTTGGAGATCCCTATCGAAATGTGATCGGTATTTTCATGAATCAAATAATGAAGGGCGAACCGTTGACGATTTTCGGAGACGGCAGCCAGTCAAGGGCTTTTTCCCATATTGATGATGTGGCTCCTTCGATCGCGAAATGCATCGAGATTCCCGAATCGTTCAATAAGACTTTCAATATCGGCGCCGACCTTCCGGTCACGGTTAAAGATCTGGCTCATGAAGTCATGAAATCCATGGGAAAAGATCTCCCCATCAAATTTCTACCCCTACGCAACGAGGTCTTGCATGCTTATGCATCACACGACCTGGCGCACCGGATCTTCAAAATCCAATCATCACCGATTTCTCTCAACACGGGTTTAAGGGAAATGGCCGACTGGGCGAAAAAAGTGGGAGCACGCCGGGGAAAACCTTTCACGGGCTTGGAGATATCAAAAAACCTTCCATCGTCATGGAAGAATCTTTTATCAAACAAATAGAGAATATTTATTCTTCATCTCAGCGACTCTGTTCCCGCGGTGAAATCATCGGTCAAAACAGCGCATCGCGAAGATGTTTGTTTATCTCATCGAAGAAATGTACGGATTTCCATTTCAGATGCTCGTAAATGAATCCGGTGTCTGAAGCCGGGCGGATACCCCAAAGAGGGGAAAATTCAGCAACCCTTATCGAATAGCGCATGTCTCCGATGATTTCCGGTTGCGTCGGAACTCTAGCCAAGTAGCCGTCCGCGAACCATGACAGTCTTTCCAAAGCAAGCTTGAATCCGGGATTTTGTTGGGCTTCCGGGACGTTTTCGGAAATGATTATCGGTGTTGATGCGCCTTCAAGAGGGTAAGCCGGTTTCCAAAAGGGGACGACAACTCCGTCTGCGTATAAAAAATTTCCGGATTGATAAAGCGATCTCCATAATACAAGATTGCCGAAACTGGGGAAAAGTCTGCCGCGCGTGATTTCATGACCGCGCCTATGAGCCAATTGGAGTTGAATCGAATTCGCCCGTTCATGTTGCCACCAGCCGAAAACCATGTATAAACCCGCTATAAAAAGCGCCAACAACGCCGGGGTGCGCACCGTTTTAACGGCGGCCCAAATCACGCCGATCAGCAATATCAACGTGAATACCGGGTCGACTATCGCGATATAATCGAGAGCTATGCGCCGGTAGGAAAACGGCCAAAATATGAGAGTGCCGTAACTCGTGAAAATGTCCAGGAAACTGTGGGATGTAAATCCCATTAGCGTAGCTGTGACAACAGGGATTCGATGTCGTTTATAAGGTTCGACGAAGATGAAGGGAAGCGCGGTCAAGAGACCGCCGATGGGTATCATCAGCAGTGAATGCGTGAAATGTCGATGCCAAAGGAGATTGCGCAAGTTATCCGTGGAAAACAGGAAAAATGCGTCAATATCGGCGAAAAGACCGGCGACACAACCGATCAACCATACCCTGCCGGGAATTTTTCCGGTGAAAACCGCTTGCGTTACCGCCGCGCCCAAAAGCGCGTGAGATAAGTTATCCATCAATACCTCGACGGCTCAAAATTTCCATGGCGTGTCGCGCAATGCTACGGCTTATTTACCGATGTAGAGCACTTCTTCGCGAAGATTTATTTCGAACATCCGCATGACTTTTTCTTTTAGAATCACGGCTAATTGCTTGACATCGTCGGATGTGGCTTTTCCGTAATTGACGATGAAATTGGCATGATTGTGATAAACGGAAGCTCCGCCGACGGATAGTTGCTTCGCGCCGGCTTTTTCGAGAACCTCACCGGCGGCCCGTCTTCGAGTTTCTCCTGGATTAGGAGGAAGATTTTGAAAAAATGATCCGGCCGAGCCTACTTCATAGGGGGGATGCTTTGCTTTTCGCTGAGCGATAATGTCGTTCATTTTGATTAGAATTTCTTCGCGATTTCCCGGAG
>Ga0074199_1001369_pt1 | contig 22081 bp, 24 predicted proteins | sample EPASupsiteSAE347_FD_64528 | JGI IMG/M metagenome (GOLD analysis project Ga0074199, IMG submission 64528) | Bioremediated contaminated groundwater from EPA Superfund site, New Mexico - Sample SAE3-47 | ecosystem: Environmental > Aquatic > Deep subsurface > Groundwater > Contaminated ... | reverse complement strand
AAAAGCGCGAAAATTAAATATCATTTTGATTTATCTACCACCATATTCTCCTGATTTAAATCCGATAGAGTTTATTTGGAAAAGCATAAAGAGGATTCTATCTATCTCTGAAATTGAAAATCGGGAAGAACTCATGGATATCGTGAGGGATGCATTCTTTGGATTGACAGCAAATCTCTCTGTAGCAAGAATGTGGATTCCTAGATTCTTGTTTGATAAGTTAAACTTGTTGTGTTAAAGACTATAATGATCCTCCCTTGGCCGGATATCTAAGCCAATGGCACAATTACGGTGTTCTTTGCGGCCATGCCGGTATTGTCGTACCCGACTTAGACGATCCCGCAAGACTGGATGAGCTGGGGATCATGACCCGTATCCCCGATACCTTCATGGTTCGGACCGGACGCGACGGGCGACATGTGTATCTTGATTGCGCAGAGCTGGATCACCAAATTGGCCTCTACGATCCGTTGTTGAAGGATGAAGATGGCGAGCCTCTACATCTCGGAGAGATTCAATCCAAAGGGCAGCAAGTTGTCGGGCCGGGCTCGATCCATCCCAACGGCAACAGATACGAGATCATCAATGACGTTCCTATCTTGACAATCAGCAAAGTCGATCTGCTCAAGATCTTCGACGGGCTGATCCTCACCGGCATAGAAGATCCTGCAGAAGAGCCGATGCGAGCGGAGAAGAGAAGGCGCAAGGCGGGCAGTTCTTCAATTGGCGATTCCATCCCGATAGACCAAGTGTGCTGGCCAAAAGATATCAAAAAGCGTACCGGCTCCGAGGTTATAGGATCTCATCCTCTGCATGGTTCGAAGAACGGTGAAAACTTTTCGGTAAACACGGCAAAAAATTGCTGGCATTGCTTCCGAGCGAAACATAACACTGGCGGCGGGCCGCTTGAATGGCTGGCAGTCGAGGCCGGGCTTATCAGATGCGAGGACGCCAAGCCAGGATGCCTGGATGACAAGGATCTATTCAAGAATGTCTTGCAGGTAGCCAGGGACAGGGGCTTTCATATCCCGGACAGGGAGACGCAGAAGGCGGAAGATCAAGGCCCGACTGTTATCGATGCAATTCGCATGTTGGATGCTGTATGTGATGGTGCAACAACAAAAGACAACGTCGGTTTTAGTAAGTTTGATCGAGAGGAATATGAGGATGTTATCGAGAAAGCCATATCTAGAGACATATTGACCAAGAAAGAGGAGAAAAGAGCCTGGGCACTTGTGAAAAAATATAAAAAACAACTTAAAAAAATGGGTATGGACATCAATGATGTAGGCCATATTGCAAGAGACGGCCAAGACGGGGATAATGGTCTTGCCGATATCAATAGCCGTATTCCCGTATGGATAGAGGAGCATCATTTTAAGACGACATCCGACACCAAGCGGATTTATCATTACGATCATGGTGTTTACCTCGATGACGGCGAGACCGTCCTGGAGGCGCTGATAGAGTCCGAGTTTCCAGATTTTACGAATAACAAGCTGGTTGCTGATATCATCGGTAAGGTAAAGCGCAGAACATATGTTGACCGGGACTTGTTCAACAATCAGCATGTCTTGAATGTGAAGAACGGCCTACTCGATCTGGAAACGCTGCAGCTTCTACCACACACGCCGGATTACCTTTCGACAGCTCAGATTGATGTGTCATATAACCCTAAAGCGAAGGCTCAGAAGATTCAGAAATTCCTAAAGGAAACAGCACAATCTGCGGATCTCGCCCTGATCGAAGAGATTATAGGCTGGCTTCTATGGCCGGACTACCATGTCCATAAGGCGATAATGCTGGTTGGGCCGGGCAGGAACGGCAAGGGAACACTCCTGAGGCTGATTACTGCATTCATGGGTAGAAAGAGCATCAGCAATGTCACTCTCCAAGACCTTGTAAGCGACACGTTCGCCAAGTCGGATCTTTACGGGAAGCTGGCGAATATTGGCGGCGATCTACCAGCCAAGGATCTATCGGATACAGCGGCATTTAGGAACCTGACTGGAGGCGACGATAACCGAGCGCAGGAGAAGTACAGGCCCGCATTCAACTTCCGAAACAAGGCCAAGATGCTCTTCTCTGCGAACGTGCTACCTCGTAGCCAGGACGACACCTACGCATTCTATTCCCGGTGGATATTGCTGGAGTTCTTGAATCGGTTTGTTCTGGACGATGGCACCGCAGACCCAGACCTAGATTCTAAATTGCAAACACCCGAAGAACTGAGCGGTCTCTTGAACATCGCCTTGGATGGCCTTAAGAGGCTGAAGGCAAACGGCTGGCGATTCAGCTACACCAAGACCGTGGAAGACGTAGAACGCATGTATAAACGAAATGCGAACCCTGTATTCGCCTTCCTGATGGATGAATGCGAGGCCGGAGGAGCAACCGACTATGTCGAGAAATCTGTATTTTTTGACAGGTTTAAGGCTTACGTCAAGGAGCACAATATCAGGCCGATGAGTGTTACAAAATTTGGAGAGTTGCTAAAAGACCAGACTGAGATCCCAGTGTCAAACTTCCGACCATGGGTTGAGCGAGGAGATAGGCCGCATTGTTGGGCAGGAGTGAAATTTAAGACGCCCCTTACAGCCAAAGTTGAGAAACCACCCGGAAAAGGCGAAAACCCCGAAGATGAAAACGATAGCCTTGGGCTTCAGTCCATACCGTCCATACTTGGCTTTCATTCTACAAACCCGCGAGTAGAAAATGAGAAGGAAAGAGAAAATAAAGGTATAGTAGAGATAGAATGTAAGCGTACCATGGACGGTATGGACTGCGCCCCGGAGTTGCTTGTTTCTGACCCGGCAAAAAAGGCTCGATTGTGGGATAACATTCTGGTAAAAATGAAGAAGTACGCCAGAGTTGACAAAGATCGGCACGGCCTGGCAGTATCCGACCTCTCTCCCGAAGAGCGGGATATAGTAGAGGCGGCAGGCTGGCAGCAGGAGACAACAGATAGCGGCATCTCCATCTTGTGGGCAACTTCCAAGAGCATAGTCGCTATGGGGCTGGAAGCATGAGCGAAGTTCCCGCATACGTCCGACCGCCTCCAGACCCGTATCTCCGCAAGGGGCGGCCACAGGTCAACGAAAACGTCCCTAAGTCAACTTCCGCGGCAGAGCTAATGAATCGAGGCAATCAGCTATTGCTTGAACTCGACCGCAATCATAAACGACTGCATGAAGCTGTCGAGGATGCACTCAAGCCCGACCCTCCAGCCTGGCGGGCAGTCCGAGCGGCGAAGACCGATTATGACGCAGCGTATGCGGAGCTGACATCGCTCTCAAAGCGACTCAATCAGCTGGTGCAGACCGAAAATCCCGAGCTGGTCCGGTCTCCGACACCACCGGCAATGACCAACTTCGGTGATGTGGTCACAATCAAGCACGCGAGGAAGTCCCGGGCCCAGGCGAAGAACGATGGCACCGGTTCCGAGTAGAGCAAGTTAACTACCCCTCCCCACATATGAATTTATAAAACGGTGATTATCATTACCAAGAGATTGAAATTGAACAATCCGGGCGATGTCCGAAACCTCATCAAAGCATGGCTTAGAGACGTTGCAGAGACTGGCGAACTTCCTTTCAAAGGGAACACCGGAGGCGTTGTGGTGCAAATGCTAAACGTTTGGTTAAAATCCTATGAAATGGATAAAATGGCCGAGATAGAGGCCCGGCTGAAGGCATTAGAAGAGGCGCAAAAGAAATGAAAGCGGATAGTATGGGTGGATAATTGCGGAGCAGTTTTATGAAGCTTGATGCAATTGAGAAAAAGCTGGCACACCTCGAATCCAGATTCTATTCTTGTCAGGTCAGCCCCATAGATGACAATGGGCATGAAGTCTGGATTAAGGGAAGCGGCCTAAAGTTCATGAGGGAGGTTTTGAAGGCAAAACGTGCGTTGGGCAAGGAAGCCTTGCCGAAAGATCTCCGGAGAGAAGCAAGGCTCTGGAGCCGGGCAGAATTGCCTGCCTGTGGGCTGTCGGATATGATCAGGGAAATATGCAGAGGTCAGGTCGATGAAGCTGGATAGCCTAGAAAGGCGCGTTGCAACTCTGGAGAGCAGACTTCCCACCCCGGATGATGATGAGATGCGCAGGCTCGACGAATTTCTATCCAAGTGCTCCGATGAAGAATTAGACCAACTGATTAAGATTACTGAAAAGGATGAGTCTTCTTCCGAAGATATCGCTTTCATGGAAGCGATGGAGGCCAGATATGAAGCTGAGAGGCATTGACCGAAGACTGGAAGCCCTGGAAGAGAGAGCGAAGCCGCGGGTGATATCCACCTGGGTCGATTTCATGATGTGCGAGGACGATTCACGCCGTAGGGCGGATCGATGTAGATCATCTGCACTTGGCCTGCCATGCCTTCCTTCTCCAGAAGGGAGTTCATGACCAGAAGAGAATCCCCGGCAACAAGGCGATTGGACCAGCCATGAAGATGCTTGTAGAACTCCACCGCTGTTCTCATGGGCGGGTTCTCGCCGGGAAGCTCAAAAAGAGAGGTTTGTATCTGGCCGCCGCCCTTCTTGGCCGCTTTTATGATGGCCTTGGGATCTATGCGTTCATGGACATGCAAGGAAACTGTAGGGACCTCAAATGAGGTGTGCTCGGCTTTTCCGGCCCAGATGAGTTGAGGATCGAGATGTGGATCGTATTGATAGTTTTTCGATTCACCGTCCATATCGGTGGTGGGGGTAACCAGTCCGATAGGCGGGTTATTTAGTCGCTGCTGCTTGTCATGCTGGTACTGTCCGAGGGGATCGAGGGCAGATTTTTGGGCCTTTGCCATTCAGATCATCTTCGGGCAGGTAGATGCCGTGTTAACTATAATACTTATCTGCTATAGCTAGAAAAAGAGTCTCTTTTTGAGCAGATACGTGCCATGGCGAGAGAGCTTATAATTAAAAACCTGAGCTTTTTTGAAGAATACTTTCGCCCTGCATGGAATACATTTATAAGCTTATTATCCCAATTATAAACTTAATAAATGCAATTTAAAGCCGATTATAAGCTTGATTCGGCAATAAAATAGCCTAATATGCACCGAAAATGCACAAATAAATCCAATTAAAAGCTCTGAGAAAATATGATTGCATCGACATCATTGGGCCGGAAATATGGCAAAATTGATTGAAATTTACCTAATGATTTCGATAAAAAATGAGGAGACATGGGCGGATCTGGATCAGGAAACTGGTATAGGTTTGATAGCAAGACTATAGCAGAGCAGTGCTGTTCCATCGATGTTCGCCAGCTAAGTCGCAAAGGATACCTGGTGCAGGGGTTAAGATATTCTTGGAAATGGAATAATGGAAGCAACATTGTTATTGAGACCAAACCAGGTGCCATTGAGTTATTCTATAGCATATCCCGTAATGAGAAGCCGCGTGAAGATGTGCACATCACGGTTCCTTTGTCCTGGTCATCATGTAATTATGGCGGAGAGCGTCCATGGTTCATTTGTCCAGGCAAAGGCTGTGGTAGGCGAGTAGCAAAACTCTACATGGGCGGCAAATATTTTCTTTGCAGGCATTGCTACGACCTGGTTTACTTAAGCCAGCGACAAGCCAAAGCGTTCAGGCTACTGGATAAGGCTCAAAAAATATGCCGGAGACTTGGCGCCAATAATTGTGATGATCTCTTTGGCACCCCTAAACCGAAGGGCATGCATTGGAGAACTTATGAGAAGTTGGTTGACGAAGCACAAGAGGTAGAACTGGAGTCGCTATATGCGATATCCCAGAAACTGAATGATATTAGTATAAATCGGAGTTAATTATGGCTGCACCACTTCTAAAAGAAGATAGAACAAAAATCAGAGACTACTTGGAGCAACAGGATCTGTCGGAATTAACCGGCTTTAAAATCAAGGAACTTGTAAAAGAAAATCTTGGTATTGAGATATCGCAACCCACGGCATCGAAGCTTAAAGGTGAAATTCTGGAAGATAGTTCAGACGAGGAGGAGTTCCGTGGGAATGACTCTTCATTAGAGCATATTACGTTATTCGAGGAAACAGACACAAAGGCAGAGCCTATAAAACCAGACAAAAACCGACATCTCTCTTTAGAGCAGATGAACGCCATTGAATACTTGCTACAGGGCCAGAGCGATCGAGCCGTAGCCGGGGCCGTGGGCGTGAGCCGGCAGGCCGTATGGGACTGGCGAAACAATGACCCTCTTTTCATTGCCGAGCTGAATCGGCAGCGTGTCGAGTTGTGGAGAGAAGCCCGTGAGAGACTAAAATCCCTGGCCAACCGTGCTTTGGACGTGGTGGAGCAGCAGCTCAACAGCGGCGATCCCAAGGCAGCTCTGGCCGCAGCCAAATACGTTCTGCAGGGCACCAAGCTCCTGGGCGATACCGATCTGTCAATAAAGGGTCCGATGACTCCTGAAGAGGTGATCATGGAGAAGCTGAGGAGTGAAGCCCGGCAGGAATTGACTTCCAAGGATACGCAAAGTAAACCGAAATATTCGATGCGAGATTTCGATCCATTTGAGGCTGCAGAGATTAATAATAATTTTGCGGAGCGGGTCGATGATCTGGCCAAGAGTAGATTGAGGAAAGCACTGGCCGAAGCAGGGCTTTCATCTGCTGACTGAAGAGGTGATCCAGATTGTAGAAAAGACATAACACAACTGGTCTCATTATGGGCTTAGAAGATATCTTAAGTACTTGTATATCATGCGACAGATTTATATTTAGTAGATCTATCTGTAGCCCGATGTCGCTGGTTTATTGGATAGATATATTAATTGCAGTTGTAGTATCTTTTTCAGTATTCGCAATAGCCTTGGCTTTTATTTATTTAAATATAATAGGATAGATAGGCATCGTTGCACAGAGAAGCTCCTGCCTGCAAATGAGCATTGAACCTGGGACTGGAGGTCGCGGGCCGAAGTGGTATTTTCGACTGTTTAAAGGCTAAGCAATTTGATTTTAATTTTTTCGATATGCAAATGCTGGTAGTCTACCGATAACGAGTTGTTGGGCATGAAACCCGTAGCAAAAGAACTCATCCGCCTAGATGCGTTTATGATGAGCCAATCGAATGCAATCAACTCTTCTTTTGCTGGCAATCCAATCGGGAAGGATCGGCCAACTCAGTGAAGGTAGACTACCCAAATGCTTATAACAGTCTAAAATGCAGTCCGTAGCCCTTATTCAGTATGTCTCGCCAACTCGGTCTTCCAATAGGCATTATATTTGAGCCGAGGGACGGTTTTTTGTTGTCTTCTGTCAAAGGCAACCCAACCCCATCTTGTCAATGCATTCAATGACCTAGCTAGCCTTTGCTCTACTCTAATCCAGTCTATGTGTGAAGTAATCTCTAAGTCCATTGCCAGGGCTATCTCCTTAATGGATTTAGCTTCCTCCTTGCTGTTAGGCAGGACCGCAAGGACGGCCTCATGGTTCATGATCCCAGCCAAAAAGTCTTATGTTGTTCAAGACAGTTGTAGTTTTAATTGACGAAAGAGAGCTAAACCTCTTCCAGCGTCTCTATGCCAATTTTCTTGACACTGGGCTTCCAGATCTCGGCAGGCATCCACGCAGGAGCATCCTTAGGCTTCTTTATCTGCTTGCGCTCTCCGGTGAATATGTGCACCTTCTTGGTTCCACGTTCGCGCAGTCTGATATCGGTATGGCCTCGATTTGCGGCCTTTAATGCAGCTTGCCTAGGTGCTTTACCTGTGAAAACTCCAATTTCATTGCCGTCCTTGTCCCTGAGTGCGAAATTTCTCATCTCATTCTCGGCCATAATACGTCTCCTATACCAAAGATCGATATGCTCTATTGACCTGCTTGTATAAATCGATTTCCTGCGCCATGTATCCAAAGACTGCACGAGCAGACCGCTCACCAGCGCCAGACCGAAGCCACCGACCGCCAGATAGACGCCCTGGTCTACGAGCTTTACGGGTTGACAGAAGAAGAGATCAAAATAGTTGAAGGTAAGTGCGTGTAACTTTCACGCCATGCATCCTTTTGTTGTAGGCTTCTTAACTACTCCAAAAGCTCTTCTGGCAAACTCCCTATTCCAGGCTCTATGTGAATGAAAGACAAGTAAAACTGAGTGCTCACTGATAGCGATTGATTCAATCTACTGATAGCGATTCGGCCTAGCTGGATTCGTGGAGCGCAACATCCTACCTCACGACCTACAAAGCATATTTATAAAAATATCATAGGCTCCGATTGTGGCCCGGAAGAGCATTGTATTCAAGTGCGTGCAAGTCACATAATTCGCCTTGAAATCCATGGAGTGAGTCTTATGTGTTTCTACTGTCGCGATTGCAGCTTTAATCGTCGTTAGGATCTGCCACCTCGTTTCGTGTTCATTTTCTCAACGATTTCAAAATAATTTTAATAGATCAAAATTCCGTTGCCTAACATCCGAGATTTCTGCTAGCTATACTACAGCTTGTATATCAATACTTGGCAAGGTACCAAATATCGAAGCAATTACTTACCATCAATTACATATGGTTATAATTTTAGTTTATGAATTGAATACTTTTTTAATAACTGAAAGTAAAATCAGAGACGATAAAGCCATAATTATCTTGGAACACTTATTGTTAACTTCGTATTGAAATTATTACAGCCAAAGGATTCTTATAGATTACATTCAATTATTTGAATGGAGTGGGAGAAGTGTCTTTAAGCATCCTGTTAGTGGACGATAGCGAAATTAATCTGAAGGTAGCTTCGCTTATACTCAAAAAACTTGGTCATCAAGCAGACCTTGCAACAAATGGAATAGATGCGATTGAAGCCTTAGAACATAAGCGCTACGATATCGTACTTACCCACGGCGACGTGTACCTGAGGTGCAAGGATGACCCAGTGGGAGTGTCACCTTCATTTAAGCCCAGATGTACTAGTGTCTCGTCAACTCTGTAATGTCGGATAAAGGCGGGAAAGTTTAACTCTGGCATTATCAGTAGTGAATCGCCAATTTATCCTTGCATTTTTATTATTTCTAAACTCCTGCCATGCCGCAACTTCTTTCTTTACAGTTTCGATATTGTCGATTCTTCTGTTCAGGCATTGGCTCGTGAGCACGTTCAACTCAATCTCAGCAATATTCAACCAACTGCCATGCTTCGGCGTATGCACAAATTCAAACCTATCCCATAACGCTTTTGCCTTATCTGGAGGGAACATCTCATAGAGTGATCCTGCGTTGTGAGTGTTGAGGTTGTCCATCACCAATGTTATCTTTTCTGCATATTCGTATCGGGAGGCGATTTCTTCTACAAAACAAGCCCAATCCTGCGCAGTTCTCCTTTCGGTAACCTTTACCATGCGCTTCCCTGCCAATGGCTCGCAGGCAAGGAAAATATTGGATTTGCCGCAGCGTTTGTATTCGTAATCGTGCTTAGCCGTTTGCCCTGGAGATGCCGGGATTGGGACTCTTGTCTCAGAGATCAGCTGTTTTGGAGATTCGTCCATGCATATGATCGGGTGACGTGGATCAAAGGGTCGCTTATATACATCCAACACCATTTCCATATTCGCGACGAAGCTACCGTTTTGATCTGGTGGAATTACCCATCCCTTGCGTTGCCAGGGTTTGATTTCGTTTTTTAAAAATTCGACGTACGGTTTCATGAGAAATGCTGTCAATATAATTGAGCTCGACAACCTTGTCAGCCAATAGCCTTAGAGACCATCGTGCAAAGCCTTCTGGTGGCTCGCCGCAACTCAATGCAACCAGATGGGCTTCGAAATCTCCATCAGTCTTTTTGGCGTAAACACGACTTCCAACTTTTTTATCAAGGGCAGCATCAAGACCTTCCTCGACAAATCGCTTCTTAACGCGGTCGATCTTTCTCATGCTTATATGAAGCACACGGGCAATATCTTCATTAGTCGAGCGTTCTGTCTGGTACTCTCCTTCGTCACAATCGAGCAGAATCAATGCATTGAGGATTTTCTGGGATTTTTGCGTTCCCTTGGATGTAAGATTGCCGAGAGTTTTGCGCTCGTCCTCGGTTAGCGTCACTATGTATTTCTTCATATCCTGCTCACCAAGATAGGATGTGAAGCTAATATGTTTTATGCTTTACGACACTTAACTATTGACGCGACACTAGTGATCAAATATTGAGTTTGCATATGTTGCCACAATTTTTACAGAGAACCTCAATTTGTTTAACTTTTGTTAAATCTAACGGAGCTTGCGTCACAACACTTTGAATCAACTTATCCGTGATATCGTTGCTCATATTCTCAGTTCGTTTTCTTCGCATGTATTGATAAGCGATCTCCGGATCTAATTTGTATCTCTCTATGTAGATTTTTCTTGATAGATGTTCTCCGAAAGCAGAAACATATATTGGCTCGCCGATAATTGGCATGATCTTTCCTGCAGGTAAAATCCATTCAAAACCATCAGGTGGTATGCAAAGCCATTCCTGGTTTTCGGGATCAGGATCATTCGGATCAAAGAATAAAGTGTTCAATGCCCCACAATTAGAACAAACAAATGGGATTTCCAAAATTGTATTTGCATCTATCGGTTCAATATTTACATTGTGTAGTCCTGAATGTTTGGACTTTATATACTTCAGATGAGTTCTTATATTCGTTATTAATCATTTAAATCAGTCTCCATCCGATTCAGGAACATTCCTAATTTGCACCCCTCTGGTAGCCTTGACCAGAATGCGATATCTGGCGTTTGCAAATACCATTTTGTATCTAGCGACTCATGAAATCTGATCGTATTATACCAATTCACGAAATTGTCAAAATTTTCAAACTTAAACCTGTTAGTTTCATAGGTATCGTTCCATTTTTCCAATTTCCCATTGGTTTGAGGGTGGTTGACGCGAGATTTGATATGTCTTATTTTATTTTCCTCAAGAAAGTTTTCAAATCTGCTATCTGCATTGCCATTCTTATCTCGCTTGTTGGCATAGAATTGTGTCCCTCGATCGGTCAAAACCTGCTCAATACTTGCCAGGCAACCAAATCTATCCATAGCTTCTCTGAGGAGCAGTAGACTGTTATCTGTAGTTTCGGCATCGAACTCTCCACCTGCGAGAATGCGCCGCGAGCTATCATCGAGAACCACGCAGACGTAAACCTTTTTCCCATCGTGATCACTGGTATGCCAATCCAGATGCACCAAGGATAGGCTGTGCTTGCGTTCGTATCTAATCCAGGGTTTTCTGCGCTTCGATTTATTACGGTTCGCTTTGGCCAAGCCATGACGCAGTAGCACCTCATGAATGGCGTTGTGAGGGATATGCTTTCCGTGCTGGAATTCAATAATCTTTTCCAGCCTTCTTGCGCCCAAATTTTGCTCTTTGTTGACTTCAAGTATTAGCTTTTCGGATTCTTCGTCCAATGTCTTTTTCTTTCTACCAAATTTCTTAATGTTTAGCAGCATCTTGGTTTTCGTCCAGTGCATCCAGACACGTTTCACAGAGGACTGACTCAATTTCATATCCTCCGCGATTCTTTTGGTGCTCTCGCCTCTCTTTTTGGCTCGAATGATATATCTGATCTTCTTATCTGTTAGCTTTATAACTTTATTCTTCTTTCCCATGCCACTTTGAAGGGTATATAAAGTCAAAGGTTTCGGGACTACACAATATCGGAGACTCTATTGAGAATGATATAAATCCGTCTCGGGGACTGGGAATGAAAGCTATGCATATTGAAGATGCCTGGAGACACTTTGGTGTGGCTTGATTCAGGGATAGACGAAGGAATCCTGATATGATACCTATGGAAACCAGGAAGGTCCAGAGAACGGGCAAGTCAACCTTGATTGTCTCTCTTCCCAAGAACTGGGCGATGAGGAATAATGTATGCTATGGTTCTACATTATTTATATCTAAAAATCAAAATGGCACGCTCAGTCTGTCGGCAAAAAATTCAGGGCCTGACCAGATAATAAAGCTGGATATTGGAAGCAAATCCGGGGAGCCTCTGATCAGGGATGTGATCGCCTGCTACCTTGCCGGCTATCGGACCATAGAGGTTTCCTCCCTGCAAATGTCTGCCGATCAGAAAAGGGATTTGCGTCGGATAGTGAACAAGCTCATCGGGACGGAGATCCTGGAAGAAAATGTAAACAAAGTTGTCGTGCAGGATCTCCTCGGTTCAGATGAGCTGCAAACCGATCTTGCGCTAAAACGAATAAAAAACATGACCAAGCTGATGGTGCAGGACGCTATAACCTCCCTTCTGGAAAGAAAAATGGATCTGGCCCAGGACGTGATGCAAAGGGACAACGATGTGGATCGCCTAAATCTCCTTGTGGCCCGACAGTTCATGGAGATTTTGAGATCCGGGTCATTGAAGCAAGAGGCATATGGTGCCATCGCCGCATTCAATTATATGCAGGCTGCGTCCAATCTGGAGAGGATCGCCGACCATTCCACAAAGATAGCCAATGTCTCCCTGCAGAATAATTGCGCAATCCCTGCAAAGTTCGAGGAGGAACTCTCTAAATTAGCATCCGAGCTTGGCTCTATCACAGATGATTGCATATCACTCCTCCTGCATGCAGATTCCAACGGAGCCAACAGGCTTATTGATAATATTATTGAGATAAAGAAGAGAATGACGGTTGTAACCAGTTCTCTTCCGGGAGATTACCCTGAGGAGATGCGGTTCAAGCATGTTGTAGCGGGAAGCATTGAACGCATTCTGGATCACATTATGAACATCAACGAACTGACCATTAATCTATGCAATGCGAACATGAAGTAAAAATAGATCTAATTCTATATAACAAGCCATAGGACCTGAACTGAAGATTGCAGCTCAATATACTGCGTTCAGACATGCGGTAGCTTCTTTGTGAATATACGCAGAGTTGTCCGGATCAATGCCCAGCCGGCTCATTCGCAGCAGTCCGAGCGCCATGAAGAACGGCAAAGACTGCGTAATTCTTCGAAACTCCTCCATGTTCCGGCTATAATGCCAGAGGAAATGGCCTATGTAGGGTTCAGCCCTTTGATCGTTGCCCTTATGCAGGGCAAAATAATGCTTCAACTCCGCCGCCACTACGCCAAGGTCATGCACCGGGTTGGCATGTTCTCTGGAACTCTCCAGATCCAGGACGTAGACCTTATCCCCATCAAAGACATAGTTCACGGGATTGGCGTCATTGTGAATCCTGCATCCTTGAGAATGATCTATGAGTGTGCTGTACCACCAGTTTCCCAGAAGGCGGTTATAGTTCTCCCTTATGGATTGGTTGAGCTTGAGCTGGTCCAGGACCTTATGGAAGTGAGCAAATTCATCCTGCTTGCGATAGTGCGATCCGGTTTGATCATGGAGACGTCGCAGGGTGTGGGCCACAAGAGTGAGCTTGTCGTAAAGGCCGTTCTCCGTTTTCATGTATTTATAAAGAGGCCTGCCACGCACATATTCCGTTACCAGGGCGCAATTATACCTTCTTCGCATGGCGATAGGCCTCGGTATGTCGATAAGTCGCTCTACCGCTTTAAGTGTTTCAAACTCTCGCTTCATGGACTTGACAGGATCATAGTCTGTCCTCCATCCTGTAGGTTCTGCGTAGAACTTAGCCACAACGCTGTATTTCTCTCCGGAGAATTCATATCTGCAGACGGTATGAGATGCGGGGCCGATCAGGAAGACATCTACATTGCATCTTTTATTTTGTATTCTGTCCTGCAGGATGTGGATTAGCCAGTCCCTGAATACATCGCCTGGCTGCAAAGTGCAAACTCGTCTCTCGGAAAGCATATTAATTCGTCTCTGATCGAGAACGGGCAATTATAAAGCTTTCCTCAATTAATTATATGCCAATATTAGCAGTCAGTAATCTATATAGATTATATTTTGGCGGACAAGAAATATATGTTGTTTTTATGCAATCTATTCTCAAATCGCTTTATATGGAATTTGCTCTTTTTTAATTTTAAAAAGAGCTGATGCAGCGGACCGCATCTATGATAGACCGGACCTCAAGCATGCTTCTGCTTCGCTCAATAAGTAATGGCGCTGGTCCCTATTCACATGCCACCTGGCCATTCTCAGCAGCCCCAGGCTCATAAAGAACGGCAAGGCCCTTGTCACCCTGTAAAACTCGTCTTCGCTTTTGCTGTACTGCCATAGGAAGTGCCCAATGTAGGGTTCAGCTCTTCGAGGGTCGTGTTTGTTCCAGCCGAAATATTTCTTGAGTTCCGCCGCTACTATTCCCAGATCATGGACGGGATGTGCATGATACCATGATGACTCAAAATCCAAGGCAAAAACTTTGTCACGGTAGAATAGATAGTTCGCTGGATTGGCATCGTTATGTATCATGGAGCCGTATGGCCAATTGGAGCGCTCATTATACCACCAATTGCCCAGAAGATTATCATATCGTTCTTTGAGAGGCATGTTCAATCCTACCTGATTTAGAACCTTGTGGAAATTAGCGAATTCTTTGTCTTTCTTGTAGCTTGACCTGGTTCCATCATGAAGCCCTTTTAGCGACCTGGCCAGAATAGTTAATTTATCATAAAGCTTCTCTTCGCTGTTTATGTACTTTGAAAGGGTTTTTCCAGAAATGCATTCAGTCACGAGGACGCAATTGAACTTTTCTCTTTTAGCAAGGGGTCTGGGGATGTTTATAAAACGCTGCGCGAGTTTGAGTTTTTTAAATTCGTTATCCATCGCCTTGCCAGCGTTATACTTCACGTTTCCTCCTCTCGGCTCGCCATAGAACTTTGCAAAAACACTATATCTTTCTTTTGCAAATTCGTATCTGCAAACAGTATGAGATGCAGGCACCTTGTAGACCTTTACTCTGCAATGCTTATCGTGCACATTATCCCCTGCGATATCAATAAGCCAATCCCTGAACAGGTCGCCAGGCTTTAAAGTATTTACATATCTCTCGGCAGACATAGTTACAACTCCCGCTTTTGATCTGGATTTTTGGAGATCTCACACATTTTCTTTATACATTATAGTAATTATATGATATATATGAATTTGCAGCTAGGCTCAAATTTTTTATCCGTGCATATGAGTTGCATCTTCTGTGATCATCCTATGATTCTGATAGGTATATAGATCCCTCTGAAAATATTCCCCTATGTACTTTATAGGGAAAAGATATATGACCCCATCACCAAATTCTTTGCAACTATGGATAGTAAGACTAAGATTACTATAGTCTCGTATTCGTTCGTCCTAATATTATTATCCCTACTGATATTATATGGTCTTTGCCGAGAGGGATTTATCAAATTATGATATTAAACATATGGTGCAAATAGTCATCAGAAAGGAAATTGAAGCGTTAACATCAAAATAGACACCAAGAGAGCCAAAGAGAAATAATGAATGCAATCTATGGAAACCAGGAAAGTACAGAGAACGGGTAAATCGACTTTGATCGTTTCTATCCCAAAGAATTGGGCAAAAACCAACAATGTCCTTAGTGGATCAACGCTATTTTTTTCAAAAAACCAATACGGTGACCTTATTCTTTCTGTGGAGCGATCCGAGCCGAGTCTGAGCGCAAAGTTAGACATTGGAAGCAAATCAGGAGAGCCTTTGATCAGGGACATTATTGCATGCTACGTTGCAGGCTATCGAACCGTTGAGGTCTTCTCTACTCAAATGTCTGCTGCCCAGAAGAGGGATTTGCATCAGATCGTAAACAAACTCATCGGGCCGGAGATCCTGGAGGAAACCGTTAACAAAGTAGTTATCCAAGATCTCCTTAGCTCAGAAGAGCTGCAACCCGAGCGAGCGCTAAAGAGAATAAAGAACATAACCAAGCTGATGATCCAGGATGCCATATCCGCCCTACTGAAGAGTAACGTGGATCTTGCCCGAGACGTAATGCAGAGGGATAATGATGTGGATCGCTTGAATTTGCTCGTAGCACGACAATTCACGGAGATCTTGAGATCGGGGTCTGTGAGGCAAGAGACTTCAAACGCCGTTGCTGCATTCAATTACATGCAGGCCGCATCGAATCTGGAAAGGATCGCAGATCACGCTTCAGAGATCGCCGATGCCTCCATTCATCATAATTGTGCTCTTTCTGTGCAGATCGAAGAAGATCTCTCTACGCTGGGATCGAGCTTAAGCGCTCTCGTCGAAGAATGCATATTCGTGCTCTTGCATGTAGATTCAGTTAAGGCTAACAGGCTTATCGATGATATTGTGGGGATCAGGAGGCAAATGCAGACAATGGCTGGCTCTCTTCCGAGAGGAGATCCAGCTGAGCTGCAGCTCAGGTTGATTGTATCGGGCAGCATTGAGCGAATTCTAGATTATGCCATGAACATTAACGAGTTGACCATAAACCTGAGTAATGCCAACCTGGAAGAGAAATCGCCTGGACCATGAAGCTGTGTTGTAATAAATCCGCGGGCTGGCAGGGCCCCGCGAGGAGAGAGCAATTGGCGGCTATTGGCTCGGAGGCAAACTGCCATGCCTGTAGCCCTGACAAGATGATAGGGCAATTCCGATGTTGCTTCTCGACGGGATGCAGGTGTTCCTCCACCCGACCGAGAGGAACGTCTTCCTTCGAGGATTGCATTGCCCCCGATAGCCTCCTCCCCATGCAGATCGTATAATCTTTTTTCAAATACAATATTTATAGAAAATACAGGTATTGGCACCTCAAATCGTTTAGATGAATATGCCAAATAGATTCATTGTCCCAATAGAGACTATAGAAGAAATGAGACTGTTGATTCTATTTTGGATTGGATTATATTCTGAGTCAGAAAGTTAGCTCTAGCATGATTCCTCGATTTAGAGAATTAGAAAGAGAAACGTTACTGACCGTGATTGGATTCATAGGAAGCATCTCGCTTTTCGCAACGCTCTTGATTTGGCCATAGGATTATCGATCTTATTAATGGGATGGGGCTGAAGAATTGAGGACTTACTGGAGAACAAACGCTCGGATTTCAGATCTGTGCCGACTCTTTTCTCATACGTAGCTACTGTGGGGTTACGGCCCGAGATAACTGTTATAAATCCTTCTATAAATGACTGGGGAGTGCTAAGTTTTGATGATGGATTCGGCGGCAAATGATGAGCGAACCCGGGCTGAAGAAGCCTTGCGCAAATCGGAAAGAGAAAAAGCTGCAATTCTTGGCGGCTTGAGAAAAGTTGCGGTGGAATATCTCGATCCCCAGATGCACATAATCTGGGTTAGTTCTACGATGCAAAAGTATCTCGACATTCCAGTGTGCGAGATCAAGGAAAAGCATTGCTTTGAGATCATCCATGGCATAGGCACGCCCTGCAGAGGCTGCACTGCCCTTAAGGCCCTGCAGACCGGCCACTCGCAAGAAGGTGAATTGATCACACCTGACGGCAGGACCTGGCTGTCTCGGAGCAGTCCGATCAAGGATGCCGGCGAGAATGTCACGGGAGTGGTCCACGTTGCATTAGACATCAGCGATCGCAAGAAAGCCGAGAGCGCTCTGAAAGAGTCCGAGCGGCTTCTTGCGAGCATAATAAGCTTCCTACCCGATGCTACCCTCGTGATCGACAAAGAAGGCAGAGTCATATCCTGGAACCGCTCGATGGAGAAGATGACTGGCGTAAGGGCCGAGCAGATTCTGGGGAAAATGAATTATGAATACGCTCTGCCTTTCTATGGGGAACGCAGACCGATGCTCATAGATGAAGTCCGCGGAGAAGATCATATTTCCGAAAGAAAACATGATGCCATAAAAAAGGAAGATGACGGCACCCTCGTTGCCGAAGCCTACATCCCAAATCTGCGTGGAAGTGAAGCGTATCTTCTGGAAAGCGCATCGGCTCTCTATGACTCTGATGGAAATTACTGGGGGGCGATCGAATCCATCCGTGACATCACTGAACGAAAACGCTCTGAGGAGGATCTGCAGAAGTCCAAGGAGAGGGCTGAATCCGCCACGCGAGCCAAATCAGAATTTCTGGCCAATATGAGCCACGAGATCCGCACACCCATGAATGCCGTCATAGGCATGACCGGCCTCTTGCTGGATGAGGACCTCACGGAGGACCAGAGGGAGTATGTCGAAATCATTCGCAGCAGCGGAGATACGCTTCTCGCGATTATCAATAGCATACTCGATCTCACTAAGATTGAGGCGGGGATGATTGAACTGGAGCGCCAGCCCTTTGACCTGCACGGCTGCCTTGAGGTATCTATCGATATGATGGCCGCGGAAGCAACCAGGAAAGGTTTGGCCATGGAGTACACCTTTGAAGACTACATTCCGGCTGTTGTCTTGGGCGATCCAACCAGGGTCAATCAGATCTTGATTAATTTGCTCAATAATGCCGTGAAATTCACAGAAAAAGGCAAAATCGCCATATCCGTCTCGGGCACTGCTATAGAAGACAGCAGCTATGAAATCCATTTCATTGTGCAAGATACGGGAATCGGGATTCCAGAAGATAAGATGAGCCGGCTATTCCAATCATTCAGTCAGGTTGATGCATCGACAGCTCGCCGATATGGAGGCACCGGCCTCGGGCTGGCCATAGGCAAGAAGCTGGCTGAGCTGATGGGTGGAAAAATGTGGGTCGAGAGCAAGGCTGGCAAGGGATCCGCGTTTCACTTCACAATTCAGGTGGAACCACTCGAGTGCGAGCCTGTTGAAATCGGCAGGTCCGCGTCCGGGATCGACATCCAGGGAGTTCTCGATAAAGGTTTGAGCATACTGCTGGCCGAAGACAACCTGGTTAACCAGATTGTGGCCAAGAAAATGCTTGATAAGCTGGGATATAGAGCAGATGTGGCGGCCAATGGCATCGAAGTCCTGCAGGCCCTGGAACGCCGGCATTACGATGTGGTGTTAATGGACGTGCAGATGCCGGAAATGGATGGTCTTGAAGCTACCGGTGCGATACGTCAAAGATGGCCGGACAGGGAGCAGCCAGTTATCATAGCAATGACTGCTTCTGCCCTCAAGGGAGATCGAGAGATGTGCCTGGCTGCAGGCATGAATGGCTACATAAGCAAACCCGCGAAAATAGAGGAATTAAAGGCAGCTCTGGAGACTTGCAGAAAGCCATCGGATAGTGAGTTAGGCACCTCTGATTGATGTATCATTGTACGGCCTTCTGAAAGAACATTATTGTATGATTCACTATTTTCAATAATCTAAGAATTGTTTTAATAATAGTAAGCATGAGCTATGTATTCTATTTTAATTAAATATTTAAGTGCTGCTAACTAAATTTATTGCAGCGACAACCAATAGGAATGCAAGAACAATACCCATAAGGCCTTCTTGGCTGAGGCGATTCTGTAATTGAGATGATGCGCAGAAAAGGGGAGCAAGAAAATGCCTGGTGGCACCTTAATCTCGAACTATTGTGGTATGGCTGGGACTTGTCGCTTTTGTGTTTGAGTGAGACTGACGTGAGGGAATAGCATGTTGAAAGATCGAGTATGGATTGCATACAACACCACAGAAGGTGATTTTATCGAATATGAACGATGTACTGAGCGCCTGAAACTTTTTGGCCTTAACAGAGAGATGATTGAGACCATGGCCCTTCGATGCAGTATGTGTTTATTGCCCCGACCATGTCGTGTTAACAATAATGATCTCTTCCTGGGAGCGAGAACATGCTGAGGTGAAGCTTGGGCAACTTTAAGCGGATATCCATCGGTGCTCCGAGAAGGCCTGCCCTCTGACGTCGAATGGGACTGTAGGATAGTCGCGTGCGGTAATCCCGGTTTGGGGCGCTTTAACGCGGGTGGCTGCGCGCATGGCAGATGTGTTGAGGAGGGAGGTCTTTTTGCCCGGTTAAGGGGCGAGATTGAGCAAAAAGCGAAATCTGTAAGCATGTCAATAAACCTAAATATTGGAATGCGAATAGTCAATAACTGCGGGAAGTTGGGCTCTATCTTGCTGGGTCGCATTCCCGAACTCAACTGCATTGGACACTCAATTTAGGAGAATTATTATGTCAACCTCTTTGCGCGTGGCCAGTTTTAATGTTGAAAATCTCTTCGGTCGTTCGAAGGTTCTTAATTTCAGGGATCAAAGCGTAGGCGACAAAATATTGGAGAAAATTGATACACTCCAAAAATTGCTAAAGAAAGCAACCTACACAGACGATGATAAAGAGAAGATTCTCGCGCTATATATGGATGAACTCAAACCATACATCGAAGTGCGAGAAGATCGCGGAAAGCTATTCTCGCGAAGAGGAACGGCTGTGACCGGTGTGAAAGCCAGTGGTGTCAATGATTGGGATGGTGCTATCGAGTTCAAGCGGGCAAAATTCTCGGAAATTACAAGAGAGAATACCGCGAGAGTAATCAAAGACGTCCATGCCGATGTCGCTTGCATCGTGGAAGCCGAGAATAGGCCAGCGCTCCAATCTTTCAATTCAGAACTCTTGGGGCGTCAGTTTAAATACTCGATGCTAATCGATGCAAATGACTTGCGCGGAATTGATGTCGGGCTTTACAGCAAATATCCTTTTGGAGCAATAAAAACACATATGTTCGACACGGATGGGAAAAAGCCCATCTTCAGCCGAGATTGTCTGGAAGTCGAAGTCTTATTGCCAAGTGGCCAGAATCTACACATGCTCTGCAACCATTTCAAGAGCAAAGGTTACGATCCCGATGGCAATGCCTCCGTGAAAAGGGAAATGCAGGCAAAAAAAGTCGCCAAGATCCTCGAAAGCTATGATCTTAAAAAGGACCTGGTCGTTGTAGCTGGAGACTTAAATGATACTCCGACCAGCCCTCCCCTACAGACGCTGATGAGTGTGGAGAACATTTACGATGTGCTTGGGCTGCAATACCCTGACCACCCAACGAAACGCTGGACATACCACTATAAGCAGTTCGAACAGATCGATTTCATGTTAGTCTCAAAGCCCCTAAGGGATATGTTCAGCAAGGCAGGCGTCGAACGTCGCGGGATATATGATCTCAAGAAACTGACCGAGGCCTCAAAAGGAAAGGTCGATGTCGAAACGCAGTACGACACTGTTACCGCTTGGAACAACACGGCATCAGATCACGGTGCTGTTTGGGCCGAATTCCTTATCGAATAGATGATTATCAAATAGCTTTGGAGCAATGCAAGCCTGGGATGAGCTACCTATAGACATTATTTATTGTATTTGCAAAAGGAATATACTATAGCCGAATAAGAGGATATGTCGAGGGCGTTAAACGCCCTCCCTGTGGGTGTAATCGCCCATCGGCTCACGTGAGAACTCTGGAAGCTCTGGCCTTCAAACGGGGCTTTCAAGCCGGCGGATTTGCCTCTGAGCTAAAGCACTTAGTCAGGCGACCTGGCTTTTTACCTCTCAGGGCCCCCTGCTGGCTCATATTATTTGACATTTATATAGAATGTGCATTAGACATTCTAGATGCCCTTGCTCGAAGTATTATTATCTCGTCTGGGATGCTACTCGGTCGAACGGCAGGACACCCGAATAAGCATTTATCGATATTATTGCAGGTTATGGACAATATAATATTGTTTCTGGCAATGAGGAAGAAGTTAAAATAGTAATAACTCCGGTTATATTAATGAGGTGATACCATAGACGAGACAGATCTCCATATCTGTATCGCTCCTGTAGCCACCCTTTTTCTTCAAGATGATCCGCCCAATTTATTCTCGCCGCTGTTCTTCGGTTTCTAGTAGGCTTAACAGCCGCGACATTCTACGTGGTGACCAAAATTAAAACTCTCTCTCTTTTTCTTTGTTAACCGGATCTCCAAGCCAGCCAGGCACGCCGCTCTTCGGTTCGGACACACATTTGCCTGACTGCTTGAAAAATGAGATGGAACCATGGCGGAAAAGGGCCCGTCATTCTTCCCGCGAAAATACCTTCGTCCCGCGCGCTTTAACCTCGGATATGTCAACTACCACGGCCTGAAGGCCGTGGCTTGCGACTACGCAAAAAGTCGTGTCGCGTCTGGCGGGCTGACTAAACCACCCTGGGCCTCAAGGATATACCTCAAGTCCCGTGTTCGGTGCTCAATATTCATTGCACCAACTCTGTCGGCATGGGTTTCGTAACCGCATTTTTCGCATCGGAAGGCTATGCCCTTCCGGTTATTTCGGCTGATGTGGTTACA
>Ga0074199_1001368_pt1 | contig 22098 bp, 17 predicted proteins | sample EPASupsiteSAE347_FD_64528 | JGI IMG/M metagenome (GOLD analysis project Ga0074199, IMG submission 64528) | Bioremediated contaminated groundwater from EPA Superfund site, New Mexico - Sample SAE3-47 | ecosystem: Environmental > Aquatic > Deep subsurface > Groundwater > Contaminated ... | reverse complement strand
CCAATCGATGCGGGCATCGCTCCGGTTCGCGGCCGCTCCGGAAATCCACTGTTCCACCGACTGGGCGAAGAAACGCGCCTTACCGCGCGGCAAATTCGCGCGCGCGGCTTCCAGCGAAACCGTATCGCTCTCGACACAGAGTACTTCACCGAATGTTTTTGCGAGGAGCTTGCCGAAAAGACCCGCGCCGCAATACAGGTCCGCCGCGCGCGCGCCGCCGAGCCCGGAAACCGCATCGTGGGCGAGGCGCCCGGCCATATCCAGATTGGCCTGAAAAAAATGCTGCAGGGGAAATTCATATTCTTCGTCGCCGACAAGCGCCTTGGCCTTGGCATCCCTGCCTTCAAGATAGAGCCGTCCTGCCTGGCCGAATACTACAAAGCGCTCTCTGATTCCATAGGCCGCGGCGAGACTGCGGGCAGGTTTCGATTTCCGGTTTTCGCTCACAAGCCAGGCATCCAGAGAACTGTCCGCAATCGGGCAGCCTTTTGCGCGAACCGCCTCGGTCTCGCCTGCGCGCATGAAGCCCAGGCCCCCATCCGCGCAGGTATGGACCTGAACACGGTTCCGGTAGCCGTAGGGGACACCTGATTCGATGCGAGGCAGTCCCGGATCGAATCCGGCCGTCCGCACAAAACTTTCCCTTACCGCTTTAGCTTTCGCTTCAAGTTGGCTGGAATGCGACATATGCTGGAGTGTGCAGCCGCCGCAGATACCGAAGAGGGGGCACAAAGGCTCGACTCTGTCGGGCGAGCTTTCCAGGACGCGTAAAAGTTCCGCCCTCGAATAATCGGATCGATCATCCACGATCCTCGCTTCGATGAGTTCACCGGGAACGCTGCGCGGCACGAAGACCGCCTTCCCGCCGTCAAAAGCGAGGCCGTCCCCGCCCGAAGCGAGTTTTTCGATCCTGAGCGTCCGAACGCCATCCATTCCCGTGCCTCGGGCCGATACTAGCCCGTCGAGGGAATCAGCACAAGCGACCGCCGGATCGAATCGGGCCCCCTCACGCCGGCGGATATTGCTGCCCAACCGGATATTATTCCTCAATTCGGAAAATCGTCGTATACTTGTGGAGAAAAGGAGCGACCATGAAAGCTCTCGTGAAAAGCAAAGCCGAACCCGGTCTCTGGATGGAAGAAGTACCGATGCCCCCGATCGGCGATAACGACCTTCTGATCAAAGTGAAGAAAACTGCGATTTGCGGCACCGATGTACATATCTGGAAATGGAACGATTGGGCCCGCAAGACAATTCGCGTAGGTCAGACCGCCGGCCATGAATTCGTGGGCGAAATCGTGGAGATGGGCCGCGCCGTATCCGGTTACAAGATCGGTGAGCGCGTTTCCGCCGAAGGTCACATCGTATGCGGCGTCTGCCGGGCCTGCCGTGCCGGAAAGAGACACCTGTGTCCCAATACCGTAGGCATCGGCGTCAATCGCAACGGCTGTTTTGCCGAATATGTGTCCGTGCCATCGTCCAATGCGTGGCATGTCCACGATTCGATCCCCGATGAAGTCGCGGCGATTTTCGATCCTTATGGGAATGCCGTCCACACCGCGCTCTCCTACGACATGGTGGGCGAGGATGTCCTCATCACCGGCGCCGGTCCGATCGGATGCATGGCTGCGGCCGTCGCCCGCCATGTCGGAGCGCGTAACGTAGTAGTGACGGATATCAATCCATGGCGCCTGGAGTTGGCAAAAAAGCTCGGAGCCACGCGGACGGTGGATGTCGGCAGGGAATCGCTCAAAGACGTGCAGCGCGAACTCAACATGGTAGGCGGATTCGACGTGGGTCTGGAAATGTCGGGAAGTCCGCAGGCGTTCGAACAGATGATCGAAAACATGTACAACGGCGGCAGGATGGCTCTGCTCGGTCTCCTGCCCGACGGCGCAGGCATCGACTGGAGCCGGGTCATTTTCAAAGGCCTGTTCATAAAGGGAATCTATGGCCGCGAAATCTTCGAGACCTGGTACAAGATGCAGACGATGCTGCTGTCGGGCTTGGATATTTCACCCGTCATCACGCATCGGCATTCTTTCGACGACTTCCAGAAAGGGTTCTCCGAAATGCTGTCGGGAGAGTCGGGCAAGGTAGTCTTGAGTTTCGACTGACTCCGGGGCTCGGCCGACGCTACTCGCTGCGGGGATGGCGGGAATAGTAGCAAGCCCCAAGGCGCCGGCACCACTCTGCGGCTGCAAAGACTCAGCGCAGCTTTGCGGCCGCGATTTCTTCGGACGCAGCGGCTCCGTCGGCCGACGGAGTCGCGTGCAGCCATTTCCCCGAAATCCAGCGATATACATAGAATACCGCTCTCACGATCCAATCTAAATACATAGCGATCCAGATGCCGCGGACACCCATTTTCATGGGGCCGGATAGAAGCCATCCACCGCCCACTCGGGCCGTCCACATCGAAATCAGAGCTATCACCATTGTGTGCCGTCCATCGCCGGCTCCCCTCAATCCTGAGGGTATGACGAATGCGGGAGCCCATAGCAAGGGCGAAGCGATGAGAAAACTTCTGAATAGCCAAATCGCGAGATCCAGCGCGGCCGGGTCCTTGGACGCGGCTCCCATCATTGCGGGTGCGAGCGGATAGCAGACAATGCATACCGCAGCCATACCCAGACTTCCCAGCCATACCGATGCTCTCATGCGAATTATGGCCTTCCGGTGCGAACCGGCACCGAGAGCCGCCCCTACCAGGGCGGGAATCGCAATATTCACTGAAGAAACCGGCACCTGCGCTATGCTCGCAATGGAATTGGCGAGGTAGTCGGCAGCTATCGAACTCGTGCCGAACCCCGCCAGGAAGGTCTGGGTTATTATCTTGCCTCCGTTGAACATGACAGACTCGGCAGCGGCGGGCATGGCAACCGACATGATCCCGCCCAAAAGGTCTCTTCCGGGTTTCATGAGCATTCCGGGACTTAAAGCGACACCTCGATGAACCGTATCCGCTTTTGGCGGCGCCCTTTCCGAAGAGAGCCTGGATCGGCTTCGTAAAGTTTTTTCGGTCGGCAATAATGCCCGGAGAAACAGCAGTGAGCCGCCCAACCGCGCTATATCGAGCGCAATGGCCGCTCCGGTAGCCCCCATAACCGGTACGACCGGGCTTCCGCCGGCCGAAATGCCCATTATCAGAACTCTTCCCGCGACAACGTTTATCAGATTCATGGCGATATTCACGATCATGGATGAGCGCGAATCGCCCGAGCCCCGGAGTACTCCCGAAGCGGCAAGGGTAAACGCCAGAAGCGGGTAGCCGGAAGCGCTTATGGCAAGATATCGGGCCGCATCCCGTCGTACACCCGCTTCGGAAGCCCCATAGAGCAGATCGACGATCGGCCCGGCCGAAAGGCAAATCGCGAGACCAGGTATGGCACCGAACAGGGTCAGATAGCTGACCGATTGGGCGGCCGCCCGTCTTGCGGTCTTCAGTGATCCGGAACCCGAATATCGCGCTACGGCGACGGTCCCGCCGAGCGCCAGCGAGCTTATCACCGCCTGAACGAAATTGGATATTACGTTCACGAGACCGATCGCGGATGCGGCACCCGCCCCGACCGAAGTCGCCATTATGGCTCCCGCAAGCCCCATCAGGGTGATGAGCGCCTGTTCGGCCATCACGGGCATTACGAAAGGCAGGATATCCTTCCGCAATTCTGTCCCGATTTCCTTGTCCATTTGAGTGTATTGTAGAGAAACTACGGCGGATGGTATAGTTTCCGCACGTGAGAAAACACAGGAATAGAAGCCCGGAAGGGGCCGAATATCCGGCTTCGCCGGCCGAAGATGGCGCGAAACCTCCCAATCCGGTGCCGGAGGGGCGCCCGGAAAGCGCAGGGTTCGGCGGAAGACACGCCAGAAGGCATCATGGAACCCGTCAGAATGAGCGGCCCGCTGCACAACAACAGGGAAAAAACGGTCCTCCCGCAGGGCTCCCCGACCCCGGCAACGCCGGCTTTCATGGAAAAAAAACCGAACAGACCGCCAAGCCGTCCGAACGTCGCCCCGGAAGATCCGATCGCCCAAAAACTGTCCGACCGCATAATGCCGAACCAGATTTTTCGAAGATAGACCCGCTTCGTAGTGCGCTTTCCATCCGCTCTGAAAGCCGCCCGTCCGGAAGCGGCCGTCCGGTCCGCAGATTCGATCGCCAGGATCACCAGGATCGCCAAGACCATCAGGACCGCAGATCGACCGGACCACAGACCGCATATCGATCGGCCGGCCTCCCGAATGGCGGCTCGCGCATCAGTCCGCTGAGTTCGCACCGGAACATTCAGCGCAGCGGACCGCTAGGCAGGACACCAGGCTGGCCGCAGGGCGAGCCTGAAGTAAGAACCCTCGAAAATATCGAACCCTGCAAAGAAAGCATTGTCGCGCTGGAAATCCTGCCCCTGGTGATCGATGAAGTGCTTCCACTTTCGCAGAAACACCGCGCCACTCTCAAAGGCGATATCAGAAGTCTTTGGGAAGATCTCACATCAGAGCAGGAAAGTCGCAACGCCGAATACCTGGGTACACCGCCCGCCCTCTCGGCATATATCAGATATTTTCTGCCCTGGAATGTCTTCAGGCTCGCTTCGATTTTCACCAATGCGGATTTCTGCCTGCCCGACAATGCGGTCATTACCGACATCGGTTCCGGCCCTTTGACCGTACCTATCGCGCTCTACGCCGCCCGCCCGGAATTGCGTTCCGTTCCATTGACCATTTATTGCTCCGACCGGGTTGAACGTGTCATGGAAACGGGCAGAGCGATATTCGAAAGTCTGGCCGTCAAACTCGAAGGACGACTCCCCCCTTGGACGATCGAGCTGCGCAAGGAATCTTTTGGCTCGACTCTTCCCGAGCGGGCTCATCTTTTCACGGCCGCAAATGTGTTCAACGAGTTTTTCTGGAAAGATAGAAGGCCTTTGGGAGAACGCGCCCTCGAGACCGCCCACTCGATCCTCTCTTCCCTCAAGGAAAACGGATCTGTTTTCATAATGGAGCCGGGAGATCCGCGTTCAGGGTCGATCATTTCATCCTTGCGCGCGGCTTTCATCGCCGAGGGCGCCACGCCGCTCGGCCCATGCCCGCATGCCCTGTCCTGCCCGATGCCGGGCATTTTCCGGAGCCTTCTGCCGCCAGAGAGCGAGCAGACCGGCAACTCGCGCGATCCCAATTCCGCCCCTTCCAGATTCAAACTTGCGCCGGTCGCCATGCCCAAAAAGCGGGACAAATATCCCTGGTGCCATTTCGGCATCGACGCGGCGAAAGCGCCCAAATGGCTCCGCGACCTCTCCGACGAAGTGGGATTGCCCAAGGAAAAAGCCGTATTCTCTTACCTTTGGGCCGCCCGCCAGCGCGGATCGAGCGGCATGCCGGGCATGCGGTCTTCGATCCCTTCTCCCATTCCCATGGACCAGGGACAGAAGGATCGCGGGCGGAAGGGTCTCCTGGTCCGCGTGATTTCCGAATCATTCGCATTGCCCGGACAGGCAAGCGGCCAATATGCCTGCTCCAGCCTTGGTTATACGCTGCTCAAAAAGAGGCCGGGAGATGATCCTTTCCGGATCGGCGAACTCCTCGAGGTCCGGTCGCGACCGGAGCAAAAGCCGGATGAAAAGTCCGGAGCGATAATCCTTCCCTCTTGACAGAGGGGGAAGGCATCTTTATAGTCCCTACTCGTCGACAACGACACGGGGGCGTAGCGAAGCTGGTTTATCGCGCCGGCCTGTCAAGCCGGAGATCGCGGGTTCAAGCCCCGTCGCTCCCGAGAACACGTCGTGGGACGTGGCGAAAATCCCGTCAGCACGACGGGATTTTTTTTGCGAATTTCCTTCGGGCCGTAGCGCAGGGGCTAGCGCGCCTGGTTCGGGACCAGGAGATCGGTGGTTCAAATCCACTCGGCCCGATAACTGAAGAGCCGCCAATTATGGCGGCTCTTTCTTATATGACGGATAAACCTGCATTTACGATGCGTTATGCGGTACTTTCCCTTCCGGCAGTCTCATCTTTTTTCGCGGCGGCTGGTTTTCCGGTCCTGGGAAAGAAGTATGGTTTTTCGCAGCCGGATGGATTTGGGAGTCACCTCGACCATTTCATCTTCCTGCAAGAGCAGTATGGCCCGCTCGAGGGTCATGGTCTGGATCGGTGTCAGCGTCAGCGCCTCATCCTTCAGGACTGAACGCATATTGGAGAGTTTCTTTTCCTTGCTGGGATTCACCTCAAGATCGGTATCGAGGTTGTGCTCGCCGACGATCATGCCTTCGTACACCGGATCTCCGGGAACGACGAAAAGACGCCCGCGTGGCTCGAGATGGTACAGGCCATAGGTGACCGCTTTCCCGCTCCGGTCTGACACGAGAAATCCGGTAAAATGGTCATTGAAATCGCCGCGGTATTCCTCGTATCCGGAAAAATACGAATTCATGATTCCGGTCCCCTTCGTATCGGTGAGGAAGGTGTCGCGGTAACCGATAAGCGCGCGCGACGGTACGGAAAATTCAAGATGCACGCGAGCGCCGTCGTGGCAGGTATAGGAAAGCATGCGACCTTTGCGGGCGGACACTTTATCCGTCACGATACCCGCAAAAAGCTCGTTGCAATCGACAAAAAGATGCTCGACAGGTTCGAGTTTACGCCCGTCTTTGTACTTGAAAATGACTTCGGGCCGACCTACGCAGATTTCGAAATCCTCGCGTCTGAGCATTTCGATCAGAATGACGAGCTGAAATTCCCCCCTGCCCCGTACCAGAAATCCGCCGCCGACCTTCGCTTCCTCAACCTGGATGGAAACGTTCTTCAGAGTTTCCTTTCGGAGGCGTTCGTAGAGCTTCATCGACTGGACGTTCTTTCCTTCAAGGCCGGAAAGCGGAGACGTGTTCACGGTGAAAAGCATGGAAACCGTCGGCTCGTCTATGACGATCCGCGGAAGAGCCTTGGGATATTCGCGCGTGCAGATGGTATCGCCGATGTGGACGTTTTCGATGCCGGAGAGCACGAAAATATCGCCCGGTTCGGCGCTCTCGGCTTCCACGAGATTGACTCCCGAATACGTGTGCAATTTGGAGATGTTCAGGGCCTCGCGGACATCGTCCTCCCCGATACAGACAAGACTGTCCTTGGAATGTGCCCTGCCGTTTATCACCTTGCCGATGGCCTGGCGTCCGAAATAATCGGAATACGAAAGATCCGAAACAAGCATCTGAAAAGGTTCGCCGGTGGTATACGCAGGCGGATCGATCTCACGCACAATGGCGTCGAAAAGCGGATGGAGGTTGTCGCTCGAGCCTTCGAGGCTTGTCTTGGCGATGCCGGACTTTCCAATCGCATAGAGCAGCGGAAATTCGAGCTGTTCATCGTTCGCGCCCAAATCGATGAACAAATCGTATATCTCGCTCAAGACTTCGGCGGGGCGGGCATCCGGTCTGTCGATCTTGTTGATGACGACGATGATGGACAGGCCCAGTTCGAGCGCCTTTTTCAGCACAAAACGGGTCTGCGGCAAAGGGCCTTCGGACGCGTCGACAAGCAGGATGGCCCCATCCACCATGGATAGGGCGCGTTCGACCTCGCCTCCGAAATCGGCGTGGCCGGGGGTATCCAGGATATTGATCTTGACGCCTTTCCATACGACGGAACAATTTTTCGCGGCGATGGTTATCCCCCGCTCGCGCTCAAGGTCCATGCTGTCCATGAGGCGCTCCGGGGCTTCCTGCCCTTCGCGAAAAAGTCCGGATTGTCTGAACATGGCGTCTACGAGAGTAGTTTTCCCATGGTCTACATGGGCGATGATCGCAATATTCCTGATAACGGGATTCGAGGCATCTTTGATGGGCAAAGGTTTTCCTGGTGTCGTTTGTTACGGCTTGAGATGGACTTATCATAGTGAAAATCATACTTTAAGGATAGCGTGAGCGGGGTCATGCCGATTGCACACTGACCGCGCCCGCCCTATAGTCATCCATCCTGTCCATCAAGGAGCCTTCCGAATGCCCGAGCCAAAGAAAACCGATCCAAGCGCGCCCAAGTTCCTGGAGTTGACGATAACCGGCCCGGACGGGGCTCTTTGGGGCAAGGTAGTGGCGCAGGACAAGCAGTTCGCTTCAGGTTCCGTGGGATTTTACGCAAATGGCAAGATCGAAAATCCGGTGAGCCATGAACGCTACCAGACGGGATTCAACATCACGCTGATCGGGAGTAAGCCGTAAGGAAAAAGTCCCTTACTTGAGGCGCAACGGTCCCGGTCCCGATTCCGATAATTGACACTTCCCTGTCCAGTCTCACGTAGCCGCCATATTCGGCGGCTTTTCTTTGCGCATCGACCGACACCATAGTATGCGGCTATTTAAAGTATGGTAAATTATTCTTGACCAGTACTTGAAAAACTATTATAGTACTGTTGTTATCAACCAAGGATTCTTGCGGAGGGAAAAATGGATGGAGCCATTGGACAATCCGGACAGATATTGGATTTCGCCACAAGGAGTTTTTTCCGGTATGGCTATTCGAGCGTCACTATCGACGAAATCGTCGCGGAACTGCGCATGTCGAAAGCCACGTTCTACAGATTTTTCGAATCGAAAGAAGAGTTGCTGGGTCAGGTCATACATTCCTATTCCGACAAAATCATGAACACTTTTTCCCTCAATAAGGCCTACGATTCACGATCCTACATCGAATTATTCAAGAACCTCACAAAATTCATCGCGGAGACGCTTGGCCAGATCGATGCCAGGGCGCGGAACGATATCCGTTCTTCGGCGCCCAAGCTCTGGAAGAGTCTGCAGGACCTCCAGCACCGTTCCGTTTCGTCCGTTCTCACCAGCTTTTTCCGTGTCGGCAAAGAATGCGGCCTTCTCCGCCCCGAGATCGATCCGGAGGTGGCGGGAGAACTTCTCGCGATGACGCTTGAAAGCCTGCTTTCGGGTGAGGCCAGAAAAAACTCGGGACTGAGCCGCATGAAGGCCCTTCAGTCCCTGGCGGACATGCTCATGAACGGTTCCCTGGCGACACCCCAGCAGCTTCGCGCATAAGCCGCTCGATATATGCGATATATGCGGCGTAAAGCCGGTTGTCTGAATACGAATCTCGGGAGGTTCTGAAATGAAAAACGGGATTAAGCAAGCTCTGGGTATGACATTGACGAAGACGGCCATCGGATATTGCGAAAGGGACCCGATCGCCAATATTCCGAAACTCGCACATCTTATCGAGCGGAGCACCGACTTGCCGAATATCCAGCGTTTCTGCCAACAGGGCGAAGCTTTGATGAAGGAGGAAGGGAATCCGTACAGATCATTGATCTTGCGGATTTTCGATGAAATCGCCCCCGAGGTACGCAGAAAATTCGTTTCCAATTTCATCATCAATGCGGGGATGGCCAGTCCCGGTCTGGCCAAGGCGACGGAAGCCAAACACGGCGTTCATGTTCCGTGGGCGATCCTCATGGACCCCACATCGGCATGCAACTTGCACTGCAAGGGTTGTTGGGCGGCGGAATACGACAAGAAAGATTCGCTCGATTTCGATACGATGGACCGCATAATCCGCGAAGGAAAGGAACTCGGAGTATTCTTCTATATTTTTTCCGGCGGCGAACCTCTGGTCCGGAAAAATGAACTCATCCAGCTCGCGGCGAAGCATTCGGACTGCGTTTTCCTGTCTTTCACGAACGGAACCCTCGTCGATCGGGAATTCGCCCGCGACCTGGCGCGCGTCGGCAATTTCGGACTCGCATTCAGTGTTGAAGGCGAAGGCGACGCTACTGATTTCCGCCGCGGAGAAGGCGTCTACGGGAAGATATTGAACGCGATGGACATGCTGCGCGAAGTGGGCGCTCCGTTCGGTTTTTCCACCTGCTACCACGCGAAGAATGTCGATGCGGTTGCCGACGAAGCCTATCTCGATTACTTGATCGAAAAGGGATGCATGTTCGGCTGGTATTTTACGTATATTCCCTGCGGGAAGAATGCGTTGCCTGAGCTCATCACTCCCCCCGAGAAAAGGGCGCTCATGTTCGACAAAGTCCGGGACTGGAGGAAGCGGAAACCCATATTCCTCATCGATTTCTGGAATGACGGGGACTATACGAACGGCTGCATAGCGGGCGGAAAGAGCTATTTTCACATCAATGCCGCAGGCGACGTGGAGCCATGCGCCTTCATACATTACTCGGATGTGAATATCCACAATTCGAGTCTCGTCGAGGCTCTTCGATCCCCACTGTTCAAAGCGTATCAGGAGGGCCAGCCATTCAACGAAAACCACCTTCGGCCCTGCCCTCTCCTTGATAACCCCGCCGAGCTCAGAAGAATGATACTCCAAACGGGCGCACATTCCACTCAGCCTTTGGACGAAGAGAATGTGATCGACTTGACCGCAAAATGCGAGACAGCCGCGAAAAACTGGGCACCGAAAGCCGAAGAAATTTGGCAAAAGCTCGCTCCGGACTATAAGGAGCGGGAGCGCAGGAAAAAAGCGGAAAAGGAATACTCTGCGCCGCAGAGTCGCGCTGGAAAGGCGAAAAGCGTATAATTGCATGATAGAGAGGCTCTTTCAAAAGTCGGAAGACTTTTGAAATTGGCCTGGTAATCCGTTGTTTCGTCTTCCGGAGGACCTATGGAGCTGGAACGTGAAAACTATTGTCTGGTTCTTGGTGGAGGCGGAGCGAAAGGTGTCTATCATATAGGTGTATGGCGCGCCCTGCGCGAGCTGGGAATTCAGGTGGACGCATTCATCGGTGCTTCGATCGGTGCGATCATCGCGGGGTTCCTCGCGCAGGGTTCCGATGAAGCGCTGGAAGAGATCGGACGGACCATTACGGTGGAAAACATCCTCGCCCTGCCCGAAGAATTGACCCGTAACGGCGAGGTCAAACTGGATAGGGATTCTCTGGCGGGCGCCCGCGAGTTTTTCAGTTCTTTACTGGGGAAAAGGGGGCTCGATACCGATCCGATGCGCCGTCTTCTGTCCGGACGGATTGATGAAAAGACCATCCGGAATAGCGGAAAGGACCTCGGCGTCGTAGCGGTCAATCTCAGCGACCTGGTAGCGCGGGAAGTTTTCGTGGAAGACATGGAACCCGGTACCATTATCGATTATCTGATGGCAAGCGCGACGTTTCCCGGATTCGAAAGGACTGAAATAGAAGGCAAAAAATACCTCGACGGAGGCATATACGATAATGTGCCCTATGCCATGGCGCGAAAACGCGGTTACAGACACATCATCGTTTCGGACATTTCGGGCATGGGGCGGGCGAAGAAACCACAAATCGACGGGACCGTCACGATTTATATAAAAAATTCGATCGACATGGGGAGTGTACTCGATTTCAACAGGGAATTCCTGGATTCGTTTCTTTTCCTCGGCTATCTCGACACGATGCGAACGTTCGGACGTTTTATCGGCTATTCGTATTTCGTAGAACCCGATTCCGCCGCGGAAAAAGCCTTTATTCCCCATCCATCCGTCGCAGCTTCCGAATTTCCGGACTACATGCGCCACGACCGGAGGAAACTTCTGCTTTCCCTCGAATGCGCCGCATCCGCGCTCGGCGTGGAACGGATCCGCGCGTATTCTTACGAAAGCCTGGCCGCAGCCATCGAATTCCGGAAGATGGCGGTCGAATCAAAGATCGCCGAAACCGAGGCGCGGAGCGGACTCCGGACACTGGCGCCGGCGCTCCGCGAAGCTGTCACAAAGCGGCGATTCGACGAATGCCCCTATTATTATTACAGACTCATCGGCGACGCTTTCCAGAAAACGCCGGGATCTTTGCTCAGAAAGGCGCTTGTCGGGTTCTATCCCGAACTTCCTGCGGCGGCAGCATGGATCGGGTAACCCGTCAGAGTTCCCTCGACAGCAAGTCCTCATAGCTCTCCCGGCGTACGGAAAGGCGATGTGTCCCCTCGCGTACCATGACCACGGCGGGACGCGGAAGGCGGTTGTAGTTCGAGGCCATGGAATGATTGTAGGCGCCCGTCGAAAACACGGAGAGTATGTCGCCGGATTCCGGCTTCGGCAGCGCGATATCGCGGATGAGGATGTCGCCGGATTCGCAGCATTTGCCGGCTATCGTGACGATATCCGCCGGAGGCAATCCAGCCTTATTCGCGATTGCGGCGAAATACTTCGCATCGTACAATGCCGGCCTGATATTGTCGGGCATGCCGCCGTCGACGCCGACATAGGTTCTGATGCCGGGAATTTCCTTGATCGAGCCGATGGTATAGAGCGTGAGGCCCGCTTCGCCCACGATCCAGCGGCCCGGTTCGATGGTGACGCGGGGCATCGCCATTCCGGTGTCGGCGCAGAAACGTTTGATTTTCTCCATCATCGGCGCCACGAAGTGGGTCACTCCCGGATCAGGATCGTCGGGCAGATAGCGTACGGCGAATCCCCCTCCCAGATTGAGTTCGCGCGTTTCGACGCCGTAGTCGCGCTTCGTGTCGGCGATCAGGTCGAGGACGATGCCGAGCGCGGCGAGATGGGAAATATTTTTGCTGATCTGCGATCCTACATGGAAATGAAAGCCCATGAAGCCGAGATGGGGTGAATCGAGAACGGCGCGCATATAAAGATCGCGCACACTTCGGTCGAGGGGAATTCCGAATTTCGAATCGAGGCCGCCCGTCGAAATAAAACGGTGCGTGTGGCTGTCGACTCCCGGCGTCACGCGATACAGCACGCGGACTGTCTCGTTCCGCGCGGCGGCGATGCGCTCGAGGGCGTGTATTTCGTAGAGGCTGTCGGCCACGATTCGCCCGACACCCGATTCGACGGCGTATTCCATCTCGGCTACCGTCTTCGAATTTCCGTGGAACACAAGTCGCTCGGGAGGAAACCCCGCCTTGAGGGCGCAATACAGTTCTCCCCCGGACACTACGTCCATGCCGAGCCCTTCGGATTGAACTATTCGACACATGTCGAGAGTCTGGAACGCTTTGCTCGCGAACACCGCAGCGACATCCGGGTACTTGTCAGTGAATTCGCTTTTGATCATGCGGCAGCGATCGCGAATGATGGTTTCCGACATGACGTAAAGAGGCGTGCCGTAGTATTTCGCCAGGCCGACGAGATCGTTGCCGTCGAAATACAGTCCGCCGTTGCGCACTTCGATTCCATTGATCCCGTTCATGTTGTCCCCCTGCTCCTGCGGCTTCAAAGTGTAGCATATGGAATGCGTCTCGTGTAGGATTCGACGGGAAGCTTGGCATGATGTCGCCGCTACGTTCCGGAGGATCGCCATGAAACCGCTCATCGGCCTGAGTTCTTTCGTCGACCCGCAACCGCGCGCGGATTATATCGCATTGAGCGCGCACTATCCGAGGTCGGTTCGTGAAGCGGGAGGCATTCCGCTCAATATTCCGGTGTGTACAGATCTGAATATTGCCGTCGAGACGGTGGCGCGCATCGATGGACTTCTGCTGAGCGGGGGAAAGGATCTCGCACCATGGCGATATGGCGAAGAGCCAATCCGTGAAATCGGCGCCTTCGATTCAATCCGCGACGAATGGGAGCTTGCGCTGTTCAGGGCTGCGGGCGAGCGGGGTATTCCGGTGTTGGGAATCTGCAGGGGACACCAGCTTATCAACGTGGCCATGGGCGGAACACTGTACCAGGATTTATGGGCACAGAGAAAAGACTGTTTGGGGCATGCGCCGCAGGATTTCCCGGTGGAAGAACTCTACCATTCGGTTGAAATTACGGATCATGATTCACTGCTCGCTTCCGTACTCGGAATGGATTCGATTCGGGTGAACAGTTTCCATCATCAGGCGGTGAAGCTTCTGGCGCCGGGACCTACTTGCCCGGCAATTAAAAAGAAACCGCTTCGTCTGGAATGGGCTTAGCCGTAGCGGCCCATTCCAGACGCTCCAATAGTTTTTCAATTGCCGGGTAAGTGAGCAGACCGCCGTCGCTCCCGATGGCGTGAACGAAGCGTTCGAATCATCCGGATCCAGCCGCTTCATCATGGGCATCCAATTCCATCCCGAAAGTCTCACGCGACGATACCCGCATTTTCTGGGGATTTTCCGCGCATTCGTACATGCCGCCGAAGAATTTGCGGCGCATCGCTGACCGGTGAATGGAAAGGCCTGTCCGAGACGGGCTTCAGGGCACGCAGGCGGACTCGAGCGCTTCGAAAATGCCGGATTCGGCGTCGATGCGACAGCGCACGCCCAACGGAAGGGTAAGTGTCGGCGCGCAATGCCCGACCTGCAAGCCTGCAAGAACGGGTTTGTCGCGCGGAAAAATGTCGTCGAACACCCGCTCGAGACTAAGGGTTCGGCGCCCCTCGGGCGCGACGCAATTCGTCCATGCTCCCAAGACTATTCCCGCGCAGTCGTCGAATTTTCCGGCGAGTCGCAACTGCGTGAGCATTCTGTCTACCCGATACGGAGCTTCGTCGATGTCTTCGAAAAACAGTATTTTTCCTCTCGCGTCAAGCTCCCATGGCGTGCCCATGCATGCCGCGACGAGCGAAAGATTGCCGCCCGCGAGCACGCCTTCGGCCCTGCCGCCGCGCAGGGCCGAGATCTCCGCCCCGTCGGGATTGACGAAAACGCCCAGCGGTTCCGTGGCGCATAACGCACGCAGAAACGAAGCCCTCGAATCGGGATCGAAATCGGGAAGCATGTCCGACGACGGCATCGGAGCGTGGAAGCTCGGGAAACCGCATGTGCGGGCGATGGCAAGATGGAGGCCGGTGATGTCGCTGTAACCGGCAAAAGGCTTGGGATTGCGCGCGACGACGCTCCAGTCGATCCGGTCAAGCATTCGCGGAGTACCGTAGCCGCCTTTCAGGCACACGACGCCGCGCGTTTCGGGATCCGCGAAGGCCGCCTGGAAGTCGGATGCCCGCTGCGCATCGGAACCAGCGAGATATCCGTATGCCTGCGTGCAACCCGGAGCGACGGCTACATCGAACCCGAGCGAACGCAGGGCGCGGGCGGCCGAAACCGCCCGGTCCGGATCCGCCGCAGCTCCCGAAGGTGCGATGAGCGAGATTCTGTCGCCACGCTTGAGGGCGTGAACTTTAGCTTCCGCATGCATCGGGCCGGCCTTCAGAGTACGAAGAAAAGGAAAACCAGAATGTCGTTCCAGCTTTTGGAGCGATATTCGACTTCATGGCTGCCCTTTTTCTCGGCGCCGGGAAAGAAAGATGCGCGATAGGCCAGATAATGTTCCTTGAAACGGATTTCGACGCCGAAACGATCGGGCAGCGTCTGCGCATTTTTTCCGGGAGGCGAGGCCACGGCCGCAGCGACCGAATCGAAGATCATGCGTTGTGCGACTTCCGGATGCACCGATACGGAAGCGTTTCCGATTCCTCTGCTCACGGGAGCGGTTTTGATGCCCCAGCCCATGGATTCGGCGCGCGCGCAGAGGGCTTCGTCGCCCGAGAGGAAAAAGACAGGAACACCAAAGGAAGCCGCGGTATAGGCATTGATGAGGAATTCGCTCGCAGGTTCGCCGTTGACGCGAACCCATACGTTGGCGCCATTCATGGTGTGGGCGAGCGGATTGCCGTCCGTGCCCGCGGCGGAATGGTATCCGGTGAAAAGAACCCCATCGAAACTCGGGTCGAGACCGCCCATCATCACCAACGGATCGCGGGTCCAGGAGCGCAGAATGCGGACTTCCTCAGGCAAGGCCGAGGGGTCGATATTCCTGCCCGAACTGTGCGCGTCCTTCACAAGAATCTCGGAAGCGCCGGACAGAAGCGCTCCGCGACAAGCGGCGGCGACTTCTTTCGTCATCTGTGTGCGGAAATACGAACTCTGCGCGTCCCCGAGTTCGGTCTCTTTCCAGTCGGCGATGCCGCAGGTACCTTCGATGTCGGCGCTCAAGTAAATTTTTTTCACGGGTTCCTCCGCGTACGAACTGTATGCGATGCGCATATGGCGCGCGATGCGATCAAGGTTTTGACGCCATCAGGTCGAGCACGATGGAAGCGTGCATCGCGACGCCCAGGGGCAGGCATTCTTCATCGATATCGAATCGCTCGCTATGCAGGGGGGCATCGATGCCTTTTTCGGGGTTGCCGCAACCGAGATGGAAAAAGGCACCCGGTCTTTTCATGAGAAAGTACGAAAAATCTTCGACACCCAGACTGGGCTTGGTGCGGAGCACGATCGAATTTTCGCCGAGTACGGCCTTGGCGACTTCGGCGATGCGATCGACAATGGGATCGTGATTGATGAGTGCAGGATAGCCCGGTTTGATGAGGGTTTCTCCGGAACCACCGAAGGCGGCGCTCACTCCGCCCACTACGGCGCGTATGCGTTCGGCTACCATGGCGCGGACTGCCGGATCCGTGGTGCGGATAGTACCGGTCATGCGCACTTCATCGGCGATTATGTTGTTCCGGATACCGCCCTGGATAGTCCCGAGCGTGATGACCGCTTCCGACAGGGGCGAAACGTTGCGCGATACGATGGAATGCAGACCGTCGACGACCTTCGACGCGATCATGATCGCATCGATACCCCGGTCTGGATATGCGGCGTGCGCACCTTTCCCGCGCACAGTCACGGCCAGATAATCCGATGATGCGTTGAGCGCTCCGTGTTTGAGTTCCACTTTCCCGACGGGAACATCCGGCATGACATGCAGCCCTATCACATAATCGACATGCGGATTTTCGAGGCAACCGTCGGCGATCATGGGAGCCGCGCCGCCCGATGTCTCTTCGGCCGGCTGGAAAAGAAATTTCACCGAGCCTTCGAGGCGATCGCGCCTTTCGGCGAAAAAGCGCGCGGCGCCCAGAGCCGCGGCCATGTGCGCATCGTGGCCGCATGCATGCATGAAGCCTTCCCGCTTCGATGCGTAAGGCCGGTCCGCCGGTTCCCTCACCGGAAGCGCGTCGATATCGGCTCTGATCGCGACCACGGGACCTTTCCCCGCTCCTTCGACGAGAGCCACGACCGAAGTCCGTTTTCGTTCGTAGGGAACGCCAAGGCCGTCAAGGAAGCCGCATATCGCATCGGAAGTAAGCTTTTCCTCATCCCCCGGTTCGGGAACGGCATGCAGCGTCCTTCGTACGCGCGAGAGCCAATCGCGCATTTCCATCGCCGCTTTCATTGGTTCATCGCGTTCGATCATGGCTGTTCTCCCTTCCCGTCATTTCGCGCTTCCGCCCGGCCAGAAGGCAGGGACTCCGGAACGTTTATCGGCGCCGGGTCGAGCAGCCGATCCCATACCGATTCCGGTTTCCCTTTTCTGAAGTACACGCGCGGTACCCGCCTTCCGATCGAGGCGATAAGTTCATTGCGGTTGCCGCCGCCCCATTCCGTCGCTTCGGCAAATCCTATACCATCCGGACCGCCGCCAAGAAGAACGACTTCATCGCCTTCTTTCGCTTCGGGAATCGTTCCGACGTCAATCATTGTCTGATCCATGCAAATCAACCCGACTACCGGCGCTTTCGCGCCGCGCAACGCGACATGCGCCTTGTTGGAAAAGCGCCGGGGATAGCCGTCCGCATAGCCTACGGGCAGGGTTGCGATGCGCGTCCCGCCCGATGGGGCTTTCCATGAATCGTCGTACGAAACCATTTCGCCGGCTTCGAGACGGCGGATCCGCGATATTTCGGTGACAAAACGACCGGGCGGCGGAAACGGATACGCGTCATACTCCGATCCGACGCGCATCGGACGCACACCGAAAAGGGCGGCGCCGACGCGCACCATGTCGAGCCGGTATTCGGGATACCGCATCATACCGATGCTGTCGCATATGTGCAGGTCCATATCGCGCAGGCCCGCCTTCGCCGCTCCATCCGCGACGCGCGAGAAAGCCTCGAATTGCGCCGCGTCCGATTCCCTGCTTCTCAGCGCCAGGTGCGTAAACAGGCCCTCCACGCAGATGGACGGCAAGTCCGCGATCGCGGCGATGATGCGCACAGGATCGTCGGCGGGCTTGATGCCCAAGCGGTTCATGCCCGTGTCGATCTTGATCTGGACCCGGGCCGTGGTATGGCATTTCTCCGCAGCGCCGGAAAGTGCTTCCGCCTGGGCAAGGTCGAACACCGTGCAGGTTATGCGATTCGAAACCGCCGCGGCGGCGAATTCGACGGGCGTATGTCCCATAACGATGATTTCGGCGCCGCTGCGGACACGCCGCAATTCGATGGCTTCGGAAAGCGTGGCGACGGCGATCGCATCCGCGCCCGAATCGAGCAGAACGGGCGCCACGGCAGCCGCTCCATGCCCGTATGCGTCCGCTTTGAGCACGACGGCGATTTTCGTCCTCTTCCCGGGCCTGCGATCAAGGATCTTTCGTACATCAAGGAAATTCGTTTCGAGCCGGTCGAGATCGACTTCGAAGCGCGTTGCGCGCAACAGCGCGGGGATTTTCGGCGCCATTTCAGACTCCTTCCATTCCGATACCGCGCAGGAAGTCCGGCGAAAACCGGCCTTCGAACACGTTGCGCACCGGCCCCGTCATGAGGACTCTGTCATCCGACATCTCGATGTCGAGAAAGCCGCCGGGCATAAAGACGCGCACCTCGTCGTCGACGAGGCCCAGCCGGCGCGCGGCGCTCGCCGCGGCGCAGGAAGAGGAACCGGAAGCGAGCGTATAGCCCGCACCGCGCTCCCAAATTTCGATCTTGACGGAATCGCGGTCGAGGATCTCCATGAATTGCACGTTGGTACGTTCGGGAAACATCGGGTGCCTCTCCACGAGGGGTCCGTACCGTTCAGCGATTTCCCGGGTCGCACATCGCACGATGATGACACAGTGCGGGTTTCCCATGGATACGAAAGTGGCCGTGAAAGTTTCTCCGCCGACGGACAGGGGCTCGTTCACGAATTGGCCGCCCTCCCAGAACAAACCGTGCGACGCCGCGGAAAATGAAGCTGCGCCCATGTCGATTTCGAAAAGGCCCGCCTCGGCGTCGACCAGCCGCGCGGAAACCGGACCTCCCTTGGTGAGAAGGGGAAAAGCGGCGTTTCCGGCGAACCCTTTATCGACAAGATACCGGGCAAAAATACGTACACCGTTTCCGCTTTTCTCGGCCTCCGAGCCGTCGGGATTGAATATGCGCACGAACGGAGCCGCGCTTCCGCCGGGATCCGTCAATGGCCCGAGAAGTATCCCGTCGGAGCCCGCGCCGCGATTGCGGTCGCATATCGCACGAACCCGATCCGGCGCGGGATCAAGGGGAAATTCGGAAGGGTCGATGACAAGATAATCATTGCCGAGCGCCTGATATTTGTGGAAATGCGGAATCGAAGTGTCGCCGTTCATCCTTCGCTTCTCCCGGGATAGACTCTGGGTACGCGTTTTTTCACCATGCACACGACTTCGTAATCGATCGTGCCGAGGAGACCGGCGATTTCACCTACTGGCATGGCGGGGCCGCCGAACAGAAGGACTTCGTCGCCCTCGCGCGCTTCGGGCACGTCGGTCACGTCCAGCATGCACTGATCCATGCAGACTCGTCCCACTACGGGTACGCGCTTTCCGTGCAGCGACGCGAAAGCCCGGTTGGAAAGCGCGCGCGAATAGCCGTCGGCATAGCCTATGGGAAGCGTCGCGATCCGCGACTCCCTCGATGTCCGATAAGTGCGCCCGTAGCTTACCGATTCGCCCGCGGGAACCGTCTTCAGCAGCGTGATTCCGGCATGGAGACGCATCGCGGGCGTGAATCCTTCCGGAGACTCGCGCGCGCCGGAGGGCGACAGACCGTAGAGAAGAATACCGGTTCTGACCATGTCCATGTATGCTTCGGGAAACTCCAGCACGGCACCCGATGAAGCGATATGTCTGATTCCCGGATCGACGCCCTCCCTCCGGAACGCATCCAGCGCTTCGCGGAACCGTGCGAACTGTTCCCGTGCAAACGGACTTCCCGGCACATCGGCATCCGCGAAATGCGAGTAGATACCTTCGACGCGCAGGCCAGGCAGTCCGCCGAGAAAGCGCGCGTAGCTTCCTGAATCGGAAGGCCTGAGCCCGAGGCGATTCATCCCCGTGTCGATCTTGACGTGGACCGAAGCGGTTTTACCCGCGCGCAGGGCCGCATCGGAAAGAGCGACGGCGAGCGGGCGATCGTACACCGTGTGCGTTATGCGATATTCAATCGCGATGCCGGCATTGGACGGGTCGGTATGGCCGAGGACGAGGATCGGCGCGTCTATGCCGGCTTCGCGCAATTCCAGGGCTTCCTCCGGAATCGCGACCGCGAGCATGTCGGCCCCGGCGGCTACGAGCGCTTTCGAAACCGGCAACGCACCATGACCGTATGCATCGGCCTTGACCACTGCGCATACCGCCCTGCCGCCGGTCATGGCCTTCACGCGCCGCAGGTTGCGCTGGATGGCGTCCAGATCGATTTCCGCATAGACAGCCCGTGGTTTCAAAGTGCTCATGCCTCCGCCTCCGGAGCGGCCGGACGGGAGAATCCCTCGGGCCTTTTCACTGTGGCAAAATCGGCAGTCCAAAGGAAAAGGTCGGCCGGAGCGCCGACGGCGATTTCCCCTCCCCCGCCGCCTAAACCGAGGGCGGCCGAAGGGTTTGCGCTCATGGCGCGGATGGCGCGATCCGGAGGAAGTCCGGAAGCCGCGATAAAGCTCGAAATAATGCCGCCGCCCAGTTTGTTGGAACCGATGAGAGTACCTTCGTCCTCATACCGCACGCCGTCGGCGCCGGACCGGACTTTCCTGTCGAAGTATCGATACTCACCGTAAGGCAAGCCCGCCGGAGCGGTTGCGTCCGATGTGAGGATCAGGCGGTCCGCGGCGATACCCATACCCGCCAGACGCATGCAGGCGGCGTTGACGTGCACGCCGTCGGCGTTCATCTCGACCCAGGACCGGCCGTCGACGAACGGAAGGTTGGCGAGGCCGCCCGAGCCGCGATGGTCGATACCGCTCATCGCATTGAAGAGGTGTGTAATCGAATAGGGAGCATCGGGCAGGACAGCGGTATCGAGTGTACAGTCGGAGTGCCCAAGCGAAATCATCACTCCCGCCTCCCTGAGCCGGACATAGAGGCCGGCGACGCCCGGCAATTCGGGAGCGAGGGTCATGATTTTCAACCTGCCCCGGCAGACTTCGAGGATTTTCTCGAGGAGTCCGTGATCGGGAACGGCGATGCGATGCGCGGGAATGCCGCCTTTCCGTCTGGAATTGACGAAAGGCCCTTCGATATGGATTCCCGGGATTCGCCCCGGGGCCAAATCCGATTCTTCGATCGAATGTATCAGGTTTGAAACGGCTCCTTCGTCCCAGAGGATGGTAGGAACGAAGCAACCGATGCCGCGCCGCTCCAGAAAGTCGGCAACATCGCGCAGCTCGGCGCCGGAATGCAGGCTTTCGAACCCGCAGCCTCCGGCGCCATGAATGTGCATTTCAACCAGACGCGGCGCGGCGATGAGCCCCGCAGCTTCTTCCACGGGCAGCGCGCGAAGATCCGCGTCGGAAAGCCTGCCGTCGGAAAACAGCACATTCCCGTAATGGTCCCGCAGGTTCGCATAGCGGCCATCGCTCACCGCAAGGCTCGCGCCCCGGGCCATGCGATCCGGAAGGGCTACGTCCACCCCCGAGAGCAGAAACGAGGCGCCTGACATGGCACGATTGTGTCCGGACGGATGTTCCGTGTCCAGTATGCCGATACATTCTCCGCCGTGGACGCTCCTGCCGCCTTTCTGCTAGCATAAAGCCCGCGTCCGCACGCGCCCCGACGCAGCCCGACAGGAGATCCCGATGCCGAAAAAAGAAGCGTACCGCTATATCGCCCTCGACCTCGACGGCACTGTCCTCGATTCGACATACCATGTCTCTCCGAAGGTCGTTGCCGCCCTTGCGGCCGCGAGGGAAACGGGCAGAAAAATTGTGGTATCCACCGGGCGCGTATATGCATCGGCGCTCCCGCATGCACGCAAATTCGGCGGCGCGGACGGCTATGTCTGCTCGAACGGCGCCGATGTGTTCGACGGCTCGGGAACGCGCATAACTGCCCACCATCTGGACGAAAAAGTGAGCAGGTCTCTCATCGCGCTTTCTCGCCGCTTCGATTCACATTTCCACGGATTTATCGGAGACGCGTGGCATTATGAACGCGAGCCTCCGTTTACATTCCGGT
>Ga0074199_1001367_pt1 | contig 22100 bp, 15 predicted proteins | sample EPASupsiteSAE347_FD_64528 | JGI IMG/M metagenome (GOLD analysis project Ga0074199, IMG submission 64528) | Bioremediated contaminated groundwater from EPA Superfund site, New Mexico - Sample SAE3-47 | ecosystem: Environmental > Aquatic > Deep subsurface > Groundwater > Contaminated ... | reverse complement strand
AAGGGACTATTCGCTATTTATTTAAAAATATTTCGGATAATTATGAATGGAATATTCTAGCGTCGCGAGTCCAAAGTGCGGAATGTGGGATAGCGTTTTCAAAGACATAAATCGCAGAGAGGGAGGTTGCGTCGATATGTGTGAGGCCCATTTCATGTCAAAAAGTGCAAAGATTTTATAAAGAATTGAGAACGGAGAGATGAGGACTAAAGGAAGAGGTAATCGAGATGTACCTACTTCTCGACGAGTCCTCTCTCCTTGAGTTCATTAAATGCGCTTTCGCCCCGATCTTCGGCCTCTTGCTGCTTTCCCCATTCCACTAATTCACTCATTCCCTCATCAAATGAAACGGATGGATTGAAGCCCAGTTTCTTTATCTTGGAGATATCGGCAAAACAATGTCTTATGTCACCGGAACGGTATTTATTTACAATCTCCGGCGGCAGATCCTTTCCGTAAAGGCGAGCCAATGTCCTCGATATATCCAAGATCGAGATCGGCTTTCCTGTGCCGACATTAAATGATCCATAATTTGCGCTCGTATTATTCAGCGCAACCATATTTGCCTGGACGATGTCGTGGACCGAGATAAAATCCCTGCTCTGCAGTCCATCTTCGAAGATGGTGGGCGGATTGTTGTTCTTTATCCTCGATGAGAAGATGGCGCAGACACCTGTGTACGGATTCGAAAGCGCTTGCCTAGGCCCGTAAACATTGAAATACCTGAGGGCAACCGTAGGAAGGCCATAAGATCTGCCGATGGCGAGCGACATCTCTTCCTGGTCTTTCTTGGTTACCGCATAAATGGACGTGGGCTGAAGAGGCTTGCTCTCCATTGTGGGCACCGGCCTGACATACTTTCCGCAATTGGGACACATCATCTCCCAATCGTGACTCTTTAGCTGATCGTCCGATCGCAGTGGAGGATTCATCACCCCGCAGTCAACACACTCATACATGCCCTCTCCGTAAATGGACATAGATGAGGCCACGATGAGTTTCTTTACATCATGATCTTTGTTCACCAAAATATCCAGCAGATTTGCAGTACCGGCGGTATTTACATCCACGTATCTTTTTACCTGATACATGCTCTGGCCGACACCAACCATTGCCGCCTCGTGGAAGATTACCTCCATGTCCCGGATGGCCGCTTCTAGTGCAGATGGATCCCGCACATCTCCTTTGACAAACTCAGCAGTTTTATTTAAATAATAGGGAATAGTGTGATTATGGACCTGGGGCTCCAGGTTATCGAATATTCTGACGTAGTGCCCTTGCCGAATCAACTCGTCCACAATATGCGAACCAATGAACCCGGCCCCACCTGTTACCAGGATTTTCATCTTATATTATCTCCTAGAATTTGAACTTGCGCTATTGAGGCTGCATTTGAGGCAACCGCTCAAGATTCCGTTGCCCTGTATTTATCTATTTCGAAGCTGAATTTCGCCCCTAAGAGTACTGCCTGTTTATATCCATCAACTCATATTTTACCCTCGCAATATATTTTTGTTTATACTCATCCAGTTTGCGAATTTTGGATACTTTGAGATCGGACATGCCAGATATCCTGCCAATATTTTTCAGGTCTTCAGAAAATACATTCAAGTTATGTCTTTCAAGAATCGGTGCTCTATCCCGCACTATTTCCGGATACGGGTACAGCTTCGATAAGTTTTCGTCCGATTGCATTTTATATGTCGCTAAATAATGCGCTTCATCCGTCCTGGAGAGGCTGAGAGAGATTCCTGCCATCAAGCCGTGAATATTTCCAATTATCAGGCCAACAATCAAGATTAATAGCATAATACCTTTCAAAAGGCGATTCATCCTGTTATCCGGATTCATTTGGAATATTGCCAAAGATATAAGATATATGCCAATGATGCCCAAAGTTGTGATTGTGATGTATCTTGAGGCGAGTGCCTGAGAAATTCCTATTCCCGCCCTGAAAACAGTCATGGCCAAAGAGGAGATAAATGAGTAAGCACATAACGAAAGCCACATCGCATTCTCTTTTACCAATTTATATTTTCTCAGGATGAATAAATCCATCACGAATATAATAATTAAAATTGTGCCGAGGAAAACAGAATCGGGTACTGCTAGTCCCAATGGTGACCCTATGCTGCAGGCAAAAAAAAGCAAGCTTTTTATTAGATTTGCTGGAATAAAAAATGTCCCAAAATTGCCTTCCGGCTTCGTCCAATTGAAAAAATAAATCACAACAGCCGATAATCCGATAAGGCTCCAGGCAAAAGCCGCTCTCTTTCCTTTTCTTGAGATGAGAATAAATAATAATCCCGCAGGCCAAGAGGCCAAGCCGTTGGCGAAAGAAAATGTCGCCAAAATGCAACTGAAAGCAGCCAGCACAAAATATTCGTCAATCTTTTTTGAGTTGCTTAAAAAAAAAATGCCAACTACAAATCCGAAGACCGCTAAATAAACCTGTATCTGAAATCCCCAAAGAATATTCTGATACTGCCCCAGATTAAAGATAAGGAACGCTATCGGTGCAAATGCCGCAAGCATTTTGGCTGATGACCCATTAGCCGATCCGAAACGACTCCGGTACATCAGAAATATTGCAGCCATCGTGCAGGCAGCTAAAATCCATGAGAAATACATCTCATAAATATTATTGTAATCCGAAATATATGCCAACTGAAGCATAACGATTCTTGGAATGAGCAACCTATGCTCATTGTGCTGCGAGAAAAGATCCGCAAAGGATAAATTATGCTGCAACATCTTCTCAATATAAGGCACAAAGTCCCATTGATCCCAGGAGACGACATTGACTCCAAAGAGATATATGTAAACCGCTTCCAGTATTGTCGGGACAAGGATTAGCAATATCGCCAACCACTCCTTTGTTGACCGCGACCTTATGCACCCGGCCATATCAGAACGAATTGAGTTTTTCATCTTGCCAATGCCTTCTTTTGCAGCACCATTTTCCAAGCGAATTCGATATGAATCGCGAATATAGAGCTAAGACATAAGTCATCAGTACCAGGCTGTCGGATGATTTCGTTGGAATTGTTTCGGTGTTTTTAGTCATGCAGTTGCATGGCGACTAATCTCACCGCCCATATTTATTAATTGTGAAATACCTTCATGTGTCTTCGATTTAGCTGATCATTCATAGCAGTATCGTTATAGACGCGCCGTAATCCGTTCGTTAAGATATTTAATTTAATATTATATGTAAAATATATGATTATGATTTAAAGGCTCAGCCCACCATAATTCTCGCACTCCTCTGCATTTCGAGATGGATTTAGGATTTATTCGTTTTGATGAGGGTAGTTATGGGAAGAAGTATGGCCTACACAAACAGTTTATTTACGCCCCGTAACATAATTTTGTACCGGCTAACGCTCTGCTGAATTGTATTGTTAATATTGTGCATATTATAAAACCTATCCGTAAGCAGATCGTTACTGCTATTCATATTATCATAGCCTTCGGCAAAGACATTTAATCCGTATCTCTCCAAGATCGGCGCTCTTTGTCGAACAATCTTCGGATCTGGATATAATCCGGCCAGGTTATTATCCGGCTGCAATCTATATGTCTTCAAATGATATGCATCATCCATCCTGGAAACACTGAAGGATGGCCCTTCAATCAAGCCGTACATATAACCGCTCGTTAAACCAAAAAATAGAATGATTAAAATTATAGCCATCATGGACCGATGCATCTTATTTTTAGAATTCATATTATAAATGGACAATGCCAAAAGATATATGCCGATGATAGCCAGGGACGTTATTGTAATATATCGTGATACGAGAGCCTGCTGAATCCCAAACCCTGAACGAAAAACAGCCATAGCAAATGACGATAGGAGAGAGAATAGTATAAATGATAGCCATTTTGCATTTTTCGCGACCAAATCACATTTTGCGAGGATAATTACTTCAATAAATAAAATGGCAATTAAAATCAAGCCGATCCCGCTTGCTACCGGATTATGAGACCTAACGGTGAACCGATATTGCATGCGAAATATAACAACCCCTTCAATGGATGCTCAAGGATAAAAAATGTGCTGGGATTGCTCACTGGTCTTACCCAATTTATAAAATAGAGAGTTGCCGTCATTAGCCCGAAGAAGCTCCAGAAGGCGGCCATTATTTTCTCTTTGCCGCTGATGAGGATAAAGAACAGACCCGCAGGCCAGACCGCTAGGCCGTTGGCAAAGGAATATGAAGCCAATATGCCGCCAAAAACCGCCAATAAAAATTTTATATTAAATTTATATGATCGATCCAGCAGGTATATGGATATGATGAAGCCTATGACACTCAGATATACCTGCAGCTGAAATCCCCAAAGAATATTGCCATACTGCTTCAAGTTAAACATGAGGAAAGATACAGGTATAAATGCCATGAGCATCTTGGCAGAAGTCCCAAAGTCGCTTTTATACATTGAAAATATAAGTGCTAAAGCCAAGAAGGTCAACGCCGAGGAGAAATACATCTCATAGAGGTTATTGTAATTTGAGATATATGCTAAAGCGAGCATGACAATTCTCGGAAAGAATAATCTATGATCATTGTGTTGCGAGAAAAGCTCAGACAAGGACAAATTATGCTGGAACATCTTTTCAATGTAAGGAACAAAATCCCATTGATCCCAAGAGACAACATTGACTCCAAAGAATCGAATATATGCGACTTCCAGTATTGCAGGTGCAAGTACGAGCAGTAGTGCCAGCCATTCATTGAATGACAGCGAGCGTACGCTCTGGGCCAATTCAGAAAGCGTTGGAATTCTCATTTTGCGTGTTTCTTCTCCTGAAGTACCATCTCGATGCAAATCCGATATGAATTGCGGATATAAATCCAAAGACGTATATCACCAATCCTCTGGCAAAATGGTCCACCAAAGCGATGGACAGAGCTTCTTCTAAAGAAACGCCGAAAAAGCCCAAAACGCCGGTAATTGATGCCTCATGAACCCCGATGCCTGCTGGAGTTATGGGTACCGTCTGAGCTACAAAAGACGCAACGCCCGAAATTGAGGCATACATCAGTGGGATATCAAATCCCAGAGCTTGGGAGGCTAGATATATACTGAACACTTCGAAAAACCAGATGGGAAGCGAAAGAGCCAGGCATAAGAGCAGCGCCGCTCTGTTATCCGCGATTCCTTCCAAACCCTCTTTCAGCAATAGAAGCGATCTCCCAATGCTCGGCAGCCTATGGCTCAGCCGTTTTGTGATCCACTCGTCATACCAATAAAACACAGCCAGGCCTAAAACCAAGATCACAGTTATGCCGAGAGACACAGCCTCCAGCCACAGGAACCGCTCCTGGTAATATAATATTGCAGGCACGGCCAGGAGCAAGACCAGGGTAATCATATCAAATATTCTCTCTACGACTATGGTGGAGAGGCTCATGCCGAGAGGTGCATCCTCCGTGGTCTTTAATGCCGCACCGCGAGCTACATCCCCAACTCTCGCAGGGATCAGGTAGTTGAGGAGCCAACCGAACATTATGCACTTAAAGAGCATGCTCTTAGGAAAGACGTAGCCCGCGCTCCTTAAGATCACACTCCACCTCCATGTTCTGAGAAGGAACGTCATAAGGATGGACCAACAACATAGGATAAACCATAATATAGAAACCGACTTGAGGATTTCAAATACGTTTGAAAAGCCGGAAAAACTGAAGATAAGCGTTAATATAACGACGCCGAGCAACAATGCTGCCAGGGTGCCAAGCAACGAACCTTTGACGACCGATCCGAACAAATCCTTTAAAGAAACCAGATTTCCCCAAATGAAGAGCTTTAGCAGTCTTTTTCCGTAGACTGTACCGTTGCTGGAGAGCTTCAGCTTTGCCTCGCCCTTTTCTCGTCCGTTCCAGCTTACAGGCACTTCCACGCTTCGAAAACCGAGAACGTGTGCCTTCAAGGGGATTTCAACCGTCAGATCGAAACCATTGGCCTCAATTTTGTCGATTCCGATGGCATCCAGCACCTCTCGACGGTAGGCTTTGAAGGCATTTGTAACATCCCGATTGGATATGCCAAAAGAGAAGCGCACCAGATTATTGAACGATCTATTGGCCAGCATCTTGGTTCGGGAGTAACCGCTCAACGATCCGCCATCGACGAACCGTGAGCCATAGGCGATATCATAGCCCTCTTCGACCTTTCTAACGAGCTTGTGAATATCCTCGGGATTGTCCGACAAATCACCCATTACCGGAATGATGACGTCTCCAGTGGCGGCTTTGAATCCGGCTTTCACGGCATTGCCAAAACCAGGTGTATCGGACCTGTGAACAGGCTTGATGCGAGGATTGGATCTGGCCAAAGCGTCAATAATTTCTGGCGTTTTGTCTCGGCTGTTATCGTTGACTAGGACCAGTTCATAGTCTTCGGTTTCTTTGTGCCGCTCCAGCGCAGGCACGAGCTTCGAGGCCAGGTTCTCCAGGTTGCCTTCTTCGTTATGGGCTGGAACAACGATTGAGATCTTCATCAAATTACCTTATCGGCCAGACTGCATCTCTCGATATCACTTTATCACTAGCGTCGTCCATTGCTTTCATTTCAGCCGACTCTAGGCAAAGAGGCATTTATTTTCGCTCACCCATTCCGCCAGCTTCCCGACTCCATCCTTGGGTGATAACTCGGGCTTCCAGCCCAGCACTCGACCGGCCTTAGCGATATCGGATATGTAGACCTTCTGATCGGACGGTCTCCATTTGTCATAAGAGACGGAGCTTTTCTTGCCGGTGAAATCTTCGAGCATATCCATCAGCTCGAGCAGAGACATCTTGTTGGCCTGGCCCCCACCTACATTGAATACACCGTGGTGAATCCGGTCTCTACTCTGGATAAATGAATCATACACTCTTACCAGATCGCTGACATAAAGGACATCTCTTACCTGTTTTCCATCGCCGTAAATGGTGATGGGCTTGTCGAGGAGAGTGGCTATGACAAACCAGGCGACCCAGCCCTGGTCTTCCACGCCGAACTGCCTTGTGCCATAGATACAGCTCATGCGGAAGACTGCGGCATCGATCTCATTGCGCTGTGCATAATCCTGCACGTAGATATCACCCGTCAGCTTTGATGCGCCGTAGGGTGTGTGTTCACACAGATCGATAGAAAATGTCTCGGAAATGCCTCTCTGAAAAGCATCATCTGCAAACTCATATCTTTTGCCGGCGGCCCTTACCGGAATCCTGTTCACGTTATCACCGTAGACTTTATTCGTGGAACAGAAGACCACGCAGGGACGGTTCTTGCTCAACCTTGCCGCCTCCAGAACATTGAAGGTGCCAACGGCATTGACCTCAAAGTCCGTTCTCGGGTCAACCAGAGAGGTCGTGACTGCAGTTTGGGCGGCGGTGTGGATAATTGCGTCCGCATCTTTGGCGGCATCTCTTATCATCTCTGCTTTGCAGACATCGCCTTTTATCAGCTCGATATTATCGTATTTTTTCAAATAGTTCCAATTATGAGTAACATTAGACGCATCGTATCCCAAGAGCTTCGCCCGAGAGAGATTGTCGAATACCACGACATCTTCACCTCTCCTGGCATAATATTCAGATACATGGCTCCCCACAAAGCCAGCTCCACCTGTAACAAGAACCTTCATCACTTCACCAACCTGGGGCTGTCAACACATCTCGTATGATCTCTCAAATTAATCTCCACATCCACTTCACCCTATGCCGACCAGCCATTTCAGCAAAGCAACTTTGCATCATAAACGAAGATGTTAGAGTTTGATCCATGCAGTTGCATGGCGATTAGTCTATCCGCCCATATTTATTGGTTGCGAAACGTTTTTCTCATAAAAAATTTGTCCGGATTCGGCATGGATTTATAAAAATTCATCGGAGATTATCTGGAAAAACATTAATGAATAGATCATAATATAAAAAACAGATAGAATTGGATTAGAGAGCATCGCTATTTTATCTTAGCCGCCCCTTGCTCCAGGATGCATGTCGGGTCTTCGGCAAACAGGTCGCCATGATAGTAGAACGCCTTTTGGCGGCATCCTCCACACAGATCCAGGTAATCGCACTTGCCGCAAGCGCCCTTGAGATTCGACTTGATCTCCCGCAAAGCCGATAGCTCCAGAGATGGATTATCAATCCAGATGTCCCGGAAGGACCGCTCCCGAACATTTCCCACCACGACGTGCGGCATGAAGTGGCAGGGGTGGACATCGCCCTTGTGGTTGATGTTGGCTACCTTGACGCCCGTCGAGCAGCCGCCGGCATTGGTCAGGAGCTTTCGAACCTGCTCCTGCCGGGGATCGCCTTTCAAGAGTTCCAGCAGATAAGCTCCGTCCATGGGAGAGTCCGTGGTCAGGATCTCGATATTCCTGTCCTTCAGCTCGACCGCCGCCTCGGCCAGCAGGCGAATAACACTGCGCCGCTGCTCCGGTGTGACGTCCCTCTCCGCGATTCCTGCCCCCCGGCCCGTGGGCACCAGATGGTAGAGGCAGAACCTGGGAATTCCTTCATCCAGCGCCAGATTCAATAGAGCGGGAACGTCCTGCCAGTTATCGCGGGTCAGAGTTATGCGCAGACCCGTCTTGAGCCCGGCGTCCCTGGCATTTCGCATTCCCTGCAGAGCCCTGTCCCATGCCCCGGCCACGCCCCGGAATGAATCGTGCCGCTGAGGCGTGATGGAATCCATGCTCACGCCCACGTACCTGATCTGGGCCTCGGCCATCAGCCTTGCCACTTCGGGAGTGATCAGCGTGCCGTTGGTGGAGATGACTGTCCTCAGGCCGATCTCGCGAGCGTGAAAGGCGTAGGCAAAGAAGTTGCGGCTCAGAAGGGGCTCGCCGCCGGTGAAGATGAGAATGGGAATCTTGAGCGCAGCCAGATCGTCCACTAGATGAATGCCCTCTTCCAGGGACAGCTCCTCGCTCGCTTCTTTTTCTGCGTCCATGTAGCAGTGCTGGCAGGCCAGATTGCAGCGGCGCGTCAGGTTCCACATCACCACGGGCTTGGACTGGGCGGAAAAACGGATCAGATCAGGCGGCAGGTTCTGGCAGGTCTCCGATGCACGCAGCGCCTCCCAGACCGTTCCCTGATCCGCCAGGGCTTTGGAAAATATGATCATTAAACCTCTTATTTGGACATATCTGTCATCGTCTCATTCAAAGCCTGCAACATGGCCTCGAAGGTGAACCTTTCCGGCATGACGCTCACGCGCACACCCAGGCGCGCCAGCTCCTCGGCAGTGGGTTTGCCGATGGCAGCCACCGTGCCGCTCTCAAGAGCCTCCCTGATCTCCGCCTCAAGGCCCATCTCAGATGAGCGCGCCAGCAAATTCCGGGCGGTGGAGGAACTGGTGAAGGCGAAGATATCAACGCTCCGGGCTCTTCGAATCAGATCGTCCAGCCTGATGTCGCCGGAGGGCACAACCTCATAAAGCGGGATGTCGTCCACAATGAGCCCTGCGGCTCGCAGGCCCTCGGAGAGGTACTGGCTGCCCTGGGCACTTCTCAGGAAGAGGATGTGGCCGCATTTGCCCTTCAGCATCTTCTCCAGGCCCGCCGAGCTGTACTCCTCCGGCACCTGGGAAGATAGGCCGCAACCGTCGAGCGCTTTTTTCGTTTTGGGGCCGATGGCGACTATCACTTTTTTCGCCAGACCGGCCAGTACGGCCTCATTCTTCAGGGCCATCCGCACGCCGTTGGCGCTGGTGAAGGCCACGCACTCTGCCGCTTTGATTCGTTCCAGGATATCCGACGGCAGAGGCTTTTCCGCCAGAGAAATCGCAGGGGCCGGGACGGGCGAAAAGCCGTATTCCTCCGCCAGCTTTGCCGACTCCGCCTGCTGGGAGGCGGGCCTGAGAATAGCGATCTTTTTCCTGGCCAGCTTATCCGCCAGGCGGACCACGTTGCCTACTACCAGTATGGCAGGCGACTCGATCTTTGCCTTCCTGGCCCGATCGGCGATGTCGGCCAGCGTGCCCGAAATCATCCTCTGCTCCGGCCAGCCGCCCTTCTCCACAATGGCCGCCGGAGTCTCGGAGGGCCTGCCGCCGCCGATCAGCGCCGCAACATTCCTCTCCAGCCGGGAGACGCCCATGAGAACGACCACCGTCCCGTCCAGGCGGGCGATGGCATTCCAATCGAGGGGACTGTCTTTGCCCGGCTCCTCATGGCCGGTGACGATGGTGAGCGATGCCGTCACGCCCCGGTGGGTGACGGGAATTCCCGCCAGCTCCGGTGCGGCGATGGCGGACGTGACACCGGGCACGACCTCCACGGGAATGCCCTGATCCAGCAGCGCCAGGGCCTCCTCGCCGCCCCGGCCAAAGAGGTAAGGGTCGCCGCCCTTGAGGCGCACCACGACGTTTCCCTCTTTTGCTTTTTGGATGAGAAGCTTGTTGATGCCGTCCTGGGAGAGCTTGTGGTTCCCTGCGTTCTTGCCCACATCGATCAGCTCCGCCTTCACGCCATCCAGCATCTTCGGGTCCAGCAGCCGGTCGAAGAGGACCACATCCGCCTCCAAGAGAAGCCGCTTTGCTTTGATTGTCATAAGCTCGGGGTCGCCGGGACCGGCACCCACAAGATAAACCTTACCGCGCACCAACTGCCTTCACCGCCTCGTCTACCAGCTCTCGTCCACCCATCTTCATGAGCCTGCATCCCACGTCCGCCGCTGCCGCCAGGAAGTCTCCCTCCAGTGCAATCTCTTCATCCAGCCGCACAAACCTCTTGCCGTCCAATGAGAGAACCTCCGTCAGCACCCGTGCCGTCTTTCCCTGAATGTCGGCATGAACCGCCATAGGCACGACGCACCCGCCGCCGACGGTCTCCAGGATTTTTCGCTCAATCATGGTCTCCGTTCTGGTGGGAATATCATCAATGGATCTGGAATATAATTCTGCCTTCGTCCCCGCCCTGGCCACCACAATTATCGTTCCCTGGTTGGCGGACGGCACGAACCGCTCCGCATCCAGCCGGGCATACTCCATCTTCAGGCCCATGCGCTCTAAACCGGCCTCGGCAAGGACGATGGCATCATAATCGCCCCGGTTTAATTTTCCCAGGCGCGTCTGCAAATTGCCGCGCAGGCTCTTCACTTCCAGGTCGGGCCGCTCTCGCCGCAGTTGCGCCCCGCGCCTCATGCTGGACGTGCCGACCACGGCACCGCTTGCCAAATCCTCCAGGGCTGCCGCCCCGCCGCCTCTGCTGACCAGAATATCGTAGGGCGAGTCGCGCTTCAGGACGGCGGAGATGGTCAGCTCCTCCGGCCTCTTGGTGGGCAGATCCTTCATGCTGTGCACTGCCAGGTCTATCTCGCCGGAGAGCATGCGCTCATCGATCTCGGCCACGAAAACCCCGACTCCGGTAAGCTGGTGCAGCGGCTTGTCCAGGAAGACGTCCCCGCTGGTCTTGACCTTTGTGATTTCCATCTCCAGACCCGGCGACGCAGTCAAAAGCAGATCCCGCACGATCTCCGTCTGGCGCAGGGCCAGAGGGCTGCCGCGGGTCCCGATGATCAGTTTTTCAGACAGGAAGAGAACGCCTCCAGGGTGGTTTCGATGACTTCGTGGGAGTGAGCGGCAGAGATGAAATCGGTCTCAAACTGGCTGGGCGTGATGAAGATTCCCTTCTCCAGCATGCGACGGAAGAAGGCCAGATAAACGATCTTGTCGCACCGCAAAGCTTCGGCATAATTGTGAGGTTCCGGCCCGAAGAAGACCTTGAACATGCTGGCGATGCCGACAACGCTGTAGCCGAGCTTCAGGTCTTCCACGATCTCCGTCAAGCCTTTTCGCATCGTTTCTCCAGCCGCATTCAGCTTTTCGATGGTCTTTTCCTTTTCCATTATATCGAGAGTGGCCATTCCCGCCGCCAGTGAGACGGGGCTGCCGTTGAAGGTTCCGGCCTGATAGATGCCGCCGCTGGGGGCCACCTGCGAGATAAGATCGCTTCTGCCGCCGAAGACTCCGATGGGAAATCCGCCGCCGATGATCTTGCCGAGCGTCGTCAAGTCGGGCGTCACTCCATAGTACTTTTGTGCGCCGCCCAAGGACAGCCGGAAGCCGGTAATGACCTCGTCGAAGATAAGAAGAACATCATGCCGGCGGGTGAGTTCCCGCACAGCCTTCAGATAACCGTCTTTCGGCAGCACCGGACCGATGTTGCCCAGGACCGGCTCCATGATCAGGCAGGCCGTCTCTCCGGCAAAGCTTTTCAGGACTTTTTCCAGAGCGTCAAGATCATTGTAGGGCACCTGCAGCGTGTTCCTGGCCGTGTCCGCAGGAACGCCGAGCGAGTCGGGAATGCCGAGCGTCGTGGCACCCGAACCCGCTTTGATCAGTACGCTGTCATGAGCGCCGTGAAAGCCGCCCTCGATCTTGATGATCTTGTTCTTGCCCGTGGCCCCGCGAGCCACGCGAATGGCGGCCATGGTGGCCTCGGTCCCGGAGCTTACAAAACGCATCATCTGCATGCTCGGGTACAGGCTGCTGATCCGCTTCGCCATCTGCACCTCCAGCTCGGACGGCGTCCCGTAAAGCCAGCCCTTTTGCAACTGGTCTGAAACCGCCTGAGCGACGGCTGGGTGGCGGTGGCCCAGAATCATGGGGCCGTAAGCCAGACAGTAATCGATTAGCCTGTTCCCGTCCGCATCCCACAGGTAGGGGCCCTGTGCACGGGCCGTGTAAAATGGATAAGGCGAGATGGCCCGCACCGGGCTTGAGACGCCGCCAGGCATTAGATGGCGGGCGTCGTCGAAAAGCTTGATCGAAGAGTCAAAACGCATTAGAGTAGCACCGATCAATCATCTCGGGGTTTAGATTAATCAAACTTGCGATTACCTGCTACGTTTTCTTAAAATCGTGTTCCTGCACGCGCTCCGCTGGCTCCGGGGGCTTCTTACTATTATTATTCACGAAAAGTATATATAAAAGAAACAACAAGTTTAAACTATATTAGTATAATGAAACAGTAATGAGAATTAAATAGTTGGAAGAGGCTAAGAAAGGCGGCAGCAAAGCAATAATAACCAAAAAATATCTTTGAAGGGATGGCACGAATTAGGAGCCTGCCGCCTTCCAGGCCGCCTCTTCCGCCCTTTTCAGGACCATGCGGAGCGGCAGACCGGTCTCGTCTGCGATTTTTTTGCAGTCCTCGTACTCCGGCTTGGCGTTGATCAGACTCCCGTCCATCCGGCTGACCTTGATTCGCACCCGGTAAGAGCGCCCGGAAAACTCCACATCCAGCGCATTCTCCTCGCGCTCCGCCACGAAGCGGTGCAGGCTGGGAAAGACCCGCACGCCTAAAGATCCAGTCTCTCTGATGATGATCCCGGCCAGCCTGTCCATCTCCTCATGCCTGGCGATGGCCCGGATCACGTTGCCGCTGCGCCCTTTCTTCATCAGGGCGGGCAGGACGGAGACGTCCAGCGCGCCCGCATCCATGAGCAGCTCGATGAGGCGGCCCAGCACCTCGCCGGTCACGTCGTCCACGTTGGTCTCCAACTGCACCACGCGGTCGCCATGCGGTGCCCGGTTCAGCCCGCCCGCATGCCCATCCGCATGTTCGCCTTCATGTTCGCCTTCATGCTCACACCATTGCTCGCACATTTGACCGGGCCCATGATCGCGCTCATGCCTGTGCCACTCCCTTCCCGCCGTCTTCTGCCGCCCGGGAAGGGTCTCGGCAATCAAGCCCCGCAGCACATTGAGCAAATCCAGATCCCGCTTTCCCGCGCCGTAGCCCACCTTCTCCGCCCGGATTAACGGGAACTCCTGCACAAACTCATCCACGAGCACCGCCAGCAGGGCAGCGCCCGTGGGCGTGAGCAGCTCCGACTGCACCGGCCCGCCCTTCCAGGGCATCTCGCGCGACCGCAGGATCTCCAGGGCGGCGGGACCGGGAACGGGCAGAAGGCCGTGGGCCGATTTCACGTAGCCTCCGCCGACGGAGATCGACCGGCAAATGACGCGCTGGACATTCAGGCTCTGCAGTGCCGCGCAGCCTCCGGCGATATCTGCCAGGGCATCGAGGGCTCCGATCTCGTGGAACCTGATCTCATCCTTCGGAACGCCGTGCACCCGGCTCTCCGCCGCGGCGAGAAGGTCGATAGCCGAAAGTGCCTTTTCCAGCGCCTCTCCCCGCAGGCTTGAGCCCTTCAGGATCGCTACCGCTTCCGCGAGCGATTGGTATCTCCGGTCCGCGGTCACGGCGGCTCTGGCGGCCATGATGTGGCTGCGCTCCACTCGTGAGACTTCAAGCTTGCAGCCCACGGACTCAACCGCCTCGCAAACTGCGATCAAGTCTGCTCCCAGGTCCAGGAGTGCGGCCATGATCATGTCGCCAGAGGCTCCGGCGCAGGGGTCGAAGAGAAGGGCTTTCATCAAAACAAATTATTTTGTCTATGCCGATAAATACAAATTGGTCCTCGACCAAAAATTGCCAGGTTATGCCAAGGGAAGAAGACAATTGGCGCGGCTACGAATGGACGGCCCTCTCCGTCACCACCGTCGGCGCTCTCCTCGCATCCATCCAGGGCTCGGCCCTGCTCATCGCCCTGCCGGACATCATGACCCAGCTTCATGCCGGGTTCATGACCATCATGTGGGTGCTCCTCGGTTTCCTGCTCATCACCACCGCTCTGGTGCCCGTGGTGGGAAGGCTGGCGGACATGTTCGGGCGAAAGCGCCTCTACAATGCCGGATTTGCCATATTTACTCTCAGCTCGCTGCTTTGCGGCCTATCCCAGCCCCAATTCCAGGGCTGGGATCTCGTGGTCTATCGCATGATTCAGGGAGTGGGCGGCGCTCTGCTCTTCACCAACAGCGCGGCCATCGTCACCGATGCCTTCCGCCGGGGCCGGGTGGGCCTGGGCCTTGGAATCAACACCATCGCCTTTTCCGCCGGATTCCTGATCGGGCCGGTGGTGGGCGGCATCCTCACAGCCTTCGACTGGCGCTGGGTTTTCCTGATCAATGTGCCTTTGGGCATCGTTGGAACGATCTGGGGAATCCTGCGGCTGCGCGAGCCGGTGGTACTGCCTTCGCAGCAGAGCTTTGACTGGCTGGGCAGCCTCACCTTCACCGTGGGCCTTGGCTCGCTCTTGCTGGCAGCATCGCTGATCGCATTCCCGCTCATCGACATTTTCTACGTCTATGCGCTCTTCGCCGTGGCCGTCGTCGGCCTGGCGGCATTCTTCGTGGTGGAGCGGCGCGTCTCTCAGCCCATGATGGACTTTTGCCTCTTCGGCGAGAAGCTCTTCGCCTACGCCTGCGCCGCCAACGCCATCAACGGCCTGGCCCGCGGCGCAGTGCTCTTTGTGCTTATCTTCTTCCTGCAGGGGCCCTACGGCCTCGATCCCCTCTGGGCCGGAATCATGATGGCTCCCTTCGGGGCTGCGTTCATGCTCGTGGGCCCCCTTTCCGGCTATCTCTCGGACAGACACGGCTCGCGGGGCCTGGCCACGGCCGGACTGCTCATATCGGGCCTGGGACTGCTCGGCCTGAGCACTGTAGTCAGCACCACGCCCTACTGGCTGCTGGCCCTCTACCAGGCGCTCATGGGCGGCGGCTCTGGGCTGTTTGCTTCGCCCAACACCAACGCCATCATGTCTTCCGTTGTGCCGGAAAAGAGAGGAACGGCAGCAGGCATCAATTCCATGCTCATGAACACCGGCCAGATGCTCTCCATCGCCATCGTCTTCCCGCTGGTGCTCAGCCGCATCCCGGAGGATGTCATGTTCCGCGTCTTCCTCTACGGCGGCGGAATGAGCGGCGCTCCCCTGGCGGCCTTCGAGTCGGGGATGCATGAGGCGTTCCTGGCCTCCTTTGCAGTCACGCTCATTGCGGCAGCGATCTCAGCCCTGCGCCCGGCGCATAGCTTCTCGGAGGCTCCTGCTTTGCCTAAATCTCAATGACAGTTCCTGCGCAGTTGAAGACGAACCGATCGCCGAACTCATTAAAGAGCCGGGCAGCCGCCGCTGGCCCCGTGCAGTGGGACACGCCGAGGAGGCCTATGTCGTATTCCCGCAGCGCCCGGACGGTCTTTTCCAATCGCATCTGAGCTGCAGCCTTGTTTGCATCCGAGAAACCCAGGTGAGTTCCGCCGATCACGCCTGCAATCTTCCGCACGCCTGTGACGTTTCGAGCATGCTCAATGGTGTTTATCAGGCCGGAATGAGCGCATCCGAGGACTATGACCAATCCCTTATCCGTTTCAACCGCCAGGGCCTGATCGTCCAGGAGTGGATCGATCCTCATCTCCGGGTCCTTCACAAGAAGGTCCTCTTCCGGCGTCTCAAAATCCGTGATTCTGGGAATCTCGCCCAAGAGCCAAATGCCCTTACCCAGTTTTTGCGGCTGGCGCGAGACGCAAAAGCTCGCACCCATCCGCTCGTACTCCTGGCGGCTCCTGACGAAGCCGATGTAGCGCAGCGAATCCCGTCGCTCCACGTACTTGGGGGCAAAGGCATCGGGATGGCAGTAAACATTCGCAGGCCCGGTCAGCAACAGAATGCTCTCCAGGCCGCCCGTGTGGTCGTAGTGGCCGTGGCTGAGGGCTATGCACAGGCCGGATAAATCAAGGCCTAGAGTCTTGGCATTGTGAGCTGCAGAGATGCTCTGCCCGGTATCGAAAATGAGGCGAGTCTCATTCGTCTCCAGGTAAACGGAAAAGCCATGCTCGGCGAGGATGTCCCGGGTCATTGAAGCGGTGTTCTCGCTCAGGGTGATGAGCTTGATCGACATGCAAAAAGATCTGTCTGTCGCAATTAATAACTCGCGCCTTGAGACTACTTCTTCCAGAACTCCGGCAGCAGTAGCACCAGCGCAGTTACAACCTCCAGCCTGCCGATCCACATGCAAAAGAAGAGCAGCATCTTTCCTGCCGGGTGAATCTCCGCGAAGCTGTACATCGGTCCCACATGGCCAAAGCCTGGCCCGGCATTTCCAAGCGTAGTAGCCACCGCAGAGAGCATGGTCTCAATATCCATACGCGGATCGTCGTAAGATATTATTGCCAAGAGCAACGAGGCCACGGCGAAGATGATCAAATAGGATGCCACGAATATGTTGCTCGGTCGGAGAATCTCGTCCCTCACGGGAATTGCTCCCAGCCTGACGGGAATGACGGCTTTGGGGTGCAGAGCATGGAACAGCTCGCGGTATCCGCTCTTCAATATCAATAATATTCTCACAACCTTGATGGCTCCACCCGTGGAGCCTGCACAAGCGCCGATGATCATAAGCAATAATAGAATGAATTTGGCGGCCGTCGTCCATTGGTCAAAATCAGCCGTGGCAAAGCCGGTGGTGGTCATGATGGAGACTACCTGAAATCCGGCGAGCTGGATCTTGCGAAAGATGTCTCCCTCCAATCCGCCCCAAAGAACGATGATAGTAGTTGATGCAAGGACGATCAATGCGTAGAATTTGAACTCCGGGTCCCGGAACAAGGCTCTCCTATCGGTGGTGAGCATCTTGTAGTGCAGGGCGAAGTTGGCTCCGGCCAGGAACATGAATGTTGTGATTATGGCATCGATGATCCAGCTCTTGTAGGCTGCAATGCTCAAGCCCTGCGGCGAGAAACCGCCCGTGGCCATAGACGCGAAGGTATTGCACATGGAGTCGAAGAGCGGCATCCCGACTAAACAGAGGAGCACGATCTCGGCAACAGTCATGAGGATATAAACCAGCCAGAGCACCCTGGCCGTTTGCCTGATGCGCGGCGTCAGTGCATCTTTATCCGGACCCGGAACCTCCGCCCGGTAAAGCTGGCGGCCCGCCACACCCAGGCGCGGTAAGATGGCCACGAACAGCAGTATGATGCCCATGCCGCCCAGCCACTGGGCAAAGGACCGCCAGAAGAGCAGCCCCATGTAGGTCTCGTCCTTGCCGAAGCCTGGTCGAAGTATCGTGACGTTTCCGGCAACACTCTTGATGCCCAGCTCAAGATTATGAGCCAGGCTGCTGTCGGCAAGGGTCGCATTTATTATCCAGTATCCTTGGGCGTTGTACTCGGTGAGAATGGATGATCCGGTTGTGGTAAAAGCTGACATGGATTCAAAGAGGCCGTCGATCATGCTTGTGCCGAGGAAGTAATAAGGCAGCGCCCCGAAGAATGCCGCCCCCAGCCACCCCAAACCCACCAGCGCAAAGCCCTCTTTCAATCCCGGCTCCTCGTCCGAGGACAAGCGCCCGAGGAGTATGCCGGAGGCCAGCGTCAAGAGCGACGTCAGGGCAAATGAGATAACGCCGCCTGTTTCGCCATAGTAGGCAGCCACGGCTCCGGGAACCAGAAGCAAAACCGCCAGAATCTTGAGAAGAGATGCAAATAGGCGCAGGAATATCCGGATCTTCATGGGTCGGGGCCTCTCTTGAGATTAGTCAGCAGCATTCACCAGACTTAAGGCAACTTTTCCTGTCATCTTGTTATAAAAAAGATATGCTCCCGACAGCGTTCGAGCTGGAAATATTTTGCAAAAAACTGCAGAAGAGAGCCTGCGACATACAATAAAAAAGTGTGAGATCATCCGACAAAGAGCTTCTTTACTTTGGAGACGACATCCGGCATGGACATCACCAAGACGCGGTCTCCATCCATTACCTTGAAGTCGGCATCCGGCACCATAGGCTTGCCGCCTCTCAAGACCATGCCGACCATCGAATCCTTGGGCAGCTCCTTGTGAATATTCTTCCCGATGATCCTGGTCTTTGGCTTGGCGATGAAGTCCACCAACTCCATCCTCTCGTCACTCAGGGTGATCACCTCTTCTCCGCCAATGGCCCTTTGCAGCACGACATCGGCAGTTACCTGTCCGGGGCTGATGGCCCGATCAACACCCACCATCTCGAAGAGCTTGATGTAAACGCTCCTGTTGACACGCGAGAGGATCTTTTTGGCTCCGAGCTGCTTCACCAACAAAGAGCACAATAGATTCTTCTCATCCAGGCCCGTTACGGCGAAGACCACATCCATCCTGCCCGCGCCCTCTTCCTGAAGAAGAGCCAGATCAGTGCCGTCGCCATTAAGGATCATGGTGCTGGAGAGCTGCTCTGCTATCTCTCCGCAGCGGTCCGCATTCAGTTCGATGAGCTTGATGTCGATGCCCATCTTCTCCAGCCTGTCGGCCAAATAGAAGCCGACCATTCCGCCACCCACGATCATCGCCTTCAGGGAGGTTTGGGATTCATGAAGCATGATCCTTAAGTCAGGCAAGACATTTGCATCGCAAAGAAGCATGAGGTGATCGTTCAGACGTATCTGCTCGTCCTCTTTGGGAATGGAGATATCGCCTGCTCGATTTATGGCCACGATCTTGCAATTTTTGGGAAGGCTCATCTGGTCGATAGGCCCGAGGATATTCATCTCCGGCGTTACCTTGAACTCGATCAGCTCGACCTTTCCTCCGGCCAGCTCCCGGTTCATAAGCATGGAGGGGAAGTAGAGTGCCCGAGCCATCTCCTCGGCCATAGCCAGCTCAGGGCAGATCATGTAACTGATTCCGATCTCTTTGCGGCCCTGGACCGGTCGATCGATATATTCCGGATTGCTGACTCTAGCGATGGTCTGACGCACGCCGAAATGGCTGGCGATGATGCAGGTGATGACGTTCACCTCGTCGTTTCCGGTGACGGCAACAACAATATCCGCCTTCTTGATGTCCGCATCCTCAAGCAACCGCGCGTTGGCGGCATTGCCCATGAGCACTTTTACATCCATCTCCTGCAATCTGGTACAGGAAACCGGATCTCTGTCGACGACGGTTACATCATGATCCTCATATAGCTCGCTGGCTACGAGGAATCCGACCTCGCCAGCTCCTGTGATCAAAATACGCATGCTATTTCCTCCATAATTCGGGGATGAATAATAAGAATATGGGCATCAGCTCCAATCGACCAATATACATGGCAAAGAAGCCTATCATCTTTCCGGCTGCAGACACCTGGGACCAGTCAAAGGTTAAAATGCCGAACGCCGGTCCCACGCCGCCCATGCAGGATGCGATGCCTGCAAAAACAACCTGCATATCTACCCGCGCATCTCCTGCAGAGACCACGGCCAGGCCCAAAGACAATGCCAGCCAGACTGCCAGGTAGAAGAACGAGTAAAACAGAATGGGCCGCAGTATCTCTTCCCGTACCCGGGATTCGCCCAGCCGGACCGACAACACGGCATGGGGGTGTAGCATGTGAACCAGCTCATTGTAGGTATATTTCAGATCCACCAGCAACCGCCCAACCTTTATGCCGCCGGCGGTCGAGCCGATGCAGCCTCCTATGAGCATGACCATGATCAGAGCCAGCTTCGCAGCCGTGGACCATTTGTCGTAATCCAGAGTGTTGACGAAGCCGCACGTTCCCATAAACGAGACGACCTGGAACGATGCCAGCCGGATTTTGGTTGGCAGGTCCCCCTGTATCCCGCCGAAGAATATCAAAATCACGGTTGCAGCGGCGAGGATGGTGAGCATAAACTTGAATTCTTCGTCCCGGAACCACGCCAGCCGGTCTTCTGTGAGAACTTTGTAGTGCAGAGAAAAGCTGGACATGCCGAGGATTATGAAGACCGCCACAATTGCCTCAATGATGGGGCTGTGGTAGGCGACGAGGCTCGATGCCTGGGGCGAGAAGCCGCCCGTGGCCAGCGTCGAGAATGCCGTGCAGACGGCATCGAAAATCGGCATTCCCACCGCAACCAGCAGGACAATCTCCAACGCGTTGAAGAGAAGATAAACCCGCCACAGGATTCTTGCCGTCCCGGTAGCACGGGGCGTGATGGTGTCCTTGGACGGCCCCACGGCCTCCGCCCGGTAAAGCTGGCGGCCCGCCACGCGCAACTGGGGAAAAACGGCCACTACCAGGAGAATGATGCCGAGGCCGCCGATGAGCTGCTGGAAAGACCTCCAGAAGAGGAGGCCGTAGTAGGTATGAGCTTGAGTTGTGTGAAGCGCAGCACCGGCTCCTGCCGCCCCGATTACGGACCTCGCCAGGGCCGTTGCAATGCTGCCGTCAGCCAGAGTGGAGTTTATAATGTAGTATCCGAGGGCGTTGGATTCCGTGAGGATTGTCGCCCCCGTGGCTGAAAAGCCTGATATGGATTCAAAGAGAGCGTCCACGAAGCTGAGGCCCTGAAACACAAAGGGAAAGGACCCGAGGACGGTGGCGCAAAGCCATCCCAAAGTGACGGCTGCAAATGCTTCCTTGTAGCCGACGTCGCCCTTTTCCCCCAGCCGCTTGAGAACGATGCCCAAAGATACCGAGAGCAAAGACGTCAGGGCAAATGCCACGATTCCATCCGTCTCATGATAAATTGCGGCAACGACTCCCGGCACCAGCAGTAGCAGGCCGAGGATCTTCAGCACCGTGCCGATGATATCAAGGACAATTCGAATTTTTATATAAGACCCCACCCGAAGCTTCGTCCCCGAGGTTCAAAGTTCGAGGGAAGAAAGCCGCTCTTCGGACTCTTTGGATTTGATCCGACTTGCAGACGGATCATTACGCCCGGCTTTGCGTCGGGGAGCTTGCGGCAAGATTCCTTTTGGGGAATCGGAAAAAGAGCCAAAATCTGAGCCGCTACAGCTCACCATAGAGCAAAGCTGATGGCGATAAATATGACGGAATCCGGCTTCGTTGGGCCTGAATTCGCCAGGATGATTCATGATGATTCCCAAGGTTCGCAACCCCGAGAAAACCGGCCTCCTCGAATCAGGGTCACCTGACGGTGCGGGCGAGCTTGGTGCGGGGGCTTACACTGATTCTATTTGAGGCTCCAGTTTCCTGCATCTGAAGCTCGCCGCAGACGACATTTGAGGATATAAAAGTTTCCATCAAAATAGCCCCGGCCAATGGTCGTCCAGCTATCAATACTGAGATTTGGCTCAAAACTACTTGACAAAATAATAGCGATTTCTGCGGTTCTCTGATGAATTCCCAAAATCGAATAAACATCAACTGGGCCATTGATTTGGCCTTACTTGATCCTGAAAATGAAATATGCTTAACCTGATCCTGAAAATGAAATATGCTTAACCTGATCCTGAAAATGAAATATGCTTAACCTGATCCTGAAAATGAAATATGCTTAACCTGATCCT
>Ga0074199_1001365_pt1 | contig 22127 bp, 17 predicted proteins | sample EPASupsiteSAE347_FD_64528 | JGI IMG/M metagenome (GOLD analysis project Ga0074199, IMG submission 64528) | Bioremediated contaminated groundwater from EPA Superfund site, New Mexico - Sample SAE3-47 | ecosystem: Environmental > Aquatic > Deep subsurface > Groundwater > Contaminated ... | reverse complement strand
TAAGCGAGAGGTATCTTCAACGAATAAGCTATACTCTTCAAATAGTGTCACTGTTTTTCACCATCCGAAAGTCTTAATCATTGCATTACTAAATAATTGATGGTTACTACTACATACTCCCCGGTAGATCACGGCATAAGCTAATAATAACAAAATAGCATAAAGCTGCAGAGATCATCTGGATATTATACGGTGGGACAATATCATGATGGCCATAACTAAAACAAAATCATTATCGTCTGTCCTGGCGGCTGCAATCGCCTTCGCCATCCTTTTCGCGAATGCCGTCTGGGCAGAGGAGACAGACATGAAGAGTCTTGTGGTTAAATTGGGTTTTGCCCGGGTTCCCGATGAGAATACCTGTCAGGGAATAGATGCATCGCCAATGATCGAGATTCAAGGGCTCAATGCCACATCCCTGGCGGTGATTGTTGACGATCCGGACGCGCCCTCAGCCGTCTTCACTCACTGGCTTATCTGGAATATCCCGCCTGTGGATGTCATTCCCGGGTCCATAGCCAAGAAGGCCACCATCAATGAGCCCTTCATCGCCATGCAAGGCACGAACGACTTTGGCGAGATCGGATATGCCGGCCCATGTCCTCCACCAGGAAAGCCGCATAGATATTTCTTCCGTGTTTTTGGCTTGGATCGGATGCTTGATCTGCCGGCAGGCGCTTTCGCTGCGGATTTAGAGAAGGCAATGAAGGGCCATGTGATACAGAAAGGAGAAGCATTGGCATCCTATGGGAGATGATTCTCTTTAGAAAATAAAGTCTAAAAATCCAAAAAAATACCAAACGAAAAAAAATATGATGGGCAGCCCACCTCGTTAGATCGTATTTCGAAGCGGTAAGCATCCATCTGATCTTAGATCTTAAGGCTGATTTATGATGGATGCACCCTTCACCAGTCCGTTTATCAGTGAGAATCCAGCACCATTGGCTCCCGGATTTATGGGCCTGATCTCGATTCCCCAATTTCCCTGAGCAGCATTTCTCAGGAAGTAGTAATCGTAATTCGAGCCAATGAGGTGAATCACATTGCGGTTGTCGCCTTGAACGGGAAGGGCGCTTCCGTTCGGCTGGATTAGAGTTAAAGTGAAGCTTGCATCCTTCCAGGAGAGACCAATCATCTCAGAGCGCTCAGAGATGGACTGTCCTGTTTGGTATACAGAAATGGCCTGACCTTCATAGCCCAGCGATCTCATAAACTTCAGGGGTGATGCACCAGGATATGCTACTGCATTCTCCACCTTTAGCGTATTAAGAGCGGTAACCGTACTTGCCCAGGGCAGAGTGATGGCTGTCCCGGCAGGAATTGTATAGGATTGGGCGGCTGGAGTGGTACTGGCAGCGGGTGCGATATATGGCTGATAGTAGGGATAATAGGGCGTAGCGTAGGGATAATACAGGTTCCGGCAGACGCCATCAATGCATGTCTTACCCGGCGCACAGACAACGGGCGAATGCAGGCATCCCCGGACCGAATCGCAATAGTCTACTGTGCAGGGATTGCCGTCATCGCATTTCCAGGTACTAAAACAGCGGCCGGTCTTGCTGTCGCATTTGTCGGATGTACATGGATTGCCGTCATCGCAGTTCTTTGGCGTATGCACGCATTTTCCATCTTTGCAGGTATCAATAGTGCAGGCATTATGATCATCGCAATTCATGGGTATATGCACGCATGCGCTGCCATTGAAAGAATCGATGGTACAGGGATTTCCATCATCGCAACTTGTCGTTGTATTGTAGCAGACTCCTTCAAAACAGTAATCGAATGTGTTGGGATTTCCATCATCGCAATTCCTAGGTTTATGCTCGCATTCTTTGCCATTGAAAGTATCCTCGGTGCAGAGATCATGATCATCGCAACTCGGAGGATGGACGGCCAAAGGTGCCTGGCTTGAAGATAGGTTAGTACTATTATTTTCGCTGAGGATGCTGACGCTATCCAGGGGCTTATTAATGCAAGCGCCATCCATACAGGAATCTAGAGTACTATCATTTCCGTCATCGCAATTCAATTGTGCATAAACGCAGTTTGTGCCATCATAGGCATCTGTTGTGCAAGGATTGCCGTCATCGCAAATTGGCAGTAGCTTTTCTTCCGTTATGCTTTGAGATTCATTGATGGTTGTATTCTCTTCTGCGGATTCATTTTTTATTTCTGATTCTATGGTGCTAAGAGATTGCGCTAAATCTGTTTTAATGCTTTCTCCGATCAAAGGAGTATTGATGCAACCGGATGAACCACACTGGTCGGTCGTATTGGCATTTCCGTCGTCGCAGTTCACAGGATCGTGAACGCAGCCGTTAGCTCCGCAAGAATCCGTTGTGCAGGGACTACCGTCGTCGCAGTTCACAGGATCGTGAACGCAGCCGTTAGCTCCGCAAGAATCCGTGGTGCAGGGACTCCCGTCGTCGCAGTTCACAGGATCGTGAACGCAGCCGTTAGCTCCGCAAGAATCCGTTGTGCAGGGACTGCCGTCGTCGCAGTTCACAGGATCGTGAACGCAGCCGTTAGCTCCGCAAGAATCTGCTGTGCAGGGACTGCCGTCGTCGCAATTCATGGAATCGTGAACGCAGCCGTTAGCTCCGCAAGAATCTGCTGTGCAGGGACTGCCGTCGTCGCAGTTCACAGGATCGTGAACGCAGCTGTTAGCTCCGTAAGAATCCGTTGTGCATGGGTTTTTATCATCACAGCTTACAGGTATGTTGACCGCTTCATTTGATGCAGAAGGCACTTGCGGTTTTTGAACTGGAATCTCAGCACTCGTTGGGGTGCTGTTAGCGCCGCTGCCTAATGACACACCTGCTTCGGAATTTACATTGTCGCAATTCTGAGGAATATGTTGACAGGTAGAGGCTTCGCACAGGTCTTTGGTGCAGGGATTTTTATCATCACAGTCATCGCACTGGGCAAAAGCCCAGCTCGATAATAATACACTGAATATAAATATAGCAAAAGACAAGCAACGCTTATCTCTTATCATTTGTTTATCCACACATTTCACTCCCAATAAATTAAAGAGCTCGTTTTATATCAAATTTTCGCTCATCAGAATCTCATATTTGATGAGATCAAGAGAAAGAGCTTAGTGTCGTCTGTCGGGATTTGAGCTGCTCCTTTAGCAGGTCGCTTTGCTGGATGAATTTCTTCAGAGGCATCTGTAGCTTGCTGCAAATATACCATAAAGCACTCTTCATATCCTCGAAAGGTAACGCCGTCTCTTGCATAGCATTTCTCACATTCTCCCTCACGTTAAAGACACCCAACGGCACATACCCGGAATAAGCTTCTCGCAGGATGATCGCACCTGCCTGTTTCTTTTCACGTGCCAGAGCCTCCAAAACAGCCATTTTGCAGGAATAGTAGCATCCTCCCACTCGGGAATAACCCTTCTTGCCTGCATTCTTCTCATAGTCTGAGAATATCAGCTCTTCATTGCCCAGGATGCGCAGGAAAGCCTCCATCCACTCATACTGCCATATCGTAGGCAGGAGAAGGACCGCATAATAATTGTTGAGACTGGAGAACTCCCTCACCTGGCAGCAATCGATGGGGTCGTACTCCCTGACCTTTTGCAGGAGCCGGTTGGCCAGGATGCTGTCGCAGGCAGTGATGGACCAGCGCGTGGGAACCAGGCGGCGTCTCTTCCCGATGCCCATGGTTCCCATGGAGAATGCCTTCTGAATGCAGGAAAATGGCAACCCCTTCTGGTGCAAATCAACAACTGCGTTCCCAGCCAGTAGATCATCATCGTAATAGACCTTCTCTAAATCGGTATCCCATCTGCTGCTACATATTTCCAGCCTATCCAGAGGTGCACTAGGGCCGAATGGAGTGTGCTCGTCACTAAATGATATGCCCTTAGGAGAGTGGGAGAACTGCGCTTCGCTCTCAATGGAGCATGCGGATAGAGAAATGTCTCGCAGCTTATCTATGTAGCGATCTTGCAGATTTGTAACTCTGACGGATCTCTTGCCTCTGATCAGATTCAGCCGGTATCTTATGATCTCTTCCTGGGTCTTCTTCTCGGGTATCCACGACTCCGGCCGGTCCATGATAATGGTGTCCCCATGCAAAGGTGCAATCATGGGACCTGCATAAACCTTGGGGTAATTCCAGCTCCCAATGAAGACGGAAGGCGGTGTGCTGCCATCGAGATTTGTGCCAACCTCCTGCGAAGGGATGTACATATTGGCTGTCAACTTTTTTAAGTAGGCTTCCTTGCCTTTGATCACAATCAGACGGTTCGGCAACTTCAAATAAAAGCATAATGGATGCGGGGCGAAAGTGTTTCATTTTACTCCTTCCCTTCTCCTCCCGAGGCGAGCATGGGAAGATATTTACATTCAGGGCGGCAATAATTTGTTGAGGTGTCCTCAGATGAAATGGACTGTGCTAATTATAGCTTTAATGATCATACTGTGCACCAATGCATTTGGACAGATGAATCCGTATTCCAGCAACGCAGCAGGCGGCGCACCCACACCCACCACACCCAGCAGCGCCGAATCGCTGGGCCTGCAAGCGCCAACGGATGTCGCCGGTTCCCAACAAGCCCCAAGCGCTCAGGAGAGCACTCAAACTCTAATGAGCGCCAGCCAGGATGCTGCTTATGCCTCAGCACCTGCCGTATCAAGGGCTGTCACGACCAATGCGGTCTACAACCAAGTAATTGTTCCCCCGGGAGGCTCTGCGTCCAACAGTCTTTATATCTCCTATGCACCGCGAACCGTGGCAAGTTGCAATCTCTATGCCAATCTGCCTCTATGGATGCAGACCACGGGAAGGGGCAATATATGGTTTTATGAGTGGTATCCGAGCGGCAGGCTCGATACTCAGTATGCCGGATATGTCAATTTCCCGGGCTGGTTTAAGAGATGGTTCTTTGCCGATACTCCGGGCTGGCACATTCTCCAGTACTATTGCGGCGGATGGAGCAATTATGCTTACATTTATGTCTCCGGTCCAGGTGGTTACTGGATCAATCAAAACCCGGATCGCAATCCTATGCCATATCCGTATCCCAACTGGGACAGCCCGATAACCTACACATATCCACCTACCGGCCATACCTACTACTCCTATAAATGGACCTCATCTTCTGGGATTTGATAGATGAGAGAAAAAATAGCCGGAAATCGGTAAGATCGGCTCCGGCAAAACCTGTGACAACCGTCCCCTGCTGGACAGGGGATTGGGATCTTTTTCTTGCTGACCCCTGTTCAATGCTGATTTAGAATCAATCGGTAGCAATTAACACATGGCTGGCCTTTATTACTGCATAGACTTCCTTTCCTTCTGAGAGCTCCAGTTCTTCTGCTGAAGCTCGAGTTATGATCGAGACTACTTCCTCGCCCCCGGAGACCTGTACAGTCACTTCCGTGTTCACCGGGCCATTTACTATGCGCAGCACTTTTCCTTTCAGGATATTTCTTGCACTGATCTTCATTATTCCCACCTCAAATTTTAACAGATAGTCTTCTGGCGACATTCATATTATCCTTTGCGCCCGGAGGTAGCACCTGTCACCAAAAGACTAAGCAGTCTGTTTACATTTTCGCGAAAATCATCCAGGTTGCCGTCATTTCGCAGCTTCAGATCGGCGACCTTCATGGCCTCGCACATGCCCCATCCCATCTCCCGGCATTCCCTCTGTTCGAGAGCAGCGGCTGCCAGGCGGTCCGGCTCCTCGCAGGAGGATATTATCCTGGGATCGGCATCCATCTCCTGATAACCGGCAGCTCTCTGCCTGCCTTTGTTTGTCGGGCTCTTGCCCGGATCGTCGGGACGGCCTCGGGCTGCCAGCCATTTTAGCCTTGCTTGCGCCGGTGCACAGACCTCTATCAGGTGAAATTCATCGGCATGGGTGCGAAAGAAGTCCACCTCTTCACGGGAGCGCAGGCCATCTACCACTACTATATCCTTTCCAGCGGCTAGTGCACTCTCAAAAGTCTTCTTGGCCACGGCATCCGGACCTTCTGCGGCTCGCAAGGCATTGCCGATGCGCCCCAGATTTTGGTCGGTAGGCTCCAGGCCCTGGCGAGCCGCTTCCTGGCGTATTACGTCTCCCATGACCACAACCGCCAGACCATTTTGCCTGGCAATCTGAGAGGCTTCTCCTTTCCCTGAGCCCGGTAGACCCACAAAACCGATGATCTTCATATTACTCATCAATCGCTGCCATATTGACCATTTGATTATCTAGTTTTTCCAGGTTATCTTGGGTGTGGCTCGAATGCGAACCTGGATATTTGTCCCGCAATCGATCTCGCAAGCCCTGGCCATTTCCTGCATTGATTCCACCGAGACCGGTTCAAATCTAGTCTCTCCTTCGCGCGGTGTTCCCTGCTGCAATAACATGCTATCCAATCGATTATTCGGATAATACGCCTTCAAGCGACAGAGCGTGCCGGCAATATCCACTAACTGGGAAATGGTTGGCATATCCGGAAAGATGGTGCAGCGTACGTCCAGCGCCACACCTGATTTAAAGCAGACCGCCAGGCTTTCCTCCACACGTGCCGCCGTGCCGGCTCTGCCTGTGGCCTTTTCGTAAAGCGGCTCTTGAAGAGACGTTTTGAAATCGAGGAATATCTTATCCACCAGATCTTTTGCCAGCAGTTTTTCCAGACCTCCGGGAAAACAGCCCGAGGTCTCCAGGCCCGTGGCCAGTTCCAGGCTCCTGGCCAGCCGAAAGAGCCGGCTGCAGGCCTCGATCTGGAGAAGCGGCTCGCCTCCGGATAAGACAAGGGCATTGACAAAAGGCTTGCTGCTTGCCCGTTGTGATGCATCTTCAAGGTTGATCTGTAGAGAATGTTCGTCCATAGTGCCGGACCAGGGAGCCGCAGAAAAGCCCTTGACCTCAGAGACAATTCGAGACGAGATCGTATGAAGTGAAACCAGACGTTCTCCCGTTTGCAGCATCTGGTTGTGGCAATGAGGGCAGCGCAAAGGGCAGCCTCGCAAAAAAACTACCATAGCGGCGCGACCCAGCCAGTCCACTGTGGAAAGAGGAACAATCCCCCCGAAGTTGACCTTCATTGACTTCCTGAGGATAGTTCGAGCTTTATCGGCCTTCCGGCGATCCTGGTCAACCTATCTCTCAGCTCCAACTCGTCTGACTCTGCCTTTTCCTTTATTGAGGCCAAATCTTTCTTGGCCTTGTCCAGGGTAGCCTCCAGGCTCTTTTTGTTCTTTCTGGCCCGGCTCATCTCTTCCTTCAGGCGCTGCCCCTCGCGGCTGCTCTCTTTTATTGCAGACTCGTTCTCCATGATCTCTCCATCGATCGCTTGCAGCCTGGCCCTGACATCTTCCAGCGACCTTCTCTTTATGAGCAGGTCGATATGATCGAGAACCTTTTCCTTCTTTTTGTCCTTCAAACCCAATGTTGCCAGATGGCTTTGCAGTTCCTTGAGAGATCCGGCAATGTCCTTATCCTGGACGACTGAGGGTGAAACAGATAGCTGCTCAAAGACATATTTATGCTGCAGATTGATTCTGTCGCTTGATCCTTGCTTCATCATTCTGGCCAATGCCTTGTTCAGAGGTGCAATAAGATCATGAAGCTCAACCTCGGCCTGAGATTTTTCCTCCTTCTTCCTCTCCAGGGTGCTCTTCAGCTCTTGCGTTCTTTTTCCTTCGTAGCTTGCCTCAAGCTTCTTAGACTCCTCTTCCAGGCCGGATAATTGGGACGAGAGTTCCGAGAGTATTGCAGAGTCTTGCTTTGTTTTCTCCAACAGATCGTCGATGTTTGAGAGCTCTTCTTTCAGCCTCTCGGCAATCTCTCGGGAGTACCAGCTCTCTTCTTGCATCTTTCTCATCTTGCCGATCTCTTCCTCTAATTCGACCAGATGGCGACTGATCTTTGTCAGGTCGGAGTTGATGCTTTCAATGTTCTTGGGAAAGAGAGCTGCGACATACCTCTGTGCTCTGCCAAAGGTAGTAACCGTTCTCTCCAGTCCTTTGACGAGCGCCCAATGATGCTGAAAAATGGAATCCACATCATTTTTCTTGGGAGGCGCCAGCTTTGAAGAGAGCGTTTCCAGCTGCTTTACGACCTCGCCTCGTGCCGCCAGGCCGGCCCGCAAAAGCTTGGGAGGAGTGGCGTCATCAGATCTTGCCAATTCAAGTGCGGATATGTCCTTAGATAGCGTCTTGGCCGCATCATCCATGCGGCTATAGATCTCTTTGCAGGCAATGGCAAAATCAGATTCCTTTGCTCTCTCTTCCAGCCAGGAATCAACTTCTGCAAGCTGCAGGATGACCGGCTCTTCATTGGCCGACTTTTTCCCAAAAATATCTTTGAGCCACTTCAAGGCGCTATCTCCTCTGTTTTCTCTTTTCTTATCTGAGTGATGACTTTCTCGGCAATCTTGGGTCCCAGGAGGCGGACGAGCTCGGACTGATCGGCTGCCAGCAGCTTTTCTATGCTGGTTATGCCTGACAAATAGAGCTTTCTGGCCCGGACGCGACCTATTCCCTTCAGATTTAGCAGAGCAAGAAGATCCTGGCCGGCACCGTAATGAATGCGCTCAGCCAATTGCTCTGCTTTGAAGGTTATGCCCAATTCAAGATGTTTGGACAGCTCGGCTAAGGAGTGCATGAGCCACTCTGCCGTCTCAGCGAAGCGGCGAATGTCTCCAGGGCCGATGCGATATCTGCTGGCAATCTGCTCCTCATGAACCTCGCCGATCCAGTCCATGAGCATGGCAGTTGTCTTGGCCTCGCGGAGCAGAAAGTCGTAGTTGTCCTCATCAAATAGCTCCAACTGGTGCTGATCTATAAACTCCTCCACCCATGCGTCAGCCGCCTGAATATAGAGCAGATTCATATCAGGAGTCATGGTAATGAGATGAATGATGCCGAGGTCAGAGGGCCTTCTCTGTGCAGCCCGCTCCGTTTCCAAGGGGTCTTTTTCACGGGTTAGCTCGCTCTTTCTGCGTTTACCCAGGTTTTCAAGCATAATGACAGCGCTCAGTGGATCGATATAGAGCTTGGAGACCAGAGAGCCGAGCCTGGTGGGCAGCATAAGGCCATCATTGCTCTCCTGGATCATGCCATTATCCTTCAAAAAATCAAGAACCTTCTCTAGGGTTACATCCAGATGCCAGGGGTCCTGTTGCTGAGCATAAAATGTGGTGGCGATGAAAGCTTTCAACTCCGGCTCATTTCTGGCAAAACCGGCGGCGAATGTGGAGAGGAGATGAGTCCTCAGAGCGCTCTCGCTGGCCAGCTTCGACCAGATCTCTTCCGGAACACCGTGAATGTAATGCTCCATGAGATCCTGCATCTCAGAAGCATTCTTGGCCATCAGAAATGATTCGCCATGAGGATCAAGCCCAGGTCGTCCCGCCCGCCCGGCCATCTGGCGGTACTCGATCACGGAAATGGGCGCCATTCCCCGGCCGTATTCATATCTCTTGTAGCTCTTGATGAGCACTCTTCTGGCCGGCAGGTTAAGGCCCGCAGCCAGAGTGGGAGTGCTGGCGATGATCTTGATCTTGTTGTCTCGAAATCCCTGCTCCACCAGTTGCCGCTGCTCTGACAGAAGGCCGGCATGGTGGAAAGCAACGCCTCGAGAGACGCAGGAGGCGAGACGCACTGCGGTCTCGCTCTCTCCGGTTGCCAGAATGCCGGCCGCGAGACTCCTGGTGGCTGCATCTTCCTGGATCAGGCTGCAGAGCCTGAGGGCTGCAGCCTCGGCATTCTTGCGGGAGTTTTCGAAGATCAGGATCTGGGCGGACTGGGTGAGAGTGTCCTTGACCAGAGCCAGGGCTTCGTCTTTGGCATCAGAGAGAGGGGCCTGTCCGTCTGGAAATACCATAGTCTTATCGCAGATGATGCCCTCTCGCAATCGAATGGGTCGCCAGTCGCTGCTCACCATCTCCGCCTTCAGCCATTGGGCGATCTCCCGGCCATTGGCAACAGTTGCGGATAGGCCGATGACCTGCAAAGCAGGATTGCAGTGGCGCAGCTTGGTGATGGTCATCTCCAGAGTCGGGCCGCGACCGACGTCATTAAGCAGGTGTATCTCATCGACTACCAGAACTGCCAGATCCTGCACCCAGGAGGCCCCGTTTCTCATGAGCGAGTCAGCCTTCTCAGATGTGGCGATAATTATCTGGTTCTTTCCCAGGCGTTCGTCTCTCTTGTCAAAGTCGCCGGTACTGATGCCGATGGAAACCCCCAGCTCCCTGAACCTCTTGAACGAATCGTATTTCTCTGTGGCCAGGGCCCGCAGGGGAACGATGTAGAGGGAACGCAGCCCCCGCAGGGCGGCCTTGAGCATGGCAAGCTCTGCCAGCAGAGTCTTGCCGGAAGCGGTGGGCATGGCCAGCAGCATGCTCTTCCCGTCCAGAAGGCCACTCTCCAGAGCCTCGGCCTGAGGAGGATAGAGCTCTTTGAAGCCGCGGTCCTCGTAATGCTTGACCGCTTCTGAGGGGAGCCATGAGGCTAGGTCCTTTATCTCCAGCATTATTTTCTCCGGAGACTGACTCTCATGTAGCAGTCATTATGCATTCTCGTCTCTTGCTCCATCATTTAGCTGGCTCCATCAATTTCAAACGCTCCATCCGGTCTTTTTCGCTATTCGAATACAAGCCAAAGAAGAAAAGCCTTCCGATAGTTGCCGGCAATGGCAGATATCCATCCGGCCAATAACAGCTTGACCATTCAGCGTCGGATTGCCCCTTAACATAGTTATCTTAAAAATTTAATATGTAGGTACTGCAACCATTATCATGCATCTCTCGCTCAATGGATTAGGATGCCTGCTAATCGCATTTTCCATATCTCAGTCTGTCCTCGCACTGCATGAGACACTACCCTCCCAGATACTCATCCAGCCCAGCTATCTTTGGGATCGATGCTCCAACCTGCCAGTAGCTCTCGGGCTTCTATGAAGCCGCCACGGCGCAGCATGGAAACTGCCATATCCATTTACCTCTTGATTCCAATCATCCAGGCGCTTTTGGCAGGCCGGCAGATGCTTTCCTTCCAGCCACAAAATTCTTTACTTGCCACATTCATGGTGGGGCCAAGAAGATATAAGAACTACGGAATTCTATGGAGAGAAACTAATGTATGCCGATCGGATAAAAAATCTCCCGCCATACCTCTTTGCCGCCATCGACAAAGTAAAACAAGAAGCACGGACAAGAGGCGTGGATGTAATTGACTTGAGCGTGGGCGACCCCGATTTGCCGACGCCTGAGCACATCATCAAAGCTCTGAATAAGGCGGCCGGCGATCCATCCAATCACCAGTATCCCTCCTATGAGGGCAAGCTGGCCTTCCGCAAGGCTGTTGCTGACTGGTACAAGCGGACATTTGATGTCGACCTGGACCCGACAGCAGAGGTGCTTACCTTGATCGGCTCAAAGGAGGGCATTGCTCATGCACCCCTGGCTTTCATCAATCCCGGAGACGCTGCCTTGGTGCCCGATCCGGCCTATACGGTCTACCGGACGGCCACCGTCTTCGCCGGAGGCGATCCGGTGATCATGCCGCTTCTGCGAGAGAACAAATTCCTGCCCGATCTGGAGGCCATATCTCCCGCTGACGCCCGCCGGGCTAAGATCATGTTTCTCAACTACCCCAACAATCCCATCGGTGCATCCGCGGATAAGAGCTTCTTCAAGAAGGCGATCGACTTTGCCAAAGACTACAATATCATAGTCATGCACGATAATCCCTACTCTGAGACCTATTATGATGATGAGCGGTCGCTCTCCATTTTGGAGATGGAGGGGGCCAGGGATGTGGCGGTGGAGTTTCATTCGCTCTCCAAGACCTATAACATGACCGGCTGGAGAATCGGTTCGGTCGTCGGCAATGCCGATGTAGTAGCAGGCATTGGCAAGATCAAGAGCAACATAGACTCGGGGACTTTCGGAGCGGTGCAAGATGCGGGAATTGTGGCCCTGAGCAGCCCGAAGAAGGTTGTCGACGACATCAGGAAGGTCTACCAACACCGCATTGAGATCCTCTACAAAGCCCTGCGGGATCTGGGGTTGCAGCTGGAAAAGCCGCGCGCCACACTCTACCTCTGGGCCTGGGTGGGTGGAAGCTCCATCGAATATGCCGAGCGGCTTTTGGAGAAAACGGGCATCGTAGCCACGCCCGGAGTGGGCTTCGGCAAGTATGGCGAGGGATATATCAGGTTCTCCATAACTCAACCCACGAAGCGCATAGAAGAGGCAGTGGTGCGGTTGGAGAAGATGAGCAAGTGAATTCTTTGTGCTTTGTGGTGAATTGCTGCCAGAGCGCCCATCACAAGGTGCAGAGATCCTATCAATTAATTTATAATCACAGATTACTTCTGGAGGGAATTCGAGTTGTTGGAAAATTATTCTGCTAAGGAGATCGAGGCAAAATGGCAGAAGACCTGGGAGGAAAAAGCGGTCTTCCAGCCCGAGCCCGACTCCAGAACAAAGTTTTTTTTAACCATACCTTATCCTTATCTCAATGGAAATTTGCATGCCGGGCATACCCGTACCTTCACCATTGGCGATGCGGTGGCACGTTTTATGCGCATGCAGGGCAAAAATGTTCTCTTTCCCATGGCCTTTCATGCCACGGGAACGCCCATCGTGGGCCTTAGCGAGCTCATTGCCAAACGCGACCCGATGATCTGGGATGTTTACACTAAGCTGCACGGCATTCCAGAGCAAGAGCTCTCCGCTTTAAACACGCCTGAGAAGATTGTGCTCTACTTCCGCCGCCAGGCGAAGGCGGCCATGCAGTCCATCGGCTACTCCATCGATTGGAGGCGGGAGTTCACCACCACCGATCCGGCTTACAGCAAGTTCATCGAGTGGCAGTACGGCATTTTGCGCAGGCTGGACTACGTGGTCAAGGGCAGCCATCCTGTGCGCTGGTGTCCGCATGATCGAAACCCGGTGGAGGATCACGACATTCTCAAGGGCGAGGATGCCACCATCATGGATTTTTCCCTGATCAAATTCCGCATGGGCGACAAGATCCTGCCCTGCGCCACACTGCGCCCGGAGACCGTCTTCGGAGTGGTCAATCTCTGGCTTAATCCGGATGTCAATTATGTTCTGGCGCGGGTGAACGACGAGACCTGGGTGGTCTCCAAAGAGTCTTACGAAAAGCTGACCTTCACAGACAGGACAGTTGCTTTAGCCGGGGAGATCTCGGGAAAGGAGTTGATCGGCAAGCGGGTCACTAACCCTCTCACGGGCACGCAGGTTCTGGTGCTGCCCGCCGCATTCGTAGACCCGGACAACGGCTCGGGAATTGTCATGTCCGTTCCGGCGCATGCGCCTTATGATTATCTGGCGCTCAAGGATCTTTACGGCAAGGACCTGAGCAATTACGGCATCACTGAGGATCTGAGAGATATCAAGTTCATATCCCTCATTGAGTCGCCCGGTTATGGAGAGCTTCCGGCGGTGGAAGCGGTAGATGAGTTAAAGGTTAAAGACCAGAATGATTCCCGTGCGGAAGAAGCCACCAAGATGGTTTACCGGCGCGAGTTTCACAATGGAGTTCTCAAGGCCAACACAGGCAAGTATGCGGGCACGGCGGTCAGCAAGATCAAGGACATTCTTCTGGCGGACCTGATTGAGAAGGGCATGGCCGAGATCTTCTACGAGTTTTCCGAGACCCCGGTCATCTGCCGCTGCGGCACACGCTGCGTGATCATGATGGTGCGCGACCAGTGGTTCCTGGAATACTCGGACCCGCAGTGGAAGGCCAATGTGATGCGCTGCCTGGCAGGCATGAAGATCATACCCGAGGAGTTTCGGGTGGAGTTCATAAATAAGGTGGACTGGCTCAAGGACAAGGCCTGTGCTCGCAGGAAGGGCCTCGGAACTCACTTGCCATGGGATAAGGAATGGCTCATTGAATCGCTGGGCGACTCGACCATCTACATGGCCTACTACATCTTGGCCAAGTATGTGAACGCCGGGATGAAGATCGATAGCCTGCCGCCGGAGTTCTTCGAGTACATCTTCATGAATAACGGCGACGCTGCCGGCATGTCGGCCCTCACCGGAATCCCGCAGGCAACGGTGCAGCAGATTCACGACGACTTTGCTTACTGGTATCCGGTGGACCTGCGCACCTCAGGAAAGGATCTGGTGGCCAATCACCTGCTCTTCTTCCTCTACCATCACGTGGCCATCTTTCCGGAGAGGCTGTGGCCCCAGGCCATAGCGGTCAACGGTTTTGTCTCCCTGGAGGGCAAGAAGATGTCCAAGTCAAAGGGGCCGATTCTCACGCTTCGCCAGGCGGTGGCAGAGAACGGGGCAGACGTGACCAGGCTCTACATTCTGGGCAATGCGGAAGGAACGGCGGACGTGGACTGGAGAAATGATGCGGTAGAGGCCACCTATGCTCACCTGGAGAGGTTTTACAATTTGGCCAGGGAGATTTTGGCCGACAGCAACATCGATGAATCCGCTGAGAAGACGCTCATCGATCGCTGGATGCTCTCCCGCTTGCAGCGGCGCATCTCCGAGGCCACGCAGGCCCTGGAGGCCATCCAGACGCGAAGGGCACTGCAGAATGCCTTCTACCTGCTCTTCAATGATCTGCGCTGGTACCAGAGAAGAGGCGGCAAGAATCAGCTACGAACTGTCCTGTCGGTCTGGGTGCGCATGATGACGCCCTTCACGCCCCATGTCTGCGAAGAGCTGTGGGCTGCCGGTTTAGGCGAGGGCTATGCATCGCTTGCCACCTGGCCGAAGGCCGATGCCTCCCTGATCGACGTTAAAGCGGAGAAGGCGGAGGACCTGCTGGAACGCACTCTGAAGGACGTGCAGGAGATTGTGAGCGTAACCAAGGCCACGCCAACCAAGATCACGCTCTACACCGCTCCCGCCTGGAAGAAGGAGATGCTGCGGCTCGCTGTTGCGGCGGCAACGGGAGGCAAGCTGGACATGGGAGCGCTCATGAAGCAGGCCATGGCAACGGCCGCTATCGCCGAGCACAAGAAGGATGCGCCCAAGTATGCCCAGAAGCTGGCCAAAGCGGCGCACTCCTTGAGTGCAGAGGCGCTGGGGCTGGACGAGTTCGAGACGCTCGCCAGAGAGAAGGCGTACCTGGCTCTGGCCATGGGTGTGCCGGTGGAGATCCTATCGGCTGATCAGGCGGGAGAGGACCCCAAGGGCAAGAGCAAGCAAGCAGAACCGGGGAGGCCGGCGATTTATATTGAGTGAAGAGATGGTCTGAGACTTGAAGAAAAGCAAATCAGTGACGAAAATGAGATGAGGGCAATGAAGGGGGAAAAATCATTCGCCCTGGATCTCAGCAGGGGAGCTAGCAAGGCCCTTGATAAATTAGGAACAAGGACTGCGAAGAAGGTCGTAGAAGCCCTGCGGGAGATCCAGAAAGATCCAATTAGACCGCGGTCGAAGGCTGATATAATCAAGATAAGGGGGCGGAAGGAACCTCCAGCATATCGACTGAAGTTTGGTCAGGTGCGAATTGAGTACCTTATCTACGAAGATGAAGCTCGGATTCATGTAGAACGGATCTTCAAGAGAAAGGGAGACTCCGACTACAGGTGAAACAATAAATAGTTGCGGCGCTGTATTAGAGGATAGAGATGAGAAGCGAATTACTACCGGCCAAAGATGAGCCTTTCACAGAAGATGAACTTGAGGATCTGGAAGTGGGCGAGGAATCAGAATCTTCTGATCTACTTTGGGAGAGCGCCAGGAAGCATAGGAAAGAAGCCGTGAGCCTGGATGAGTATTGCCGTCGAAGGGGAATTTAGAAAGTAGACAGAGCACCGCACTCGCTCTCGGCAGAGGCGCTGGGTGTGGCGGTGGAGATCCGCTCGGCGAACGAGGCGGGGGAGGACCCCAAGGGCAAGAGCAAGCAAGCGGAGCCCGGGAGGCCGGCGATTTATTTTGAGTGAGGTTTCGAGAAAAGTGATGCTGATTTGCAGGGTTATTCCTGGCAGATCAGCTGTTCAATATTTAATTATCACTTCGTTGGTTTCCAGGTGCGTTTTGGCTCTTGAGTAGGCGGGAGCTTGTTGTCGCCAGGTTCGATTGTCACTTGGCGGGCTTTGGGCACGTCTCCGCCTCGTGGGCCGCACTCAATAAACTCGCCGGTCCGATTCGGCTTTTCTCCAGGCTTTTGAAGTTTTGTCATCTTGGTTTATCACCAACGAATAAATTGACTCTTGGATAATAAAGTCTATGTGTGTGGAGCGAAAGTATTCCGACACAATATGAGCTGCGAATTACATCCAGCCAAAGGTGAGTGGTCAGATTCCAGAACTAGGAGGTGTAGATGAATTCTATTGTCCATGATTGCTGCGATTGTGCAGGCAAGATGCGCGAAGGTGAGCAAGATTTTATGGCCAGAGTGCAGAACGAGATTCTAGTTATCAAGGATGTTCCGGCTCTCATCTGCGATACCTGCGGCGAGGTCGAATACACGCTGGAGATTTCAAGAGAGATCGATGTGATCATGAAGGATTTCTTCGCGGGACGGCTGCTGGCAAAGCCCCTGGCGGCGGGAGAATGGCATTCAAGCCCCAGCGGGCAGACTCGGCGGGGTGAGCTTGGCTTGCAGTAGTTCAAATGGAACTCTTGTCGAGCATTTCGACTTCCATGATTTCTCCTTCGCCATTCACGATTAGTCTGAACTTTTTGCCTTCATCTTCAAATAAGTCCTGGACCATGCAGATGACCACCCAGTTATTAGCATCTCTTTTCGCAGAGACCGTCTCGAAGATGAATTTGGTTAAAGTTTTAGTTTCTTGGAAATATTTCTTGGCGGCAATTGCAGCATCTTTGGCATCCATGTCATCACTTGCGATTCATTATGAGCAACACATTTATCAATTTTCCCGAGTATTGTGCAAAGCGAGATGAATTCGTGCAATACTGCGCATGACCAGCCCAAGGCGCCCCGTTCCCTGAGCACGAAAGCAACGGGCGGCACGGACCACAGGCGCACACATTCGAGGGCGCGTGCGGGTGGGCGGTGGTGTCGGTAGAGGACAGATCGACGGATAAGCTGGGAACTGTCCCCAAGGGCAAGAGCTGCAGGCGGAACCGTGGAGACCGGATATTAATATTGACGAAGGGCCGATTTTAAGGTCCTATTTTCTATTCATATTCCATAAATTTTCTAGGATATTCGAGAGTGGTCTTTTACATCACAATGTTATGCTCGTGTAATATGGGAATAGTCAATCCGAGTGGACCAAATTTTTGGATACGTTTCAAAATCTCCTCAACAGGCTCATTTATCTTTTTTGCTGCGTTTATGATGTGGATATTGGATACTTCTTGATCAATCCATGATACATCCGATGAATGCAGACTTGGATTATCATAATCTTCAGATAGTAAAATCAAATCATCTTCCGTTATCATCAATGCATCAAATTGACTAGGATCAATCCTTGGCATCAATAACCCAAGTTCAGAGAATCTCTGAAGTCGCCGCAAGATCTCTCCGACAGATTTTCCTGACTCGAAAGCAGAAAAAGCAATTCTACCTACTGATGCATGAACTTCTGGCCAAGACTCGCTAGAAGGACCTGAAAGCAAAAACAAATCATTATAGTCAACCTTTAAATCTGCAAACTTTTCTGGGTCGCCAGAGAAGACCTTTAAATTGAGCCCCAGAAATCGTTGAAGCTTTTTTAGTATATCGCCGATACTCACATCAATTTTTTTTGCTATCCGGACCATGTGCACTAAGGAGGGATTCCCATCAATCCAAGGAGCTTTTCCATCTAAATCTTCTGATAGTATTATTAAATCTTCATCACTCAGGAAGATATTAGATAATTGACTGATATCTAAATCAGGAATAGTAAAGCCAATTGGAGCTAGTAGGCGAAACCGATGCAGAGTATCTTTGATTGATTCGCCAAGGCGATCTGCCGACATTAGAATATGAATAAATGAAACCTCATTTCTTATCCAGGGTGCACTACCATTTAAAAATTTCGATAGTATAACTAAATCCTCTTCACTCAACGATATTTTCTTCAGTTGATCTATATCAAATTCTGGGACGATTAATTTCAGTGGCGCTAGACGATGAAACCGCTCCAAAGTATCATTGATAGATTCACCCAATCTCTTGGCAGATCTTAGAACCTGAACGCCAGAGACGATTCCCTCAATATATGGAGCTTCTCCATCAGAATTGTCAGATAGAGCAATCGAATCACCAGCTCTAATTGCTGGCGTATTATCCGGATACGATGATGTAATAAGGTTAATTCTAACGAAGTCTGGCAATTTCAAACCATACTTCAAAAATAGATACACTCGATTCGCTAATAATGAAGGTGGGACCGCACGACGTAGTTCATCGATCTCACTCCACGCTTCCTCGTCGTCTTCGTCAGGTTCTTTTTTTGACCACTGCTTTGCCAATTCATAAATCCTCTTGTCATGGAAAAAAATTCCAAATTCTCTTATAGGTATCAAAAGATCATCAAGAGGCAACGAAATACTATCCTTTTTTTTGATCAAGCCTGATTCAACATTAATCGCAGCATTGGCATTTAGGATCTCTAGATCCCATAGCCAATCTAATGTCAGCCAACTATGATTTTCTATAAGAACATTCACGCTATTTTTAAGCAAATTACTTACATACACCTCATCCCACTCAACTATATCACCCCGATCAATAGTTAACTTTGGCCTATGTTTTTGATGTAGATTAATTATGGCACAAGATAAGTAATTTCTTGAATCTATGCCATCCGCCAATAAACGTCCTTCTCTATTAGCCCACCAAATGTCAGCCTGATCTGGCTTTAGAATTGATATTGGCAAATAATATGACGGAGATGTGACTTTTATTTCGCCAGGAATCCAGCTTTCTTCATTCCCGTCTTCTATAACATTAGTTCTGAACTGTGCCACCCATAGCAACTTTTGAAGGGTTCTAATGCAAGAAATTTTCTCATTCCCGCTGAATTTTTTCCCATATTCCGTCTTGTTTAAGTATAAACGAATGCATGTACCTGCGTCACCGTTTTTAGATAGTGGCCTTATTCGGAAAAGACTGGTGCTTCCGGAAATCTGAATTATCAGTCTTTGACCTGGGTTGCCATTGCGATCCAGGCGGCATGTTTCAATTTGCATTTCATCTGCTAACATAAAATAGCTGAAAACACCAATACCAAATTGGCTATTTGGGTAAAGTCTTATCGGGGGGTCACAACGAAGCCATTCAGTTTGTTCTTCTATGAACTCCGGCATATCGGCAAAACTCCGTCCCGCGCAGGAGAATGCATTAATAAGTTCACTATGTCCCATTCCTATACCATTATCTTCGCACTCGATAAATGGTCGCCCATTGTCTTTGCCTTGACGAAAAGTGATATGTCCCTCCCACTCTGGGCACTGATATTTTCCAATTTGTTTTAAGAAAGAAATGCGAGCTAAGCGATAACGACACGCATCGAGAGCGTTCTGATATAATTCCCTTATGGCTAAGGTCGGATCTCCATAGAGCTGCTCTCCCATAAGCAATTCGCGGACCTCATTGTGGGAAAGCTGAAAACGAAGATGAGGGGTTTCATATGCAGGATCCCCTCCAATTAGTGTCTCCGGGACTACGTTATGTGCTGTTAATCTATGTGGGAGGCCAGATAGTACGTCAATGCCATCTTTTTTTGTTTGAATCATCTGATGAATTTCTTCTAATACAGCGCTTGCCTGTTGAACATGATCACGTAAAGCAAGATCAATTGCAGGATGTCGACAAGCCACTTTGAGTGATCTTCCAAATCCTTCCGGGATCCAAACCGCTGATGAAATTGTTCGATTAACCTCATCAAGAGTAATGGGATCACTGAGGCCAATATGATCAACTATTACTTCAGAGAGTGCTCGCACATCAATTGCCATCAAGCCTGCTAAAGTTAAAAGATGAGCTAACATTCTCTCTCTGATAACTTGCTCACGGGATGTACCAGCTGCTACATAAATCTCGATCCCAAGTGAACCTGGCCGATCAGTTCTCTCAATACGTTCTGGATTTGACTGAATACAGCGTGCAAATTCCAAGAGCCGGTCCTTTGTTAATGATTCTCGGATTACATCTAATTTACTCTCAGCAGGCTTGGAGAGGCATTCAACAATGCAATCCGGTATGTATCCTTCCTTCTCATTCTCTATCCAAATTTCAGGCATCTTTAAGATGCATCGATAGATTAGCCAAATAGCAATCAAATCGTGATCATTAGCAAGACCATTTTCTTTTAGGCGTTTAGCTTTTCGGACAAACTGTGGCAGAGTTTGGTACGTTTTTTCCAACATTCCACGAATGCCCATTGTTGTTCCTGTCACATCGAGCAAATACGGTTTTGCTCTTGCAGCTTGAATAACTCCGTTTGCCAATACAGCCTCACGTACAAATGGCGTTACCACAAGCAGGGCGGCTTCAGGCGCCGAAAGTTTGATAGAATCTTGGCATCTAGAAATTAAGAAGGCAATTTTCTCAATTATCCTTATTGGGTATTGTTCATCAAACCAAGCCTTATTATTAACAGCTGTTTCTGCTGCTAACCATTGTTCGTGACAGGTACAGACAAGTTCCCCAACAACTGATTTGAGTTCTTCAGTAAACTGATAACTCCTAATTTCATCCATATCCCACAATGAGTTAGAGACGGCTTTTTTATACCAGGAGTTCTCAGATTGGATTTTATCTTCATGATTGGTGGGTGCATTACAGATTTCCTTCAGGTCGATCCTAATGTTTTCGGAGCTTGATTCTGCAAGAACACGAATCTTTTGCCTTGGTTTTCTGTATTCGTCGGCAAGTTCGTCTATTTTATTTTGAAGCTCTCTTTTTAGATCCGCCAAGGTTTTGGCCGGATAATTCGCATCAATTGTTTCAGCTAACGCGCGCGAAAATAAGCTAAATCCATTATCACCTGCAACATAACGACTCACTTCTCCTGCGTCACATGCAAAAATATAGGCAGTATCTCGTTTTTTTGATAATTTTAATTTTTCAGTTCCCCATTGTTTCACAGAGGAAATGCCTTGCGTTCCAAATTCAACGCCCTCTCTACAAGCATCAATGAAGAATAGTATCGTTTCCGCAGGTGAATTTTCAAATAGTTGGTTAAAGTCTACATGTATCAAGAATTTTTCTGGATTCAAGTCGCTAATCTTAGCATCATATGGAATTAAATAATCTTTGCCTTTAAAATGCAGTCCATGTCCCGAAAAGCACAGAATTAGCGTATCGCTTTTATCTGCTTTGATGCAGAAGTCTTCAATTTGCCCTTGGATCTCTCCCGATGAAGCATAGTGCTCATCTATTCCAATAGTTTTTACATGATAGTCAGATGATTCAAGAGCTTCCTGGAGTTTAGTAATATCATCCCTAATGAATGATAACTGAGGTATCTCAGTTCTCCGATATTCTGGAACACCGATCAATAATGCTTTGCGTCTGCACATTTGGTACACCAATTATTCTGCAAATTTTAAAGTAATAGCTCCTTTTCCTCCAATGCTAGCAGTACCAATTATACTAATTCCGCCACTGGCGCTAATTTCTACTTGCATTGTAATTTCTTTCAATTTGAATTGACCCACATGCTTAATTTCATCCAAGACCTTAACCATTTCTTCTGAAATTGAACGCAAATTTTTCTTGAGAACAGCCACAGGAATTTGCTGCAATCCAATCAGCGAATCGGGTTGAAATATGCCCATTTGATCGCTTTTCTCATCTTCACTGGGCAACTTGATAATGAATGGAATGGAATCCATGAAATCCTCTTTTCAATACTGAAGCAGTTCAACAATCTATTTATATGTGACTGAGATCGACTCGATGATAATAGCATAGCTTAAGCCTCCCAAATTCAATTCGTCTTAAACATTATCAAATATTGTGGTTCCTCTAATAAGCAGAAGAAGCCGTACATGAAATCCTTAAAGCGGAACTGCTCTAAACTCAGCACTCTTCAACCGAGTGGTAACGAGGGCATTCTCCCGTGCGCTCTGGTGCTCGCTCGTGCATGCGAGCCCGTCTGGCGGACGGCGGCTGTGGCCCCGGATGGCCTTTGCCTGCGAGCGGCTCCACCCATGCCGCCCGCGGGCCCTGGCACAAATTTGTCCCATTCTCAT
>Ga0074199_1001364_pt1 | contig 22182 bp, 20 predicted proteins | sample EPASupsiteSAE347_FD_64528 | JGI IMG/M metagenome (GOLD analysis project Ga0074199, IMG submission 64528) | Bioremediated contaminated groundwater from EPA Superfund site, New Mexico - Sample SAE3-47 | ecosystem: Environmental > Aquatic > Deep subsurface > Groundwater > Contaminated ... | reverse complement strand
ATTTTTTATGGGCAACGATTTTGGCAGTCAGACGGGACCGCTGCTGAGCGAGAAAATCTTTCGGCGCTTTCTACTGCCGCATTTGCGCCGGCTGGTCGAGCTGGGACATGCGTATCGGTTGAGGGTGATGCTCCATTGTTGCGGCGGCTTTGCCCCGCTGATCCCGGCCATGATTGAAATCGGGGTGGACGGACTGCATGCCGTCCAACCGTCCTGCCGTGGCATGGATTTGGCCGGCTTGAAGGCCGAGTTCGGACGCAAGATCTTGTTTAACGGTTGCATTGATTCCCATCATGTCCTGATCAAAGGCGACCTGGAAACGGTGCGCCGTGAGACGGCGCGTGTGGTCAAATTAATGATGCCCGGTGGCGGCTTCGTTGCCGGCGCCAGCCATGACTCCATCCTGGAAGAGACCCCGGTCGAAAATGTTGTCGCCATGTTCGATACGATCAGGGAAGCCGGCGTCTATCGCTGAGGCGAGAAAAAAGTTTGCTTGGCTGTCATCGGTCTTCCTTATTCTCCGGGCTGTCGTCCGGTGTCCGTCGTCTGTCGTCGGTCTTCCGACTGGGGTGGCAGTTTGATTTGCAGGTGCAATTCGCGGAGCTGTTTTACGGTTACGTCGGAGGGCGCGCCCATCATCAGGTCCTGGGCCTTCTGATTCATCGGGAAGGCGATGACTTCACGGATATTCTGCTCGTTGGCCAACAGCATGACGATGCGGTCAATGCCCGGGGCAATGCCGCCGTGCGGGGGCGCCCCCAGCTGGAAAGCATTGATCATCCCCGAAAACCGCTCGTCCACCGCCTGTTTGTCATAGCCGGCCAGCGCGAAGGCCTGATACATTATCTCGGGATTATGATTACGGATGGCACCACTGGATAGCTCCACGCCGTTGCAAACAATGTCATACTGATAGGCCACGATTTTGAGCGGGTCTTGTTCTTGCAAGGCTTTCATGCCGCCCTGCGGCATCGAAAAGGGATTGTGCGAGAAAACGATCTGCCCGGTTTCCTCGTCCCGTTCGAACATGGGGAAATCGGTGATCCAGCAGAACCGGAATATCTGGTCGTCAATCAACTTCAGGTCTTGCCCAAGTTTCACGCGCAAATCGGCCGTGATGCGGTTGACGTCGTTCGGCCGGTCGCACACAAAGAACACCACGTCGCCGGTTTTAACCCCGCACTGCTGGGCAATCGCCTGAAGTTGCTCGGGCGTCAGGAATTTGGCGATGGGCCCCTTGACGCCAGGCTCCGCCGGAGCGCTATGCCCAGGCGAGGCGGCATTGGTCCAGACTAAGTAAGCCAGGCCTTTGGCGCCCAGGGTCTTGGCATAATCCGTGAGCTTGTCGAAGAAACTCCGCGGCTGGGAGGCAATGCCGGCAACGGGTATCGCCCGCACAATCCCGCCTTGTTCCACAACCGACCGGAATGCGTTGAAGCCGGATTCCTTGAATAGGCCGGTCAAATCCCGCATTTCAATCGGAATGCGCAGGTCGGGCTTATCGGTCCCGTATTTCAGCATGGCTTCCGCATACGGAATGCGCGGAAACGGCGGCGCATTAAACGGTTTCCTGGAAAACTCCCGGAACACATTGGCGAGCACGTCTTCCACGACGGCAAAGACGTCATCCTGGGTCACGAATGACATTTCGATATCCAACTGGTAAAATTCGCCGGGCGAGCGGTCGGCGCGCGCATCCTCATCCCGGAAACAGGGGGCAATCTGAAAGTAGCGGTCGAACCCGGCCACCATCAGCAATTGCTTGAATTGCTGGGGTGCCTGGGGCAGGGCATAGAATTTGCCGGGATGCACCCGGCTGGGCACCAGATAGTCTCGCGCGCCTTCGGGGGAACTGCTGGTCAGGATCGGCGTTTGGAATTCCTGGAATCCCAATGCCTGCATGCGCTGGCGGATGAAAGCGATCACCCGGGCGCGCTGCAGAATGTTGCGGTGGATCCGATCGCGGCGCAAATCCAGGTACCGGTACCGAAGGCGCGTGTCTTCCGGGCCATCCTCATCGGTGTCAATCTGAAGCGGGAGCTTGCTGCAGGGCGCTTCCAGCACGACGGCGTCGGCCACCAGCTCGATTTCTCCCGTGGCCAGATTGGGGTTGACCGTGTCGGGCGAGCGCGCCACCACGGTGCCGGTGACCGTGATCACGCTTTCCAGGTGCAGGCGTTTGCACAGCTCGAAAAACTCGCGGTCCGGGTTGATAACCACCTGGGTCAGGCCGTAATGATCCCGCAGGTCAATAAACAGCAGTTGGCCATGGTCGCGTTTGCGAAAGACCCAGCCGGATAGACGGACGGTCTTGGAAATATCGTTGGGGCGTAATTCGCCGCAGGTGTGAGTGCGATAAGGATGCATAAGGAATTTTCGATTTCTGACTCGCCTGGGCGAAGCGCTCCGGCGGAGCCTGGTTGTTGATTTTGGATTGCAGAAGATTGAACTGAAAATTAAGACTTCAACTGAAATTCTGGATTCCCGATCTGGTCGGGAATGACAAATAACGTCCACCCATCCTGCCTGCCCTGCGCAACCTCCCGGCAAAGCGGAGTCATTCCCGCGAAAGCGGGAATCCAGAACGGAACGATCAATGCTTCAATCATTTAATCGCTGGATCACTCGATCTCTGAATTTCTTCCGGCTCGGTGTTGAAAACGCCCATGGCGCGGAATTTGTCGTAGCGTTGGCGCAGCAGGGTATCCGTTGGGACGGCTTTCAGCTCGCGCAGATTGGTCAACAGGCGCTGTTTGAGCGTTGCGGCCATGGCCTTGGGGTCCGTATGGGCGCCGCCCAGCGGTTCGGGAACAATCTCGTCCACCAGGCCGGCTTTCAGCAGGTCCTTGGACGTTAATTTGAGCGCAGCGGCCGCCCGGCTGGCAAACGTCCGGTCTTTCCACAGGATTGCGGCGCATCCCTCGGGTGAAATCACCGAGTAATAGGCGTGTTCCAGGATCAAGATGCGGTCCCCCACGCCGATGCCCAAGGCGCCGCCACTGCCGCCTTCGCCGATTATGGTGACAATGATCGGGACCGGCAGGAGAAATAATTCCCGGAGATTGACGGCAATGGCTTCCGCCACGTGGCGCTCCTCGCCGCCCACGCCGGGATAGGCGCCCGCCGTGTCAATCAGCGTCAGGATGGGGCAGTTGTATTTGGCCGCCAGTTTCATCAGGCGCAAGGCCTTGCGATAACCTTCCGGATAAGCCATGCCGAAATTATGTAGCACGTTGCTTTTTACGTCCCTTCCCTTTTGGGTGCCCAGGATCATGACCGGCTCATTATCGATTCGCGCGAATCCGCCGACCATGGCCTGGTCGTCGGCATAATGCCGGTCCCCATGAAGTTCGATGAAATCCGTGCAGATGGCTTCCACATAATCCAAGGTAAAGGGGCGCTGGGGGTGGCGGGCCAGTTGGATTTCATCCCAGGGAGTCAAGTTCTGGAAGATATTGCGTTTGGTCTCGGCGATTTTTTTTTCCAGCTCCACCAACTCCGCCGAGACGTCAATACTTTGCGCCTCGCTGAACGCGCGAAGCTCCTGCAGTTTGTTTTCCAGCTCCACGATGGGCTTTTCGAATGCTAAGGAATGATTGGCCATGCGCTGAAATCCCTATTCGGCGATCGCCACGCTGGTCCCCTTGGGAACCATCAGGAACAGCTCTTCCACTTCGTTGTTCAACAGGCGGACGCATCCGGCGCTGGCTTGAGTGCCGATCGTTGCCGGTTCCCACGTGCCATGCAGGCCGTACCCGCGCACAGCCGCCGTGGTGCCCGTGGCCCTGAGCGACATCCAACGTGTTCCCAGTACGTTTTCCTTGTCGCCGAAGGGTACCATCTTGCCGTCCGGCCGCCACCAGGGCGGTTGTTCGATCTTTTCGGCGATCACAAAAGTTCCCACCGGCGTAGTGCCGAATTTGCCCGTGCCGACGCGGTAGCGCTTGAAAAAACGATCGTTTACTTTCACCACCAGATCGTTCCGACTCTTGCTGACCGCCAGGCTGAACGTGCCTTTAAAGACGCGCAGCCGGTCGCCGGGGTGCAGGACGGGACGTTGGAGCGCGTTATTTTTTTTGATCAGATCCACGGTGGTCTTGAATTTTCTGGCAATTTGTTCCAAGCTGTTGCCCGACCGGACCACATATTCCTCTTTTTCCGGCATAAGAGCCTGCGACATGATCAGCTCAATATTAATTTGCCCCAGCAGGGTCTCCAGAGATGCCGTCAGGGCCGGGTCCTTGGTTTGCGCCAGCAGGACATATCCCTTCTGTCGGGCTTCCTCAAGGGACTTATTGCTTGCCAGCGCGCAAATCGTCTGAAAACTCTGTTGCTGGGGGTTCTGGCCCGTCTGCTCGGGGGCTGGATGCGCGGTGCGGTTCTTCCGGTTCTCCCACCAAGGGCGGCTGAGGACGACGGCGGCAACCCCGGCAACGATCAACAGGATGACCAATAGAAAGGGAGTTAGCCGTGGCCGGCCCGCGTTCTCCTCTATTAATATGTCTTTTAAGTCGTTATCCGCCATAGCCAGTCGTCCTTATATCGTCGCAATCGTTTGCGCCCGCCATCAATAAAAAGATAACATAATCAATTGTCCCGCGGTTAGCAAGCGCATTTCCCCGGCGGAGTGGTCAACAGTCATTGATTAGCTGACATATCAGGGCTATACTCAATAAATATGAATTGCAATCTTGCGGTTCTATCGAACCGCGGCTACACCAGTTCGGTGTAGAGGCCGTTCGTGAGAACGGCGAGGTTGTCGAAGGCCCAATCCCAAAGGACTTTCATCGGTGTTTGATCCATGGCTATGAATGATTCCGGAACAAAACCCATGTTGAACGCCTTCATGGATGTAATCTTCCCGCGGACCTGTGCCGGGTGCGGGGGTACGGTCGGAGAGCCGGCCGGGTATCTGTGCTGGAACTGCCTGACACGGCTGGAGTGGATTCATCCGCCCTTTTGTCAGATCTGCGGTGATCCGCTGGAAGGCGATGTATCGTTCCCAGTCGTCTGCGCGGGGTGTACGGCCAGGCTGCCTGCCTTTGAACGGGCCCGGTCGGTCGCGCGGTTCCGGGGCGTTTTACGGACAATCCTGCATGATTTCAAGTATCGGGGAGCCACTTGGCTGAGCCGCGACCTGGCGACCCTCCTGCGGGCTTGCTATGAAATCTACTTTGCCCGGGCCAATCTGGATACCGTAACTTATGTGCCTCTCTATCCTGCGCGCGAGCGGGAACGCTCATATAACCAGGCGCTCCTGCTGGCGCAGGGCTTGGCGGCCGTCTGCCCGACCCTGGTCCTGCGCGCGTGTTTGCGCCGTGTCCGGCCCACGCCGTCACAAACGCATTTGACAGCCGGGGAACGAATTGCTAACGTTAAAGCCATGTTTTCAATCCAAGCGCCCCAAGACACGGCGGGGCGGCGCATCCTCCTGATTGACGATGTCATGACCACTGGCGCGACGGTCAACGAATGCGCCCGCATGCTCAAACAGGCTGGGGCGGCCCTGGTCGGTGTGCTGACCGTGGGGCGCGGGTAGGGCGGAAGACAATGCAGAATGCAGAATGAAGAATGCAGAAACGGAAGAAGGACGACGGACGCCAGAGACCAGACGCCAGATGCCGGAAATCAGCAATCCGCAATCCGAAATCCACAATCCGAAATTGGACAACCATGCGCTTATTTGACCGAAAGAAATATACCTCGATCAAAGTCCAGAAAAAGGATTTGCCCAGCGGCTTATGGGTAAAATGTCCGGACTGCAATGAGATTGTCTATAAGCACGAGATCGAGGAAGGCAAGGGCGTATGCCCGAAGTGCGCGTTTCATTTCCAGATTTCCTTGCCGGAACGGCTGGCGCTGTTAATTAACGCGGGCACGTTCCAGGAATGGGATGCCGATCTGGCCAGCGCAGATCCTTTGCAATTCACCGGCCAGGTTTCCTACGCGGCCAAGTTGGTCGAAAACCGCAAGAAAAGCACGCAAAAAGAGGCGGTGATGTGCGGCCAGGGCCAGATGGGACCGTTTACCATAGCGCTGGGCATCATGGATTTTAATTTTTTAGGTGGCAGCATGGGTTCCGTGGTGGGCGAAAAAGTCACCCGGCTGTTCGAACGGGCGACCGTAGAGCGCTTGCCGGTAGTTGTTGTCGTCGCCACGGGCGGCGCCCGGATGTACGAAGGGCTTTTCAGTCTCATGCAGATGGCCAAAACCAGCGCCGCCGTGGCGCGCCATGGGCAAGCGGGCTTGCCCTTTATTTCGGTGCTGACGCACCCCTCCACGGCCGGGGTCATGGCAAGTTTCGCCACGCTGGGCGACGTCATCATGGCCGAGCCGAAGGCCCTGATCGGTTTCGCGGGTCCCCGGGTCATCAAGGAAACGACACGGGAAGATATCCCCAAAGGTTTTCAGCGGTCCGAGTTCGTGCTCAAGCATGGGCTGATTGATATGATCGTGCATCGCAAGGACATGACCAGCACCCTGGTCAGCCTGCTGGGATACATGACGCCCGATCTGCGCGTAAACGCGCGGATCGGGAATGGTTGATGGTTAATGGGTGAGATGAAAAATGGTTGATGATAAACGCGGCAGAATCCCGGTATTGTTGCCGACGTGAAGCATGGGGAACGATGTCTAATTTGAACTATCCCCATGTCCCCTCCACCGTCTTCCATTAACCATTAACCATCAACCATTTTCAGTATGACCCCAACCATTACCGATTCCCTCTCCCGCCTGTACCGCCTGCATGCCGCTGGCATAAAATTCGGTCTGGAGACCGAACGCGCACTGTTGGAGCGGCTGGGGCATCCGGAGCAGGGTCTCAGGATCGTGCACGTGGCGGGCACCAACGGCAAGGGCTCGGTCTGCAGCATGCTGGAAGCGGTCCTGCGCCGTTCCGGTCTGAAAACAGGCCTCTATACTTCCCCGCATCTTATCGAATTTAACGAACGGATTCGGATTAACGGACGTTGCATCTCGGACGAGGCGCTGGCATCTCTCATCCCGCGGGTGGATGAACAAGCCCAAGCGACAGCTACCCGGCCGGGAGGGCAGGAAGTCACTTTTTTTGAATTCACCACCGCCTTGGCCTTTGAGTGTTTCAAACGGGAACAGGTGGATATCGTCGTGCTGGAAACGGGGATGGGGGGGCGGCTCGATGCCACCAATGTTATTACCCCGCTGGTTTCCGTGATTACCGGTGTCAGCCTGGAACATACCGATTATCTGGGCAAAGACCTCCCTAGCATCGCGGCGGAAAAGGGGGGCATTATTAAACCGGGCCGGCCGGTAGTCATCGGTCCGATGGCAGAAGAAGCCCTGATGGTAATGCAACGGTTGGCACAGGAGCGGGGGGCGCGTCTGATACAGGCCCGGGATGTCATTTCGGTTAAGCGCAAATCGCAAAATCTGGATGGGCAACAGGTCGGTGTCGAATCGGATAATTCATCATATGGAAGTTTCCGCTGCCCGCTGATTGGCCGGCACCAACTTGAAAATATTGGTGTTGCCGTGGCCGTCCTGGAAGTCCTGCGGGATGAATGCGGACTGCCGGTGGAGCCCCAAGCCGTGAAAGAAGGCTTGGCGCACGTCCGATGGCCGGGTCGCTGTCAGGTATTGTCGAAAGACCCCGTGACGATCCTGGATGGCGCTCATAATAGCGAGGGGGCGTGTATCCTGAGTCAGGCGTTACATGAGTTGGTCAAGGGCCTGCCGGTGGGCTTGGTGGTGGGTATGTGTGCGGACAAGGATCACGCTGGTTTTTTGCGGGCGTTGGCGGGCAGTATCCGGCGGGGATGGGTCGTTCCGTTGAGGATCGAGCGCAGTCTGGCGCCTGCGGCCATGGCTGTCCAGGCGCATGTTCTGGGATGCCCGGTTGCGACCGCTTCCGTGCCGGATGCCTTGCGCGAAGCCGCCGCCTGGGCCGTGGCCAATCGCGGTGCAGTGTGCATCGCAGGGTCGCTGTATCTGGTTGGAGAAGTGCTGGAATTGCGGGGAGAAACGGAGCGATTGTTTGACGAAGTGTAACCGTTCACGGTTTGAAATGGGAAACTGGAAATTTGAAACTCGAAATTATAAAAAACTTTCGATTCGGCGCCAATTTCCAATTTCAAGTTTCCAATTTCAGCGTTCCGTGAACGCTTACGATTTTTCTTTATCAAATCGTTGCTCGCGATTATCTTACCTGTCGAGACCTTAAGCCGGGGTGGCGAAATGGCAGACGCACTGGACTCAAAATCCAGCGGTGGCAACACCATGAGGGTTCAACTCCCTCCCCCGGCACTCGTTTCAATTGCGGATTTATGATTGCTGATTTCTGATTGCGGAATTGTCCGCCGACTTGTCGGCTGAAGCTCTTTCCTATGTGTATTCTCTGGCGGAACCCGGGTTAGCCAAGTTCGCACAGATGCTTCATGTAGGGTATCCCTAAATGCAACAAATAGGGATAGTCAGGTATGATTACTTAAGATGTTCTCTCGGCCATGCCGCTCGCTACGTAGCTTTCGCCTGACGATAGTCATCGGATTGCCAGAAGTTTTAAGATTCCACTCTGAAATTATGTAGTAGCCATTTCTTCAACCTTTTCGCCCGCCGGTAAACCGCGTCGTCACCATAGTGCTCGATCAAGTTCAGTGGCCGCATGGTTTCGGAAGGATCAAAGCTGTTCCATGAAGTCTTGCACGTCAACCCCGGCCTGTTGCAGAATGCCCCGCAAGGTGCCAGGTTGAATTTTTCTGTGCATGGGAACAACACACCCGCGGGCGCCGTCCGCCGTTTCCCGGCGTAAAATGGCATGCTTCCTTTTTGGCGGATGAAAACGAAGCCAAGCCGTTGCAGGGCTTTGGCGGTCTTTTTCCCGGATACCAGTGGAGGCTTAGGCATGGGCAGGGACTTCAAAGGTTGTCAGGATGGGGGCTTCCGGTTCGGACAAAGGAAATTCTTCAAGATAAAGCCCCGTGGCTTCCCGCAGGTTGGCCAGGGCTTCGTCAAAAGTCTCGCCTTGCGTCGTAGTGCCGGTCTCCGGGTTTGTGGCGATGAACCAGCCTTTTTCATTATGAATGACTGCTGATAGTCTCATAACATTTTCCTTGTGTTTGTTTAAAAATATCATGTCATGCAGTAATGAAGCAAGCAGTTTGTCGCGCGATAAACGTCAAAATTTTAATTGCTTGCGTTACCTGTCTCCCTTATTCTTCCTGCCACATGAAATAAGGCGGGAATGATGTGAGTTTCAGCCATAGGCTGATCCGCCCATGTGGAAATTGCGCCGGAGCAGAAAATTCCATGAATAATTCCTATCAGCAATTTGTGGCAACCTATGCGCGGTTGGTCAGCGAACAATACCCGCTGGGCAACGCCAGTCCTTGTCCCCGCGTCATCATCCCGCGGGAAGCCCCGTGCGTCCTGCTGTTTTCGCCGCATCCGGATGACGAATGCATTATCGGCGCCTTGCCCTTGCGGCTCCTGCGCGAACGCAAGCTGAACGTGATTAATGTGGCCGTGACGCAGGGCAGTCGCAAGGACCGGCAGGATGAACGCCTGGCGGAATTGCGCCAGGCCTGCGATTACCTGGGGTGGGGCGTGCTCCAGACGGGCGAGCGGGGCCTGGAAAAAGTCAACCTGGAAAACCGGGAACAGAATCCGGCCGCCTGGGCGGAAAGCGTGGGCGTGATCGCCGAGATCATGAGGAAAAAACAGCCGCGCCTGATTTTTGTGCCGCACGAAAAGGACTGGAACAGCACGCACGTGGGCACGCATTATCTGGTCAACGACGCGCTCAAAACCATGGAGGAAAGTTTTTGCTGTGGCGTGTGCGAGACGGAATTCTGGGCGCCCATGGGCAATCCCAACCTGATGATCGAGTCCAGCGTGGCGGATGTGACCGACCTGGTCACGGCCTTGTCGTTCCATGTGGGCGAAGTCAGCCGCAATCCCTACCACGTGCGCCTGCCGGCCTGGATGCAGGATAATGTCCGCCGGGGCGGCGAACTGGTGGGCGGGCAGGGGGGACATGCGCCCACTTTTGCCTTTGCCACATTATACCGGTTCCGGTCCTGGGTCCACGGGAAATACAAGAAGGCGGACACAGCCGGTAAGTTTGTATCGTGCAACGATAACCTGGAAAATATTCTCGGCTGACCTTACGGGGCGTTGTCCGCCGGAACGGTTGGGCGGTACTGCCGGTCGTTGATTTCCTCCTGGTCGCTAAAGCTGTCGCCATCGGAATCCGCACGGAGCGGATGGGTCTTCCAGGTACGGATTTCCTCGTAATCTGAGATAGTGTCGCCATCCGTATCGGGCGCCACCGTCACCCGCACTTTCAGTTCTCCACGCATGCCCAACGGCAGGGAGAAATTATTGCGGAATTTCAACTCGCCGGAACCGCCCGCCGCCACATTGGTCTCCTGACCGATGAAATAAACCAAGTTCGTCTGGTCGCCGAGCCGCATCAGGAGTCCGCTGGCGGGCGCGGCCACGCCCAGATGGGTTTTGATCGTGTCCGGGTTGCCATCCGCTCCGTATTCGGCGAAGGAATCGCTCCATTTGCCGGCGGTGACACAATGAACGATGTCGCCCCGTTGGGCGTATATTCCACTGGACTGCCATAACTGATTAGCTTGCACGGTGACCAAGTGTTCCTCCGGTCGGTCCGGATTAGCCTGGGGCGTCTTGCACCCGCCTATGGCCAATCCCAGCAGGAGGCCAAAGCTGAGTGGAGCGTGGAGCGTGGAGCGTAGAGCGGAAAGCGTGGAACCGAAACCGTTAAATAATCTGTTGTGCATATCTGTTTCAGTTCTGTTTCACGGTTTCCTTCATCCGTTCTTCTTCTCGAATTCCTTCATGAACGCCACCAGGGCTTCGACGCCTTCCACGGGGCAAGCGTTGTAAACCGAAGCCCGAATGCCGCCAACCGACCGGTGCCCTTTAAGACCTTTCAAGCCCTGTTTGGACGCTTCCTTTACAAAGGTTTCTTCCAGCGTTTCATTGGGCAACCGGAAGGCGATATTCATATCGGAGCGACACTCACGCTTGGCGGTCCCTTTGTAAAATCCGCCGGCATCCAGCAGGGCATAGATAAGACCGGCCTTTGCCGCGTTCTGGCGATGCAATGTCGTCAAGCCCTTCTTCAGGATCCAACGCGAAACCAGCATCATGATATAAATGCTGAAACAGGGCGGCGTGTTGTAAAGCGAATTTTCCTCAATAAACGTTTTATAGCGCAGAATGGTGGGTACCGTGGGCGCAACCCGTTCGGCCAAATCCTTGCGGATCGCCACCAGGGCGATGCCGGAAGGCCCCAGGTTCTTCTGGGCGCCGGCATAGACCAGGCTGAATTGATTGATATCGAAGGGACGCGAGAAAATATCCGACGACATGTCCGCCACCAGCGGGGCCTCGGTCTTAGGGAATGTTTTCCATTGTGCGCCGGAAATCGTTTCATTCGATGTCAGGTGGACATAGGCGCCGCCGGGGGTCAGCTTAAGTTCGGCCGCGGCGGGGACGCGCGTGGGTATTTCCTTGCCGCAATCGGCGGCGACATGCACCTGGCCGATGTGGGCGGCTTCCTTGATCGCCTTGCCGGCCCAGGCGCCGGAATTGATGTAATCGGCCGTCTGGCCCGCGCCCAGCAGGTTCATGGGGACCATGGCGAACTGCATGCTGGCGCCGCCGGCCACGAACAGCACGGCATAGTCATCGGAGCAGCCCAACAATTGCTTGTAATTGGCCACGGCCTCGGCATGCACCGCATCGTATTCCTTGCCACGGTGACTGCTCTCCAGAATGGACATGCCGGAGCCTTTGAAATCCGGTAATTCGCGCTGGGCTTCCTGCAACACTTCCAGAGGCAAAACGGCGGGGCCGGAATTGAAATTGTAAACACGCGACATGGCAACCTCCTTGCGCGGGCAATAACCCGCATGTTAATTTAATGTTAAGGAAATTCAAAGTAACACATATTCTGGATTCCCGTTTTCACGGGAATGACAAAATGGGTGCGTGTCCTTGTCATTCCCGACTCGATCGGGAATCCAGTGTTTTCAGTTGCCGCCTTGGCGGCCTTCATGATTTTCACGTCGGCGCCTTTGACGCCAAGTGACCACTTGCCGCTTTGCAGCGACGTGGCTGATTGCTGAGCTCGGAATTATTGCGATGATTGGATAAAATGCAAGCGACATCTTGCTATAGCCTACAGCCTAAAAACGGCTCCCAACCGCTGGCCCAGCAGGCGATTGGCCAAAAGAAGGGTGATACCGAGGAACAACATGGACCAGACGCCGAGCGCGGCTGCCAGGTAGGGCCCATTACCCAGCACTTGGAATAACTCGTAAAGCGCCTTGGTGATGGGGAAATAGGCCTGTTTCTGGGCCAGCATCAGCGAATCCGAAACCTCCAGCATGGCAAAACTGAAAGCCAACAGGCCGCCGGCCATCAGGTTGGCGCTGATCAAGGGCAGGGTAATCCGGACGACGGTCCGCACCGGCGGACAACCTAAGTTTTTGGCCGCTTCTTCCAGCGAAGCCGAAATTTGTTGCAGACCGGCCGCTGCCGCGCGCACCACATAAGGCAGGCGGCGTACCGCATAGGCGATAATCAGCAGAACGGTCGGATTTTCGGTCGGATTCAGGCCGGCAAACAGTCGGCCGGGTTGGCTCATGGCGATATAGCCGAACGCCAGCACGATGCCGGGAACCGCCAGCGGGAGCATGATCAACGTATCCAGTGCGCCGCGCCAGCGCAAGGAACTGCGGACAATAATTACAGCCGCGGCGACCCCCAGGATGAGATCGGCGCCCATGGCCAGCAAGGCATAAAAACAACTGTTGTGAATACTTGGCAGAGTGAGGCCGTGCCCAAGGGCCTGGCGATACCATTCAAGGGTCCATTGCGAGGGTGCCACGGAACGATACCAGGCCTGGCTGAAGCTCGTGAGGATGACGCCGATATGCGGCAGGATTGCCAGCAGGAACACGATTGCAAACAGGCCAAACGCCGCGCCGGCGCGCGCGCCCCTGAGCGGCCGTGTACTGCCCGCAGTGCTCCCCTTGGCCATCATCTCGTAGCCGGAGCGGCCGAACACTCCTTTGCCGAGGGCATAGAACCCCGCCGAAGCTACCAGCATGACTACGACCAGCGCATACGGCAGCGGGCTGGCGCCGATATCCTGGATGCCGTTATAAATCTGTACGGCAGTTACCCGCGCATAGTCGAACATGAGCGGAGTGCCCAACTCGGTAAACGACCAGATAAAGACCAGGGTGCCACCGGCAAACAGGCCGGGCATCATCAATGGCAGGGTGATGCGCCGAAAACGCCGCCAGCCGGCGCACCCCAGATTTTCAGCCGCTTCTTCCAATGACGGGTCCACATTGGCGATAGCCGCCACGGCGTTGAGATAAAAAATGGGGTACAGGTGCAGGGCTTCCGTGATTGCCACCGCCCAGAACCGGCCGCGGCCCAGCCAGTCAACGGCTTGAGACCAGTCCATCAGATGCAAATTGACCAGTGCAGCGTTAATTACGCCGTAAGGCCCCAAAATCTGGCGAATGCCGATGGCGCCCACAAACGGCGGCAGAATCATGGGCAGAAGGATCAGGCCGGTCAGCCAGGTTTTGCCCCAAAAATCGAATCGCGCCGCCAGTACTGCCAGTGGAAGCGCCATGCACACCACGATGGCAGTTGTGACGATGGCCAGCGCCAGGCTGTTGCGCAGGCCTTCTGCATATAGAGGATTTTGAACAAGTTCTCCGAAAAAGGCCAGGGTCCATTGGTGGTTGAATACGAAAGCGCTTTGCACCGTCAATGCCAGCGGCCAGAAAAAAAACAGGCCCAGCAGGCTCAGGATGGCCGCCGCGATCAGTATGGCGCCGGTGTTTTTCATGGCACAGCTTTTTCCGCCAGGTCCCGGGCTTGCCGGTACTGGTTCCTGAAAAAAAGAATCCATTCCCGTGTCAAGCGCGCTTCGGTTAATTTATCATTCAATTGTTGGGCAGTGACCGCCAGGGCTTGGCCGTATTCCGCGTTGGGCGGCAGGGCCATGAAGGCGGCAAAAGCGGCCGGGCAGGCCGCGGGGCCGCCGTTCCGGTTAATGGCTTCCCAGGCGCTGGTCAGTTCCGCATGCGTATCAATGCACATGGTTCGAATCAATACCCGGATGAGCGCAAACAGCGGCCCGGTCCAAGCAGCCTGATATGCGAAGTCGCCGACCTGCAGATAGGGCAGGGCGGTTGGATCGGACATCGTCTGCGAGAATTTTTGGGTATACATATCTTTGCGGATCGGAAGCCGGCGCAGGGCGTAGCGCTCCGGACCGCCGGTGATGACCGGTCCACCGCTCTCGCCGACACGCGTGTTCCAAAGCTGTTGTCCTTCCGGGCTGAGGCAGAAGTCGATAAATCGCTCCGCCAGTTCGCGATGCGGGGCGCCCCGTATAAGAGCGATCGGGTCCACCGAAACGGAGGAGCCGCCGATGGGCGTGATATAAATCATGCGATCGGAGCGTTCATTGCGGGCAATCATTTCGCTTTCAAATCGTCCGTAAAAATCAATGCACATGCCGGCGGCCGCCGCGCCCTGGGCGACATCCAACGGCACTTTGCTGGCGGAGTCGGTGAAGTAACGGGCATTGGCGCCGATCCTGCGGATTACCCCGAATGCGCGTCGCCATCCGGCGGCTAAATCCTCCGCTGCGGCCGATGCCGCCGGCGTGGCCTGGCCACCGGGTATACCACGCGCAGTAAGTTCGGACCGCAGTTGTTCCTGGATCAGCATTTCGAACGCTTTGTTGATGGACCCGCTTTTGGTGGGATCGGCCAGCGCTACCAGGCGGTAATAGCTGAAATCGGCCAAGTCGGCCCAACCCTGCGGCGCCGGGCGAATGCCGTGGGCCGCCAACACATCCTGATTCCAGCAGATGCCGAAACTGCTGAGACAGCATCCATACCAGCGGTCCTCCGGATCGTAAAACATTTCACCGGAAAATGTGGCCGGGATGACGGCATCGGTCAGCCACTCTGGATGACGCTGGCGCAGACCGCAGGCGGCCAGGTGCCCCTTTTTGGCCTGCTGAGCATGGTCATACTGGCCGCCGCCAAAGAATAAATCAATGCCAATGCCGTTTCGACCCACCCGTTCGGCGGCGATAAATTCACTGTCGAGATACCGGACAATTTCGCTGGTGCCGCCAATGTTCCGCCAATCGATCGTCACGGCCTCGCCGAACCGCGCGCGGTGCCAGCGTTGAAAGGCCCGCTCGAATTCATGCCGCACGGCTTCATTGTGCGGGCTCATAATCACGAGTTTGCGGGCGCCGTGTGGAATCGCTTCACGCCGTGGCTGGAGCAGGAAGGGAACCAGAAGCACGAGGACCAGCGCCAGGAAAAGTACAAGGGTGGAGGTATTGGGTCGGTTCATGGGAAAAAATAATAAGAAAACATCGAACATCGAACATCCAACACCGAACGTCCAATGCTGAAATATGTTATGGAACTACGACCACAGAACCACGCCCTCACGGGCGCGGCTACGGAACTGCCCTCTCCGGGCCGTCGTCCGGTGTCTATCTTTATTCCGCTGCCAGCACGATCACATCGTCCGGATTTACATGGAACGGGATTTCGACCGCCGGTGCGTTCGGCGCCGTTGAACGGGAAGGCCCGCTTTCCAGCACCTTCAGGACAAAACCATCCGGCATCCGTATCCAATATTCCGTGGCTTCCCCCAGGTAAATGGTTTCCGTCAGGCATCCGGCAAAACGGTTGAGTTCAGCGCCGGGGGGTGCGTGCAGGCGCAGGGCTTCGGGACGGATGGCCAGGATGACGGCTTGGCCCGGCTGAAATGCGCCACGCAGGTCACGGGCGGTCCATTCACCGAAGGCCGTGGCGACAATGGCCAGGCCGGTTGTCACGGTGCAGACCTTGCCCGGAACCAGATTGGCGCCGCCGATAAAGTCGGCGACGAATCGGTTGGCCGGCCGCTCATACAGGTCGCGGGGCGAGCCGACCTGTTCCACGCGGCCTTGGCGCAAGACCGCGCAACGGTCCGCCATGCTCAGGGCTTCTTTCTGGTCATGGGTCACGTAAATCGTGGTGATGCCCATATGCTTGACCAGGCGCCGGATCTCGACGCGCATTTCAAGGCGCAGTTTGGCGTCCAGGTTGGAGAGCGGCTCGTCCAGGAGCAGGCAGGCCGGATCAATGACCAGTGCCCGTGCCAGCGCGACCCGCTGTTGTTGGCCGCCGGAGAGCTGATTCGGCTTGCGCCGCGCCAAGTCTGCCATGTGCATGGCTGCCAGCATGCGCCCGACGCGCTCCCGCCGCTCCGGCGCGGGGCAAGTTCGCCCCGGCACCGTCAGGCCAAAGGCCACATTATCGAATACTGTCAAATGCGGCCAGAGGGCGTAGTTTTGAAACACCATGCCGGTATTGCGGCGATGGGGCGGAAGGTCGTTGACGGATTGGCCATCGAACAGGATGCGGCCCTCGTCGGGGGCGCAAAAGCCCGCGATCATGCGCAAGAGGGTGGTCTTGCCACAGCCGGATGGGCCCAGCAGGAAAAAACATTCGCCGTCGGTGACGGTAAGGCAAATATCATCCGCGGCAATGACCTTGCCAAATCTTTTCGTGATGTTGGCTAATGTGATCTGCATGGGGAAAAGACATTATCCAATAATTGCCGGGGTTAATTTCCCGGCTTAGCGTGAATGCTTTCCTGATACTGTTCCCAGGCGGCCTTTTGCATTTTCGCGGCCTCTTCCTTTGTGATAAAAATGCCGTCTTGGATATCTTTAAATTCACCTGTGAGGCCTGCAGGACTCAGCCCGGTAATGCAGGCATAAAGAAGGCAGGCATAAATGTAGGTGCCTTTTTGGCCGGGATGACCTTTGTCCTTGTGGTAAAGATCCAATAGTTGTGCTTCCGGGGGATTTGGGCCCAGATATCTCATCCAGGCATAGCCGGCGGCCGCGACGGGTATTCCCCTTTTCTGGCCGAACGCAATCTGCATGTCGTTTAACTCTTTAAACGAATCGGGATAGTGGAAAGAAGCGTTATAGTGCCGGGTAACATTAGCGGTGGCGAACAGGAGCGTTTTAGAGCCGTTTTTCCCGATCGATTCATCGAACATTTCCGCGTATTTTTCAAACTCCGGCGCGTTGGCGCGGTAAATTTCCTGGATGACAACATAATCCCATTTGGCCGCCGCAATCATGGCGCGCGGCGTTCCTTTTCCTTCACCGGCTTCCCAGTAACCCTTCAATCCCTTTCCCCCGATGATGGCCCGGCCGATTTCGATCCGCGGATGATCCGCAAGCGCGGATTGCGACATAATCTCCATCATCCGGGGCAGGTCATAAACCCCCGTCTGACTATTGCCTATAAACAATACTTTCAATGGTGATCTCGCCGATAGGGGGCGCCGCGGGGTGCTTCACTTCAGCATTTTCTTCAGGGCCGCCCGTTTTTTCTGGATCAACTGCTGGGCGATCATGATGACCGTGTTGGTGGACCAGTACAGGACCAGCGCGGAAGGCATCATGTAGAACATGACCAGCATCATGACCGGCATAAAGAACAAAAGCATTTTCTGCTGGGCCGCATCCGTGGCGGGCGTCATGGATTGTTGCCAGGCCTGGGCGGCGGCCATGAAAATGGGCAGGATGTTGAGCGGGATCGGCAGGAGATCGGCGAACAACCGTTCCGGCTCGCTGAGGTCCTTGATCCAGAGAAAGTCGGCAAAGCGCAGTTCGATGGCGCTGCGCAAAACGACGAACAGAGCGATGAATACCGGGATCTGGATCAGCATGGGCAGGCACCCGCTCACGGGATTGACCTTGTTTTGCTTGTACATGGCCATGGTCTCTTCCTGCAGTTTGCGCGGGCTGTCCTTGTATTTCTTGCGCAGTTCGGCGATCTGGGGCTGAAGCTCCTGCATTTTTTTCATGCTCTCGGTGCTCTTGTGAGTCAGCGGCCAGAACAGGATGCGGATCAGGATGGTCAGCAAAATGATGGCAATCCCGTAATTGGGAATGACGCTATAAATGGCATTCAGCACGGTCAATAAGAATACGCATAAAAATTTAAGAATGCCCTGGTCCCAGCTTGTCCCGAAATCCATGACCTCATCCTGATGCAGTCCCAGCTTTCGCAGGAGCGAATATTTTTTCGGCCCGGTATAAAGTTTGAGCGTCTGGGTCGTGGATTCGCCCGGATCGATGGTCCGCGCCGGCATGAAAACCATGGCCGCCACGGCCTGGATTTCCGCGCTCTTGGGCGCCAGGCTGGGATCATGTGCTTCGCCGGGCGCCAGGGCGCGCTCCGCCATCAGCCGGTAGCCCGCGGCGCCACCCTCAGGCTCCAGGATCTGGACGAAAAATTTGCTTTTTACGGCCACCCAGTCCGCCGGCGTGTTGGTTTGCAGGGTGACGGTCCGGGGCACGCGCTTGTCCTCATCCGCCTGTTTCTTGAACAGTTTGGGCAAATCGCCGGCCCAATATTTAACGCCTTCGCCGCCGCTCGAATTGAGCACGTCAATGCCCATCGCTTCCACACCGGTGGTTTTGGACTCTTCTTTGCCGAGCCGCATGGAACCGAGTTGAATGCCGCATTCCGGCAATGTAACGGTTTGCAGGCCTTCGTTGCGGAACGTGTCCTGCACGATGATCTGATAATCGGTGCCGAACGAAATGAGGCGCGTAAAACGCAGTCCAGCCGATGTTGTTTTTTCCACGCGGAGATTGCCGGTGGCATCCTCGCGCGCAAGCGTAAAGTCATCGCCGGCGGAAAGCTCCGGGAATCCTGCATAGGTCAAGGCGGGTGCATTCGAAAAATCCATAACCACCGGGCCGCTGTGCTTTTTCACAGTTTGCCGGTACTGAGGGAGCTCAGCTACGACCAGGCCGCCACCCCAGGACGAAAACGTGAGCGCCACGTCCGCGTTGGTCAAACTGAGACGCTGTTCCGGGCTTGCCCTCCGAAGCGGCTGCGCGCAGGAGGGTGCGGTCAAGGCGGGTTCATTCGAGCTTGCCGCAACGGCCTCCGTTGGAACGATTTTAGCTTCTGAGGGCAGGGCTTCCGGCAGTCGGGCCGGCGCTTGATTGGTCAACGCTGGGGCGAGGGCGGCCGGTTTGGCCGGGGCTGGCGGAGGCTGAAAGAACCGGGTGTAAACCATCGGCCATGCCAGCATCAGGGCGAATAGAACGACAATGATAATCAGGTCTTGTTTTTTCATAATGATCTATAATCTGATTGCTGATTGCGGATTGCTGATTTCTGATTGTCGGCATTCGACCTGTGCCTGAAGACAGAGATCAAAGGTCGGTAATCCGCAATCAACAATCATAAATCAGCAATAAATTTACGGCACGTGGTCCACACCACCGGGATGGAATGGGTGGCATTTGCCCAGCCGCACGATTCCCAGGACGACCCCCTTGAAACATCCATGCTTGTGAATGGCTTCGCGACAATAGGCAGAACATGACGGATAAAATCGGCAACAATCTCCCAGCAGGGGCGAGATCGCAAGTTGGTAGGTGCGTATTAGTATGTCGAATAATTGACGCATGGATTCATCCAGAAATCGTGAAATTAGAAACTGGAAATTGGGGAGAAAAAATGAAAAATATGATTTTTTAGTGTCGCTGTACGTAGTGGGCAACATGCCCGCCCTCCCTTGGGTTGCGGGCGTTAGCCCGCCTTAAATGCTTTCAATTTCAAATTTCTATTTTCAAATTTCAGTTTCTCAACCCTGCCTGGATGGCCAGGCGGTTCAATTCCTGAACAATATCGTCCCACGCGGCCTTTACGACCGCGGGCCGTGCCACCAGCACGATATCCATAAGGCCCTGGAAACCATGCCGGTTTAATCGGAAGGCTTCCCGCAAACGGCGCTTGGCCCGATTGCGCACAACCGCCGGCCCGATTCTTCGGCTGGCCACAACACCCAGGCGCAGGGCGGCATCCTTGCCCGTGTAACACCACAGCACCATGAACCGGCCGGCAAACCGCTGCTGTTGCGCATATGTTCGTTTGAACTGCAGTTGCTTGGTCAGGCGCTGGCGCCTGGATAACCTACAGTCAGGTTGCCGCGTCCCGGTGATCATGGATGCTGCCCCCTGATAAGGATAGCCCCTGCCCGCAATGCTACGTCCGTCAGCTGACGGATTGCAGGCGGGTTGATGTGAGACTAATCAACAGTCAATCGCCGCCGGCCCTTTTGGCGGCGGTGCGCCAGGATCTTGCGGCCATCCGCCGTACGCATCCGGGCGCGGAACCCGTGCTTGCGTTGCCGTTTTTTAACGGATGGATGATAGGTGGTTTTCATAAATTATCCCCGATTAGTATGGATTAATCGTTCAGCGTCCGGCTTTCAAACGAAAGACCGGGGGTCAGCAATGCAATCGGTAATAATCCATTTCCTTGCGCGATTGTCAAGCTTGCGCTCGATTTCGCTTGAGTTGTCATCAGGCCTTATGTTATTCACACACCTCGCGCTGGGTGGACAAGCGCATGCCAAAACCGGTAATGGTTTGTGAAAACCAGGGCCTAAAGGGATAATTTCATGGAAACGATCAAGCAGTTCATTGACTATTTTTTGCATCTTGACCGCTATCTGGGGCAGGTCATCGCGGCTTATGGTTTGTGGACCTATGGGCTGCTCTTTGCGATTGTGTTCTGCGAGACAGGCCTGGTTGTCACACCCTTCCTGCCGGGCGACTCCCTGCTATTTGTCGCCGGGGCGCTGAGCGCCACCACCGCGCTTAACATCGGATGGTTGCTGATCCTGCTCATCGCAGCCGCGGTTTTGGGCGACGCCGTTAACTATATGATCGGATATTACGCCGGCGAAAAGCTTATCCAAACCCGTTTGATTAAGAAGAAACATCTGGACCGGACGCACGAATTCTTCCAAAAGCACGGGAAAATGACCATCGTCCTGGCGCGGTTTGTTCCAATTGTGCGAACATTTGCGCCGTTTGTGGCAGGAATGGGTAAGATGGGCTATGCCGAGTTTGCCTGTTATAACGTTACGGGTGGAATCTTATGGGTCAGTTTGTTTGTTGTGGCGGGCCGCTTGTTCGGCAATCTTCCCATCGTGAAACAATATTTTTCCCTGGTTGTCGTGGTGATCATCGTGCTGTCTGTGATTCCCATAGGCTATGAAGTGTGGCGGCAGTGGCGCAACGGAAAACGGAATCGCACGTCTGGCGCGACACGGTAACGCCTTTGCGTCAACGCGATCTGACGGGGATTTATTCTTTCGTAGCCGCGCCCGTGAGGGCGTGGATTCCTACAGCGGCCACGGCGTTACCGCCGCGGCTACAAAAGTTCGCAGAGCGCGGTTTTGCGCGCCCGGCGTTAAGCGGTTTAGAAATAACAGCGTACACCGGTCTTGAGGCCGATATCGTTGTTCTTGGCGTCGTCGCCCTGGACGTAGGCCTTTTCGCTGGCCAGATCGAAATACAGTTCCAGATAAACGGCCACGCTTTCCGAGAGGAAGAATTTCGAGCCGATGGCAGGTTCCCAGACAATATAATTATGCTCCGAGGTATTGCGATAGAACTGGCCAAAACAATACTCCAGGCGCATGGCAAAATAGGGCATGATGAACGAATCCAGGTCCAGGTTGGCTTCCCCAAAGGCGCCCAGTCCTAAGCCCATGTCGTTGCCATCATAGCCCCAATCCACGATGCCGCCGAATTCGATGTTGTCGAACACGAAATAACCCAAGCCGCTTTCGACTACCCAATCAACTTTGCCCTGCGGGTTATTGAAATCCATTTGGCCGCCCAGCCGCAATTCCAAGGTGTCCGCCGGCAGAGTGGCGCCAAAGCTGGTCACCGCCGCCGCCATCATCGCGATCAATACAAGTTTTTTCATGCCTTGTTTCCTTGCCATGGTAAGGTATTAGAATCGTGTTCGTTTGCCAACAGTCTTTGCCGCATTACCGCCAATTAGTAAAAAATATCACCTCCTGTCCATGTATCCGGTTAACTCGACGCATAGGAATTTCCCGCCAGAGGCGGGTCTGCCTAAGGCATGATCCGTCTTTGGCGGATCCGCCTACGGCGGACAATCCCGCCGGGTCAGGGGACCCGGCCTACAAAAAATGCTGTAGGCCCGGTGCCCCTCCAGAGGCGGGCAAGCCTCACCCGGCGGGGTAAAAGTTGCCCCGCTCCGGTGC
>Ga0074199_1001363_pt1 | contig 22239 bp, 13 predicted proteins | sample EPASupsiteSAE347_FD_64528 | JGI IMG/M metagenome (GOLD analysis project Ga0074199, IMG submission 64528) | Bioremediated contaminated groundwater from EPA Superfund site, New Mexico - Sample SAE3-47 | ecosystem: Environmental > Aquatic > Deep subsurface > Groundwater > Contaminated ... | reverse complement strand
CTACCGTTCAAGGTGTCCCGCCTTATGTGAGTAGCCGATGGGACATATTCGTCATATTCGTCATATCCCTCCTATTCCTCGTTCCCGCGCAGAGCATGGGCACGAAGAATAGGAGGGATACGACGAATATGACGAATATGTCCCGTTTTATGCGGGTAGCCGTCGTAGCCGCCAGGATCTCAGGGGGGCAGTGCACGGCATCTCGGCACATCGGAGCGCAAGAGCGCCGGCTCTCGCGCCATCGAGCTATTCGCCGGGCTTGAAGCCATATTTTTTTATCTTGTTGTGCAGCGTGCTGCGGTTTATTTCCAGGACGCTCGCAGCCTTGGATATGTTCCATTGGCACCATTTCAATATTCGCTCGATATGGCTCCTTTCGACCGTTTCCAGGGATTGAGGGATTGTCTGGCCGGTGGCGCGAAAGAGGAAGGCAAAATCATCCTTTTTCAGATGACTGTTCTTTGCCAGGACAACGGCCCGCTCCATGGCGTTTTCCAGCTCACGGATATTTCCGGGCCAATCGTAGGTCTGGAGGAGCAGCAGGGCCTCGTCGCGAATTCCCTCGACGGGCTTGTTGGTCTCCTTCCGAAACCGCTCGAGAAAAGCGGCGGCAAGGAGCGGGATGTCTTCTTTGCGTGAGCGAAGAGGAGGAACTTCGATTTCGATTACGTTGAGACGAAAGAAAAGATCCTGCCGGAAGCTGCCACGTTCCATCTCCCTTGCAAGATCGCGGTGCGTGGCCGAGATGAGCCTGAAATCCACCTGGATGTCCCGGTTCCCGCCCACCCGGTGCAACTTCTTCTCCTGGATGACCCGCAGGAGATCCACCTGCATTTTAGGAGGAATCTCTCCGATTTCATCCAGAAAGAGCGTACCGTTGCCGGCCATTTCTATGCGTCCCTTCCTGGTGCGCGTCGCCCCGGTGAAGGAGCCCACTTCATGGCCGAACAATTCGCTTTCGAGCAGGTTTTCGCTGAAGGCTCCGCAATTGATGGGAATGAACGGTCCATACCGACGCCCGCTCCTGGCATGGATAGCCTTGGCAACGAGCTCTTTTCCGGTGCCCGTCTCTCCTCGGAGCAGCACCGGAGAATCGACGCCCGAGACCTCTTCGATCAAGGTGAACAAGAGCTCCATGCACGGGGACATTCCAATGAGATCCTGGTAGGGAATTCGCATCGCGATCTCATCCCGCAACCGGACGTTTTCGTCAATGATCTTCTTCTGGTTGACCAGCTTTTCCACGAGCAAAACGAGCTGTTCGGGGGCGAAGGGCTTGAGCAGGTAGTCGTTGGCGCCGCTCTTCATGGCTTCGACGGCGGTTTCCACCGATCCGTGGGCCGTTATCATTACCACCATGGTTTGAGGCCTGGATGCCCTGAGGCGTTTTAAGACTTCCAGGCCATCGAGGTCCGGCATCTTGAGGTCCAGGAACATGATATCGTAGTCCTTGGATTCCACCATCTCTAGTGCACGGTATCCGTTTGCCGCGGCATCGACCTCATGACCGGCTCTCTTGAGCCATCCTATGAGGGATTCCCGCACGATCAGCTCGTCATCGACCACCAGAATTTCCGCAGGCCGTGTCATAGCATGCTCGCTCCTTTGTCTCGATTCGAGCTCCAGCTAAGCATAAAGATAATTCCGTGTAAATCCCTATTGCGAAAAAGTGTTGGATTATTGGACACACCATCGGATTATCATACACCGGCTTTCAGGTCCGTATTACAAGGACGGCCATAGCTGTTCACCGATGGTGTGTCGAAAAAAACGACACTTCTCATTCTTCCCCTTTCCGATTCTCAAGTACCCATGCTCCAGATCCTCCCGTCGAAACGACCGCAAGTCCTTGCCGCCTGATGATTCAGGAGACCGGCCCGTTGCCGCGGCACGCTCTTTGCTCAATCAACAAGCTGTCATCACGGTAGTTCAACTCCTCCAACTTCCCTTTGCACTTCAGTTTCCACATCGAGCTCCGTTGCGACTCCGAATCCTTTCCATCAGGGACTCTGCCTTCGAACGGCAGTAAAATCTGAATCCGGTCCAGGAGCTTTAAGCTCTTTCGAAGCTCACGACAACATTCAATACAGGACTCGCCATGTCAGAGAAACGTCCAACCGACAAAAGGAAACGGCAAGATGCCCGAGCTCTTGAGATTGAAGAAAACCTGTGCGTCTGGATGAAAGCCAGGGTGGTGAACTTCAAACTGTGCGACCGCACGTACGATTGCCTGACCTGTCCCTTTGACAGAGCCATGAAGCAGGCGTGGGCTCAGGATAGTCGAAAGGAAGATGCATGATGCCCAGGAAAATAGGATTCTACATCTGCCACTGCGGAACCAACATTGCCGGTAGGGTGCGGACCGGTGAAGTGGTGGAATTCGCGCAAGGCTTGAAGAACGTGGTGGTGGCCCGGGACTACAAGTTCATGTGCTCGGACCCGGGCCAGGAGATGATCCGAAACGACATCCACGAACTGGGGCTTAACCGGGTGGTGGTGGCCTCCTGTTCTCCGAGGCTCCACGAAAAGACTTTTCAGGCTGCCTGCAAACGAGCGGGGCTCAATCCCTATCTGTTCCAGATGGCATGCGTGCGCGAGCACTGCTCCTGGGTGATTCGAGATCCCGACGAGGCCACGCAAAAGGCAAAAGCTCTGGCTGCGGCGGCCATCAGCCGGGTCGGTCTTCACCGGCAACTGCCGGCGCGGGAAGTGAAAGTGCATCCGGACGTGCTCGTCGTCGGCGCGGGGATCGCCGGGATACAGGCGTCGCTGGACATTGCCAGGGCGGGGCACGAGGTCTATCTCGTCGAGAAAGATCCATCCATCGGCGGGCACATGGTTCAATTCGACAAGACCTTTCCGACGCTGGATTGCGCCGCCTGCATTTCAACGCCAAAAACCGTTGCAGTGAGCCAGAGCCCCAACATCCACCTTCTCTCCTACAGTGAGGTGACCGGGCTGAGCGGCTTTGTGGGCAACTTCACCGCCAGTATCCGGCGCAAGGCGCGCTACGTTCGCGAAGACCGCTGCACGGGCTGCGGCCAGTGCGCCGAAGCCTGCCCGGTAACGGTACCCAACGAATTCGACGAATCCCTCAGCCGCCGCAAGGCCATCTTCCGGTTCTTCCCCCAGGCGGTCCCCCTCACCTTCGCCATAGAAAAAAAAGATCGAGCCCCGTGCCGCATCACATGCCCCGCGGGCGTCAACGTGCAGGGCTACGTCCAGCTCATAGGCCAGGGAAAATACAGGGAAGCGATCGAGCTGATCATGGAGCGGGTGCCTCTGCCGGGAGTCCTTGGCAGAATCTGCCCGCATCCTTGCGAAGGTCAATGCCGAAGGGCGGAAATCGATGAAGCACTGGCGATTAGGGATCTTAAGCGCTTTGCGGCCGACCAGGTGGATTGGGCGCAGTTGCCTCTTCCCCGCATAGAGGAGCGATCAGAGCAAGTGGCGGTGGTGGGCTCAGGACCGGCAGGGTTGACCGTTGCCTACGACTTGAGGCTCAAAGGCTATGGCGTCACTCTGTTCGAAGCTCTGCCGGTTCTTGGCGGCATGCTCCGAGTGGGGATACCCGACTACCGGCTTCCCCCCGAGGTGCTGGACCGCGAGATACAGCATATTCTGCGCCTGGGAATTAAGGTCGAAACGGGCAAGAGATTGGGAATCGATTTCACCATCGAGAGTCTCGGGGAGCGAGGCTTCAAGGCTATTTTCCTGGGAATAGGCGCTCATCGGAGCCTGAAGCTCAACATCGCGGGTGAGGATGCTTGCGCCGGTGTGGTCGATGCGGTGACTTTTCTTCGCAACATCAATCTCGGAGAGCGTCGGAAACCGGGCCGGAAGGTGGTGGTCGTGGGCGGAGGCAACGTGGCCGTCGATGCCGCCCGAACGGCTCTGCGCCTGGGCTGCGAGGAGGTCTCCATCGTCTACCGCCGCGGCAGCGAGGAAATGCCCGCATACCCGGAGGAAATCGAGGAGGCCCTGGCCGAAGGAGTGAAAATCCGATACCTGACCGCTCCGGTGCGTATCGAGGCTTCGGAGGGCGGGATCTCGGGCTTCCAGTGTATTCGGACGAAACCGGGACCGCCCGATGAGAGTGGCCGAAGGCGGCCGGTGCCGGTCGAGGGCTCTGAGCTCGTGATCGAGTGCGACGCCGTGATTGCCGCCATCGGCCAGGAGCCGGACAGTCGATGCGCTGCCGATGCGGGCATCGAGGTGATGCGGCGGGGAACCCTTGGGATCGTCCCTCACACCATGCAGACTTCCATACCCGGCGTGTTCGCCGCAGGAGACGCGGTCAGCGGCCCTGCAACGGTGATCGATGCCATAGCCGCCGCTCACAAGGCTTCCCATGCCATCGATCTATACATCCGCGGAGAAAATCTCGGCGATGTCGAGGCGCAATCGGAAGAACAAAGAGCGGACGGGCACAACTGGAGCAAAATCCCCGGGGACATTGCCGGAGAGGCGCGAGCCGTCTTGATGCATCGGAGCTCGAAAGAAAGCTCTTCGACTTTCGACGAGACCTCCCTCGGCCTGAGCGCCGAGGATGCGGCGCGTGAAGCGCAGCGCTGCCTGAACTGCGGCGTTTGCTCCGAATGCATGGAATGCGTGCGCACCTGCGAGCGGAGCGCCGTCGATCACGGTATGAAGGAAGAAGATCTCGAGGTGAAGGTGGGTACCATCGTCCTGGCCACGGGCTTCGACGTCCTCGATCCGGCTCCTCTGAAACAGTACGGTTATGGCAGATTTTCCGAAGTGTACACCGGGCTCGAATTCGAGCGGTTGAACAACGCGGTCGGACCCACCGGGGGGCAGATCCTGATGAAAAACGGGAAAAAGCCGGCTGCCGTGGGGATCATCCACTGCGTGGGAAGCCGTGATGTGAACTACCATGAATACTGCTCACGGGTCTGCTGCATGTACGCCCTCAAGTACGGCCACCTCATTAAAGAAAAGGCCGGACACGACACCAGGGTCTACAACTTTTACATCGACATGCGCTGTTTCGGGAAAGGCTACGAGGAGTTTTACCGCAGGCTCCAGGAGGAGGGAGTCACCTTCATCAGAGGCAGGCCCGCTGAAATCACCGACCAGGCCGTCCATCCGGAAGAGAAAGGCAGGCTGGTCCTCATCGGTGAGGATACACTGCTCAGGCGGCGTCTGCGTATTCCCGTGGACATGGTGGTCCTGTGCACCGCCGTGGAGCCGCGCGAGAACGCCTCGGAAGTGGCAAGAATCTTTGGAATCAGCCGGGGAGGAGATGGCTTCTTCCTCGAGGAGCATCCCAAGCTGGGCCCCATGTCCACGGCGACGGACGGAATCTTCCTGGCCGGTACGTGCCAGGGACCCAAGGATATTCCCGACGCCGTTTCGCACGCCTCGGGAGCGGCGGCCCAGGCGCTCGCCCTGGCCACACGAGGGAAGGTGGAGATTCCTTCCACCACCTCATGGATCGATCCCGACATATGCGCCGGCTGCCAGACGTGCATCAAGCTGTGTGCCTATTCAGCCATCGACTTCGACGAGCGCAGGAGCGTATCGGTGGTAAACGAAGCCCTCTGCAAAGGGTGTGGAAGCTGCTCGGCCTTCTGCCCCAGCGGCGCGGCCGGAAGCAAGCACTTCAATACCAGGCAGGTCTTTGCCGAGATCGAAGGCATTCTGGATGATTTGGTTGATATGACAGGATGAACGGGAATCATGACCTTCTCGTCATCAGTCCGAGTCATGAGGAGTAAAGGGAGGAAAGCATGGGAGACTACGAGCCGACGATCCTTGCGTTTGTCTGCAACTGGTGCACCTACACGGCTGCCGATCTGGCGGGCACCTCGAGACTGATCCAGCCGTCGAACGTTCGTATGATCCGGATGATGTGCACCGGCATGGTGGACCCTAAATTCGTGATCAAGGCTCTCCTTGAAGGAGCGGATGCCGTGCTGGTCAGCGGCTGTCATCCGGGCGACTGCCACTACATAAACGGCAATCTCAAGGCTCGCCGCCGCATAAAGCTGCTCAAGGAGATTTTACCCAGATTCGGCTTCGACGAGATGCGGCTCAAAATGACGTGGATCGGCGCCAGCGAGGGAATCGCTTTTGCCGAAACCCTCAGGGAGATGGTGGCGGAGGTCAGGAGCCTGGGACCAAACAAGACACGGAGCCTGATGGTCATTTAGAGCCCGTCTTTGAATTCCGCGGGCAACACGGCCCCCGGTCATATGGGAGAAGAACAATGGCCAGGACAGCGAAGATAGAGGTGAAAGAGCAAGACCCGGTTGCCTCGTTGCAGGGCTTCTTGAAGATGCTGCTCCGTAGCGGAGGAATCGACGGACTGCTGGTTGCTCAGCATCTTCCCGGAAAGAACGCGGTTATGCCCACTCTGGTGACCGATCCCGAAAAACTGGGTGGAGTCGACCCGCTGGCGCCCGCGTTTCCCATCAACACGGCAAAGGTCGTATCGAGACTCACCCGAAGACCTCTCGGCGGGCAGGTGGCTGTCGTTTTGCGGCCCTGTGAAATTCGGGCCTTCGTGGAACTGGTGAAGTTCAAACAAGGCCGCCTCGAGGACGTGATCCTGGTGGGAATAGATTGCCTCGGCACTTACGGCAATCTCGATTATGCCCGTTTCGTCGCCGAAAATGGCGGCCTGGCTTCGACCGCTCTCTTTTATCGAGACATCGTCGATGCAAAAGGCACGGCCGGCGATGTCCCGGATCTCTCGCCCGCGTGCAAGGCGTGCGAGCACCCCGTCCCCGAAAACGCCGACCTGCTTATCGGCCTGCTGGGGGTCGATCCCAATGATTCATTGCTGTTGAGCGCCGGTACCCCTAAAGGCAACGCCCTCCTGGACAGGCTGGGGCTGCCCTCCCGCGAGGAGCCTCCGGGCCGGAAGGAAGCCATTGCCGAACTGGTGGCCAGGCGGATCGCCTATCGAGATCGGATGTTTTCGGAAACCGCCGAAGCCACCTCCGACATGGAAAAGCTCACGACCTATCTGAGCAACTGCGTCAACTGCTACAATTGCCGTGTGGCCTGCCCCGTTTGCTACTGCAAGGAGTGCGTGTTCGTTACCGACGTCTTCGACCACGAGCCGTCACAATACCTGCGTTGGGCAAAACGCAAAGGCATCCTGAAGATGCCCACGGACACCATCTTCTACCACCTCACTCGCATGGCCCACATGAGCACCGCATGCATCGGCTGCGGCCAATGCTCCAATGCCTGCCCCAACAATGTTCCCGTGATGGAGCTCTTTAGAACCGTAGCCGCCTGTACCCAGCGTGCATTTACCTATGAAGCGGGGCGCAGCGTTGAAGAAGATCCGCCTTTGTCGGTCTTCTGTGAAAAGGAGTTTTCTGAAGTTACCGGCGGCAAGGATTAGATTTTCGCACTACAAGCTCGTGCTTCCGGGCATAAGGCATGGTTTGCTTCGGCCAAAATCGGCTTTGCGGTTTATGCCGTTATCGAAGAATAAAAAAAGGACAAAAGGGACATAAAGGACAAAAAGGAGGTCAAGAACAGAGCATCGCAGGCAAAAAGGCATTCCTCTTTACATCCTTTTGTCCTTTTTGTCCTTTATGTCCCTTTTGTCCTATTATTCTTTCAGGGAGGTTGCGCCCAATGAGGAACAAAATCGGCTCGGCACTGGTGGTCGGAGGAGGAATAAGCGGTATCCGCTCCGCTCTCGATCTGGCGCAAGTCGGTTATCGAGTGACTCTCATCGACAAAGCCCCTAATCTGGGCGGAACCCTGAGGCAGCTCGATTACCAGTTCCCGAGCGATCATTGCGGGATGTGCAAGATGCTCCCCCTCGTCGAACGGGATGCTTCCTCCCGATTCTGCCTGCGCAAGGGACTTTTCCACGAAAACATCGATATCATGCTTTCGACGGAGCTTGCGGCCGTGGAAGGTGAGCCGGGGAAGTTCGAGGTCACCCTGCGCCACGGGCCAACCCTGGTAGATCCACGGCGGTGCATGGGCTGCGGCGAATGTGCCCGTGTGTGTCCCGTGGAAGTTCCTGACGAATTCAATGCCGGGATGACGAAACGGAAGGCAATCTATCTCCCCGTGCCTCATAACATTCCCAATCACTACACTGTCGATAGCGCCGCCTGCACACGGTGCGGTGAGTGTCAGAAAGTATGTCCCAGCGGAGCGGTCGATCTGCGTCTCGAAGCTCGCCTGGCCTTCCGCATTCTTGTTGTGGACGACGAGCTCGTCGTACGCGATTCCACCAAGGAATGGCTCGAGGACGAAGGCTTTCGGGTGGACATGGCAGGGTCGGGAGGCGAGGCCCTGGAGAAGCTCGCCGGGCAGCACTACGACCTCGTGCTTCTGGACGTGAAGATGCCGGGCATGGACGGCGTAGAGGTGCTAAAGCGAGCCAGGGAAATGTACCCCGAGCTTCCCGTCGTGATGATGACGGCGTACGCCACCGTGGAAAGCGCCGTCGAAGCCATGAAGGTCGGCGCTCTGGACTACCTCATGAAGCCCTTCGATCCGGAGGCCATGATCGCCATGGTGATCCGGCTCTACCAAAGCTTCGAGCGTACCGGCGAAAGCAAGATTGAAGTGGGAGCGGTGATTCTTGCCGCCGGCTTCGGTTCCTCCAATCCCGCCGCAGGGCTCAATACGTACGGGTATGGGGAGCTTCCCGGCGTCGTGACCGGCGTCGAATTCGAACGACTCCTCAGCGGCAGCGGGCCAAACGGCGGAAAGCTCCTTCGTCCGGGCGACGGTAAAGAAATCCGAAAAATCGCGTGGATTCAGTGTGTGGGCTCGCGAAATCTGAACGCCGATTCCGATTATTGCTCTTCCGTCTGCTGCATGTTTTCCATCAAGGAAGCGCTGCTGGCCCGGAAGCTGAGCGGCGAAGCAGCGCAGACCGCTATTTTCTACATGGACATGCGCACCTTCGGAAAGCATTTCCAGCGCTATCGGGACAAGGCGGAAAAAGAACATGGGATTCGATTCGTGAGAAGCCGCATCCACTCCGTCGAGCCTGAATCTTCAACCGGAGCTTTGGTGCTCACCTATGCCGATACCGGCGGGGAAATGCACGGAGAAGCTTTCGATCTGGTGGTGCTGGCCACGGGTCAAAAGGCGCCTGCGGGAACGGCACAACTGGCTGAAGCGGCCGGGGTCGAGCTCAATCCGTGGGGCTTTTGTAAGCCGAGTGACTTTTCGCTGAGCAGAACGGCAAGGGACGGGATTCTGGTAAGCGGCTCGTTTTCCGGTCTCAGGGATATTTCGGAGTCGCTCATCCAGGCAAGCTCGGCGTCTTTGGGCGCCTCATCGGTGCTTCAGTCCAAAGGGGGCAGTCTGAGTGAGGTGAGCGGCCAGGAAACGGTTTTTCGCGATGTTTCCAGGGAATTGCCCCGAGTAGGGGTGGCAATATGCACTTGCAGCGGTGCCATGGAAAAAACTGCGGATTTGGCCGGAGTGGTCGAAAACGTGAAGCGGTCGGGATTGGTGAGCCAGATCTATCAGACCGAGCGGCTTTGCACCCGGGCCGGTTGGGATGAAGTTGAAGGGCACCTCAAGGGAAGCCGGTCCAATCGAATCCTCATCGGAGCATGCCAACCCTGTGTGTATGGCTTCACCGCGCAGTTGAAGGAGCTCGCAAAATCCCTCGGACTGAGCCCTACGCTCATGGATACGGTGGATATCCTCACTCCCACTTTTTCTTTCCAGGGGCAACAAGCCGATAAGGCACGCATCAGCCAGGATATACTGTCGTCGTTGACCATGGGAGCCGCCAGGCTGAGAGGCATGGACCCGGTTGTCCCGGTTTCGACCGAAATCATTCAGAAGGCGCTGGTGGTGGGGGGAGGCATCGCGGGAATGACCGCGGCGCTGGCCATCGCTCATCAGGGCTTCGAAGTGAGCCTTGTCGAGCAATCCGGTGAGCTGGGCGGCAACTTGCGCCTGCTGCATCGAACGCTGGAAGGGCCGAAGCCTCAGGAGCTTCTAAGCAGGACAATCTCGCAAGTGGAAAAGCATCCGCACATCCACGTCCACAAGAAGGCTCGAGTGATTAACTCCCGGGGCCGGGTCGGCCATTTCTTCACCACCCTTGAAAAGGACGACGGAGCGAGTGAGCCGCTGGAAAGTCTGGAGCATGGTGTGACGATACTCGCCACCGGAGGTATGGAAGCCAAAACAAGCTCCTATGCCTACGGACGGAGTGAGGCCATTGTCACGCAGCTCGAATTGGAAGAGGAGATCCACTCAGGTCGTCTGAACCCCGCCGAGCTTCGATCAGTAGTCATGATCCAGTGCGTGGACTCGAGGGACGAAACCCGCGGCTACTGCAGCCGGATCTGCTGCGCCTCGGCTCTCAAGAATGCCCTCTATCTCAAAGAGCAGAATCCAGAGATGGATATCTACGTATTCTACAGAGACCTTATGGCCTATGGATTCATCGAGGCCTACTATACCAGGGCGCGTAAAGCAGGAGTTTTGTTCATTCAGTACGATTCAAACAACAAACCTCGAGTGGTAGTCGAAGAGGGCCGCGTAACAGTCACCGCCCGAGATCCCATCCTGGAGCGCGACCTGGTGCTGCAGCCGGATCTGCTCATACTAAGCACCGGGATCGTTCCCGGAGACCAGAAGAGCCTGGGGGGAATCTTCGGAGTGGACGTCGATGAGGACGGATTCTTCCAAGAGGCCGAATCCAAGTGGCGTCCGGTCGATTTCATGAAAAGCGGAGTCTTCATGTGCGGCATCGCTCACTCGCCAAGGTCTCTCGAAGAGTCCATCGCCACGGCTGAAGCGGCTGCACAGCGGGCTTTGAGTATCATCGCCGGGGGGAAGATCAACCCAAGCCACGTTGTAGCCGAGGTTCGCCAAAGCCTCTGCTCCCTTTGCGAGCGCTGCATCGGAGCTTGCCCCTACGCTGCCCGCCGGCTGAATGAGGATGAAGAAAGAATCATGGTGGATGAGCTCGCCTGCCAGGGCTGCGGCTCCTGCGCCGCCGTATGCCCCAACAGTGCTTCGGTACTGCGAGGATACAACGACCGGCAGGTGCTTGCCGTGATCGATGCGGCCCTGGATAACGTTATCCAATGAGGAGATCAATAGCCATGCCTTCGAATGAAGCCCCAAAAGCCTTCGAATCTCCCACGCCGGATTCCATCCCCGGTATCTGGGAAAAGGTGCGTGCCTGCATGCAGTGCGGGACCTGCACCGGATCATGCGCCAACTCCAACGGCATGGACCATACCCCTCGAGAGCTGTGGCGCATGGTCCAACTGGGGCTCAAAGAAGAGATCTTCGCCAGCAGGACTTTCTGGCTTTGCTCCAGTTGCTTCATCTGTACGCTGCGATGCCCTCGGGGGCTGCCTTTGACCGAGACCATGGGAGCACTGAAAAGGCTTGCCGTGGCCGAAGGATTTTTTGCGGATAAAAAGAGCCCCGTCTTCTACCGAACCTTTCTCGACACCATACGCCGCTACGGTCGTGTGAGAGAGATGGAGCTGATGGCCAGGTATTTCCTGCGCCTTGGAAATCCCCTCGTCCCCATTGCCTTCACTTCCTTGGGGATGAGGCTGTTGAGCAAAGGCAAAATCTCCTTTCAGATGCCGTCCCTGTCCTCAGGTGGAAAGCTGGACGCCCTTTTCAGCAAAGTTAAGGAACTGGAGACACGTCCATGAAGTATTTTTACTATCCTGGATGCTCACTGGAAGGTACGGCACGGGAATACGATGTATCGACCCGCGCCGTTATGCGAGCCCTCGACACCGAGTTGATGGAGCTGGACGACTGGACCTGTTGTGGTGCAAGCGCCGGAGAGGCGCAAAGTTACCTGCTGTCCGTGGCTCTCCCTGCCCGCAACCTCGCTTTGGCCGAGCGCACGAAGATCCGTGCCGATTTATTGGCTCCGTGCAGCGCCTGCTACCTGAATCTTCGAAAAGTCGAAGACCATGTCACACGCAACGAGCGGCTACTGGATGTGATCAATGAGGTATTGGGTATGGAGGGGCTCCACTATGGCGGGGGCGGAGGCGGTATCCGCGTGCGCCATCTCCTCGATGTTCTCTCAACGGATATCGGAGCTCAAAGAATCCGGGAGCGAGTGAAGCGAAAGCTTACCGGACTTCGTATCGCTCCCTATTACGGCTGTCAGTGCCTGCGTCCATACAAAGACTTCGATGACCCCGAGCGGCCTGTTTCCATGGAGCCTCTGATCGAGGCGATGGGCGCCGAGATTCACCCGTGGTCCATGGGGGGCAGGTGCTGCGGGGCGGGTCTCATGACCACCAAGAAGGACGTGGCGCTGGAGCTCGTAGGGGACCTTCTTTCGGCTGCCGAAGGGGCCGACTGCATCGCCACTGTTTGTCCCATGTGCCAGATGAACCTGGATAGCTTCCAAAGCAGCGTTCCACGCAGGCAGGGTGAGAGCTCGCGCATTTCGGTGCTTTATCTTCCTCAGTTGTTGGGTCTGGCGTTCGGTTTGACCGAAGAGGATGTGAAGCTGAAGCTCAACTTTGCCGTCACACTTCCCGTACGGAAGAAATTTTCAGCTCTCTCCCGAGAGTGAAGAATGAAAAGTGAAGAGTGAACATGCGTGCCGGAGGAGAGATCGTGCCGATGCTGCTCACACGAATTCAAACCATCTTCCATAGCCTGATCTTCCGCCTCATAGCTCTGGTGGGCCTGGTTCTCCTGGTGAGCATAGCCACCTGGGCTTACTACAACATCAACTACCAGAAGAATAAGACCCTGCAGGGCATCGTGGAGGAGGTCGACAGGCTGGGCAACACCATCCGGCTGGGCACTCATTACGCAATGATGCTGAATTCGAGGGAGGACATAAACGAGATCATCAATAACATCGGGCAGCAGGAGGGGATTCAAAACGTACGCATTTTCAACAAACAGGGACAGATCAAATTCTCCAACGAAGCGGAAGAAGTGGATCGGGCAACCAACATCAAAGCCGATGCCTGCTACATCTGCCACGACGTGGAGCCTCCGAGGGAAGCGGTCGATATAGGAACGAGGACCCGTATCTTCGACTTGGCGGGCGGTTATCGGCTGCTGGGGATCATCAGTCCCATTTACAACGAGCCCAACTGCTCTTCCGGAAGCTGTCATGTCCACCCCGGCGGCAAGAAAGTCCTGGGGGCTCTCGATGTCGTGGTGTCCCTGAAGAATACGGACAATGCCATCCTCTCTTATGAAAGGTGGATCATCGCCCTGGCGATTTTCATGTTCGTGGCCACATCGACCATCATAGGAATATTCCTATTCATCTTCGTCAACCGGCCAATAAAGAAACTGATCACCTGGACCGCCCTTATCGCCCAGGGAACATACGAGCCCAGGATCGACGCCGACTGGGATGATGAAATGGGGCAACTGGCCCTGGCCATAAATCGAATGGGAAGGAAAATCGCCGAAAAGCAACAAGAGCTGAACAGGCAAAGAAACGAATACCAGGAGCTCTTCGAACAGGTGCCCTGCTACATTACCGTTCAGGACAAGGACTTCAGGCTGCTCAGGTACAATCGCTCATTCACCGCCGAATTCGCACCCAGTCCCGGCGACTACTGCTATGAGACCTACAAGGGGAGGTCGGGCAAATGCCATCCGTGCCCTGTCGCCATGACCTTTCAAGATGGGGAATCTCATACCATTGAAGAAACGGGCATCAAGAAGGACGGAACCGTATCCTACTGGATCGGAAGAACCTCGCCCATCAGGGACGGGAACGGAGAGATAGCGGCGGTCATGGAGATGAGTGTCGACGTGACCGAGATGAAGCACCTGGAGGAGGAAATTCGTAAATCCGAAGAGAAGTACCGCTATATCTTCAATAACATACCGAATCCGGTCTTCGTTCTCGACAGCAAGAGCCTGATGATTCTCGATTGCAACGACAGTGCGACCGGCGTGTACGGATTCCGCAAGGAAGAACTGGTGAAAGCTTCCTTTCTGAAGCTCTTCGAAGAGGGTGAGCACCAGGAGTATGCACTTGAAATCAGAACGGTCGAAACCCTGAACCAGAGCCGGCAGATCACCAAGGATGGAAGAACGATGTACGTCAATATCCGCGTTTCTCCGTGTGAGTACCTGGGCAGACGGGCTCTGCTCGTGACCACTAGCGACATCACCAAGCGCCTGATGGCTGAGCAGCAGCTCATACAGGCGAGCAAGATGGCTACACTCGGAGAAATGGCCACGGGAATAGCTCATGAGCTGAACCAACCTCTTTCGGTGATCAAAACCGCCAGTGCCTTTTTGAGAAAAAAGGTAAAGAAGAAGGAGTCCATCAGGGAAGACATCCTGGAAACCATGGCGGAGGAAATCGACAGTCACGTTGATCGCGCCTCGAAGATCATCAATCACCTCCGGGAATTCGGGCGTAAGTCCGAAGTGAAAAAGGAGAGGGTGCAGGTCAACGACGCCATGGAAAAGGCGCTGGAGATCTTCAGCCAGCAGTTGAAGCTGAGGGAAATCGACGTAGTGAAAGAGCTGGATGCCACTTTGCCGACTGTTTCCGCCAATGCAAACCGCCTCGAACAGATCTTCATCAACCTGCTCATCAATGCCAGGGATGCCATTGAAGAAAAGTGCGAGAAAGTCGGCCACAAGAATCTGCCCAAGAAGATCTTCCTGCGATCTCGCTTCAGGGACGGAAAGGTCACCGTGGAAGTGGAAGATACGGGCGGGGGCATTCCCAGGTCGGTACTCGAGAGAATTTTCGAGCCCTTCTTTACGACCAAGAGAGTTGGAAAGGGCACGGGCCTCGGGCTTTCCATAAGTTACGGCATCGTCCAGGATTACGAAGGTACGATACGCGTCGAGACGGAGGAAGGTGAAGGAGCGAATTTCATTATACAATTTCCGGCATCGGGTGACGCATGATGAAAGACATGATGAAAGAAAAGATTCTCCTCGTCGATGATGAAGACGGTATCCGAAAGGTCCTCGGCATATGCCTCGAGGACAGCGGCTACGAAGTGCTGAAAGCCGCCAGTGGTGAAGAAGCCCTTAACCTCCACAGGAAAGCCGCTCCTGCTATTATCCTGACAGATATCAAAATGCCCGGAATGGACGGGATCGAGCTCCTGGTGAAGATCAAGGAAGAAAGCCCCGACACCGAGGTAATCATGATCACGGGCCACGGAGACCTGGATCTTGCCATAAAGAGCCTGCAGTTCGACGCCGCTGATTTCATTACCAAGCCCATCAATGATGACGCTCTGGAAGTAGCTCTCAAGAGAGCCCACGAGCGCATCCGCATGAGAAATGCTCTCCGTGAGCATACTCAGAATCTGGAACGGCTGGTAGACGAGAAAACCCGCCAGCTCCTGGAAGCAGAAAGACTGGCCACCGTAGGGCAGACCGTAGCCACTCTCGCCCATGCCATCAAAAACATCATAGGCGGCCTCAAAGGCGGCATGTACGTTCTGGAAAAAGGCATACACCTCGACAACCCACAATACCTCGACCAGGGTTGGGATATGGTCAAGGGCAATGTGGATAAGATCAAAAACCTGGCCCTGGATCTGCTGAATTATGCCAAAGAAAGGGAGCCTGACCTCGAGCTGTGCGACCCCAACCGCCCCGCCCGTGAAGTCTACCAGTTGATGCTCTCCAGAGCCTGCGAATGCGGCGTCGCGCTCAAGATGCAGCTAGATCCCAACCTACCGGAAACATGGCTCGATCCCGCCGGTATACACTGCTGTCTTCTCAATCTCGTCGCCAACGCCGTCGACGCCTGTACGTACACAGGCATCGACATGGACATCGAGTGCATCCACAAACCCAGGGAGGTCGTCATCCGGTCCCAAAAGACGAACGGTTGGGCCGTCGAATATCAGGTAACGGACACCGGCTGCGGAATGGATGAGGAAACGAGGGAGAAGATCTTTCGAACCTTCTACAGCACCAAAGGAACGAAAGGTACCGGTCTTGGGCTCATGATCACTCGAAAGATCATACGAGAGCATGGAGGAGAGATCGATCTTCATTCCGAGAAAGGGAAAGGTACCGGGTTTATTCTCAGATTGCCGGCAAGGAGTGAGCAGGGGGCGTTAGCATCCGCAAAGGTCGGTGGGGCTTCTTGAACGCCCTGAAAGACAAGTACCATTAGAAGCATAAAGAATTGTTGACTCCACCCGTAGACAGTATCAAACTTGGAAATGCTCAAGTCCACGGACTGCCGTTTGGACACAGGATGCTCACTTCAAGAGCATCGAGGGAGTTGAAGACATCGAAAATCGGTTATAAGACTTCATGCAGGATAAAACGATGAGCCGGCTCACGGAACAGTTGGACATGGCAGGAAACGGCGCAACGTTGCGCGGTCGCGAGCAGCCAAGGTCTTTTCACACGATGGTGAAGCCCATCGGAGCCACGTGCAATCTCTCGTGCACCTACTGTTTTTATAGCGACAAAGGGAAGTATTTTCCGGAGAGCACAAGCTTCAGAATGGATGAGGGGCTCCTCGAGGCCTTCGTTCATCAGTACATTGCGTCACAGCAGGTACCGGAGGTCACTTTCGCCTGGCAGGGCGGGGAGCCCACTTTGCTTGGAGTGAATTTTTTCAGGCGCGCCATCGAGCTCCAGCGCAAATGGCTGCCCGAGGGAATGCGGCTCATCAACACGCTGCAGACGAACGGCACGCTTCTCGACGACGAGTGGTGCGCGTTTCTCAAGGAAAACGACTTCCTTGTCGGCCTCAGCCTGGACGGTCCGGAGGGCCTTCACGACAGGTACAGACGCGACAGGCAGGGAAGGCTCACCTTTCAGCCGGTCATGCGGGGGCTCGAGCTTTTGAAAAAGCACGGTGTGGAGCACAATGTGCTTTGCGTCGTCCATCGCCACAACAGCAGGCATCCGCTCGACGTCTACCGGTTTTTCAAAGAGCGGGAAGTGAAATTTATCCAGTTCATCCCACTCGTCGAGCGGCTCTCACCCCTCGGAGCACCATGTGTGGCACGGGCAACCGTAGGAAAAGACGTATCCGGGGCCACGGTTCTCCCGGACGACTACGGGCGCTTCCTTTGCGCCGTATACGACGAGTGGGTGAAGTTCGACGTCGGGCGTATCTACGTTCAGATATTCGAGTCGGCCTTCAGCTCCCTTCTGGGCAAGGGGGCCGGGCTGTGCCTCTTTGAACCCACCTGCGGGAGGGCCATGGCTCTCGAGCACAACGGCGACGTGTATTCGTGCGATCATTTCGTCTTTCCCGAATACAGGCTAGGAAATATTCTTGATGAGTCTCTTTCCGAAATCGCCCAAAATCCCTTTCAGTTGAATTTCGGCGCGGACAAACGGAAGACTCTTCCCTCCGCATGCCTCCGATGCCCGGTCCTGTCCCTGTGCAACGGTGAGTGCCCGAAGAACAGGCTACTGCTTACCTCTGACGGAGAAGGGGGGCTCAATTACCTCTGCGCCGGGCTCAGGACGTTCTTCACACACGCCTTGCCGACCCTCGATTGGATGGCGCAGGCGTACAATTCGGGTAGGCCTCCCGCGCAAATCATGCAAAGGCTGCAATCTCCCGGAGGAGCAGGCGGCTCGCCGCCCCCGGCTCCAAAGACAGCGGGACGCAAGCCGGTCGGCCGAAACTCCCCCTGCCCTTGTGGAAGCGGAAATAAATACAAGCGCTGCTGCGGGATCTAACCGGACGAATCCGGTTTCCCGAAATAACGCACGAGCGTAATAACTTTTTTCGCGACATATTGAAAGAACGCCTTTATCTCGCACTAATTCGAGTCTCCAGGAAATCCCAAATACATTTCACTTCCAATTCCCTCAAATGGCATGCATAGTGCTATTGCTCATGCACATTGCCACGCGGCTTTACCGGTAGACGCCGTGGGTATTCAAAAGCGTACGGCCTTCCGAGCCTTCTCAGACGAAGCGGGCTTCGAGTGATTGGAAAGTGAGCCCCGTCAGGAAGAGAAGGAAGGGAACGATGTCCACGACAAAAAGTGAAGGGGGAAGCGATGTCCACGACAAGAAGAGATTTTTTGAAAACTATGTTGTCCATGGCTGCCACTGCCGGCGGGGCGCTCGGCGCATCTCCGCTTCTTCCCGGTGTCCAGGCGGCGGAAGTTACCGGAATGAGCGCTCAGATCAAGACACCCAACGTCCTGATGATCGTCAACGATGAAGAACGTCACTGGGATATGGTAGAAAGCCTGATCCCGGTGAGTCTTCTTGGAAATATCGATGCGCCCGCAAGGGGGACCTTTCGCAGCCTGATCCCGGCGCGGATGGAGCTGCGCAGAAACGGCGTGAGGTTCTCGAACTACTACACCCCGACGGCCCCTTGCTGCCCGGCGCGTGGAATTATGTACACCGGGCACCATGCCCCGGACAATCAACTGGTGGATAACATAGAATTCGGACAGAAATCCCTCAGGAAAGAGATCCCCACCATAGCCGACGTCCTGGGCGCGGCCAGGTACTCGGCCGGCTACCCCGTTTCCTACTATTGCGCCTACAAGGGGAAAGTCCATCTAGCCGAAGACAGCGATCTGGAAACCGCCGAGCAAATGCTGGACCGCTACGGTTTTCATGACTGGCAGGGTCCTTACGGCGATCAGGGAGACAAGGAATTCCCCCTGACCGGGACCAATAGAGACGACGACGTCGCGGGATATGCCGTGGAGTGGCTCCAACAAACGGGCGTGGAGAAGAATAACGCAGGTCAGCCGTGGCTGCTTGCTGTCAACTTCGTCAACCCCCACGATATCATGATGGTCGACATAGATGGTGACGGTACCATTCAAACCCCCCAAGGGAAAGGAACGCACAAGTTCCCCCTGAGCCAGGTTCCGAACAAGAAGCCCTACTATTACTGGTGGAATCCGGATGCGCCGGACAACTTCTACGGAAAGAACGGGTATACCGAGAATAACTGCGGCCCGATACCCGAGGTATTGGAGGAGTTCGCAAGCTCGCTCAGCGCCTTCTTTGGAAACATCCCTTACGACAGCAACGCTGAGGCTCTGATCACCCGCTACAAAGACAACGCGCACCCATCGCTTGGAACGGAGCAGATTCCGGTGCCCATGTGGCAGGCCTATCTCAACTACTATCTCAACTGCATAATCGACAACGACAGGGCAATCTCGACCGTTCTGAAAGGCCTCAAAGCTCAGGGGCTCCATGATTCGACTATCGTGATCTTCACGGCGGACCACGGTGAGCTCGCCATGTCCCACTTTGGCTATAGTCGCTACTACGATGAGGCGGCAACGCCGGACTACCAGAAGCCTGCCGATCCCGGGAATGAGCCGATGATGCCTCTGCGCCAGAAAGGACCCTTCGTCTACGAGGAGAACACCAACCTTCCGTTTATCGTAGCGAACCTTTCCACCGACCCCAATGCGCTCGTCAAAACGTACCTGCCCATCAAAAACATCGACATCCCCGCCCTCGCCTCCTCTGTCGATATACTGCCAACCCTCATCGCCTGGGCGGGAAAAAGCCCCTACTGGTACACACAGAAATTCGGGAAAACGCTTGCGGGTCTCGATATGCGCGACATCTTCCCGGGGGTCACGCTTCACCAGGTCATAAGGAATGCCGACCAAATCAAGTCGCCGAAGTGGGCCATCGGAAGCAATGCCCGAACTTGCGTACTCTTTACGGCGGATAACATCAGTCTCAATGCCGACTATAACTACTACTCCGCCTGGAACCGGTCTATCGCGGCGGAAAACGTCAAGGATCAGGGCAAGAAGAAGAAGGGGATAATGAGAGGCATTTTCGACGGTGAAAGCAAATATGCCAGGTATTTCAGTCCGGACGATTATGACCTCAACTCCGAGGCATTCGCCGCCCTTGGCTACCAGGCTCTTACCCTTGCCGGTGCGAACGGTCAGGATCTCCAGTTGTTCGACCACTCGCAAAACAGTTTCGAAACGTTTAATAAGGCGGCTTCCGTAGGCGATTCAAAAATCATGGAAATCAACCAGTTGCTGTTTGAAGCCATGACCCGCGAGCTTTACAGCACCACCCGCCGCCCCGTCACAGTGGAGGAATTTTTCGGTTATTCCACCCCCACCCCTTAGGCTCCTTCGTCTCGTTTCTAACAAAAAAAGCTCTTCCCCTGTGCCTACCCGGCACAGGGGAAGAGCTTTCCTTGCTATTGTTCAAAAATTGCTCGATGTCTCAACCTTCCATCTTAAACCCGCCTGGCAAGTATTTCTTCCAATGCCCCAGCCAGAATACTGCACTGTTCGTTCGTACCAACGGTAATCCTGAGATATTGTTCGATCCGTGGCTGATTGAAATGGCGCACTATTATAGATCGTTCCCGTAATTGCCGGTATAGCTCGCCGGCGTCCCTTTCCGGATGACGGGCGAACACGAAATTTGCCGCCGAGGGTATTACTTTGAAGCCAAGAGCACCCAAATTCTCCACGAGCCTGCCTCGGGTACGGATGATAGTATCCCGTGTCTTTTCGAAGTACTCCTGTTCCTCGATGGCCGTCACCGCCCCCACAATGGCAAGGCGGTCCAGTGGATATGAATTGAAGCTGTTCTTCACCCGTTCCAAGGCTTCGATCAATGAGCAATGTCCGATAGCGAAGCCAACGCGCAGGCCCGCCAGCGATCTCGACTTGGAAAGTGTCTGGATCACCAGCAGGTTGGGATAGCTATCCACCAGAGGGATCGAGGATTCACCGCCGAAGTCCACATAAGCTTCATCTATAACCACGACGGATTGGGTGTTTTGCTGCAAGAGCTTCTCAATAGCCGCTAAAGACAACAGCCGACCCGTTGGGGCATTGGGATTGGCGAAAAGAATACCGCCATTAGGACGCGAGTAATCTTCAATGCGTATTTCAAAATCATCGCTCAAAGGCACCGTTTCATGTGTCACATCGTAGAGCTTGCAATAGACCGGGTAGAAGCTGTAGGTGATGTCCGGAAACAACAGAGGCATCGAGTGCTTGAGCAATGCTTGAAAAGTGTGCGCCAATACCTCGTCGGAGCCATTTCCCACGAAAACCTGCCTCGGTGTCACACGATAGGAGGCAGCCAGGGCTGCCTTAAGATGATCCGCATTGGGATCGGGATAAAGGCGCAGAGTGTCCGACGCTTCCGCCTTCACGGCTTCCAATACCTTCGGTGAAGGACCGTAGGGATTCTCATTGGTATTTAGTTTGATCAGGTTGGAAAGCTTCGGCTGCTCTCCAGGCACATACGGAGTTAGATCATGAACTATCGGGCTCCAGAATACACTCATTTCAAATCCCCCATGAAAAAAGCGCAACAACGCACGAATGGCGGTGATTCAGTTGTATACGAAAGAACATGGCCCATCTCAGGGTAACAAGTCCTGGCACGTCAGGCCATTCTTTGAGAGACTCGCGCCACGTTGGTCTCAAAAAAAACACCCATGCCACAACAACACTTTTATAGATTTGGAGCAAGGATCAAAAGGATTAAGAGGAATACAACAGAGAGGAAAAACCGGGATAAAAAAGAAAGGGGCGGCGGCGCCCTACTCTCCCACGCAGTTGCCCACGCAGTACCATCGGCGCAGAGGAGCTTAACTTCCGTGTTCGGGATGGGAACGGGTGTGGCCTCCTCGCTGGAACCACCGCCCCTAAGGGATTGACTTAGAGGGCACTCACAACCGAATAGGGGTCTTTCACATGATTTGCTGATTTCAATCAATTGCCTCTTGAAAGAGGATGGTCAAGCCGCACGGCCCATTAGTATCGGTTAGCTTCACGCATTACTGCGCTTCCACACCCGACCTATCAACCTCGTGGTCTACGAGGGGCCTTTAGCCGGGATTGCTCCCGAGGGGAATTCTAATCTTGGGGTGGGTTTCCCGCTTAGATGCTTTCAGCGGTTATCCCTTCCGAACGTAGCTACCCAGCGCTGCCCCTGGCGGAACAACTGGTACACCAGAGGTTCGTCCATCCCGGTCCTCTCGTACTAGGGACAGATCCCCTCAAAATTCCTGCGCCCACGGTAGATAGGGACCAAACTGTCTCACGACGTTTTAAACCCAGCTCACGTACCGCTTTAATCGGCGAACAGCCGAACCCTTGGGACCTGCTCCAGCCCCAGGATGCGATGAGCCGACATCGAGGTGCCAAACCTCCCCGTCGATGTGAACTCTTGGGGGAGATCAGCCTGTTATCCCCGGCGTACCTTTTATCCGTTGAGCGACGGCCCTTCCATGCGGAACCGCCGGATCACTAAGACCGACTTTCGTCCCTGATCGAGATGTCTCTCTCACAGTCAGGCTCC
>Ga0074199_1001360_pt1 | contig 22259 bp, 32 predicted proteins | sample EPASupsiteSAE347_FD_64528 | JGI IMG/M metagenome (GOLD analysis project Ga0074199, IMG submission 64528) | Bioremediated contaminated groundwater from EPA Superfund site, New Mexico - Sample SAE3-47 | ecosystem: Environmental > Aquatic > Deep subsurface > Groundwater > Contaminated ... | reverse complement strand
CACGGGCGGCAGTAGGGGCAGCACGGGCGGCAGAGGAGGCGGCAGAGGAGGCAGCAGCACGGGTAGCAGCACTGGCAGCCTGGGAAGCAGCAGACCTCGATCTTGTCGCCATCGCCCATGAGGCGGGGATCTGATGTCTGCAAAAACATTTCGAGACTGTGCCAGATGCCCGGTCGTTGTGATATGTGACGCTCACATAAGCAATGGCAGCTGGCCCCATACAAAAGGGATAGACCCCTGTCAACCATATGATGACAACTCAGATAAAAAACTGGGACAATCTTTATAATTTTTTGGGTGAAACAATCCCCCATGTGCAACCGTATTAAAATTTTACTTGTGCTGGCCCTATTCTTTTGTCTCCTGATATCACCAACCATCGCTTACAAAGTCGAATATCCAACTGCCGGTAATCAATCTTGGACTGCGAATTATACCGGTACCATTCCGGCCAATATGACCGGCGGGGGAGCTGGCGGGGCCGGAAGTTGTAATGCACATGCCGGTCTTGGGGGGCACAATGGTACTACTATCAATACCTCGGTTTCAGTCACGAGTGGAACTACGTATAATTTCGTGATCGGTTCTGCGGGGACCGCAGGGGCTTATGATTGGTCAGTAGATTGCAGCCAGAACTCTTCAGGCTCATCTGGTGGGACAACTACTGCGTTTGGGTATACTGCATACGGTGGACTTAGTACTGGGAGAAAAACAAATACTGAATCCAATGGAGGAAATGGAGATTCAGGCCGTATAGACTTCAGCTCGACATATGCCAGTTCCGGGCATAGTGGGAATGTTGGATCTGGCGGTTCTGCAGGATCCGGGAGAGGTGGGGCCGGTGGTGGCGGGGGTATTGAAAGTACTGGAACCGGCCTGAATGGCTATGGTGGGGCCGGAGCACCCGGGTACCTGAGATTTTTCCTTCCGGACACGGCGGTAGCAAACAGCAATGTCACGTCTGGAATCCCCATCTTATCAGTTCAATTTACTGGGAGCTCATCCACAAACAGTTCTCCAATTGCAGCATGGTATTGGGTCTTTGGGGATGGAAACACTTCAACGCTTCGGAACCCAGTACATTCCTACGTATCTCCCGGGACTTATAGTGCGAACCTAACAATAGTAAATGCAGAAGGGCAGACATCGACTTCGAGTGCAATTACAATTACTGTCAGTTCTGACACACCAGTCTCATCCTTTTCCCAGTCGACAACGTCCGGGAATTTCATTCTTCCCGTAACTTTCACGGATACTTCAACTAACAGTCCCAATTCCTGGAACTGGTCGTTCGGCGATGGCCAGACTTCAACAAGCCAGAACCCGTCGCATTCCTATTATGCGGTAGGGACCTATACCGTAACTCTTATTGCCAGCAACCTGAACGGGGCTGGATCCACTGCAACCCATACTGTAACGGTAGGAACTTCCCGGTATCCGCTTCTTGGATTATTCAATGTCTCCGGAACATATACCTGGACCATTCCGGTAAACCTGACTGCTGCGAATGTCAGCTTGTCTGGGGGAGGGAAAGGAGGTATTAACTGCCCATCAGAAGCATATTGTTATAATGGTGGAGGAAACCATAGCTACCCGGTCAACAATACTATGGTCTCCGTAACACACGGAGATGCAAAAACCATTATAGTTGGGGCTGCCGGAACATCTGGAGGAGGGAACGGCGGCAACACATCAGCATTTGGATTGTCTTCCTATGGTGCGAACGATTCGGTATCAACCGGATCTTATACCCCGGGTGCAGATGGTTGGTGGGATCTCTCCCTGAAATTATCCGGTGACGGCACTGGATCGAGTGGCACATCAGGAGGTAATGGTTATGGAGCTGGTGGAGGTCAGGGGGGGTATGCAATTGGAGGAACAACGGGTGGTTCAGGAGCGGTCGGATTTGTTGCAATCGTTGCAGGGAGTTTTTCAAATTATACTGCGGTCGATGCATCCTTTGTTGCGACTCCCCCAAAAGGTTCTGCGCCACTCGCCGTACAATTCGTAGATACGAGTACTGGATCTGGAATATCATCATGGAACTGGTCGTTTGGGGAAGGAAACTATAGTTCGTTGCAGAATCCAACCCATACATTCCCGGGAAGCCAGAACTACACAATTACCTTCTCCGCATGTAATGAACTCGGTTGTAATACTACGATAGGATCGGTAAATACCGATACCTGGATTTTATCCACATATACCCCAACGATAATAACTACCGCGTGGAGAGTTAATTCAACACTCTGGATCCCATCAAGCTATACGTACAAAGCCCAGCAACTGAATTCCGATACTGGGTATGTTGCAGATTACCGGACTCTCGAAACCACGAACGGAACATATTCTATCAACACTGATGGCAACCTGAATTATACTGTCGGGGGAAATTATATAACCAAACTACTTGCAATCGACGCGCTCGGGAACACGTACATCTTGGATACTTCGACATTCACAATCGGAAATCTCTCGTTTTCTGGAACAATGCGCATCGGTTCCAATGGTACTGAGATATCTGGTGGAACCGTGTCGATAACACAATCTGGTTCCACATTTTCGACAACAACCAATGTAAGCGGAGCATATGAATTATCCGGGCCCGTGGAAGATATTCCCGTCACATTCTCGGCAATTGCCACCGGATATCAGAACCAGACGTTCACGTTCACACCTTACACATCGAGAAATTACGTTATTGGTTTCTCAATGTACCCGGTACCGGTAACAGACACAGAATTCATAAAAGTGTACGGAGTGAGCCGATCGTTCCCGTATTATCAACCGGTTGCCGGGGCATCCGTTATTATGTCTGGTGGGGGAAATTCAACGTATCGCACAACTGCATCAAATGCATGGGGATACTACGAATTTACTAATCTGTCAATATACGAAGGAGAGCAATATATTTTTCTTTCGTCACTGTATGGATATCAGACACTTAATGAGACATGCCTTGTAAACGGGGAATCGTTGTCATGTGCATAATGAAATATCTTATTGGGTTAGTACTAATTCTTGGGATGATTGCTATCCCGGTCGTAACAGCATGTCCTAATGCAAATACAACATTCTATGGTCCCTTCAATGCCACCGGGTTTAATGATTTTTCTGGAAAGGCGCATTCAGTCACCGTAGTAGGCAATGCTACGGTAAACACGACGAATTATAAATTTGGTGGAGCAGCATATAGTGGAAATGGTTCTCCCAATTATTTGAGTATGCCTGATTCGGACGACTGGAACGCCTCAAGTCGAAACATTTCAATATCCGGATGGATCTGGTGCAATAGTAATGATCCAGCAATAAGCCATTTATTCGTGGGGCAATCTAATACATCATCATATTCCCCAGTTATGATTGGAGAATATATACCTTACAAACAATATACAGTATTAATATCATCTACGGGTTCTTCATGGCTTAACACAGCCGGTGGAGCTTATTTATCGAATGTTACTGTTCTGGAAAATGCTTGGAACTATGTGAAAATGACTCGCGACATTTCAAGATCTTCAGATCAATATCGTTTATGGGTGAACGGTACATTGGTCTGGAATTATACGTCAACAGCAACATTATGGAATTCTCCCGATCCAATGTATATAGGATATTATGCGTATTCGTCTGGAATTACATATCTCAATGGATCTATGGATGATATTGTCATTCAGATCGGAGGTCCAGTATCAGATGGTTATTCCATCCCGACCCGGGAATTCGTTAACAATCCATTAACAATGTTTTCATCGAACGTTACAGCTGGGACGGCTCCATTATCAGTTGCATTTACTGATCATACAAATGATACTGCAACCGCATGGAACTGGTCGTATACGAACTGGACCAGCACCACTCCGACCGTGTTCAGCACTTCCCAGAACCCTACCTATTCTTTCCCGGTGGGAAATTATACAGTGACGCTAAACGCTTCGAACCAGTGGGGATTCGATACAAATACATCAATCATTAATGTGACATCCGGTGGCGGCCCTATAGCATTGTTCTCTCTCAATTCTACTGAGGGTTGTGCCCCGATGGATGTGTTGCTGACAGACTCGTCTTTTATCAATATTACTTCACGAAACATAACATGGGGAGATGGGAGCCTGAGTAATTCCACGATCGATACTGAGTTCATGCACACATACTCTACTGGCGGGATATTCACAGTAACAGAATATGTCACCAATGCTTCCGGGACGAACTCGACCAGCGTGAATGTCACGGTATACAAGATCTCTGCGGATTTTTCCGGGACTCCGGTATATGGCCCTCGCCCGCTTACGGTAGCATTTACAGATCTTTCTTCAGGATCCCCTACAGTATGGAACTGGTCTTTCGGGGACGGGAATTATTCGACATCGCAGAATCCGGTCTATACCTACCCCGATATTGGTACATATACGGTATCATTGAATGCATCTAATCTCCTATGCCAGAATACCACGATGAAAGCCGATTACATTACGACGACATATTCCGGTGAGCTCGTATATAACCCGCTTCTGGTCCCGTACTATAATTTCACGCTTTCGATAGTGGACGCAAATAATCTCACATCCCTGAATGGCGTCTCTGTGACATATACGTCAGGTTCAACCACGGCAACCGTAACTGTGGACGGATCTCGGACTCTTTCCAATCTGGATTATGGAACCCTGTCGGTAACTGCCAGCAAGACCGGGTATGCCACCCAGACACAGACATTCGTTGTGGATGATGTAAGCACAAGCGGGACGATGTATTTGACACCCGGCATTTCCAATACATATACAAATACGATATTTTATACCCCCTCTCAAGTAAGATTTGTTTTCCAGGATTATTATGGGAACCGTATTTCAGGACTTGCAGTAAATGCAACGCCAAACCAGTTAACCGCGCCTTCCTATTGGACACAAGGGTTATTTGGGATTAACAATGCCACCAATATTCTTACTACAAACCTTTCCGGATTTACAGGAACAGATGGATCCATTACGTTCCCCATGCTGGCCTCAATTCAGTATGATCTCAGGGCAACCAACATATCGCAGGGAATAAACTATACCTTCTCACTCAGTCCAACCCAGACAGAGTACATAATCACCCTGCCAACCGGGGCACTCGCGATCCCGACTTACAATGCCAGCGTGATCCAGTACTCGCTCCAGAACACTACAATAGACGGAACCTGGGGCAACCAGACGATCAACATGAGCTATGTCGATACAACGCTTGGGACATCATCGCTTACCTTCATCGTCTACAATTCCAGCCGGAGCATAGTAGTGTCGATCACCTATACCGGGACTTCGGCAAACAGCGCCACGTTTAACTATACATACCTGAATATCACGCAGACCTCAACATGGTACACCTATTCCCTGCAGGCATACAACGCAAATTATGGCTGGCTCAATGAGAGTATCACCCAGACCGATCCCTCCATTGGATTAATTCCGGGAGTCTCACCGGGCTGGCCGGAGCAGTGGCTTGCAATAGCGCTTATCATTATCCTTGCGGCCGTGACTTCGATCTTCAGCGTATCTATCATGATGATCATCATCCCGATCTTCGCATGGTTCCTCAAATATTATATAGGGTGGTTGCAGCTCGGGGCCGGTGCAGATATCGGATTCGTAATCATTCTGGTGCTTGGCGTACTGCTCTACGTGAGAAGCAGGGAAAATCTTATCTCCACGCGGTAATCTTTTTCTATCATGACAGAATATAGATAGTTAAGAAATGCGGATACTTGAAATCGGGCTCTGGTCGGCTTTTATCGTAGCATCAATAGCAGTTGTCGCATTAGCCCCGATTTTCCCGGAATCATTGGGAACCAATGACCCGGAAGTGATTTCCGCATCGAATTCTATTTATAATCAGATGAACTATCAAATGGTTCAGAACCAGACGGAATCAATTCAGTCCGAGAACACGGTAGTGGACTATATAGTGATTGCCAGCCAATGGGCATGGTGGGCAGTAATCTGGCTGATGATGATCCTGTCATTCATCTTTTTCTGTGGACCGGCACTTGTCATCCTGTTCAATATTAATACCACGCTTGCATCATTCCTGACTATTGGACAAGTATTTCTCTGGGTACTTGCAGTGGCCCAATATAAGAGTGGAAAGGGCTCTGTGGATTGGATGAGGTGACAAATCTATCATGCCATTGGATTTTGGGGTAGTGACGGCAATACCGACAACGACTTATAAAACAGCTTATTATGATCCGTTCTTCAATGCATCATGGGACTTCTCAACACAGGCGCCGATCCTGTTCAATGCAATCGGGCACTTCTTCGGGCCGGATGGAAACGTTTACGTCTATGGCACGATCCTGCTCACGATCCTTGGCCTGATCTGGATCCGCACCGAGAATGCCGCAATACCGATGGCCCTGATCTTTATTTTGGGAAATGTATTTTTCTGGACACCCGGCCTCGTTCCAGATGGATATCTCTGGATAGTCCGGGCATTCCTATATCTCTGTGTTGCAGGGGTGGCATACATAATCTATCGGGGTAGATGATCCCATGGTACAAAAACGCAGACAAAACGTTCAGTTCGAAGTCCGTCTTCCGAAAGGGTACCGCATTGAAGATATCAAAACGAAGTCAATCCCTCTTGATGAATCCTGGGAGACAACCGTGCGGGAGAACCATAGGGATATCGATAAGCTGCCCTTGGGGGCGGCCCGCAGGAAGTATGGCTGATCTCTTCCCGGCATTTGTTGCCTGCTCCGGGGTAGCCGGCGCGTATGTCTCTCTCATTCTCTATCGTGGGGCACGTTCGGACATTGCCACACGGAAATTCCCGGCAGCATACTGGAGCACGGCAAGATACATCGCCCCGTTCACGCTCGCTGCATATGGCATCGCTGCATATTCCGGAGCATGGAACCTTGTTCTCAATATGCTCGCATTCTCCATCATCGCTGCAGTCTTATTCTACATCCTCTCAATGCGTGCGGGATTCGGCGGGGATTGCCGGGCCCTGATCTATACCTGCCTGCTCACGCCAATGTTCGGCATGGCAGCACTTGCCCTCATCGCAGTTGTGGGATGTATCCAGGTGGCACATAACCGGATCACCTGGAACCCGGTCCCGGCCCCGTATGCCATAAGCATCCTCATCGGGTTCCTCCTCTCATATACTCTGCAGATGGGGGTCTGGGCAACATCCTTCTGATGCACTGGCAAAAAGATTTATTCTCTCCTAGGACAATCTCAAAGACTATATGCCAAACCGTCGCGGGCCCGGAACGCATCGCGGGTACCTCTCACCAAAATGCGGCGACCACTCTCCGGAATACTGCAACGTTCTTCGTATCGTGTATGGAGATTGCCGGGCAGATTATCACTCAGGCGAAGATCCAAAAGAGAAGACTATCTGTGCAAAATCTGCCAGAATCGCAGCCAACCGCAGCAGGTATCCCTGAAGATCGCACGCAGAAGAAAAGCGATTGCTCTTTTGAATAGATACATTTATTTAATTGTGTAACATAGTATTGTCTGTTATAATAACGAAGGAGCAGGATATGGTAATCATCTCACCAACAATAATCTTCGCATCAAATTTCGCAGCAGCAGGACTAATCGGAAGTGGTGGACTGACAATGCTATTTGCAGGACTGGATGGGAGATTAAGGAGTGTACCTTTTCGCGCAATCTTAATTGTAGGTGGTTGTGTATGTATCGCGAGCGCCATCTTGGTTTTTGCCAAAATATTCGGGTTGGTGTAACATGGTCAACCAATTCCCCGGAATCCCACCGGAATGCTTGTGTGATTGCCATCTCCGAAGCGCCACGTATGAATTCAAGTTCAAACTCATTCATGGGCATATGATGAAGCAGCACAAGATTGATGGGTATCTGTTGAACGGTTGTATTGATCTTCTAACCTGCGTAGAGCGACACGAAGCGCTCTTAGCAGAAGCAAAATCCAGGGGATTGAAAACCGATAAGTATCATCTATCCGAATGTGACTTGGTGTTAGTTAAGCAATACCAGAACGTGAGAATGGAGATGAAACGCAAAGATCCATCGGTGCATTTCGGATACCCAGAAGCAATTGCAGGGAATATCGCAAAACTTATCGAGAAATCACGGCAGGGTAAATATAAAGGGAAGACATGCGAGCAGAGGATGAGGGAAGCGGGGATGGTGGAGTAGAGATGACGCAGTATAACATTCTAGTAGACTACCAATGTAGAGCGTGGGTAAGTGTCGAGGCCAAATCAAAGGAAGACGCAGAACAGATGTTAGCGGATTCGGTGGCACTCGAAGATTATGCCACGGTTGAAAACATGCTGGATTCTGAAATAGAAGTGGTGAAGTTTGCATGACCGCAAACGATCGGCCCGAGCCGGTGTATGGGATCACCGAGAGCGAACTTATGAAAATGGAACTTAGATGCATCCATCCAGAGAGTGACGAATGTCTTGGAGATAGGTGCGAGTATTACGATAAGAGTTGCATATTCGATTCCCACGATGTTGCAGACAATATCCGTTCCCGTGGCCTCATCAAGCAAGAAGAGCACGATGCCGCGATCCGGGCAGACGAGCGGGAGCGGGTGCTGGATGAAATTGTAAGGCGTGCAAATACTATCCGATCACCAAATGATGGGAGCCAATAGGTTAAGGGAGAGAATAATATTTTGGATTGGGTGTGTGGAGAACTCACGAACTCCCTCCGGAGCAGCAAGCAGGAGAGTGAGCCATGACCAAGATCCGGGTCCAGAAACGCCGATCTCATGACTTCAACCGGAAACTGAACAACTGGTCCTTCTATGAACTGGAACAGTTTATCCGGTACAAAGCAGAGAACCTCGGTAAGCAGGTGATCCTTGTCGATGCCCGGTACACCTCGCAGAAGTGCTCTGTCTGCGGACATGTATATAAAGGGAACCGCAACGGTTCTCAATTCAAATGCCGATCTTGTGGGTTCGAACTCCATGCTGACCTCAATGCTTCCCGTAACATAGCCCAAGCCGGTATATCTGGCTCGGGCGGGCTGCCCGTCAACTAGCCGAATGTAGCGTGTCTCTGACATAGTTACAAGCCCTGCCATTTATGGCGGGGTAGTTGACATCTTTGTTGCCATATGTGAGGTTGCTTGATTGGGCCGAAAGATATGATGAGAGGATCGATCCAAAATGACACTCACCAATCACACCCCTTCCTATACCCGCCAGAAAAGAAACTGCAGATGAGCCAGCATGGTGAACTATAATTAAGATCGAAAACGAAGAAGTGTCCAATGTCAAGAACACGCAGAATCTATAACCGAGTCATCCGGAAATCGCACCGGATCGATCTCTCCAGCCCGTTGTTCTCTTTACGGAAAATTATTGAAAACATGGAAATACAAAATCCCTTACGAAATTCTATCCACCATTATGGAATGATTTTCCATCCGTATCATTCCGGGTTGTGCATGGGCAGATGCCACGGTTGCCGGGATCCCAGCAAGGACCGAAAGTTAATCCGCAAGCGGGAGAAAGAACAATTCAGGTTCGTACTGAAACAGGAATTCAACTCGGTTCCGGAAGGAATCTAATCGGAGCGAGTTATCTGATAAAAACACCCCTGTTTCTTCGCGGATGCAAAGCTTGGCTGGCAGAACAGATCGCTTACATCTCCGGCAATCGCCTTGAATGCACCGCCATGGCAATCAGCATCCTGGGGGGATTCTTTGTGCCGCAACTGGATCCGGTCCATCGCGGGATAGGGTTCCTGCTCCGGGGCATTTCCAATCCCCTCTGGATCTGGTATGGCATCCGGACCGGCAAGAAAGGCATTGCCCTGCTCTTTATTGGCTGCAGAATCTAGCGGGCCTGTGGAATAACCTGATATTGCCGTTCACTTAACTAACTAATGGGTGCATGGCGAAGCGGTCAAACGCAGCAGGTCCAAACCCTGCCGATCAGTTCTTCCCCAGTTCGAATCCGGGTGCACCCATCAAAATTGGTATGGATCTTATTTTTGTAACGATTTTTGGCAAATATTCTATATACCAGCCTGCGGTTTATAACGCATTTTTACCTCGGAAGCAAGAGATAATCTTAAAACCTAATTAATTAGTTATTTCAAATTGAAAGAAAACACCCCCCCACTCATAAAACAGTAGTCTTAAATACCGGTCAACAAAACAGGTCAACTAAAATATGGCTGGAACAAAGCCGGATTTGCCGAATAACACTCTAAAACATCGTATCTTACTTTTTGGTAAACTGACCACTGTTTCTTAGCTGACATTAACCCATGCGTCCCGGGCAGAATCCGGAAAAAGAAGGGGTCCACCCCGCCCAAAGGAACAACGCATCCAAGAGAGCGGCAAGGATCAACCGCCATGGCAAAGCCAGGGAGATGCAGGAAACGGCTGGCAAAGTCAAGCTACAGAGAGTGGGAGTGTTATCCCCGGTACCTACCACCATTTCGGTAAACTGTGCCCTCAACACAGCCCGCTTCAGTCAAGCAGGTGCAACAGTTGTATTTCATAGCCCCCATTCAGGTAAACAGCATGGCCGGCCACGGTCAGCTTGGTAGGTAGTGAAATGCTTTCAGCACCCTGGACCTGGCACGTGCCATCGCGCTAAATCGGTTTCGGATGGGTCAAAGCATGGAGCAGGTTGCTGCAGGGCCAGTAAAGGGCCGTGGCGGAAGGAGGTTTTCCGCAGAAGGAAAAAAAGTTAGTTTGAACCGGGGGATTCGATGGTGGTAGAGAGGCCGGGGTCTTTACCGATCTGTTCAAGAGGAATGAATTGCCCAGATTTCTCGATCTGCTCCATATCAAACACAAGCCCGCAATGATCGTAGCATAAAAGCAACCGACTCAGGACATCGTTATAGGATTCTCCAACATCCCGAAGTTTACAAATCCTTGTTTTATTCTCAATGCTGCAAGGCATCGATTCAGTTACGGGATTTCCTTTAGGCATAATATTTAATACTCATCAAACGTATAAAACATTAAGCACTTACATAAAGAGAGGATTTGTATGATTTCGAATACTTCAGGATCACAAATGCAAGGGAAAGAAAAAAAATTACCGTCTGAACAAGTCCATCGTGGCGAGGATGTAAGGGCTCCCCCCAAAACAGATCCAATATTAAGAAGGGGAACAAGGGTCTTAATGCCAAGAGAGTATAGATTATTGAGAGAACAACTAAACCCCACATACCAAGTGATATCCGATGCTTTGCTAAATACCGGTATGAGGGTAGAAGAGTTCTGGTTTTTCATAGGGCACCCGGAATGGTACAAACCAGCACGCCGCTGCATAACTCTCCTTCCGGAAGCGATCAGGAAAGAGAAGCAGACCTTCACTCAAAGGGATATTTTGTTGACAGTAAAAGGTTGCCAGGTAATTGAAATCCTGGTCGCATTGAAATTAAAACACAAAGTCTCCCGAAGTTCCATGCGGGAAGCGTACCGTCTTGCAGCTACAAAAGCAGGAATCGGAACCGAAGGGATTACTACGAAAATGTTCCGGAAAACCTGCGTATCTTGGCTGCTCAAAACAGTTCCGGAACTCACATTTGATATCTCATCATCCATGGGTCACAATCTGGAAACAATGCGAAGGAATTATGCCAACATCGCATTCATGAAAGAAGATATGGAGGAAATGAGGGAATATTTCAAAGGCTGGGGGAACTGAAAATGGAACCGAACGAGTATGTGATAACGGGTTGCCAGACATGTTTTTGTCAGCACGAATTAAACGGGCCGTGCCGTGCAACAGAACATGGGTATTCAAGGAATGCAGCGATGGCTCTGCCATACGATGATTTTCCGGATGATTGCCCATTGGAGGAAATGGGATGACAAGAAAAGATGCAACACCGGGGCAGGCGGTCGAACCGTCTTGGGAAGAGCAACTCATAGAATGGGAAAAACAGGAAGAGCAACATGAATTCACAGAGTCCTGCAATGTAGCAAACAGGAATCTTTGGATGAACGATGACGGATCGGTGTGATCTTATGACTCCGCCCCGCATCCTCCCCTCAGAGATCGGCCCCGTGGTCCCCATTGCCGATATTGCAGAGGAATTCAACCTGGACAAGACCACCATCATCAAGGCCGTCAGATCCCACAAAGACGCATTCGCGGCACTGAAATGCTTTCAGCTCCTGCCATCAAGCGGAGGAATGCAGCGCAATCTCTGCCTGAACGAAAAAGGGATTGGCAAGCTCCTCCTGATTGTCCGGCCCAAGAAATCAAACGATACCCTCATCGAGAAAGTGGACGCGTTCCGGGAGAAGCTGATCCAATCCCGGCCATCAGTTCAGCAACGGCAGGTGCCTCAGATACCGGCCGGCCCGGCGCAACCCGCAACAGAGCAGCAATCCCATATCGCCACCCTGGAAGATGCACGGGAAGCCATCCACATGGCCCGGGCCCTTGCACCGGATCTCGGTATTCCGGAAACCCTCGCGATATCCGCAACGCTCCGGTACCTCGAGCGGGAAAAGGGTCTTGAGGTCGCCCATCTACGGGCCGCCCTACCCCCACCGGCAGCACCATCAGAGCGGGAAGGCTGGCTCAATGCCAGCCAGATCGGGAAAATGCTCAATCCCCCGATGTCAGCTCAGAGAGTTAACAACTATCTCAACTGGCCCGGTCACCAATACCAGGTTTGGAACAACGCACTCGGCCGGTGGGAGCCAACAGAGCTCGGTTTGCCATACAGTAAGCTGGTATCCTATCAGGATCGCTGGAACGGACATTCCGGCTGGCAACTCTTATGGGATCCGGCAATCATCACGGTATCGGGGATGGCGAGAATATAATCCCGCCAAGCACTTCCCCGGCCAACATCCGCATCGAGCTCCGGCAGCATTTCTGGAGGATTATAAGTGATGGAGAGATAACTAACTAATTAATCGAAATATTGCCACCAACAGCGTCAACCTCCCGCTCCGCAAGATATTTCTGCAGATTTTCCCGGCTCACCCGGTAGTTCCTGCCAATCAGCACCGCACCAATCTTCCGCTCTCCAATATATTTCCGAACCGTGCCCTCAGTAACATTCAGTCGCCGGGCCACTTCTGCCACGGTCAGCAGGGGCTCAATATCCGGCATAGTTCTCATCCTCGAAAATGGACCGGAACTTCTTGCCATGGACAACCACAAAATCCATGAGAACTATATCAACATACCCGGCAGCCTTCCGGAGCTCCTTGAAAAGCCGCCGGTCCAGCTTGGAGAACTTCACAGTGCTGTTGGGGTGATTGTGGACAGCAATAAATGAATACGCCTGATCGACAATCGGCCCGCGAAGAATATCCCGGAAACTCACAACAGAGTCATTCGAATTGCCGACGGACACAATCCGGATGTTGATCAGCCGCATATTGCCCTCAAGGGAGATGACCGCCATCTGCTCCTGGGGCAGGTTCGCGATTTTCCGGACGACCTTTGCAGCAGCCCGGGTGTTCCTGATAAACGGCCGGTGCTTTGCCCGCTCAATATCGGTCTGCACAATGCGGATCTCGTATGGCACGATCACTCACATCCTGCAATACGGCATGCTTCCGGCAACACTTCGCCTGCAGCCCTGATGCAATCCTCAAGAGATGCCTTGACATCAATGTCCGGCATGGGCAACCTCCTCCGGCACGGCATTTTCTGCAGAAACCGTCTCCAGGAGGGGCACGGGGGTACCGGCTCTTTTTGGACATTCTCTTCAGTCATGACAGATCCTCCCCCAGCCTCTTGATCAGTTTTGTAGTTACTTCGATACCTTTCCCAGGAAGAATATTTTCTATCCCGTCATTTTGACCGAAGTTATAGAAATCCTCTTCTATAACAGTCACCATCGACAAGCCGCCGTTTTCATTGAATGCGGCAACGTCAGCACCACACGTTTTGCAAAGATGATATTTGTGAACCCCGCTATCATAATTGTCCTTAATAAATTCGTCTTTTCCACACCTAGGGCAATGAAGATTGAATTTTGCCCCATAACTATATACTTTGATTTTTGTCATCCGATCAACCTCCGGTCCATCGGCTGCAGTCGGAATGCCTGCAGATATATGCTCCAGAGCGCCCGTATCTCACGAACGGTCATGAGTCGCGCTCCTGGTGGCTCGCGCAGCCAACCTTTGAAAGGAGATCGCGACTGGCTTTTGTCACGGTAATACAACCCCCCAATCCTGTTGTGCCATCAGCATCTTTTGTGCATAAATACGGTTCGTCGATACCGAGTTCTTCAGCACGAATAAATTCGTCTTCATATCTGCAGGTATTGCACCATTTCTTTTCCATTGTTTGGTTTTGCATAATTTTTACCTCTTTACCGTTTTCCAGAGAATACTTCTCGGGAAATCTGTCATTGCATACATGCGAGCCCTTCCCAGCGTGGTGAATGGCCTGGGGTAAATATATCCGGTTGTGAGATTTTGCAGAAAGTATGGCATGGTTCGATCAGCTCCTGATTCCATGCGCCTCCTGATTTTTCCGTATAGCATCAATCTGTTTCTGGATATGCTCGCTTTTCAATCGCTGGTTTTCTTCGGGTGTCCGTATCAGGCAGCCGCCCCCACGGTAAGCGCCAATACACGAGTATTTGCACCAATCTGGACAAATTTCTTCAGGCATGTTTTTTCACCTCTTGTTCTCCCGGCATCCTGCCGGGATACTCCCGCCGCCGGACCGGACCGGCTGCCCCCCAGAGGCGCGGGAAAAATTTTCAGCTTGGAGATCCCCAAACTGTTTTTCGCCTCACCGCCTAGGCTGTGCGGATAATTCCCCCGCGCCCTTGTCGCTCCAACATTGCCTGATACGCGCGGGCCTCATCGTATGATAGCCCCGACTCCGAATGAAGATATGCCGGGACATATATCTCGTTTTGCCCAGGCAAAGCTTCGACGCAATACGTCATGTCATCGCGTCTCACTGCGTCGTACAGATGCATTTCTCTTACCTTACTCCTCTTCCTTTTCGTATTGCTCAGCTACTTCCTGCCAGTTGACCTCAGACATTGCCCCCGCGAGCAGATCGGCCCAGATCGTCGGACCCAGATCCGGCATTGCGGCTGTCATCCACTCCTTGAGCGCCTGCGCCGCGCTGCCATCGTCCAGGTTTTTGTGCTGCACGATCTCTCGTGCGCAGTCCTGCAGGTTCTGATCATTGTCGATCCACAGGCATACCCCCCAGGTCTCGTAGTTCGTGTATCCGTTGTATTTCTTGTCGTCCATTTTTTTCACCCACAATCTCAGCAATTGTATGTTCAGCAATTGTATGTCAATCCCCAAAATCTTTTAATCTCTGCCTCAGACATAAGACTCACATTTTGATGCATATCACAGTACTCAGCATGCTCAAAATACCCGGTATTTTTGTTATTGAGCAGGATGCAGCCGCATTTGTAGCTCACCCTCTCAACGATATGACGAGATTTCGGGTGTCCACAGTTCATACAGATTCCAGGGTGTTCCTTGTTTGCCTGATACTCACCACAGCCACATCCCGATTCAGTACATCCACCAATTTTTGTTGTCATGTTTTTCCACCTCTTGTTCTCCCGGCACCCTGCCGGGATACTCCCGCTGCCGGTGCGACCCGGGCGCTCCCCGAAGGACGACGGGAAAAAATTAACCTCACACGCCTCGCGAAATCTTTTGTAACTTTTTCCGGAGTACCCTGTCAAACTCTTTGTACTCCTCTGATTTTTCAGCCATTACTTTCATTTTCTTTCCACAAAGATTGCAAACGGGGGATTCTTCCGCAGTTGCAACGCATTGCCCGCACTCGCACAAAAAGGCTTGAAATTTCATGATTTCCCCCTCACTCCTCTTCTTTTTCGTATTGCTTAGCCACTTCCTGCCAGTTGACCTCAGACATTGCCCCCGCGAGCAGATCGGCCCAGAGCGTCGGACCGAGATCCGGCATTGCGGCTGTCATCCACTCCTTCAGAGCCTGCGCCGCGCTGCCGTCACTCAGCGATTTCCGCGCCACGATTTCCCGGGCGCATTCCTGCAGGCCTTGGTCATTGTCGATCCACAGGCATACCACCCAGGTCTCGTAGTTCGTGTATCCATTGTATTTCTTGTCGTCCATTTTTTTCACCCGGAAAAATCAGATTTGACCGGCGATCCGCCGGAGTTCCGCCTTCTCACCTTTACTCGCGTCGATTCGCTTTTTCAGTGCTGCGAGCAGTTCCGAGGCAAGTTCTGCCGCATGAGTTGCGATTGAATGATCAGATGCCGGACCCCAGAACCTGCCGTTCAGCGCGTCGCCATCCCAATCCGATACCCCCTGAAGCGAATATGAGGAGGCGCGGTATACGTGTTGCCACCCTACAACGATATCGCCGCCCGGAGTTATACGGAGCGTCGCCGCATCCCCATTGAAATTTCCGTTGAGCCATTCCACCTCGTCTTTTACGACGATGCAGATGTCGGAATATACTAGTACCCCGTGATCCTGCCCCATCTCGCCGGGATCTATTCCAATGCGCTGTTTTCTCATCCGGAATTTTGCCGAGGTGAAAATCTTTTTCGTGATCGCCCGGAACTTGTCTGCGATCTGCTTCTCGAGTTCGGCGATACTCTGCTCTTCGTAGGCAACAATGCCCGCGACCTTGCACGCTTCGGTGAGCGTGTCTGCGTTTTCTGTCATGTTTCTACTCCTGCCCTTACGGGCATTCCGCGCCGCCGGTTTGACCCGGACCTCCCCGAAGGACGGCGGGAAAAATTTTCGCTCAATCCACCTCGAGCGCTTCCTGCCCAGTGCAAGGGCAACCCCCAGAGGGGGAGGTGCACTCCCCCTCCGGACATAATTCCGTACTCTCCCAGTGCTCGCAGCGCTGACAGTATTCGAGGCTGCCCGGGAAAGGATGATCATCTGAAGACATGTGTGACATCTCCCACCTCAAGCCCGCTTGGCACCTTATTATCAGTGTACTGTTCTGCGATGATGCGAGCACGCTCCATTTCCGCTTCCCAATATGTGTCTCTCTGCGCTTTAGACCATGTTGCCATTTTATTCTACCTCACTGTTTTGTCTACTAATTAATTAGTTAGCAATAGATGATAAATCTATCTCAAACAGCATAAAACAATATCAAATTACCTATGGTAAAAAAATTAGAAAAGGGTATTTTGCGGTTCCGGCCCCGGGCCACGGCCCGGTAACTGTCGGGAAAGTTTGGGCACGGTCCGGCCAAGCTTCCGGCATTCAGCTAGGTAACGCTCATGGGCAGCTTCCGGGGTATCAAAATATCCCAGGCGTACCCGCTTTCCGTCGATCTCGATTGTGGCACGGAACCGGTTTTTGCTGCGATCCACCCCGGGGGGGTATTTGCGGGGTGGCTTGGGCTTGGTGCAATCGAGCCGGGGATCCCAATTATCCCCGGAATCAGAAAAAGCGTTTGGATGAAAAACATGATCTTTGATCCTTTGCTTTGCCAGGATGTATTGTTCGTGCGCCTCTAGTTCCGTATCATAATACCCGAGGAAATACGTATTTTCCTTATAAGTAACCATTGCGCGGAACTTGGTACTTTCTCCCTTGATCCTAACACTAACTCCCGGGAGGTATTTCCTTTTCCAGGATAGCTGGGAAAATGCTGTGTTTGTTCGGTTCTGTTGGTTTGAAACAGTACGTAAATTCTTTTTCCGATTATCCCATTTTTTCCCGTTGATGTGATCCGTCTGCTTGCCGTCGGGAGTCTGGTTAATAAGCCGGTGCATCCGGTGATGGCAGGTTCCGGTAACTCCATTATCGCTAAACGGGATCGCCGTTGTCGCATATCCGCCCTTGCCGGCACTGGTAATAAAGTACTGTTTTCAGAAATAAAAAAAATTTTTTTCATCCGGAAATTAAGGGTTTCCCCCCCTCATACTCCCCCCCTTCCTAAGAGCAAGCCTTGTGTGCGACGTGTGCGCGAATACGCGCGTGTGTTCTAGATCGGTTTACGGGGAGGCCCAGCCGGACACCCCTCTCGCCAGTGTACCTCTCTTTCCGGTGGAAACAGAAAATCTTATATAATTGTTTAATTACTTAGTCAAAGTCAGAAGAAGGTTCTGCAGAAAAGGGGATGGGGTTAGTAGGGCCGAGGCTTCTTGTGATGTGAGTACTTGTCCGGCACAAACTTCTCATACTCTTCAACGGTAATGAACTTCCCGCTCTTACCGTTCTGTCTTCCGCGTCGCTCTTTCTCTTTCATACATTCTCAATCACCGTCAATGCTCATAAATATATTTCTGCAAAAAGGAAAGGGGCAACCCCAGGCAAGCCTTAATAAACCACAACCGAAATATAACTAACTATATGGTAGATCCCTCCTCAATGGAATATCCCAAAGATATCAGTAATACCGTTACTATGCAGCAGAAGCCGGCAAGGAAGCAATCAATAGCAGACAAAATCAAGGCAATGCTTCCGGGAAAGAAGAAAGCCAGGCAACCAGAAGACAACCCCTTCATGGAGCAACTTAAGGGAATGGAGTCGATCCGGGGAGGCCAGCCAATGCCGGTAATGTCCGGGCAGGAACTCCACGATATGCCCCGGCCACAGCTCGCGATCCCCGTGCCAGTACCAATCTTCCAACCTATCAGGAAAACCGTCATCCCCAACGACAGCATCCTCTCCGCCGTTGACCAGCTCAGGAATCCGGAAAAATGGCAGATCACAAAATTCATTGGGAAAGCATGCGGGATCGGATTTTTTGCAACCGGCACCGTACTGATCTATAATGAACTTCCTGGGCACCTCGGGCTGGTGATCGGGATCATCTGCGTCTGCCTTGCCGGAACCATTCTCATTGCAAAATCCGGGTGAGCTGCATGAGACTTCGCGCAGCAGGTCTTTTCGCGCTCCTCATCGCGGTCTGCTTTTGCTGCATTCCGGCAATCGCATCAAACCCCTATGACGTTCTGGTTGCAAGAGGAGATCCGATAAATTTCCAGACAAACATTTCAGGCAGCATCTGGATTTTTTCAGAAAACGGCAACTCCCATTTATACGATTCTGCAGAAGGCATGCCGGTTGCAAAATTCTGGACGCAGGGGGCAGATGAGGGATTATATAATCTCTACGTGCAGAACAAAAGCTTCTGGCTGAAAGAGATCAGCATCTCGCAGAAAAACAACCGCGTCTTTTTATACTCTCCTTACAAGTTCGTCCGTGACATTGACATAACTGATATGCCGGCGTACGATGTGGAAAAAGCATTCATCGGCATGATCAACGGAACCCACGACAGCATTGAGATGTATCGGCTCAAAATCGAGAACCCCTATATCCGCGTCAACAAAGTCTCCCAGATTGGAAACCAGACGCTCCGGGCAGAGGGAGTTACCAACCTTGCAGCAGGCACGAAACTCACCGCATGGTTCGATGCTAACCGGCTCGTATCCCAGCGGGACTTTGCACAGCATTCCTTTTATGCCGTGGCGGAAGGATCCCTGGAAGGTCCCCGCACGTTTGTTTTCAACATCACGGAAGATCTGCAGAAATTCCCGGCCGGAAGAATGGAGCACAACCTCACGGTATTCTCGGAGTCCGGCATTAAGACGTTCGCACCGTTCTATCTCTGGCAGGCAATCGATTGGGAACCGGCCCGCAACACCAGCATCACCTATCTCAGCGATGGCGTAATTGCAACCCCCACACCGGAGATCATCCGCGTCAGGGAAATCGAAACCCAGTACGTGGATCGCTGGTACACTGCAACCCCCACACCGGAGATCCGGAACGCAATTAACCAGACGGTAGATTACCCGTATCAGCCGGTAAACATCTTCGGCATCGGCATCCTCGTACTGGCCGTGATGGGCATTGTCGGCATCATTGCATATGTGATCCGGCACTCTGCCCGGCTCCGGTCCAGATGGCAGAAGTTCGATGATATGGTGATGGAGCTGATGGGGGAGAAGAAATAATGCCCCCAACCAGCACCGAAATTATCCAGATGGCAAAAGAAGAGTGGAAACGAACCGAAGAGCGAAAGCAAAACCATCCGGAAGCTCCATGGGTCTCCGGATGGATAAATGATTTTATTTCCGGGATGGGGCAACAGAAGATACCAACGGGAATGAAGCTCGCCATCATCGTAAGGAAAGATCTCGGCATGCGTACCGGCAAGATTGCGGTTCAGGTTGCACACGCCTCTGTAATCGCGTATAGTTCTGTCGCAGGAACAGACATCGGAAAAACATGGTTTGAGGGAGGCCAGAAGAAGATCGTTCTCAAAGTCGCATCTGAAAGAGAGCTTGGAATGATTGGAGAGAAAGCAATTCTAAATCATTTGCAGGTAAATAGCGTGTGGGATTTCGGCCTCACGCAGATCGAGCCGAACACCATTACCTGTATTGCCATCGGGCCGGATGAAGATGAGAAAATCGATGAGATCACGAAGGGGTTATCATTGCTATGATCCACTGCCAGAACAACCGGTCCACCATCGTCCCCTACCTTGCAGTGCTAGCAATCCTCACCCTCTCCTGCCTTGCCCTACCAACGGCTTCTGCCTATTCGGTAATCAACGGAGAGATAACGCCGGCCCAAACCCCCACACTGGAACCAACCCCAACACCAGTATTGAACAACTCCAAGTACGACTCCCTCTATTCAGACTTCACAATCATTCGGAAAATCGGAACCACTCGGCAAACCGAGAAGCTGAACGAAACTTATGTGCACCAGGGAGACACCGTATGCTCCGGTTATACCTATGACCTCTCTGGTGTCTGGGGATTCTCCGGCGCGTTCGGGTGGTGGAAGAACTGGTGGGATGAAGACACCGTATATCCACAGCACACCAATAAAATCTCCGGGCAACCGCACCTGGTGCGATCCGTAACCCTGGATGAAGAAAACTGGCCGATTGGCAACTGGTACCAGATGGATTACTATCGCTCGGATTCTGCAGATTATTCCGATCCGAACTGGACCTACGACTTCCGGAAAGGCAACGACTTCGCATTCAAAATCCAGTATTGCCCATATAGCTTCAGCGGAGGCATGCCGGGAAGTGTATCCAATGGATACTCAGGAGAGGGCAACACAGTAAACTCCTCAGGAATAAAGATCGCATTGCCGACAAACATCACCGGTGACATCTCTCATGCAATAACGTCCAGCGATCTCACCGATCTGAACGTCACGTATTCCACCAATGCAACGATGTATATCCAGTCCGGGAATACCACCATTGAAGTGCCGGTCACCGTGCAGGCAACCGCACCGGCAGAAGTGAAAGCAGTAATAGATTCAGCGAACGGGAAAACCGTTACGGTCCCGCAACAAGAACAGACGGGTGAAGTAACAGCAGCCCAGACAACCATCCCGCTCCCAACGGAAACGCTGGAATTCGTCACCCCCAAATCACCGGTGCCGATCGGGATCATCATCATCGCAATCGCAATCGGAGGCATCATACTATGGGCTCGTCGCCATTAAGCGCAGAATTCAAGGAGCAGTTCGCCCTCCTTCTCTGCGTATGCAAAGTAAACTATAACGTCCCGAACTCCCTGAACTATGCGGAAACCCTCATCGAATGGACTCTCGGGGGGCTTATCGCAGACAACAAGGTAATGGCAAAGATCGAAGGAAACAAAGTCGTGATAGAACCAGTGGATGAGAAGCATGCAGACCTTGTGCAGGCGCTCAACTTTGCCCGGGAAAGATATGATGAAGCGCTCAAGGCAATGAAGAACTCGGGCCAGCCGGGGAGCAAAACGGAAGCACAGCACGGAGTCCTCGCCAAATGTTTTGAGGTCAATGTCGCATTGTTCCCCATAGCTCTCAGGGAAGGTCTCCTGGATCTCAAGAACGCTATGCCAACCGCAATGTCAGGTCTTGGTGCAGCACTCAACCGGGACCGTGCCGGAGGGGAAGATTGAAATGTGCGACAATGTAATAGTTCATAAAAAAGATGGGTCTGAAATTACCTGCGAAGGTCAAAAAGAACTCATGGATGCGATGGTAAACGGACTATGTTTTGAACCACCAGTGAGTCCAGCATTAAGATGGAGATTCTTGGAAGAGAACGGTCTTGAATATCACACGAACGAAAAACATCTCTTTAAGAAGAAGTCGGCAACCTATCCATTCTCGTTTATTGCAACGAGACAGATCCCAAACTCGCTCCACGATCCTATTGGGGATCTTGAATATGGCTATTACGCTTAAAGCAGCCAGAAAGCCCACCTCTTTAGAGGTGGGATGAATGGCGTTAATCTTATCAAGCGCAAACCTTATATCCTTGTCACCCAAATAGATAGATAGATGCCAACAGAAAGATG
>Ga0074199_1001358_pt1 | contig 22282 bp, 15 predicted proteins | sample EPASupsiteSAE347_FD_64528 | JGI IMG/M metagenome (GOLD analysis project Ga0074199, IMG submission 64528) | Bioremediated contaminated groundwater from EPA Superfund site, New Mexico - Sample SAE3-47 | ecosystem: Environmental > Aquatic > Deep subsurface > Groundwater > Contaminated ... | reverse complement strand
AGTTCCTTTCTTGATAACGCGCATGTTATTGTATCACAACATGTTGTAGCGTGGAACACTCCGATTTTCAAGCAAATTTTCCGAAAATTATTCATCAAAAAACCCGAGTTTTGAAATTGGCTCATTGGTCAGACAATAAGTTCCGTTAGTCACCAACACCATATCGCCCGCAGTTGACGCATTCACCGCCAGTTGAATATTGGTGGCCGCGCCCACCCAGTTGGTATAGCCATTGGCGGCATCATTCGTGCCGGTCAGAGATACATAACGTGTGACAGCGAAACATTCACTCTGAAGCATCGGAACGGGATATCCTGACAAACATGCAATAACTGCACTGATGATCATACATTTCTTATACATTTCAGTTTTCCTCTTTCCATTTTTGTCGTTTGTTTTTGATCATGAAGGCACCAACCCCTTGTCGCATTAAGTATTCCTTTGACCATCAAAATGACGGCCGGACAACTCCTGCTTTTTCATTTCCAATGACGATGCCCATAGCCAGTTTCAAAACTCGCTTCAGACCACGGCTTACGGTTCCCCCTCGGCGGAGGGGATCATAACCTGTGCTGCCTAATCAGTAAGTTTCCCTTTGGAGGGGAGCCCAACTTGTCCACCATAGCTCGAGAGCGCCAGCAGACGGGCGGGGTAGGCTTCAGAGCGAGTTTTGAAATCACCTCGATATTTACCATTTTTCCAAAATCTTCAAAAAAGTGGCCGGCCTTTCTCCCATGGCGTATCGCGGCAAACACAGGGACAAGGCCGGGCGGGGCGGGTGAAAATTTTGAAAATTGACAAATTTGCGATCGGATCGTAAGTTAGCCGAAAGTGAGTTCACGTAAAGCATTTGAAGTTTTAAAAAAGGATGCAGGCACTTTTGCCCGGCTCGGCCGGCTGCATACCGCCCACGGCGCGGTGGACACCCCCGTCTTCATGCCGGTGGGCACCCAGGGCACTGTAAAGGCCATGACCCCCGCGCTTCTGGTCGAGAACGAAGTCGGCATTATTCTGTGCAATGCCTATCATCTGAACGACCGGCCGGGCACGGAGCTCATTGAAAAATGCGGCGGCTTGCACCGTTTCATGGGCTGGAACGGGCCGATCCTGACGGACAGCGGCGGCTTCCAGGTTTTCAGCCTGGCCTCAAGGCGCAAGGTGACCGACGCCGGCGTTGAATTCAACTCGCACGTTGACGGGAAACATTTTTTTATCGGTCCGGTCGAGGCCATGGCGATTCAGAGAAAACTCGGCTCTGATATTGCCATGGCGTTCGACGAATGCCCGCCTTACCCGTGCGATTATGATGACGTTTCCCGGGCCGTGGAACGGACCTTGCGCTGGGCCTCGGTTTGCGCAAAACAGCCGCGCGCGCCCGGCCAACTGGTGTTCGGCATTGTCCAAGGGGGGATTTATCCGGATTTGCGTAAAAAATGCGCTTCAGCCCTGTCGGCCATGGATTTCGACGGACTGGCCATCGGCGGGGTGAGCGTGGGAGAGCCTGAGGACGTTTTGCTGCGCAGCGTAAAGGAAAGCGCGCCCTTTTTGCCGGAGGAAAAACCGCGTTACCTGATGGGCGTGGGCGAACTTAACCAACTGGCGGAAGCGGTGGCCATGGGCGTGGATATGTTTGATTGCGTCATGCCCACCAGGTTTGCGCGCAATGGGGCGGCCATGACGCGTCAGGGCCGTTTTCCGTTGAAAAGGGCCTCGCACAAGGACGAGTTAAAGCCCATCGAGGAGGGCTGCGGCTGTTACGCCTGCCGCAATTTCAGCAGGGCCTATTTGCGGCACCTGCTTGCCTCGGATGAAATTCTCGGCATTATTTTGCTGACGATTCACAATATTTATTGTTATATGAGCTTTTTGGCCGAGATCAGGCGGGCGATTGCGGATGGCACGTTTTCGCAGTTGCTGGAGAATGTCAGGAAATTTTAGAATTTGGATTTTTGATTTTGGATTGTTCTGAAATCGAAAATCTCCAGCCTCACGCTGGTCCGTCTCAGGCGGAAAAATCGGCAATCGAAAATTAAAAGAGGAGGGCACAGAGAATGAGCGCAATCGTTAACTTTGTCATATTGGGAATGGGCGGTCTGCCGGGCGCGGGCGGGGCGGGCGGACAGGGAGGCGGACAACAGTCTCCGGTCATGATGATCGTCTGGGTGGTGATCATGCTGGCCATTTTTTATTTCCTGCTGATCCGTCCGCAGCAGCGCAAGGAAAAGGAGCGCCGCAATCTGATCGCGAACATCAAGACCGGCGACCGGGTGATCTTCGGCGGCGGGCTGATCGGAATAGTCACCAACATCAAGGATCATGTTTTCACGGTTAAAATCGCCGACAATACCAAGATAGACGTCCTGCGCAGCGCAATGATCAGGGTCATTCAGAAGGACGAGGAACTCGGCAAGGAGTAAAATAAACATGGACAAACACGCGATCTGGAAATGGATGCTGTTAATCGGCTTGACCGCTTTTTCGCTCGCTCTCGTGATTCCGCCCAAACAGAAGGTCAAGCTCGGCCTCGATCTGAAGGGCGGCATGAGTTTCACCGTACAGATCGATCGCGCCGAAATTGAAAAACAACTGCGCGAAGAGTTTAAAGACCTTCCTGAAAAGGATGTTCTCGCGCGCGTGCCTGCGACGGTCAGGAAAGCCCAGGAACAGGCGCTTGAGGTCATCCGCAACCGCATTGACGCCCTGGGCGTGGCCGAACCGCAGATTTATCCCGAAAAAGAGGACCGGATCGTGGTGCAGATACCGGGCCTTAAGGACGAGGACCAGAACCGGGCCATCAAATTGATCAAGAGCTCCGCGTTTCTGGAATTCGCCATGGTGCACGAAAATAACGATAAGTTCGTTGACGAGCTCTTCACGAAGGGCCTGGCGCCGGAAGGTTTTAAGATAATTTCCCTGAGCGGACGCGGCCGGGGCGGACGCAACGCGTACAAGCGCGATACCCAGTCCCTGCCGGATGAGAAATACAACGCCGAGTTCATTGCCAAACTTAAAAAATTTCAGGCGCCGCCCGGCTGTCGTTTCATGCTCGAGGAAGTCATGGAAGAAGGCCAGAAGGTTTATTCGCCCTTTTTCGTCAAGGAGCGTTATGAACTCAAGGGTGATACGGTGCGCAACGCCGGCATGGAGTATGACCAGCTCGGCCAGCCGTATGTCACTCTGAAATTCGATTCCAAGGGCGCGCGCAAGTTTGCGCGCATCACGGCCGATTACGCGCCCGGCGGGGCAAAAAATCCCAGTCCCGAGGGCCGTCGCTACCTCGCGATCATCATGGACGACAAACTCTATTCCGCGCCGTTCATCAAGACCGCCATTTACGGCGGCGAGGCCATTATCGAAGGCAATTTTACGCTCAAGGACGCGCAGGATTTATCGATTGTTTTGCGGGCCGGCTCCCTGCCGGTGCCGGTGGAAATAATCGAGTCGCGCATGGTTGATCCGTCGCTGGGCCGCGATTCGATCGAAAGCGGCACGCGCGCCTCGATTTACGCCGGAATCATAGTGGTTGTTTTCATGGCCGGCTACTATCTGCTGGGCGGCCTGGTGGCCAATATCGGCCTTCTTTTCAACATGCTTTTGCTGCCGCTCTCCATGATGATTACGGCCGGATTCCTGAGTCTTTTCACGGGCAGCATCTCGGGCGCCCATATCGGCCTGCCGGTTTTGACCCTGCCGGGCATTGCCGGCATTGCGCTCACGCTCGGCATGGCCGTGGACGCCAACGTGCTTATTTTTGAAAGAATGCGCGAGGAACAGAACTCCGGAAAACGCTTCGCCGCTGCGATCGAGGGCGGATACCACAAGGCCTTTCTTACCATTCTCGACTCGAACCTCACCACGGTCATGGCCGCCGTCATTCTTTTCATATTCGGCACCGGCGCCGTGCGCGGATTCGGCATCACGCTAACGGCCGGCATCATGGTCAGCATGTACACGTCCCTGACCGTCACGCGCATGATTTTCAACTGGATCGCGCAGCATACTTCATTGCCTTCCTTGAAAATGCAGAATTGGATCAAGCCCACCAATATCAATTTCATCGGCTTCAGGAAAATTGCGATCCTGGTTTCCGTGGTTGTTATCGCCGGGTCTTGGACCTATGCCGTAAAACAGGGCATCGCCGACCCCAGCAAGGTTCTGGCAACGGATTTCACCGGCGGCTCCTCGATAGCCTTTTCTTTCAGCCAGAAACAGGAGGTGGAAAAAATCAGGAGCGCGTTCGATGCGGCCGGCATTTCCCAGGCCCATATCCAGTACCAGAAGGAATTGGACAAGAACGCCGAGCTCCTGCAGGTCCGCGTGCCGTATGGCGCGGGCGACAAGGCCAAGACCGCCCTGACGACTTCCTTTGAACAGGCCGGCTTCAAGGCGCTCAGCGATGAAACCGTCGGCCCGCAAATCGGCAAGGAAATGACCAGAAAGGCGACTTATGCGCTCATCTGGGCGCTGGTGGGCATGATCATTTATATCACCGTGCGTTTCAAGTTCGCCTACGCTCTCGGCGCGGTGGTGGCGCTCATTCATGACGTTCTGGTCAGCGCCGGCCTTTACTGCCTCTGCGGCCGGCAGATCGACATGACCATTATCGCCGCGCTTTTGACCATCATCGGCTACTCGGTCAACGATACGATCGTCATCTTCGACCGCATCCGCGAAAAGAGCAAGGCCTACCCGAACAGGCCGTTCCTTGAAATCTGCAACATCAGCATCAACGAGACCCTGGCGCGGACCGTGCTGACTTCGACAACGGTTTTCCTGGCGGTGCTCATGCTGCTTGTTTTCGGCGGCGGCGCCATAAACGATTTTGCCCTGCTCTTTTTCTTCGGCATCATCACGGGAACTTATTCGACCGTGTTTATCGCCACGCCGGTCATGCTCATGTTCCGGCGGGAGAAAAAAAGCTGATTATTTCAGGATTTCGTCGGTAAGCTCACGCAGTGACGCCAGCGCGATGGCGGTGCGGTGGTCGGAAAACGCGTACGGAACAACAAGGTTATCGCCGTGAATCAGGGAGCCGCATGAATAAACGACGTTTGGGACGTATCCGGAACGGTTCTTTTCATCCCAGCGGATAAGCGGCTCGCGCAACCGGCCGAGTATGCGCGCGGGATTTTCGCGGTCAAGCAGGATCGCGCCGATTGAATATTGCCGCAAAGGGCCGACGCCGTGCGTGAGCAGGAGCCAGCCGCGTTCGGTCTCAAGCGGGGAGCCGCAATTCCCGATTTGCACGCATTCCCAGGGATACAAGGGCTTCATCAGCGGAACGGCTTCATGCCAGAAATGAAGATTATCGGAATACATAAGAAAAAGATTCTCATTGTCGTTGCGGGATATCATGGCGTAACGCCCGTTTATCTTGCGGGGGAATAAAGCCATGCCCTTGTTGACCGCCGCCGGCCCGTTAAGAGTAATCATTTTGAAGCATATAAAATCTTCCGTTTCCATTATCTGGGGCAGGATGACCCGGCCGTCATACGCCGTATAGGTGGCATAGTATTTTTTACTTCCATCATCGTCCGTAAAAAGCACAAACCGCGCGTCTTCCATGCCGTTCTGCTCGCTGGGCGAGAGGGGGAGCAGAACGCGTTCGGAAAGGAGAAGCAGGGGGTCGAAGACGGCCTCGTAATTGCATTGGGCAAGCCATAAAATTTTATCGCAGGTGAGCAGCTTTACCGCTTGGGCGATCGGCTGATGGACCGTGATCCAGGCCGCGACCTTTTCCTGCAATTCCGCCATTGTAAATTCATCCGGCAGGGGCTCCGTGATGAATTTCGAACAGTCATTTTCCAGTCCCATTTCGTATAATTTTCTGACAAAGAGCGTCTTGTCGTAAAGCGCATTTGGCTTCAGATTGGCGGGGCAGGCGAAATGATAATTGTTATCTATTGAGATATGTCCATCCGCGCCAATGGACCCCGAACGGAATGCCAGCGATGAGATGTGTCCTTCGCCGATTGCCCGCAGGGAAATAATCAAGCGCAATGAGCCCCGGGGAACTCCGGATTGATCGGGATGCTGAATGATGGAAGGATTGAAAAGAGCGGTTGATTCATACGAATATTCGGCAAGGAAGTATGATCCGATGAGAAGCTTTTGCGTTCGGGATGGCGCAACCTCGAAGGGCAGAAATGCGCGCACAACTTCAAATTGACGTTCAAGAAGAGCCTCAAAGTGATGGTGCCGGGCGGAAAAACAATGCATGATTGTTCTCAATTCCTTTTCGGCGGCGGGTTCGCCCAGCGCCATAACGCGGGAGATGATTTGCCCGATCCGCGCCGGATTGGCCGGGAGGCACGGCCTGAGCAGAACCCGGCGGCTGTCCGGGGCAAGCAGGATTCCGGTGTCCTTTATAATCGGCGAAGATGTTATGCCCGGGCTCATTCCAATACCGGCTCCTTGAGGCTTTCAAGGACATTTTCCATCTGGGTCATCTCGGCCAGGGCCAGAAGAAATGCCAGGGTGGACTCGGCGCCCTGATTACGGTTGGCCCGGTCAATGTGAAGCCCGTCGTAGCATCCCCCGGAGACCGGATCATACAGGGAAATGCTGAGATCGTTGCTTCCAAGAAACCACTGAAAAGCTTTTAAAGCCTCGTTATACCAGGCTTTGTCCTTCGTGACGCGATAAGCTTCGAGGCAAGCCGATACCGTGGCATGGGCTTCCACCGGCTGCTGGTCAAACAGGGGTTTAATGCCGCCGCGTTTGAATACGCCTTCTGTGCCCACCGGCTGAAAATGATGGCGCGGCGAGGTTTGGATCTTTGTGAGCCAGATTAATGATTCCATGCCGGATTTCAACATTTCCTCGTTGCCGAGATCATGGCCGCTCACGATAAGCGCTTGCGGCAATTTCGCATTGCAATAAGCCAGGGATGATTCAAACCATTGCCATTCCGCGCCCCGGTTTGCCTTGGAAAGGTCCAACAGCCGCGTGGCAAGCGTTTGCAGGCAGTTGCGGACCCGCCGGTCTCCGTTGAAGCGCTGCAGATATTCATGGATTCCAAGCAATATGAAAGCCCAGGCGCGCGGCGACGTGAAGGCGAGCGTAGGCTCAAGAATCTGTTCAAAAAGTTCCATGGCCATCTGGATAAATCCGTCATTTTTAGATCGCCCGATGCAGGTTCCCAGCGCCCATATGGCTCTCCCATGACAGTCTTCAAGGGCGCCTTCTTCCTTCCAATCGCGCTGGAAGGTGAGAAAATTCCTGAAGCGGCGGTTATGCGCATCCCAGGCATACCTGATAAATCCAAGATAACGGGCGGTAAGGTCGTTGATCCTGACGGGATTTATGGCGCCGAGATTTTCAAGGAAGATGGCGAGAATAAGAGCCCGGGCATTGTCGTCCGTGCAGTATCCTTCGGCAAAATTCGGAACGTTATAAGTGGCGTGCTGAAAAATACCGATGGAGTCGGTCATTCTCACCAGATAGTCAAGCTTGATGTCGGGCAGAACGGGAAGTTCCTGGCCGAGCGGGCGCATGGTAATTTTCTTTTGCATGACCCCGGTCCGTTTCGTGCAGGCTTCCTCAAAGATCGCGGCATATTTTGAGGTTGTTACGCTCCAGATCATGTCGCGGCCGAAAAGATAGGCGTTCTTGCGCATGGCATGGCGCTCGGTTTCGTTGCGGACCAGCCTGATGATGGCCTGTTCCATCGCTCCTGAATCGCCGAAAGGCACCAGCAGACCTCTGTTTTCGCCGAGCAATTCAACGGCATGCCAATAGGGGGTTGAAATAACCGCATTGCCGACGCCGAACGAATAGGCCAGCGTCCCCGAAGTTATCTGATCCTCCCCAAGATACGGCGTAATGTAAATATCGGCGAGCACAAGGAATTCTTTGAGTTCTTCGGACGATACAAAACGATTATGGAAGATGACGTTTTGCGCGATGCCAAGCTCATCCGCAAGACGTTGCAGGGAAAGCCGGTATGTTTCCCCTTCATGTTTCAGAACATTGGGATGCGTGGCGCCGACGACTATGTAGGCGATGTTCGGATAATCTTTTATCACGTTCGGGAGCGCGCGCAATATGACTTCTATGCCCTTGCGGGGGGATAGAAGTCCAAACGTCAGAAGCACCGTCTTGCCTTCAACGCCGTACTGGTCTTTGTAGAAATTGGGGTCAATGAAAGGAACATCGGGTATGCCATGGGGAATCAGGCGTATCTTTGATTCCTGTATTTTGTGCGCGGCGCGAAGAATATCAATTCCCTTCTGGGTCATTACCACCGCATAATCGGACAATTTAAGCAGTTCATCCATGACGCGTTTCTGAGGCACGGAAGGTTTTGGCAGGACGGTATGCAGGGTCGTCACAATCGGCATTTTCAACAGGCGTAATAACGCCAGGATGTAACCGCCGGCATTCCCGCCGAAAATGCCGTATTCGTGCTGCAGACATACCGCGTCAATATTGTTCAAGTTAAGGAAATCCGCCGCGGCTTTATATGAATCTATATCCTGTTCCTTGATTTCAAACCGGACGCGCTCGGGATAATCATATCCTTCCTCAATATCCGTAACGGGAATTGCGAATGTCTGAACGGATGGAAACATGGCCGCAAATGTCTCGCAGATATCCGTGGTGAACGTTGCGATTCCGCAACGCCGCGGGAGATAGTTGCCTATAAATGCGATTTTTCTGATATTTTTCATCATCATGGTCTTTCCTTATAAAAGAAATTGTTCTCCTCCTCAATTCTGAAGTCAAGTTTTTTATGAGTCCCCAAAAAACAAATTGATTTTCGCTCCGTTCGGCGCTATTTTTGCGCCTATGCGAAGCGTAAACTCGAACTCGTTCTTAATCAGGCCGGAGACGTGATGACGGCACTGAAGATCTGGAAAACAAAATCCGCTGATGCGGACTTTGCCCGGCAACTGGCAAGGGAACTCAAACTGCCTCCGATTTTAGCCGACGTTCTGAGCGGTTATGGTTTTGCCGATATTGCGGCGGTTGAACGTTTCCTGAATCCCAAACTAAAAGACGTATCCGATCCCTTTCTTATCCCGCAGATGGAGGCGGCTGTCCGCAGAATCTGGCGGGCCGTTGATAAGGGAGAAAAAATCCTGGTCTTCGGCGATTATGACGTTGACGGCGTCACCAGCGCCGCGTTGATGTTCAAGGCGCTCGGCTCTCTGGGCGCTCTTTGCCTCAAACCCTGCCTGCCGAACCGCCTGGATGACGGCTATGGACTGACGGTAGAGGCCCTGCAAAGGGGCCTTGAAAAGGAAAAGCCGGACTTGATTGTCACCGTTGATTGCGGGACAACCGCCCATGCCGCCGCAAAATATATAAAGGCGCAGAACATAGACCTCATCATTACCGACCATCACGAGCTTTCCCCTGAAATGCCCGAGGCCCTTGCCGTGATCAACCCGAAACTCGGCGATTCGGATGCCCTGAAAATGCTCTCCGGCGTGGGCGTGGCCTTCATGCTGTGCTGCGCCCTGGTCAAATACGGAAGGACGCGGGGATTCGACTTGCGCGGCATTGAATTGAAGGATTATCTCGATCTGGTCGCCCTGGGGACCGTGGCCGATGTCGTGCCGCTGCTTTGCGAAAACCGTATTTTTGCCAGGCATGGTCTGGCGCATATCAACAAGTTTCCGTCTCCTGCCTGGGAGGCGCTCCGGTCCGCGGCTTCGCTGAACGGCAGACTTGATGCCTATCATCTCTCCTTTTGTGTGGCGCCGCGTTTGAATGCGGCGGGCCGCCTGGATACTGCGGATGCGGCCCTGGAACTTTTTATGACCGGCGACAAAAAACGCGCCGGCGACATTGCCAACAGGCTCGACCAGGCAAACCGCGAACGGCAGGCCATCGAGAAGCGGATTTTAAGCGAGGCAATCGCTGAAATAGACGGATATTTCGACGAGAAAATGAATTTCGGGCTTGTGGTGGGAAAACGCGGCTGGCATGTCGGCGTGATCGGGATCGTGGCCTCGCGCCTGACTGCCAGATACAACCGGCCGGCCATTGTGATCGGGTTTGATGAAGACGGCGCCGGCCGCGGCTCGGCGCGCAGCATCGAGGGATACAACATTCTTGACGGCTTGCATGCCTGCGTTTCTTGTTTGACCGGTTGCGGCGGACATGAGATGGCGGCCGGTCTTGAAATGAACGAGGCGCAGCTTGACGCGCTGCGGAAAAATTTCAACAGAGTTGCCTCGGAAAAGCTGAAGAATGCGGATCTGCGCAAGGTTCAGCCGGTCAACGCCTGGATTGGCCTGGATGAAGTTTCGGAGGAAAATCTGGAGGAACTTGAGCGCTTGGCGCCCTTCGGACAAAATAACCTTAAGCCGGTTTTTGCGGCCCGAAAAGTGAAAATTACCGGGCAGCCGCGCGTCATGGCCGAAAAACACCTGCGCTTCAATGTCTCCGATGGCAAGGAGACCGTTGCCGCCGTGGCCTTCAATCAGGCCGGCCGCGAGATCCCGAACGGCGAACTGGATGTGGCCTTCCAGATCCGGAAAAACTCCTTCAACGGCTCGGAAAACCTGGAACTGAACGTGCTTGATTTCAGGAAAACAAATGCCTGAAGCCGTCAATCTCAATCAATGGCTTGTGCTTTTGGCGTGCGGGTTCTTGATAGGTTTTTCCAAAACCGGAGTGCCCGGCCTGGGGTTGATCGTGGCGCCGCTCATGGCCTGGATTTTCCCGGCGCGCGTTTCCACGGCGCTGGTTTTGCCGGCCCTCATAATCGCGGACATCATTTCAGTGGCCTATTACCGCCGGCATGCCGTCTGGCCCCATTTGATCCGGCTTATTCCGTGGGTTATCATCGGCATTCTGGCCGGCTGGCGGATTATGGCCGTGGTCAACGATGCCCAGCTCAAGACGATTATTTCCGTGATTGTTTTCGTGATACTGGGATTAAACACGCTGATGTGGACCCGGCTGGGAAATGTGCCCACGCAATGGTGGTTCGCGGCAATCATGGGAATTCTGGCCGGCATTACCACGATGCTGGCCAATGCCGCCGGGCCGATCATGACCATCTATCTGCTGGCCATGAAATTGAACAAGCACGAATTTATCGGCACCGGCTCATGGTATTACCTGCTCGGCAACATATTCAAGGTGCCGTTCAGCATTCAACTGGGGCTGTTGACCTGGTCGTCAATTTCCTGTAATCTCGTCCAAATCCCGCTGATCGCTCTGGGCGGCTTGGCGGGAGTTTTGCTGCTGAAAAGGATCGCGGAAAAACCGTTCCGGCTGATCGTGCAACTGCTGGCCGCCGCGGCGGCGCTCAGGCTTTTGTTCTAGTGTAACCAAATTAACTGAACTTATGACAATGAAAAATGCCTTTAAAAAGTGCGCTGTCATTCCGAGCCAAGGCGAGGAATCTCGTGATTATTGAGATGCTTCGCTACGCTCAGCATGACAAGCCATAAATACATATCTGAGTGAAACAGTACGCTAGGATCATATCACGATTTGGTAAGTAATATCAATTAATGGCAGTTGATATTTCAGGGGCAGGATATATTTTTTATTTGTTCGATTGCGTCGGAGAAACTGGTTTTGCGGTAACAATTCAACAAGGAGATTTCTCTCATGCCGAAGATTGTTTTCATGGGCGCGGGCAGCACTGTTTTTGCAAAAAACATCCTGGGCGATAGCCTTTGCGCGAAATCCCTGCAAAAAGCGCACATCGCCCTTTACGATATTGACGCCGAGCGCCTGCGCGAATCCAAGATGATGATTGAAAATCTCAATGCCAATATCAATTCCGGCCGGGCGGCGATCAGCGCGCATTGCGGGGTTCAGCAGCGCAAGAACGCTCTGCGCGGCGCCGATTATGTGGTCAATGCCATTCAGGTCGGGGGTTACAAGCCCTCCACGGTCATTGATTTTGAGATTCCGAAAAAATACGGACTGCGCCAGACCATTGCCGACACCTTGGGGATCGGCGGCATATTCCGTTCCCTGCGCACCATTCCCGTGCTGCGCGAATTCGCGCGCGATATGAGGACGGTTTGTCCAGATGCCTTGTTCCTCAACTACACCAACCCCATGTCCATGCTTACCGGCGCCCTGTTTCGCGAAGGAGTTAAGGCGGTCGGCCTTTGCCACTCTGTCCAGGTTTGCGCCGAGACTCTGCTGCGGGAAGTCAACATGCTGGAAAGCGTCAAAAAGCTGCAATGGAAGACTGCCGGCATAAACCACCAGGGCTGGCTGCTGGAAATAACCGACAACGGCAGGGATCTTTATCCTGAAATCAAAAAACGCGCCTCCGCCGCGCTCGCGCGCATAATGAAAAACGGCGGCGGCCGGAAATATCGCGCCGCCCTGCTTGCCCGGGCCAAAAAGGAGGGGCAGGATATTTTGCAGACGCCGCTGGCCGCCGACTATCGTGTGACCGGCGACATGATCCGCCTCGCGATCATGCTCAGGTTCGGATATTACCTGACCGAATCAAGCGAACACAGCTCAGAATACATGCCGTACTGGATCAAGCGCGCTTATCCGGAAATCATCGATCTTTATAATATTCCGCTGGATGAGTATCCACGGCGCTGTGTGGCCCAGATCAGGAACTGGAAACGCCAGCGCGACGAATTGGTGAGAAACAAGCAACTCACCCATCAGCGTTCCCATGAATACGGCTCGTTGATCATGGAGGCCGTGGAGACCGACGTGCCCGTCCGCATCGGCGGGAACGTCATTAACACCGGCCTGATCCCCAACCTGCCGCCCAATGCCTGCGTGGAGGTTCCGTGCCTGGTTGACCGCAACGGCATCGAAGGTTGTTTTGTCGGCAATTTGCCGGAACAATGCGCCGCTCTGAACCGCACAAATATTAACGTGCATTTGCTGACCATCGAGGCCGCCTTTACGCTTAAAAAGGATTATATTTACCAGGCCGCCCTGATGGATCCGCATACCGCCGCCGAATTGAGCATGGATGATATCGTCTCGCTCTGCGACGACCTGATCAAGGCCCACGGCAATTATCTGCCGAAATATAAATAGTCTTCACCGGATTGTGTCCGGATTGGCGCGTAATTTCCTTGGCGAATGTCCGGTGACTGCGCTTATGAGGCGCGAAAAATATGCGATGTCAACGTAGCCGCACCGCGCGACGATTTCTTTTACCGGCAGACTCGAATTCTGGAGAAGCATCAGGGCGTTTTGAATGCGCAAACGCGCAAGATAATCTCCGGGCGCGGCGCCCAAAGCCTTGCTGAATCTGCGCGACAAAACCGACCGATCAACGCGCAGCTTGTCGGCAAGCGACTTGATGTTGAAATCGTGCCGCTGCCAGTTTTCATGTATCTGCTCCACGGCCGTGGATGTCAACGGGTCGAGATGTTTTTCATCGCGCGCCACCGCCCGAAACAGGATTTGAAACGCGAGGGAGCTTGAGTCAATCTCCGCATGCGGGGAAGGGTCGTTTCCCGCGCGCAAAAGTTTTTTGAAGAGCTGTACCGGGCATGGTCCGGCATCATGAATGTCGGCGTCCAACCCGAACGCCGAAAGAATGGTGACGGTCAGGGGGCCGTCCAAAGCCATCCAGAAAAAATCCCAGGTCCGTCCGTTGGTATGCCACTTATGCAGCATTCCGGGCAGATAAAGGCCAACCCGCCCCGGCTTCAGGATGCGCTCGACTCCGTTGATTTCGATCACGCCCGAGCCGGAAACGCCCCAGAACAACTGGGCAAACTGGATGTTTTTAACATGGCTCGTGAAGGGATGGCCGACGCGGTAACGGCCGGCGCTCATGACTCCCAGCGGAATTTTGAGCGAAGGATTCCTGGAAGGGCGGTAGAACGCCTGGCATAGGTTGTCGCTCATCACCAAAATCCAACTTATCGCACATTATTCACGTTTACTTTTGACAGCATATCGCGACAATGTTCTGCAGTCAAAAGAATAAAAATGAAGAAATCAGGCAAATTGTTCGAGACAAATCATCCCGTAATAAAATGCCGCTGCATTCATCTGGATTTGAAAGGCGTCCCGCCCACGCCAAAACGGCTGATCGAACTGCTGAAGATATTCGCCGCCGCCCGTTATAACGCGGTTCTGGTGGAATGGGAGGATTCCTTTCCGTGGACGGTTGACAAACGGTTCCGCAGCGAAACCGCCTATTCGCCGGCCGTTGTCAAACGGTTCGTCAAAACGGCAAATGACCTTGGTATGGAAATAATTCCGCTCGTCCAATGCCTCGGCCACATGGAAACGCCGCTGCGCCTGCCGGAATATGCCGCCTTGCGCGAGACGCCCTGCGATGAGGCCGTGTTGAACCCTCTTGCCCAGGGAGCGCGCAAACTGGTTGAAGAAATGGTTGACGATGTTTTGAGGCTTATGCCTGACGTGAAACATTTTCATCTTGGCGGCGACGAGGCCTGGACGTTCGGGACGCACCCGGACACGAAAAAATATATTGAAGAACACGGCAAGGGCGCGCTCTATCTGCATTACGTCGAGCCTCTGTTGGACAAACTCGGCAAAAGCAATATCAGGCCCATGCTCTGGCACGATATGATGCGCGACTGGGATGCTTCCGCCCTGAAACGGCTGGCGCAGAAATCAGATTTGGTTGTCTGGGGATACGGGGAACATCCGGACACGACCAAGAGTCATTTTGCGCGAAAAATAATCGAGAGGTTTGTCGAGCATGGCGTGACCTTGTGGGGCGGGGCAGCCTATAAGGGCGCCGACGGCGCCGACGCTGACTTGCCGGATATTGCCAGGCGCGAGGCCAATGCCATGGCCTGGGCGGAAGTTGCCGGCCGTTACGGCTTTGTCGGCGTTATTGCCACTGCCTGGAGCAGGTATTGGACCTGCACCTGCCAGAACGAGCCCATTGATGGCGCCCTTGATTCGGCATTCAACGTCGGCGTGATTATGCATGACGGCAAACCGCCCAGGGGCGGCATTGAGGAATGCCGGCAGGAACTTTTACGAATAGGTGAAGGAAAAACATTCGGAGAGGTGAGGAAAGCCCTGCTGGAAATGAAAGAAGCGCGGGACAATGCCTGGAACGGTATAAAATTGTTGCGTCATTTGATCATAACCGTCAGCCATGACAAGCGCCGTCTGCCGGCCTTTTTCATGGTTAAATACCTGAAGGGCGTCGGGCGCCAGATTGCGAACGCCGAAGCCGCCTCAAAGAAACTGCGCAAATCCCTGCGCGGTCTGGTTGATCGGGTATGGGTGGAACGTTATATTGCCGAGCGCATCGAGTCCCTGCGCGAGGAATACGCCCTGCTTCAAACGCACATCCGACGACTCAGCCATCTTGCATATAAAGCTGTGTTTGGCGAAGGGGGTCGATAATATTCGATTATTACGGGGCAATATTCAACTGCGATTGAAAAAAAGAACAAGAACTTTTTTCCCTATTACGAATTCAGGGGGCTTGATGTGAAGAAAAGAAAGAGCGGCATAACCGGCGTGTTTTTTATGATAGGATTCATAATAGTTATGATGTCTTTTGCGTGTAACGGAAAGGTTCTGACAGAGAGTACGAACATAGCTCTTGGGAAACGGTGTTCGATGACACCAGCACCAAACCTAAAATGGTGTAAAGATGAAGAAGACAGTCTCCAATTGACAGATGGCAAAATATACGACGGTAACGAGAAGCTTTGGAATCAAAAAGGGACCGTAGGCTGGAATGGGATTCGCCCTGTCAGAATAACGGTAGATCTGGGAAAAATTGAACCGATCAACGGTGTAGGGTTCCATTCCGCGTTTAATAAATCCGTTCGGTGGCCGTTTTCGATTGCAGTGTTCGTAAGCGAGACTGGCAAAGACTACCGGTTTGTGACGGAATTGGTAAATCCGGTATGGGAAGACGATGGATTTCCGCCGGAGGACCATCCATTGGGAGGACAGGACAGCAGATTCTTCTGGTATCGGAAGGAGGGCTTGGAGGCACAAGGAAGATTTATTGTTTTTGTGGTCTCTGCGCCATCGCATGTGTTTTGTGATGAAGTGGAAATATGGCAGGGTGAAGAACAAAATATTAAGGTTTCGACGTCGGCAACAGTCATTAACGATTTGGAGGCATATGTTTCCATCAGGAATTTTTTTCTCGCGGATATCAAAGGAATAATTCGTCATGTAAGGTCCCTGAGCGATAAGGCAAGGAAAAATATTGAGGCAAAGATTGACGATGTTGAAACAAAACTGGCCAATGCGGATATGATATCCTTCCGTTCGACGGGATATCGCGCCATAGCCCCTCTGAACGATCTGCACCGCGAACTGTTTAAGATAAACGCCGAAACTTTGCGCCTGATGGGAATGCCGTCCCTGATCGTCTGGCAAACCCACCGTTGGGCTCCGCTGGGAGCCACTGAAGTTCCTGGCAACATCGTGCTTCCCCAATGGTGGCAGAGGATATTTACTTCCTCAGGGTTTCTTGAGGACATCGTTGTCGAAACGCCGATTTTGGAACTGGAACTGATGGACAACGAATACCGGGCGGAGGTGTTGAATTTGACGAACATAAAACCCGGGGAACAGGAAATAAACGTATCATTCCGTAATTTGCCGGGCGGCAAGACGCCTTCCTATATCCGGGTATATCAGGTTGAATATGTGGCTATCAGTGGTGGCAAAATGATCGCCGACGCTCTGTCGGAGGCTACAAAAAACAGCGAAGGATATAACATTTTGATTCCAAGCGGGATGACGCGGCAGGTGTGGTTTGGATTTCATCCGCAAGGCATGAAAGCCGGCATTTATCACGGCCAGATTATAATTGCGCCAAAAGGCCGTATAAAAAGGAAGGTGGCGCTTGATCTAACTATAGCTCCATTCCGGTTTCCCGATCATCCGAAATTATCGTCGGCCTTATGGGATTACACCGATAAGCCATACGGATTTGGTTGTATGACAGACGCAAACGTGAAGCTTGCGATAGAAGATATGCGGGCACATTTTGTGAATACGCCGTATGCACGCTCCGGAAGCGCGTGTTATCCCGCCAAAAATGCATTTGGCGTTGATGGGAAATTGGTTGGACCGTTGCAGACAAAAGGCTTTGATGAATGGACGGCGCGTTGGCCCGGAGCGCGCTGTTACGCGTTGTGTCTCGGTAATTCCCCGCCGGATTTTGTGGCTGGAGAGGCTCCGGGAAGCGAATGCTTCAACCGCAAAATAGCCCAATGGGCCGCGGCCTTTGCCGGGTATGCGGAAAAGAAGGGCATTCCTCCGGAACGCATCATGCTTCACTTGTATGACGAATGCGCGGGTCCGGAGCAATATTGTTTGAATACCATGTGGATAAAAGCAATCAAACAGGGATGCTCTCGATTCGGGTTTTTTGTGAATCCATTCGGATGCGACAGGCCAGTTCCGGAGCTTAAGGCAATGCTTGAAGAGTATAATGTTATAGGCGTGCTTTTCCCCGTCTACAGTGGAATTCCGGAGCTATTGACCAAGGAGTGTGCAAAACAAGGCAAGGAATTGCAGCTTAATAATAGTCCGGGCGGGGGAGATTCGACTCGTCTGTTGGATCCGTATTATTATCACCTGCTTCTGGCATGGCATTGCTGGAAAAGTGGAGCGGTCAGCATGTCGACTTGGAATTACTGGAATTATCCGGCATCGGCATGGAATGAAATTAACATGGACACGCCGTCATATGGATTGGTTTACACGACGGAAGATTCCATAACCAGCGGCAAGCATTGGGAAGCCTTGCGTGAGGGCATTGAGGATTATGAATATCTTGCCATACTGCAGGATAGCCTCAAAGAGGCGAAAGCGAACAATGAAGAATCGGTCGCCATCCTGGAGGCGGAGCTCTTTCTGCGTGATGCGCCTGGGCAGGTTGCGCGGAAATACGAGACAAATTTAAGGCATTGGAATGTTTCCAAAGACAGAGCTGCGGCGGATAGGGCAAGATGCAGGATGTTGCGGCTGTTGCAAAAACTGGAAAAACAGTTGATTCCGCAGTGAAAAGAAATAAAGTTTTGACTAAGTCCGGGAAATAAAATGGAGGCCGATATGAAGATGGAAAAAATGTCCATGCGGGCGGTGGAAGTTTTATATGTTTCTCCGGAATGGGTTAAAAACCGCGGCAAGAAATTTAATTTCAAGCAATATATGAAACTCATAAAACAGTCTCATATTGAGCGCATTCAGGTTTACACAAAAGACCACTATGGTTACTGTTATTACCGCACGGAAATAGGGGAACGCTATCCCCGTGATATTTTAGGCGGATTGCTGGAGGAAGGCGGAAAGGTCGGCATAGAAGTTCTGGTGTATTTTAGCGTCCAGTTCGACAATAAGGCGGCAATGGCCCATCCGCAATGGCGGTGTGTTGACGCTTCCGGCAGGCCCTATAAGGCGGGACCGTTTTATTTCCTTTGCCTCAATTCTCCATACAGGGATTATGCCCTTTCACAAATCATGGAAATCGCCCGCGCATATCATGTGGGCGGATTTTATCTGGATATCCTGCTTACAACATTCATGGAGTATCAAACTTATGCCTGTTATTGCCCGTATTGCCGGAAGATTTTTGAAAAAACACACCGGAAATCTCTGGTCTCGTCTTCTGTTATCGAGCATCGAAAGAAACATTTTAAAATTATGATGAATGCATCCGAAAATTTTCTTGAGGATGTCTGCCGTGCCATCAAAGAGGTTCTTCCGGATGCCGGGATAACGTATAATGGCGTCGGCGCGCCGGACGTCGCGATACAACACGAAGATTGTGTGGATTACAACCAGGCAGAAATCCATGCGCCCTATTACAATAAACAGGGAATTGCATTCAGATTTTTTCGTTCGTCGGGAAAGCCGTTCGTTGCCTCTGTCCCGCGGGGATATTCCTGGAGCACCATTGACAACAAACCGTTTCCGCTGATTCAAATTGAGACCAGTCTGGCCCTGGCGCAGGGCGGGGGCGTCATGACCAGTTTAAATCCATGGCCCGACGGCAGTATGGAGCCGGAACAGTTTGCCGGTCTGAAGCGTTTGTTTGGATGGGTAAAAAAAGTGGAGCCCTTTGTGCAGGGAAGCCAGCCTGTCAGCGACATCGGGCTGTTTCTGGATATAAGAAGGGGGAATATGCCGGAAAAAACGCCCGATATATTGCTTGAGGCAGAAGGATTCCACGATGTTTTGACCCAGGGGCATTTTCAATTCGATGTTATCCGGACATTGGACGGATGTGAAAGGTATAAGGTCTTGATAATTCCCGAAATGTTTATTTCCGGAGAAGAAGCAGAAGTTCTTCGCAGGTATGCAGGATGCGGCGGGCGATTATTCTTGAGTGGGCTGGCTTCTCTCATGCAGTCTGGTGGACATGTCAGAAATAATTTTCTCCTTGCGGATGTTCTGGGAGTGGATTTTAAAAATATTTCGGATTATTCCTTCACATACGTGGATATAAAAAACACCCGCTTTGGCAAACGCATCCCGTCTTTGCCTCTGATGGTTGCCGAGCGGCCGGTGCGGATTCGTTTGAAAAATGGCGCCGAAAGTTTGGGTTGCTATTGGGAGCCGGAAGCCGAGGACACGGAGGCGACCAGTGTTCTATGGTCAAAACCATACCCCGGCGATAAGGAGAAATGGCCTTTATTTGTGGAACAATCTTATGGCAGGGGTAAGGCATTCTATCAAAGCGTCCCGCTTCATCGTCATCTGGCGCGCATGTCGGGAAAAGGCGGAAGGCCGGCGCTGAGCGCAGGTTGGTTGCGGAAATTATGCATTAACATGATGGAATATGTGGTCGGAAACATGAAGGCGCTCAGAACGAATGCGCCCGCGGGTGTGGAGGTGGTTCTTAACAAGCTGGGCGATGATTATGTCGTGCATCTGGTTGACAAATACGGCGGGTTGACCGAATATCCCTCCCTTTATCCCGATGATTTGACTCTGCATGATTTATGGGTTGCGGTGCGGACAGACAGTCCGGCGGCAAAAGCTGTCGCTATCCCCGGAGGTGAAAGGTTGACCGTTGCAAATGTTGGCAGTAATGCTAAAGTAGAAATACCGCTGTTAAAAACACAACAAATCATTTTGATAAAGGCCATCAAAAGGAAAAGAACATGAATGATCTATATTGTCTCAGGACGGTTTGTTTATCATTTTCTTTGATTGCCATAACAGCCTCTGCTGACACTCATTATGTTTCGCTTGCCGGCACGAATGATGTCAACGGTAAATATACGAACTGGGCGGGTGCGGCGACACAGATTCAATGGGCGGTGGATGCGGCCGTTGATAACGATACCGTCTTGGTAAGTAACGGAACATATAATCTGACCAATCAGATTTCCATCATAAAGGCCATTACCGTGCAGAGCTTCAGGGGGCGCAGCAATACCTTCGTCAACGGCAATAAGGAGTTCGCTGCCAGTCGTTGTGTTTTTATGGAAAACAATTCTGCGCTTGTGGCCGGGTTTTGCATTTCCAATGGCGGCAGTCGCGCCATTGATGGCGGTGGAGTGTATTTGAGCAGGGGTACGTTGGCCGATTGTGTGGTAATTTCAAATGTCGGTCGTTACGGGGGCGGAATCTTCATATGGAAAGGTACTGTCACCAATTGTGTGGTAGTCAATAATATCAGCGTAAGCAACCAATATGCAACACACGGTGGTGGCGGTATTTGTGGAAGCAGCTCAGGATACGGATCTATATTAAACTGCGATATCATCAGCAATATTGCTGTTATGGGGGGAGGAATTTCATTGTGTGCTTACCAGGGTGCTTTTATGGTTAAGAATTGCAATATCTCGCACAACTATGCATCAGATAGCATGTCCGGAGGCGGTGTCTGGTTCAAAGCTAATGGATATCCGGTGTATATGGAACATTGCGCTATTTCGGGTAATCAGGGTGTCGGCAACGGTGGTGGAATCCATGTCCAGGGATACTATCTGAATTGCATCAGTAATTGCGTGGTTTCCCATAACACTGCCGGCGGCAACGGTGGCGGTTATTATGATGAAGTGGATTATTCCTTGGCGAGCAATTATCTATTTAATTGTTTATTTAGTTCCAATATTGCTTCAGGAGCGAGCGGGAAGGGAGGGGCTGTCTTCTCCAGCGCAAGAAATGTCTTTATTAATAATTGCACTATAGTAAGCAATCAGAGCGCAGAAGGCGCCGGTCTGTTGGTGACAAATCTGTCGGCAAATGTTGTAAATTGTATTATTTATTTCAATGGGGTACAGGATGCCGCCACGAGTAGTTTTAGCTACTGCTGTATTCAGTCAACCAATGGTTTAACTGGCACCGGCAACATCACAAATGATCCTGCCCTGATTGATTTGGCAGGCGGTAATTATCGTTTGAACGTCCGTTCGCCCTGTGTCAATACGGGCTCGAATCAGGACTGGATGACAAATTCGCTTGATCTTGACGACAGAATGCGCATCCGCTATGGAACAGTGGACATGGGCGCCTATGAAACGATTTATGAAGGCACAATCTATAGACTGGGTTTTTAAAAAAATGCCAGCGGTATAATGTCTAAAGAAATAACCATAATGGAGAGTATAAGCTATGAAGCTATTGTTTGTCGGCACGGCACCCTGCACGCCGGAAATCGGGAAAGAGGTCGCCTCTTTTGTGGTCAACAATAACATCATGGTGGACACCGGCTGGTGCAATGTGCTGAAGATGCGCGAGTACGGAGTTGATGCCGTCGATATTGAATACCTTATTTTGACGCATTTGCACCAGGATCATTATCTGGGCCTGCCGCAATTGCTTTTTTATTTGTGGGCCCGCAGATCGGCCGGCAAGACCATTCATCCCTTGAAAATAATAGGGCCATCGTGCCACGTGCGCGAAATCGTGGAATTAAGCAAAAAATTCCTCCAGTGGGAACGGTTCCCGGAGCTTGTGATAGATGTTGAGGTTGTGCCGATCGTTCCCGGGGAAACATACAAGGCCGATGACTTTATCCTGGAGACGCTGGCGGCAAAACATGTTTCCGGCGGAAATGCCACGGCGGAGGCCCTGTCCGGCAAGATCACTTATCCCTCGACCGGGAACACGATGGTCTTCAGCGGGGACACTTCGTTCCATCCGCCGCTGGCCGAATTTGCGCGGAAAACGCCGCTGCTCATTCACGACGCCGCCCACAGCACGCCGGAAGAGGCGGCAAGGATAGCGAAAATGGCCGAAGCCAAAAAGCTGTATCTGATTCATGGCTGGCAAACGCCGGGAATTTTGAAGAATGTCAGAAAAATATTCCCAAAAACATTCATGGCAAAGGAAGGCTTGGCAGTTGGTTTTTAGTACCTCAATGGTGAGATACTGCCAAGAAAAACAAGAAACAGAA